>Ga0164304_10000401_pt1 | contig 12028 bp, 5 predicted proteins | sample Whisoiple_217_MG_FD_110216 | JGI IMG/M metagenome (GOLD analysis project Ga0164304, IMG submission 110216) | Soil microbial communities amended with pyrogenic organic matter from upstate New York, USA - Whitman soil sample_217_MG | ecosystem: Environmental > Terrestrial > Soil > Agricultural...
GGGAGCGCATCCGCTCGTTGCCGTCGACCCGGTACTCGCCGCTGCCGACCGCCAGCGCGGCGGTCAGGAAACGCATCGTGGTGCCGGAATTGCCGACGTAGAGATCCGCCTGGTTCTTCGGAAAGGCGCCATCTCCGCCTACCAGCCGGGCCGTCTCGGAGTCGCGATCGGTCTCAACCGTCAGGCCGAGGCCACGCAGCGCCTCAGCCATATACCGGGTGTCGTCGCTGAAAAGCATGCCGGTGAGCGTGCTTTCGCCGGCTGCCAGTCCCGCAATCAGGAGGGCCCGGTTTGTGATGCTCTTCGAACCGGGCACGCGCACCTCGGCGTCGATCGGACGCGCGAGGGGAACGATGTGCAGCGACTCAGACAACGAACTTGCCGTCCTTGAGCAGCAACTCGCCGTCCGCCCGGACCTCGCCACCCTGTCGCAGGTCGCAGATCATGTCCCAGTGCACTGCCGACTGATTGGAATTGCCCGTCGCCGGGTAGCCGGCGCCGATCGCCATGTGGACCGTGCCGCCGATCTTCTCGTCGAAGAGGATGTTCTTGGAAAAGCGCTGGATGTCGTAATTCGTGCCGATCGCGAACTCGCCGAGGATGCGCGCGCCGGGATCCGTGTCCAGCACCGCCTCAAGGTATTCCTGACCCCGCGTCGCGGACGCCTGTACCACCTTGCCGTGCTCGAATCGAAGGACGATCCCCTCGATCTCGCGGCCGGCGGTCACGACCGGGAAGCTGAAGCTGACGGTGCCATTGACGCCGTCCTCGACCGGGCCGGTGAAGACCTCGCCGTCCGGGAAGTTCTTTGTGGCATCACCGGAGTTGATCCAGACCCGGTTGGCAACGCTGACCCGGAGGTCGGTGCCCGGGCCGGTCAGGTGAATCTCCTGCTTTCCGTGCAGCCAGTTGACGATCCGCTGCGCAAACTCGGTCTCCGCCTTCCAGGCGGCGATCGGGTCGTCGGTGTGGAGCTTGCAGGCCCGGAAGACGAACTCGGTGAATTCATCGGTCGACATGTCGGCGTCCTGCGCGTAGGCGTCGGTCGGATAGAGCGTCAGGGTCCAGTTCAGCAAGCCCTCGGCATCCCGGCGCAGGTATGTCTGGAACAGTTCGCGCCGGGCGCCCTGGAAGAATTGCTGCCGGGCGGGATCAACCGAAGCCATCGCCTTCGTGTTCGTGTCGGCCATGATCGCGATCATGACGTCGGTTTGCTCGCGCATGAATCGCTCGACCGGGCTGATGTAGCCCAATTGGTCATCGGAGCCCATCTTCAGCAGATCAGCGCCGAGTCCACTGAAGGCCGGCAACGCGACCGGAAACCCGCCCGCCTTGATCACTTCCCGGTAAATGGAGCGCATCAGCGGTTCGGCCGCTACGCCGCCGGCGATCGCCACCGTTTGGCCCGGCTGGACATTCACGGAATAGTTCACGAGGGTCTGCGCCCATCGCTCGATTCTCGGATCAGTCACGCATGTCTCCTGTTAGCCAGAATGCTGGACAAGGTCGGGACCGCACGGCCCCGATTTGCCGTTATACCATGTGCTCATCAATCCTCCGGACGGCGTTGTGCGTCGTGCGGACAAATCGATTACCGGGCGGCAGTCTTCTGGTTGGCTGAGGGTGGGTCATGGTGCGGTCGCGGTCCTGCGGGTTGGGTCGATTGCTCCGGTGGGCGATGGTAATCGGGTTGTTGCTCATGCAGCTGCCCGCTCCCACGGCCATCCGCGCCCAGGGCACGGCCTGCCGGCCGGATGTCGAGCCGAACAACACGGAAGCCGAGGTCGAGAAGGTCAGCGGCGGATTCTGTATCGCCGGTGATCTGCCGGAGAGCTCCGATCAGGACCTCTTCCTCTGGACCGTTACGGCGGATGATGCCCACTCACCGTGGACGATCGCGGTCAGCGGGCCAGAGGCGGTCATCACCGACGCCAAGATCCTGACCCTTACGTCGGAACCCGGCGTCGAGCCGATCGTCGCCGGCTCGCAGATCGGTCACGTAGGGACGACAGAGAGCTCGACCGGACCGGTCAGCGGCAGCTTCTTGTTCGCGCCCGGCCAATACCTGATCGGCATCTCGCGAACCGACACGGCCAGTGCGGGACCGCCGGCGACCACGACCTACCAGCTCTCAGCCGAGAAAGCAGCGTCGACGCCCAAATCGCTCGACACGGAGCCAAATGACGACAGCGCATCAGCGACTCCCGTCCACGGCGCGATGGCGACGAGCGGCGATCTGCAGGGCTCGTACGACTACTACGCATGGACCCTCAGCGAATCCGATGCCGCGTCCGGATGGGAGCTGCATCTGCAGGGTGCGCTGGGCAAGTCCGGCTCGCTGACGCTGTCGGCCCCGGATGGCGCCCAGATCCTCACCGTGTACCCGGACCAGCTTGGCGCGATCGATCTGTACGACCTCGCACTTGAGCCGGGAACGTACGCAATCGCTATTGGAGCGCCGAGCGACACGCCTTCGCCCTATGTCCTGAGCGCCGTTGCCGGGATCCGTCCGACGACCGATCTCGAGCCGAATGACCTGCCGGACGTTGCCAATCCGATCGACCTGACGAACCCCGTGATCAAGGGACGGCTTGCGTCCACGGCCGACGTCGACCAGTACCGCCTGACCGTCGACGACTCCCTGGCCGGCTCGCTGTTCGATTTGCGGCTGATCTCGCGGTCAACGCTCAATCGAAAGCTTTGCATCACGTCGCTCGATGCGGGAACAGACCTGCAGTGCAAAGACGGACCCGGCGGCGCGGCGCTGGCGAACATTCTCCTTCCACGCGGCGAGTACCTGATCCGGGTTTCCGGCGATCCGGACCCGGCCAATCAGTACATCCTCCGCTTCGACGTCACCACACCCCCGGCCAACAATTTCGAGAGCGAGCCGAATGACACCGAAGAACTCGCGGCCACGCTTGACCCAACCGTGCCGATGTCCGGCCGCTACGACGGAACCGAGTACGACGTCTATCGGTTCACGACGACCGGCGATCCGCAGCTCTGGGATGTCGAGATCACCGGCACTGGTATCGGTCAGCTAGATTTCACCCGCCGGGACGGGACCCAACTCTCAATCGCCGAGGTCAACTCCGACAGGACTTCGGCGCGCCTCTCCGATCTCTACCTCACCCCCGGCGATCACTGGGTGCGGACCAGCGGCGAGAACGGCGATTACACGATCACGCTGACTCCGCTCGGACCACCACTCCCGGATGGGGAGCACGAATCGAACAATTACGCGGTCACGGCTGAGCCGATGCTGGTCGGGGATACGAAATCCGGCCGCCTTGTCGAAAACACCGATGCCGACGTATATCGCTTCTCGCTGGCCGCGCAGGAGCACATCATCCTCACCCTCGATGCACCGGATGACGGGATGGTCAAGGTGCTGTTGGATTGGGGTAACGCCCTCGTCGCCACTGCCCAGTCGGCCGCGGCCGGGGAACGGACCACGCTCGACCTGGTGCTCCTGCCGGGCGACTATGTCGTGACGCTGACACCGAACCAAACCAGCACCGGCCGCTATGCCTTCACGGTGTCGCGCGACGATCCCTTCCGGCTCAGCGACGACCAGGAGCCGAACGACACGATCGCGACCGCGCAGCGCTTGCCCGCCGGCAAGGAGATGCGTGGCACACTCAGCAGCGACGATGGTCACGATATCTACCTGATCGAGCCGGCCAGCGGGCGGGATCTGAGCTTCACGGTTGAGTCGGACGGCGTCTACCCGGCCCAGCTGTCGGACGGCCAAAACTTCTACACGCTGACCCCGTCCACCGATGGCAAGAGCTGGACCGTTGATCAGCCGGTGCCGGACGATATCCCGCTCTACCTCGATCTGACCGGTTTGGGCACGTACCGTGTGACGTACGGCGCGCCGCCAACACCGGCTGGTCCGAAGCTCCCGAAGATTCTTGGTGGAGGCGAAAAGGCTCCGCTCCAGCTGTCACTAGCCGTCGAAGCGACCGAGGTTGCGGCCTATCTGACGGAGGGGCAAAGCGTCGACGGCACGCTGACGATCACGAATTCGACGACTGCGCCCGTCGACTTCAACCTGCTTTCCACCACGTCGCACTTTCACTTCAGGGTTGAGATCGACGAACTCCCGGCGTCTGTCGATGCCGGGCAGACCCTGACAGTGCCGGTTTCGATCCAGATCGAACCGGACGCCTGGGCGGATATTCCGGTTCGGATCACGATCGCGGCCGAAATTGGCGACCAGGTGGCAAGCGCCAACGCCGAGATCACGCCGACCGCTGAGGCGCCTCCGATCAACCCGGTGCAGGCGTGGCCGATTCCAAAGGACCTGCTCGGCGGGCTCGACGTTGCGTCACCCGAGCTGGGGGCGACCGTGGCCGGCACGGTCAATCCGGACGGCGAAGCCCTGCTGCACGATGGTGTCGCGCCGGTCGGCTCCGGCCTGTCGGTAAGCACGCCGACCTTGCCGTTGACCCTGACTGTCGATCTGGCTGGGGATGCCCCGGTTCCGGTGCGCGGCTTCATCCTCAATCCGATGGGGTTCTATGGTTGGCCGCAGGAGCAGGTCCGCGCGTTCGAGCTCCAGCTCTCGACCGACGGCGTCACCTTCGCGACGGTTTGGAGCGGCGAGCTCTCGGCGATCCCGCGCGAGCAGGCCTTCCTGTTACCGCAAACGACTGAGGCGACCCACGCCCAGCTCGTGATCCTCAGCACATACGACAGCAACCCGACCCAGCCGAGTTATCTCGGACTCGGCGAATGGAGCGTGATCGCTGAGCCGGGCTTCGTGCCCGAGACGGTCGACCGCCTCAACATCGCCGACCCAGCGTTCGGCGGGCACATCGTTCGTACCGACCCGCAGCTCCAGACGCCCGACGAGTGGCAGGCGATTCTGGATGCCGACACTACCGTGGTGCGTGAGTACCCCTCCGAAACCGGCGCCGTCAACTGGGTGATCGGCTTCGAGGACAACCGTGCCGCCCAGATCACCGAGCTGGCCTGGATCGATCCGGTCGACTCCGATCCGACCCAGCGCTTCACTGCGGTGAACGTCGAGATCTCGATGGGCAGCCCCTCCGGTCCGTGGCAATCGCTCGGGAGTTGGACGCTGAAGCGGAACGACAAGGGCGGCGTGCGCCGGTTCAAGCTTGACGCACCAACCTGGGCACGCTTCGTTCGTCTGTCGGGAACATCGCAGCAAGATGCCAGCTCCGTCGAGTATCCCGCCCAGGTCCAGATCTTCGAAGCGCCGATCGGGGACAGCTATCGCTCGGTGATCGGCGCGTGGGGAGGCACGAGCTCGGCGGCGTATTACGAGATGGAGAACCCGCCGGCGACGCAGCTCGTGCAGGATGAGACCGACGCGCCCGACCAACAGGATCAGGCCGCACCGCTCTCGCTCAATCAGACCGTCAATGGGCGGGCGCACGCCGGCACCGATGTCGACTGGTACCGGGTCACCGCACCGGAGAGCGACAACACACTCAGTTTCACGCTGACCGGCGCGCCGACAGTCGATGTTGTCGTGCGGGTCTTCGATTCCGGCAGTACTGAAGTGCAGGTTGCGCGCTCGGTCAGTGGGAACACGTCAACCGTCGTCTACTCAGCGCCCGTCACGCCTGGCGCCGAGTACACCGTCAAAGTCGAGCAGCCGTCGCACTCGATCGTCTTCGCCTTCGACACGTCATCCAGCATGGGCAACTATGAGCCGTTAGTCCAGCAGTCGCTGCGCAGCTTCGCGGACGGCATCGAGAAGGGGCAGGAGTTTGTCCAGGTCATGCCCTTCGAGGAGGATCCCCTGCTTGAAAACTGGACGGATGACTCCTATCTCGTCTACTCGGCGATCAATGGCTACTACGACAAGAGTCTCTCCAGTTCCTCCGAAGCGACCATTCTGAGTGCGACGAAGCTGCTCGCCGGCCAGGAGGGCTCGACCGCGATCCTGATCATCACCGATGCCGAGACCAGCAGTTTCGGCAAGGGCACTGAGATGTGGCAGCAGCTCGATGTCGTTCAGCCGCGTATCTTCGCGGTCCACGTTGGGGGCGCCTCAACGCCGGTACTGAACGAGCACCTGATGCAGGACTGGTCGAACAACGGGGGTTACTACCAGTACACCTTGAACCAGTCCGAAATGGACCGTGCGTTCGATCGGGCCGCGACCTGGCTCCGCCGCCCGGCGGGCTACGGCCTGACCGTGACGTCATCGTTCGTGGAACCGGCCACACCTGAGGCGTCGCCGACCGCTGAACCGACCAATACGCCCGAGCCCACGGCCACCGAGGTCTCGACCGAGCCGGGCACGCTCGCCGTCGTCGCGCCGGAGAGCGGTGGCGAGGCGCCGGCGGCACAGGTTTCGGACCAGGTCACGATTGAGATTATCCTCGACACCTCCGGCTCCATGCTCGCCGCCATGCCGGATGGACAGCGGCGGATCGATGTCGCCCGGAACGTGCTCAGCGACCTGGTTACGAACCAGTTGCCGGCCGGGATCCCGGTCACGCTGCGCACTTTTGGATACCAGCCCGACTCGTGCGACACGCAGCAGATCGTGCCGGTCCAGCCGCTTGATCCGGCCGCGATGGCCGCCACGATTCAGGGTATCGAACCGGTCAATCTCGTCCGCACGCCAATCGGCGCCTCACTCGAGCAGGTCGCGAACGACCTGGCAGGGGTCGAGGGTCCGAAAGTCGTCGTGCTGGTCACGGACGGCGAAGAGACGTGCGGCGGCGATCCGGCGGCCGCGATCCAGTCGCTGATCGATCAGGGAGTCGATGTCCAGGTCAACATCGTCGGCTTTGCGCTCGACGATGACGCCCTGCGCGCGCAATTCCGTGATTGGGCCAGGATCGGCAACGGCACATACTTCGACGCGACCAATGCGCAGGAGCTTGATCAGGCCATTGCGAGCGCATTCCAGGCGCCGTTCCGGGTGCTCGACGAAAACGGCAACGAAGTCGCCCGCGGAACGGTCGGCGGAGAGCCGATCGATGTTCCGCCCGGCACCTATACCGTCGTCGTCCTGACCGATCCCGAGCAGCGTTTCGAAGGCGTCGTCATCGAACCGGGCGGCGCGCTCGAGCTCCAGTTGAACTCCCCGTGATCGGTGCGTTACGCACAGGCGCCGAATTTTTCGACAGCTCCTGCTGCGGCGCCCCAAAATCCGCCGGTGAGTATGTCGTTGGCCGCGTTCATGACTGCGGCCACGCACTCGCCGTTGGCCAGGAACGGCGCTGCCGCGACATAAATCATGCGCAACTTGGCCGAGAACTCGGCCATCGTGACCAGGTAGGCAGCACCGCGACCATCGCTCATCTGGTCAATCAGCGAGCCATCGGCCGGGTTGTAGACCCACCAACCGAGCGCCGCTTCGCCGTCAATGGTCACTGGAGCAGAGGGCACGATCACGACGCGACCCTGATCAAGGTGACTCGCGATCAGTCCCTGGGCCGAATCTGCGATCGTGATGCCTCCGGCCGTGAGATCGGCTGCCGAGGTAAGGACCTTGATTGGCACGGCCTCGGCCTCGGCCTGGCGAAATACACGCCCGACCGTTGGCCCGATTGCGCCAGGGATCGTCGGCGAGTACCCCTGGCTGCTCATGAACGTCAGGAGCCGGCTGTCGAGCGCCATCTCTTCGGCAACCTGCGCCCGCACCCCTGACTCGATGCCAAACGGTCGGGAGCGGTCGTCCGATGCGCCCGCCCGGCTCTGCACCAGCAGATCGGCCGTGATGTGCGCCGTAGAGAGCGATCCGTCAGCGGACTTTGCCGGCGCGTAGGTATAGGAGATCAGATTCGGCCGGTCGATGAACTCGGATCGTGCCCCGGATGCTGATCGGTCGGCAATCGTTTGCCCCACCGCCTGAATTGAGCGCGGCGCGTCCGAAAACGAGCTGAACTGGGATGACTCTGGCGGCTGGATGAGGGTGAATGCCGACGGCAACCTGCCCATGATCGCCCCGAACGAGACCAGCGGCGCCAGTGGCAGGTATCGCTTCGCGTCGCCGCCAACATCCACCTCGTCGATGGGTTTGATCCGGCTCAGATCGACTGAGGCGGCGGCGCGCTGATCGGCGATACGATCGAAGATCGTGCGCGACGTCGCCACCGGGTCGGCGCCCGGGGAATGGATCTCGATCTCCAGATACTCCGCCACAGCCTCGCCGTCAGGCAGGTCGGACGGTCCGCTCAACGCATCCAGAATCCCGCCCTGTCCGCCGAAAGTCATCGGTGCGGTGCCGTATTGCAGATCAGCGCCAAGGAAGAGAAGCGGGTAGTACTTACGCTGACCTTCGAGCGCGCCGCCGAGATCGATCCCGAGCTGGTTCATCTGCGCGCCGTCGATGTGGATGAGGGCAAGATTGCCGCCCACCGCGCTTTGGCTCCGGAAGGTCTGATCCAGCGAGACGACCCTGGTCAGCGACCCGGCCGATGCCTCCTCGTGGGCGACCCGAATCGTGATCGTGTGGAACCATTCCTCGGGCAACGCGGCCATCGTGCTGCCGGCCGTCCCGCCGGTGGGCAGGTCGGCCAGGGTCGGGTGGAGATCGATCCACGTCGTGCCGGATGCGACCTGAACCCAGGTGTGCTGACCGGTCTCCATTTCTGGGATGACGAGCTCGGCCGACTTCGTCGCAATGCCGGCGTCATCCAGGAGACGGGTGACGAGACCGACCTGTGCGTCGACCTGGCTCAGGGCGTCGCCGAAGATCTCATTCCGCAGTCCGTCGAGGGCAGACTGCAGATCGTTGGTGGGCGGCGCGGCCGGAGTTGCCGAGCGCTCGAGCAGGGAAGCAATCGCGCTGGCGATGATCGGCGAGGGCGACAATCCCCGGGTTGCCATGTGCCGTGCCATGAGCTCATCAGTGTCGGCCTGTCCGGTTCGGAACCTGGTCTTCACCAGTGAGGCGTCAAGCAGTGCAGCCAGGAGCTGGGCTGTGTCGACCGAATTGCCCGCGCTGGCCCAGAGCGTCCCGATCGGTCCGCGCAAGGCGCCCGCGTACGGCTCGTACCGAATCTCGCCGGTGACGAAGGCGGCGATTTTGTCGGCGTCGTAATCGAGCTGGTAGGCGATCTCGTCGATCAACGGGTCAACGCCGGCTTGCTGGTTCCGGCTGCGAATCGAATAGCGGCGATCCGGTGCGGCCAGGCCGGGTGGAGTGCTCACGGCAGCCAGGGCACCGCCGCCGATCACGGCCCGCAGGACCGAGCGCCGCGACTGCCGCCGATCGCCAAGCCGGGCAACCAGACGCGTCAGCTCATCGAATCGATCGCCGTTCATGAATTCTCCTGACCAGTCGCGAAGAGTCTTTGCCATTTCGGAGACAAACCGATCATAGCATCCAGGTGCGCGGTCGCCGTTAGCTCTTATTAGTACCGAGGTGATGGAATCATTCGCCATCTTCACCAATTTGTGCCGATGTCGTTCAGGGAACGCTTGTCGATGAACTCCTTAATGGAGGATTCATTTGTTACTCGTATGACAGATTGGGGCCGAGTGTGGCGGCGCTTGATTGGCTGAACGTATCCGAGATGCTGCTGAATGAGTCTGCGTCCGTTCTCTTTCTCTCGTCACCTGTCCGTGCGTCGCGATACGTGGATGGGGTTGGTCATCGTTTCCAACCTCGTTTTCTGGGCGGTTTTCGCGATTCACGAGCTTTGGGTTCGTGGCCTGTTCGTCGACCTGGGTGGCGATTGGGCGTCGTTCTGGGGCGCGACGCAGGCCTTTGAGCGCCAGTCCCCTGCGGCAGGCTATCACCTGCCGGCAATCGCGGCGGCGACGAGACCACTCTCCGTGTTCACCCACGATGGCGCCCGTGGCGCCCGAATCGGGCCGGCTCCGTACCCGCCGATCTTCCTCGACTTCTTCTCGTTCTTCACGGCACCTCCGCCCGTCGTTGGGTATCTCTTGTGGACTGCTGCTTCGGCGGTCGTGGCGCTGCTCGTGTTCAAACGTCTGGCCTCGCGCGCTTATTTGCAGACACCGTGGGTGTACGCCCTGTTCCTTGTGAGCTCGTTCCCTGTGATGATGGCGCTGTTCGTGGGCCAGGTGGTCTCGATATTGCTCGTCTGCGTCCTGCTCGCCTTCTTCGATTTTGAAGACGGCCGAGAGCTGCGCGCTGGTTTCTGGATCGGTTTGCTCGCGCTCAAACCGCAATACGCGCCGTGTCTCGTGCTGGTCATCCTCTTCAAGCGACGCTGGGCCGCGCTTGCCGGGATTGGGTTGGGCGGCAGTGCGGTTTTGGCGGCTTCGTTGATAACCGGTGGGCTCAGCGGCGTAGCTGCGTACGGTCGCGAGCTGGTGACGTCGTATCCCTCCTATGCGGGCACGCTCGGCGTCGATCCACGCGGTCAGTTGAGCTGGCGTTCGGTCGTTGCCATGACACTGCCCGGCCTTGGCGCCGGGTGGAGTCTGGCCCTGGTCGTCACGTTGTCGATCCTGACGATCATTGCGCTGCCGCTGCTCTGGCGTGGACCGTGGAATCCGCAATCCGACGATTTTGCGCTCCGGTTCCTGGCGACGCTGGCGGTCACGCTGCTGGTGGCATATCAGAGTCAGCCCCATGGAGCGGCTCTCCTCCTGATCCCGGGGGTTCTGGTCGCGAGCCGATCCCAGTCGCGCGCCGTTCTCCCGTTGCTCTTCTGTTCGGCCATCGCGGCGGCTCCGTGGATTGGTGTCGTGTCGGCCTTGCTCCTGGGCAATCTCTGGCTCGTCTCACTCGCCATAACGGGTTTGCTCGTTTCAGTCGTCATCCTGACGCTCGATAGAGTCCGCTGGGCAGTCGACCCGTCGCTTGTGGCCTGAGCGGTTTGCGGCGCGCTCTTGCGTAGAATGGCGCGAGTACATCGCCGAATGTTCCGGTCATGCAAAGTGAGAGCCGATGCCGAATTCCGAAATCGCGTTGACCCCGTCGGGAACTCACCCGTGGGTGGCGGAGGGGCAGCGGCGGGTCCGGTTCGGGATCAGCATCTTCCCCCAGCCGGTCGATTGGCAGCAATTCATCGAGATCGTCCAGCGCGCCGAGGCCGATGGCATGGACGGCTACTTCAGCTACGACCACCCGCAATCCCGCGCTGATTGCTGGACCGCTCTCTCTGCCCTCGCCGCCTGCACCACGAAGATCCGGCTTGGCACCGCCATCGACTGCATCTACTACCGCTCGCCCTACATGCTTGCCCGGCAGGCGGCCGATGTCGATCGGCTCAGCGGCGGTCGACTCGTGCTCGGAATCGGAATCGGCGACAACGTCCCCGAGTTCCACCGCATGGGCCTCGAGTTCCCGCCGACGAAGGTCCGCCAGCAGGGGCTGGTCGAGGCGATCACGATCGTGCGCGGTCTCTGGTCCGGCAAGCCATTCCGCTTTGAGGGCGAGCAGTGGTCCGCGTCGAGCGATACCGCATACCCCTTCCTCGGTCCGGTTCAGCAGCCGTGGGTGCCGATCATGATCGCGGGCGGCGGCGAGAAGGTGACCCTCCGGCAGGTGGCGCAGTTTGCCGATGCTTCGAACATGGGCGCGCACGAATGGATCGGCAGCGCCGTCACCAGTGCCGATATCGACCGCAAGTTCGGCAAGCTGCGGGATTACCTGGCCGAGCATAGGCGGACCTATGAGTCGGTCCTGCGCAGCCAGTTCACGATGCCGCTGGTGATGGCCGAGACGCAGGCCGAGCTCGACCGCAAGCTGGCCGGAATGCCGCAGGATGTCCTCGAGTGGTGCGGCGATGCCCTCTTCGCCGGCACACCCGACGAGACGATCGACTTCTACCGGGACATGGCTGCGGCCGGGTTCCAGTATTTCATCGCCAACATCCTCGACGGTGATTACTCGACGATCGAGCTAATGGGCAAGTACCTGATCCCAGCCTTCGCGTAACCGTCGGACGTGAGCGGAACAGGGAACGAGGGACCGCCCGGTCCCTCGTTCCCTGTGGATGTGTGCCCGGCGCCGCCCGATTGAATGGCTGGCGGGATCAAGAACGGCCCGGACTGGCGGGATCGTGAGTGATCATGCCGACTCGTCAGCTCGTGACATCTCGTCACC
>Ga0164304_10000404_pt1 | contig 12010 bp, 13 predicted proteins | sample Whisoiple_217_MG_FD_110216 | JGI IMG/M metagenome (GOLD analysis project Ga0164304, IMG submission 110216) | Soil microbial communities amended with pyrogenic organic matter from upstate New York, USA - Whitman soil sample_217_MG | ecosystem: Environmental > Terrestrial > Soil > Agricultural...
CTGCTCCACCACCGCCGCCAGCTCGTCCGCGCTGGGAGGGGCGGTCGGGGCACCGTGCTCGGCGCTGCGAAGTTACGGAGGTATGCAATGTCCGCAACGCTGACCGTCACCTCTCAGAAGACTGATCCAGGAGCGAGTAGAATAGCTGAGCAGGTTGGCGTGGCAGCGGTCACAAGGCACAGGGATCGGACGTCGGCGGGCTCCAAGATCGACGTACCACGGGAGATCGGCGGTGGGCGGCGCTACGTTGATTTTAACTATGTGGCGACTACGTCATATCCCACGCCATATCCGGGAAATACCAAACAGACATCTGTTTCTTTTTTAACCGTTCCTGTTACGTCCGACGAGTCGGCCAAAAGTAAACGCCGAATCTGGCAAGCTCTTAGCCCAATACACCGCGCCTTGCTTGCCACTGATGGCTCATTCACGCTGTTACTTCAGGCGTTGGTCGGCGAAGAGGTATGCGTTAAACCTTTGTGCCAAACCGTAGATCCGGCACCGACCGCCGACGAGAGGCTAGCCCTCAACGCCGGCGAAGATATCATGACACGGAGTGTGCTGCTGCACACATCAAGTGGGCGCAACCTCGTGTATGCGCAATCTCGTATCGTACCCCACCGCCTGAGCCGATTAATCGTCGAGGAGCTACAGTCTGGCACTGTGTCAATTGGCTTACTCTTGCGCCGGGCCAGGCATGAGTCATTTCGCGAACTCATCGATTGGGGTGAATGCGAGCTGAGCAACGAAGGATGCGAAAAGCTTGTTGAAAAACGTTGCATCTTTCGATCCTACGTTATCATTTCCGGCGGTCGGCCAGTGATGGAAGTCAGCGAATTCTTTTCACCAACCTTATTTGAAGGAATGTCGTGATTGAACCGGATTCGCCCGTAATCATTGTGGGCGCCGGTCCGGCCGGACTTACAGCCGCACTGGCATTGGCTCGACGCAATATCTGTAGCGTCGTCCTACAGAAAGAGCCAGATATCGTTAGGCTAGGTTCGCGAGCCATCGTTACACTCAAGACCACGCTGGAGGCCTTCAATGCGATAGCGCCCGGGGTGGGAACGGAACTCGCGCGTCGCGGCGTTACCTGGCACGTTAAGCGCACCTACTTCAAAGACCGGCTGCTATTTAGCGAAGAATACCCTCAATGTCAGGGCGACGACCTGCCGCCGTTTGTGAATATTTCACAGGTCGAAGTCGATTCTGGCCTATACGAGGCGGCACGGAAGCTTTACCCCAACCTAATTACTTTCAGTTTTAATCGTACCGTCACTGGCCTTGAACAAAATAAGCACGAGGTCGTCTTGCAGACGGCGGAAGCTGGCGAATACCGCGCCGAGTACGTGATCGGCGCTGATGGCGGTAGGAGCACGATGCGCAAATTACTTAATGTAGGATTGACAGGGTTGCGCTCTACCAACCGCTTTTTGATTGTTGATGTCGAGGCTAAACTTGACATCCCCAGGGAGCGCCGATTCTACTACAGCCCGCCCTCTAATCCCGGTTTGCAGGCTTTTATGATGCCACAACCCGACGATATCTGGCGCCTCGATTGGCAAGTTCCACTCGGCTTTGAGATCGACGATGAACGTTTCAACGGTCGCTTGGAGTGGCGCATCCGTTCGCTCATAGGCCCAAACCAGCCATATAACATCAAATGGGCCACAGTATACAACTTCAATAACCTCAAAGCAGACACTTTCAATGTTGGACGCGTCTTTCTGGCCGGAGACGCGGCCCACTTGTTCAGTCCATTCGGCGGTCGCGGCCTTAACTCCGCGGTAGCCGACGCGAAGCATCTCGGCGATCTCCTGTCAGCCGTAATTGGGGAAGGCGCACCAATTGGTTCCCTCTCGGCTTACAACTCCGAGCGTCAGGCTGCAGCAGTAGCCAACCTGGCCGCAACCAGCCGTGTGTTACGGGTTATGGTACCGCGCAATCATTGGCATCGCCTCGTACGTTACGCGGCCATCCAAACCGCACCATATTTTCGCGCAGCTCAACGGCACATTGACTCCGGCCCTTACGCCACCATCAGCAAAACCCGCGACGGCGGCACTAAAATTTGACCTAAAAGCGGAGAGCAGTTCCTCAGCGCCTGTAACTCCACTCCACGGCTTCAGCGCCTTCCATGACTTTACTCTGAGTTCGGGGCCTCGACACTCCCTGCACCCACCCACACGGGCAGGATCTCTAACGACGCCGGCAGGCTCGCTTGATGCTACGGACCGGACCGATCGGTTGCTCCCCTTGAAGGGCTTTCGACGCTGCTGGTCTTCAACGCCGGTCATTTCTCCCCAACGTTGGCAGTCTGCTAACAGGACCGAACTCGCACCGGCGAGCGAGACGTGCTGACGACCAAAGACAATCTACGTGATCACCTCCAGCCTGCTGGGCGCACGAAAGACCCAGGCTAGGCTAGGGCGCGGCGTATTTGAGTATCAGGCGGCTTGCCGGCTCGTTCGAGGATACGTTCCCGAGCTACCGGTGGGCAGGGTGGTTACTCGAAGGGAGATGGATTGTTGATGACGTAGAGCCAGCGTCCGTCCGCCGCGGCGAAAGGCATCCGCACAGCGGCCGTGGAGTTCCATCGGTTTGCCATCGGATCAGGTCCCTGAAGCTCCCATGCCTAGGAGCCGAAATAAACAAACTACCGGTGTGCGCAAGACGATGGACTGGCCACCGTCTTGCGCGGACGCAGCCGGGCCCGCCTCAGCGTGCGCTCAGTTCGCCTTCGGTGACCACCGTATGCACGTCGATGGACCGGTTGCGTAGCATCCCGACAAAACCCCAGATCAGCACCATTGCCGCGATGAACAGCGGCACGTGAAAAACATAATCGATCACCAAGACGCCGAAGAAGCTGCTACCGAAGGAGCTCATGTGCAGCCCGATATGCGGGTACCACGACACCATCAACCACGCCAACGCTCCGTAGATCGCAAACGCGTAGGCCCGCGACGCCACGGCGACGCGACGGACCGCGCTCCAGCCGAACGCAATGAAAGCGATTCCGGCGCCGAGCAAGAGCGAGTCTAGCGCATCCATGACGACAAAAAAGGGCAGCTGACCGCTGCTCGGTCCCGGCCCGGGCGGTGGCGGGAAGAAGAACCCGACGAGCAGGAACGCCGGGATGGCAACCGCGACGGTCACCAGGACAGCCTTGGTGCGCATGGACATAGCTAACCACTCCTTCTCCAAGTATGTGTGCTCATGTTCGGCCAGCCGTTGCGCTGATACGCGCTGAATAGTTAGTCACCCGATCGGGAGAGCAGACGTGCGCTGCGCGCGTGCGGCGCACTACATCCACTACGTCGCCCATCTAGGGCTCCTTTCGTGCGCCGACAAACGGAATTGTCTCCGCCCGTCACGTCGGCCCGCTGTCCCGTACCCGACATGGGCGATGTCAGCTTGCCGACACCTTCGCGGGATCCTGGGCGAGGTCACGACCCAGGTGGGACAGGTTGTAGCGCTCGGCCATCTCAGAGCCCAGGACAGCGGTGGAGACGACCTCACCGAGCCTGTAGCGGTGGGAAAGGAAGTGGGGTGATATCCCGCTCAACGCGGACAGGAAGCGTTGGGCGCCACCGGCGGGCCGGAATCTTTCATCGCGCGTTCTCGCTGCCGGGTGGGCTGATGGGAGTTCTCGCATGTACCGCAATCCCGTCAGCAGCTGACGGAAGAACCGCTTCGCGGACCTAGCGGAACACTTGTCACCTCGACGGGGCTGTCGACGGTGCAGTCCGTTCGCGTAGGTCTGTCCGAACCTCTCGCATCACCCCTCGGGTCGTCTCGTCTGAGCGTCCGAATCGAATACGGCCAACCGATCTGTTCTCCGATCGCCGTCGCCGGCATCGTCGGATTCGCCGCCCGCAACTCCCGGATCTTCGACTCGAACTCATCAGCCACAGAACCAGCCGGCGGATCTCCGCCCAATCCTCCACACCCGACACCCGCTTCCTCCCCAGCTCGGTTCAAGCCCGGGTCTCGGGGAAGCTGGTCAACTTTCAGTTGCCGTGCCGTGGTCAGCATTGGGCTGCCGATGACACAACGTGATAGGAAAGCGAGGTTGGCGGCGTAGAGGTGCTCTGTCCTTATCTCTCCAGTTGGGGTTAGCACCGAGCGCAACGAACTCGGCGTTGCCGAGCCTCGAGGTTTACACAGGTAGCGATCCTTGATCGTTAGGAAGCCGTTACTGCCAGATCAACGGTGCACGGCCCAGCCAATCAGCCGATCAGCCGATCAGCCGATCAGCCAGGATCGCTTCCCGACGCCCTGGAGGACTCGACCGAACACCGCCTCGGGGAAATGACTGCAGCCCACGATGGTTTCGGAGCCCTCCATCTCGGCCAACAGCCGGTCACGCGTTCGGCGGGCGAGGTCGGGGTCGACATCGCCGAGAACGCTCCACTCCGGTTCGACGATCTGTGCCGGACAGTGCAGGACGTCACCTAGGATGACCGCCCTGGCCGAGCCAGATGAGATGATCACCGACTGGTGCCCGGGGGTGTGACCGGGTGTGGCCTGCAGGTTGACTCCCGGCGCGATGGCCTGACCGTCGGATGCGGTGTCGATTCGCCTCTCAAGCGGGATAAGGACCGACTCAGCGTCGGGTGCGAAGGCGTCGGGATTGTCCCGCCAGAACTCCCACTCGCCCCTGCCGACGAGGTGCCGTGCGCTGGCGAACGTAAGGGCACACTCCTCTCCTCTTGTCGTCCAGCCAGCATGATCGGAATGCATGTGGGTGTAGATGACGGTGTCCACCTCCTGCGGGGAAACACCGGCCTGCTCCAAGCTCTCCAGGAGGCAGCCGCCGCGCGCCCACACGAAGTCTGGGATCGCCACGTTGACATCGCCCAAACCGAGGTCGACGACGATCTTGCGGGTTCCAGTTTCGATGAGGAAACCGCCAAGTGTCGTCACGTACCGGCCTTCGTTATCGAGCAAGCCACGGTGCGCATGCCAAGCGGCCTCGTCCGATGCCGGAAACATGAGGGTGGGGGAGAAATGCGCTTCCCCGTCCGGCAGGAAAGTCAGCCGGATGTCACCAACGGCGATTGAGTCCTGCGGCGCGGGTGCCGGGGTCATCGGGTGCATCCATTCGCGTATGAGCCTACAGAAGAGGCTCAAGTATACAATATCGGACCCGAAGCTGAGGCCGGACTCGGAGGTTCGGGACTCAACTCGCTAGTTCTGCTGGCCTAGTTCTTTGACATAGTCCTTGATCTGCCATTTCGCATACGTGAGGTTGACTTCACCGTAGAATATCAAGGGATCATCGGTCGCGCAAGGGTATTGAGCTGAGCACAGGATGGCTTTAGGAACAGTCAATGTCGTCGACCGGCGCTTTGTGGAGTCGACCACCGGCAGCGGAAGGAGCCTGAAAGGTTGTCTCGCTTTGTGTCTATCCCACATTCATTAACCAAAGCTGACTCCAAGCCTTCGGGGGCGGACTCGGATCGCTCGGGTGCGTTCACCATGGGTCACTGGGGTTGGCCAGGGTAGTGTTGACTGCGGCCTTACTTGGCGAAGGTGCTGGGTGCGGGGTGGCCGCTTCATGGGGCCCGCCAGCCAGGCACTCCACAGCGCAGCGTGGCCGCTAAACCGGGGGACGTCACCCTCGGCGCCGCGACTATCCAGCACATAACAGTTGTGTCATCCCAGCTGATCATGCTTGTAAGCACCAGCGTGTTGGTCGCCTTCCCGTTCGGCGAGGGTCGTGCTGGTCATGGCGATTTGATGAGACCACGGAAACGGGTCCAGCCTGCCACCGCTTCGCACAGCGCAGCTGCCCGGCTACTTCGTTCCAGGTGGCGAAGTGGGATGTCATTTCTCGGCGGTCAGCATCGGCGCAGGACCGCACGCTCCGCCAGCTGCAGCACTGCCACCAGACCAGCGCACGACACCAGGTTCGGTTCTCATCAAATGTCGCTGACACACCGCCGCGGTATGACGAGCTCGAACCTCGTAGGTGCCTTCGATCTCGGCTAGACAAACCCTCGACAGTTCCCATCTTCCCAGCTCGGAGGGCATCTACCCCTACCCGTCACCCCTCGCACCGAAATCTCATCGGTGGATCCAAGCTTCGACACCCGATCACCTGATGCCTGGGCTAGGGCCGGCAGCGGATGCTTGAGTCAACGACCCGTCGCGGCGTGACCGCGTCACTTCCTTTTCTTCGCACGGAACCGTTGCCTTGCGGATAGAGCGCGTCACAGATTGCATACGCAGCACTCGTAGCAATGTGTGACAGGACGGACACGTTCCTGAGTTATTGTCATTGCAGTATCGATGCGAATGCGCAGCGTGATAACTAGCTAACCCATCGCGTTAGCCGATGTACTGGACGGTACAGCCGTGCTAAAGTGCCTTGGGGCACAAATAGGCAGGACTGGGATGAAGATGAGTAAGGCACCGTCGCAGCCGCTCGACGGGCCGATTGAGAATGTGTTACAGGAGCTGCACGCGCGGCTTCATCGTTTGACCGATGGGTCGATCGCCACTTATATTCCAGAGCTCGCCAGAGCTCGGTCGGAATGGTTTGGCTTGAGCGTCACCACCCTCGATGGCCATATTTATGGTATCGGTGATTGGGAGCTGCCATTCACTATCCAGTCGGTGTCGAAGCCCTTTGTATATGCGCTGGCCCTTGCCGATCGGGGTGTCGATGCGGTGCACGAGTGCGTCGGCGTGGAGCCCACCGGCGACTCGTTCAACTCCATCACCATCGACGCCGCAACGGGGCGGCCGTTTAACCCCATGGTGAACGCTGGTGCCATTGTCACGACCAGCCTCGTCTCTGGAGATGACAGAGCGCAGCAGTTCACTCGCATCCGGCAGGGTTTGTCGATCTTCGCGGGGCGAGACCTCGACGTGGATACCGATGTCTTTACCTCCGAGCAGGCCACCGGCGACCGCAACCGCGCAATTGCCTACCTGATACGGACCTTCGGCCTGCTCGACGAGGATGTCGAGGCCATGCTCGACGTCTATTTTCGGCAGTGTTCCATCCTTGTCACGGGCCGTGATTTAGCGGTCATGGCGGCGACCCTGGCCAATGCTGGGGTCAATCCGGTCACAGGAGAGCGGGCCATGCCCGTTGCGGACGTGGGCCGGGTACTTACCGTGATGAGCACCTGCGGCATGTACGACTATGCCGGCGAGTGGCTCTTCCGGGTGGGGCTGCCAGCCAAGAGCGGGGTCTCCGGCGGCATTGCGGCAGTCTTGCCGGGCCAGCTGGGCATGGGTCTATACAGCCCGCTGCTGGATGCGCGGGGCAACAGTGTGCGCGGGATTGCCGCCTGCCAGGAGTTCTCTTCCGTGCTGGCGCTGCACCTGTTCCATCCCCGGGGCAGACCACCGTCGGGGCTTCGCCGCAGCTACCGCGGAGACGTCGTGCGGTCTCTGCGCTCTCGCAGCATCCGGGAACGGGAGGTCCTCGCCCGCGCGGGACAGCGGATCGTGGCCCACGAGCTGCACGGCGACCAGACCTTCGTCACCGTGGAAAATCTCATCCGGGCGGTACGGGCGAACCTCGACGCTGCCTGCTGGGTCATTTTCGAGTTCCGGCGGGTCGGTCAGGTCAACCCGGCCGCTGAGAAACTGCTGCATGGTCTGGTTCGGCTGCTGGGTGATCGAGGTGTGGTCACCGTACTCGTCGACCCGCAGGCTCTGCCGCCGCTCGCTGGGCTGTCCCGCGTCGAGGGCGCAACGGTGCGTCGCTTCACCGATCTCGATAGTGCACTGGAGTGGTGCGAGAATTGCGTGTTGGCCCAAGAGGGAATCGACGACTTCCTGCCGGACGCTATGGTCCCATTGGAAAGCCAGGAACTTCTGCGGGATCTCCCAGCGGAATCTCTCGCAGTCGTGGAGGGCCTTCTTACAACCAAGGTTCTGACGCCTGGGTTAGTGCTTTTCGAAGAGGGCGACCCAGCCGATGCCTTGTATTTCGTCTCCGCGGGACAAGTCAGCGTTGACATCCTCGTTGGCCATCCCCCACGACGGGTACGCATCAGCACAGTGCCAGCCGGACAGGCATTCGGAGAAATGGCGCTCATTGACGGCGGAACCCGATCGAGTAGAATCGTGATAGACCAGCCGACCCTGTGTCACGTCCTATCCCGTCACGAGTTCAACACGTTGGGCGACAACCACCCAGACATCGCACTGATCCTCTTCCAGGCCATCGCACGAAGCCTATCAAGCAAACTTCGACACGCCAACCGCGAGATCCGCGCCCTCGCGGATTAACGATCGCAGTAATGGAAGGAATTACACAAGGTCCTGTTGCTTTGGTGGGAACGGCGCATGGCGTCACCGCCGGTCGCGCCCAGATCAGATGGCGAGTGCCAGCTCGGCGAAGGCAGCCGCGAGCCGATTCCGGGAATCGACCTCGGTAGCCAGTTCGTAGTGGCCGCGACGCAGGTTGTGGAGGCTGTCTCGACTCCGACGGGCGTAAGCACCTGCTGCACCTGGCCGCGGGCTGGCCCTATCCGTGACCGATCCTCTCGGCGGACGACCGCTACCAGCGCCAGGTCCTCCAAGGTGAGCAGCTGCACGCGGTGCACCTTGCCCGTCTCCTCTGCGTGAGTGTGGTCTAGCCGGGCCGCGCGCGGCAAAGATGTCGGCAACGTGACACTTCCCGTGTCGGATATGTGACAGCGTATCGACGTGATGGAGGAAGAATTCCGTTCGTCGACATAGGAGAAGGCGGAGGGCCGTAAACAATCTAGACAGCGTTGATCCACAGTAAGCAGCCAGCCCAGCGAAACCGACAAATGAGTTCGCATTCTTGCCATGCACCCATGACCAGTCGCAGTGTGGCGGCGGTTTCCAACCGAGAGGAATTGACATGCGAACGCGAAGTGTTCACCATGCGAACCCCAGTGTGCTCGTCGTGGGGGCTGGCGTCAGCGGGCTGACAACCGCTCTGTGCTTAGCCCGTCGAGGGTTTCACATCACGATCGTGGCTGACCAGGTCTCGCCAGGCATCACCTCGAACGTCGCCGGAGCATTATGGGAGTGGCCCCCTGCGGTGTGCGGACGCCACCACGACGACGTGCTCTTAGCGCCCTCGAAGGCATGGAGCCTGACCTCGTATCAGCGGTTCTGTGAACTGGCCGAGGCGCCGACGCGCACCGGAGTGTTCTTAAGGCCAGCCAACTTCTACTTCCGGCAACCGATCGAAGACAATCCAGTCGAGCTGACGAAAATGAAGGAGCTGGCAGAGCACGTCCTCGATTTTGTCCACACCCCGGAGATGATCGAAGACAACGGCGTGAACCCGGACGCCGGAGTGGTCGACGCCTACAGCTTCTTGGCACCGATGGTGGAGACCGACCGCTACCTGAGTTGGCTGCACCGACAGGCCAGGTCAGCTGGGTGCACACTGCGGCTAAGGCGGATCTGCGGCGAGCTACGGAGCCAAGAGCAGCAGCTGCGACAAGAGTTCGCTGCCGACCTCATCGTCAACTGCACTGGCCTAGGCGCCTATGAACTCGCCGGCGACAAGGACCTGTGTCCGCACCGCGGAGCGGTGATCCGAATCGACAACACAGGCGAGGTCATGCCGCGGATCACGGCTGCGCACTGCGTGGCCAACGACCCGTCAACCGATCACCAGGACATGATTTTCATCGTCCCTCGAGGTGATGATCGGCTACTACTCGGGGGCCTGGTGGAGCCTGACGAATGGGGGACAGATGTGGGTCTGGATTACGTGCCCATTCGTGATCTGCTTCGGCGGAACGTGGAGTTCTTGCCGATACTGGCCGACGCAAAGCTCGACCCAGCCGACCCTATACGGGTGGGCCTGCGCCCGTTCCGCGGACAAAGCGTCCGGCTCGAGCACGAACCGGGCACCGGAATCATCCACAACTATGGCCACGGCGGCGCCGGAGTCAGTCTGTCCTGGGGCTGCGCAGAACACGTCGCTCAGCTAGTCTCACAGTTACTCGATGACCCACGGCCCTCCAGACGATCGGCAGACCTGAGGCAACGAGCCAGGCACTTCAAACGGCGCAGTTTCCTTGAGGGATGGCAGGCTCAGGTGGGGTGAGTCTGAGCGCCGCGCGCCCGTTGAGCACCTCACTGACCGTAACGACAACCCACAGACCGCGGCACCAACTGGTCACCTTCCGAACCACGACCACGTGGCGCCTTCATCGGCGACCTAGAAACCGCCGGCCGATCCGGTATATGCACGCGGTGCTGTCCTCGGCGCGCTCGGACGCAGTGAAGACGTCGATCTAGGCGCTCGAGCGCTGTTCATCCATCCCACCCGGGCCATGCTGTCTGACGTCGGCGGGCGGCTGATGTTCACTGCGCCAAAGACGAAGGGTCCTCAGCCCGGGGTCGGGCTGTCCGCGCGAGTAGTGGCTGCGTTCGAGCGGCAGCGCAGCCGTCAGGCTGTCGCGCGGGCCGAGTGGGCCGAGTGGGCCGAAGTGGCTACGAGGACCACGATCTGGTGTTCGCTCGGGTCAATGGGGCACCGTTGCGGCCGGACTGGGTACTGGACCGCTCCCAGGAACTCACAGAGCAGTCCCGGCTGCCGCGGGTGCTGCGGCACATCTCCGGCACCTGGCCGCGACGTTGATGCTCACCGAAGGAGTGCCGCTGGCGCTGGCGTCGAAGGTGCTGCGGCATGCCACGTCGGGGATCACCGTGGATCTCTACGGGAACCTCACGGCGGAGGCGGCGCTGGCCGCTGCGGACTCGCTGGGAACCGTTCTGGATGCCGCCGCCGCGGAGCTCGCGGCCGAGCGTGTCACGCGCGCCGGGGCTTCATCCTCCCTCAGAGTCGGGACCACGCAGGGTGCTGCAAGGCGTCCCTTCGGGCCTTAGCCTCGCTCGTGCCCGACCTGACGTTGAGCGCGGACCTGCTGGAGGTGCTGCGCAGAATCGCCGATGCGATCGTCGGACGCGGTCCCGGCAAACCTGTGGCTGTTCTAGTCGCAGAGTGGGCATTGTGTGCTAAGAATGACAACGCTGGCGTACGGCCTCGTCGGCAGGCTGCAGCGGCCCCAGTGAGACGATGCGGTGTTCTTGCCCCGGCCCGGTCCCGCCCGTACGGTGCGAGCCGATGAACGCGCAGCGGATGAAGCCGCCCGGCGGCCGCGCCAAGCAGGCTGGTCGCCGCGCCACCGGCGCTGCCGCCGCCATCCGTTGTCAGCAAGTCACCAGTGATGCCGACCCACCCACGGATGTCTTGCTGTGTCGGGCCGAGGAAATATGGGTAGCGGCGGTTACCAGACGATTGCTATCGGCGCGAGCACGCAGCGCATAAGTGACCTCCCCGACCAGGGCACGTGCGGCCCACACGGCGTCGTACAGCTCGCCGGTGTGGGTCTTGGCGACGAGGCCGAGTAGTTCCTGAGCGGTGACTAGCGCCGACGCCGTGGCGGCGACCAACGGATCAGCAGTGTCCAGCGCGGTGACCAGTGTGACCCGTAATTCTTCAAGCCTGCCGGCCAGCAGCGTGGCCGGTACCGCCGGCGCCTGGCGAGCGCAAGCCAGGAACCGGCCCAGTGACTTGGCCAACTCGCTCGGGTCGTCGAAGGTCACGTAGGAGGTAGGACACAACGGCTCCAGGTCTTGCAGGAGTGTAGTGGTGATAGGCATATCAGCGTGCACGGCGAAAAACATCGGTCGCCGTGTGACCACGCTATTGTAGGCGATCTCAAACGCCCCGGACTCCGACAACTCCGTTCGCACGATCACCATCGCGTGTGCCCGGGCCAGTAATCCTAACCGCCAGGCACGAAACGCTGATGGGCTAAACACGGCGCCAGTGACCGCCTCAAACTCGGTGCGGAACGACTCCGCGGACTGTGCCTCCAGCCCAGTCAGTACCTCCGCTCCGGCTGCGGCAAGCTCGTCCAGCACCCCTTGTACCAAGTGTGTGTCCTTACTCCCAGCTCGGGTCAACGGCTGACGCACAAATACCCGCAATTGTTCTGGCGACTTCACTATATTCACGCTACCTTTCTGGCTTACCTAGCGCGAA
>Ga0164304_10000406_pt1 | contig 12004 bp, 9 predicted proteins | sample Whisoiple_217_MG_FD_110216 | JGI IMG/M metagenome (GOLD analysis project Ga0164304, IMG submission 110216) | Soil microbial communities amended with pyrogenic organic matter from upstate New York, USA - Whitman soil sample_217_MG | ecosystem: Environmental > Terrestrial > Soil > Agricultural...
AGGACGCGGAGCAGCTTCGCCTGAAGGTGGAGCGGCAGATCGCCGATCTCATCGAGAAACAACGTCCCGGTGTCGGCCAGCTCGAAGCGCCCTTTGCGACTGGCGATGGCGCCGGTGAAAGAGCCCTTCTCGTGACCGAAGAGCTCCGATTCCAGCAGATTCTCGGGCAACGCGGCGCAGTTGACGCGCACCAATGGTCGCGTGGCGCGCGGACTCGCGTAATGAATCGCCTTGGCGATGAGCTCTTTCCCGGTGCCGCTTTCGCCACGGATCAAAACCGTCGCTTCGCTCGCCGCAACCCGATGCGCCAGAGAAACGACTTCGACCATTTGCCCGCTGTCGCCGATAATGCCTTCGATGCGGTGGCGCGCTTTGAGCTCCTCGCGCAGGGCGCGATTTTCGGAATAAAGCTGATGCCGTTCGGCAATGCGCTGGATTTTTTGCCGGAGCTCGTCCAGATTGAGCGGCTTGGTCAAATAATCGGCAGCGCCGTCGCGCATCGCGGCAACGGCGGTTTCGACATTGCCGTAGGCGGTCATGATGACGACTTGAGTTTCCGGGTTGAGCGATCGCACCGCTTTGAGCAGATCGAGGCCGGAAAGATCGGGCATGCGTTGATCGGTGAGAATCAGCTCCACCGGCTCGCGACGAAACATTTCCAGAGCTTGCTTCCCGTCGCCGGCGGCGACCCCCTGGTAGCCTTGCTTTCTAAGATAGCCGCTCACCAACTCGCGTTGGCTCGCTTCATCGTCGACCACCAGAATGCGAATGGAATCGTTCATCAAGGTTGATTGCCGAGGGGCAGCGAAACGCGAAAACAGGCGCCTTGTCCGGGTTCGCTTTGGACGTCTATCTTACCACCGTGTGCATCCGCGATGCGACGGGCGATCGCCAAGCCTAATCCTGAGCCGTTGGCTTTGGTCGTAAAATAGGGATCGAAGATTTTGCCGAGTTGATCAGGTTTGATGCCGATGCCGCGATCGGTCACGCTGAGGCCAAGGCTATTTTTTACCCGATCGGCTCGGATCGACAAGCGGCCGCCGGCGGGCATCGCCTGCATGCCGTTCAAAATGAGATTGAGCAAAAGTTGCTTGAGGTAATTTCGGTCGGCCTGGACCGGAGGCAGATTGGGCTCGGCGTCGAAATCGATCTTGATATTGGCTGCGCGGGCCTCGGCGTTCAGCAAGGTTGTGACTTCGCGAATGAATTCCTCGACAGGGATGGATTCGAGCGACAACTCCAGGGGACGCGCGAGGGAGAGAAATTGCTCTACGATACGATTGAGGCGGCGCACTTCATCCTGCATGAGAGTCAAAAAGTGCGCGTATTCACCCGCATCCTGGACGGGGGTGAACTCGGCTTTGAGGCGTTGCATGCCCATGGAGATGGAGTTGAGCGGATTGCGAATTTCGTGCGCCACCGTCGCCGCCAAATTGCCGAGCTCCGAGAGCCGCTCATTACGGTGGATCTCTTCTTCGAGGGAACGGATATTTTGCAGATGGCGGCGCTGATTATGAAAAATAGCGGCCATGCCCAATATACCCACCCCCAGAATGCCAAGGCCGACGACGGCCATGAAGCCGAGGCTCCGCCGCCACGCCGTCTCCATCGGCTGCAGCGACAGGCCGATTTCGAGAAATCCGAAGAGACTGCCATTTACATTGAGCGGTTTGACCACGTCAAAATGTTTACTGCCGTCGGGCCGCTGGACAATTCCGTGCCCGACGCCGCCATGGGCTCTGACCTGCGACAACAACGGATCATCGTGACGTTGCTGGCTTCCTTGCAAATCGGTCTGCGCGAGCACGTTCAAATCTTTGTCGACCAAGGCAATGTGGTCGATGTCTGATTGACGGCCCAGCTCTTCGACCTGCCTTTGAACTTCGATCTGCTTGCGAAAATTGAGGATGTAATCGGCGTTGGCATGGACGGCAATAATGCCGGAAAAACTGCGCGCGGCGATCGCAACGCCAAATGCGCTGCCTTCCCAAAATTTTTTTTCGGCGATTTTGGGCGGCGGATTAGGCTGGTCCAGGGGCAGGCGCCAGCGCCTGCCCCACATGAACATCATGGCGCGGCGGTGCTCGACGGCTTCATCCGATGGAGCGTTTCCCATGCGGCTCATCATTTCCTGCATACGCCGGGCGCTCGGCGCGGGGAGAGCGTCGAGGGGGCGCCCGTTGGGATCGAGCAATTCGATTTTGCTGAGACGATTGGCCGCGGCGATCTGCTGGAGCGCCTTCTCATCGGTCGGAGGAAACTGCAGCAGCTCGTCGATGAGCCGGGCGTTGTCGAGCAGGCGCTGGCCAATCAGGTCTTCGAGCAAAGAATTGGCCAGCACAGAAGCGCGGATGTTGGCTTCCATGGCATCGGCCAACGCCAGTCCTTTGGCTTCGGCCTGGCGCAGCAGCTCGTCTTGAAGACGCCGCGCTTCAAAAAAAATATAGACGCCGACGAGCCCAAGCAGCAGCAGGACGGAAAGAAGAAAATAGCGCGGCAATATCCTTTGACTCATGAGCGGTGGTGACATTATGCGAACAGTATAACCAGTAAAGAAAGTCGTCTTGCCGTAGAATCGAGCTAGGCAGAACCTAAGAATTTGCCGCGCTGATATTTCATATCCTCGCTCCGGGGATGCAAAACCACTTTGTTCAAAGCGAAAGGCCCCTGACGGGGCCTTTCTCAGCTTCGGCCGTCGTTAGGAGCCGCGCGCCCACGGTCCGCCGAACGGCATCACATTACCCCAAGGGTTCACGTGCAGAGTTCGCACCTCGCCGGCACCATTCTTCAGTTCCACCGAATACATGGTATGAATTCGGCCGGTAAACGGCAGGACCCGCTCGACGGCGAATCCCTTAAGATATTTGTCCGCGTACGCCGTTGCGAGTTCCTTGGCCTTCTCGTCGGTGATTTCGCTTGCCGCTCCCGTGACGCCCGCGCACGGAGGCCCGCCCGCCATCCAGCCTTGACCCCCCATCATGCCCGGCCCCATGCCACCCAACCGCCCACCGGGACCGCCACCCCATTGTGCCCAAGCGACTCCAGAGAGAAGCGCCAATCCACCTGCTACAGCGACCGCGCTCAAGAGCTTTTTCATAACCTGTCCCTCCCTTCTCTTTCTCTGAGCTCTTGATAGCGCAACCCTGGTGCCAAATGACGAGTCGTAGGAACTAGCGATGCTTTAAGCGAAATTTGCTCGAAGCTCGGGCGGTAGGAGAAAATCTTCGTCCGGAAGGTCGAAGCTTTCGACCATTTGGTCGAACGGGGCGGTTTAGAATGTGTTTCAGCTTGCTGCGACGAGTCTACGGAGAAGCCCCAGGTTCTCACGGTCTTCTTTCAAATCTGGCCCCTTCGGGGTTTCGAGGCACATCGGCAATCCCCAGAAGCGTTTATCGTTTAGCAACCGGCGAAAGGCTTCAACTCCGATACAGCCCTTACCGATATGATCGTGACGATCGACCCGGGAATTCAGTTCCTTCTTCGAATCGTTGAGATGAAAAACAGCAATCCGCTCGATGCCGATCATCTCGTCGAATTCGCTGAAGGTGCGGTCGTAACCCTCCTGGGTGCGAATATCATAGCCAGCCGCGAACGCGTGTGCGGTGTCGAAACAGACGCGCAGCCGGTCGCCTGCGCGAGTGGCGTCTATGATTTGACCGATCTGCTCGAAACGATAGCCAACGTTAGATCCCTGGCCGGCGGTGATTTCGAGGGTCACTTTGGTGCGATAGCCGGGGCACGCCTTATGAACTTGGTCGAGAGACTTTGCGATTGTCTTGATCCCGGTCAATTCGCCGGCCCCGATGTGCGCACCGGGATGGGCGACCAAATTTTGCACGCTCAAAAGTTCGCAACGTTCGAGCTCATCGATGAATGCTTCAATGGAGCGCTTTTTCAATGCACCGTCAGGCGAACCGAGATTGAGCAGATAGGAATCGTGCGCGATCACCGTGGTTATGCCGGTTTGTTTCCTATTGACACAAAACTCCTCGATCTCCTCTTTGGTAAAAGGCTTTGCCGCCCACTGCCGTGATGATCGGGTAAAGATTTGAATCGCGTCACATGCGACTTTTTTTCCGGAAAGCAACGCATTCCCGATACCGCCGGCGATGGACATATGGGCGCCTAGAAGCGGGCCGGGTATTTTCGGTTTAGCTTTCATTGTGTTTTGAACCGGTTGAACAATTTAAACTGTCTGAACGAATGCAGTGCAGTCCGGGTTCAAGACGTTCAACTCGTTAAAACGCTCCGCCGGGTAGGATCACTAACTGAAATGTCTTCTTTCCACCAGCGGCAGGGAAATACTGCCGGCGCTGAGAAGTTTGTCATGAAACTCACGTAGACTGAATCTGCTTCCCAAGCGATTTTTTTCCTGATCGCGGAGGCGATTGATAATCGTCCAGCCTAGAGCGTAGCCCATCGGCACCGCGGGCGACTGGCTGTACCAGTTCAGATCGCCGCAAGCTTGTGCGCGCGGAAAGTGGAGCTCGCGCACCATCAAGTCGGCCGCCTCGTCGTAAGTCATTTGACCGGTTTGCGTTTTGACATCGATGATGATTCTGAGCGCGCGCCACAGTCGGTCCTTCAGCATGACGAAACGATGCTCTTTGGTTTTTAAAAAACCCTGTTCCTGCATCAACTGTTCGCAGTAAAGCGCCCAGCCTTCGTAAAAAACCGAGGATTCGTTCATCAAACGGGGCAGAGTCGAAGCCGCAGAAATAGAATTCGCAACGGAAAACTGCAGGTGATGCCCGGGGTAACTCTCGTGCACCGAAGTGTTCTCCAAACCGACCCAGTTGTGCTCGCGGAGCAGATCGTCATCACTAACCGGCGTCACATAGTAGTAGCCGACCTGTGCCGGATCATTCGGAGACGGCGACAGATAGGCTGCAAACGGGATTTCGTGCCGGCGAAATTCCGGTGTCGGTACAACATGAAGTTCCTCCCTCGGCGGGAACGACACGAGACTGTTCTGTTTTACGAAGCTGCGCGCCGCTTCCATGGCTTTTTTATAGGCAAAAAGCACTTCAGTCGTGGACGGATGATTTTTCTGAATCGCCAAAGCGGCCGCCTCGATGCTTTTTCCCGGAGCGATTGCCGCCGTGAGCTCAATCAGCTCCCGTTTTGTTCTAGCGAATAACTCTTCGCCGGCCCCAAGGAGGGTTTGCGCATCAAACTCCAGAAAGTGTTTGTAACGCAGCAGCAGTTCATAGTGCTCGAGGCCGACGGCGTAAACCCCGCTGCTCCGAGGCAGCAAATCCCGCCCGAGAAACTCGGCGAAATTGGCCAGCGCGCCCTTGGCATGCTCAATCGCGGTCTTCAGCGCGGTCGCATCGATCCCCGCGCTGTGTACCCTGCGATGGGCAGGCAGATTTTCCAGGAAGTTGAGCGCGCCTTTGGCGCCTTCCAAGGCCATTTCCGTCCAAAGCTTTGGCGGATTGGCGGCGCGCCGGCTCAGGTTCGTTATGCCTTGCTGAATCAGGGCGGGACTGCGATTCAATCGGCTCAAAAGATTGCCGGCAAAATCATTGGTGTCTCGCACCGTCAAAATATAAATCGCTTCGATCGGCGAATAGGTTTCCGGCCATTTGAGGCGATAATCTTCCTTGTTATTTTCGTAGCTCTGAATCGTCAGTTTGCCTTTTAGCAAGAGGTAGTCGATGGCCTCATCAAGCGAGAGCTCTTGGGGAGAAATCTTTTCAAGCCCGGTCAGCGACTCGTCGACGAAGATCTTTTCGGCGGCGTAACTTTCGTCGGAATAGTCGTTGAGCAAATGATCATAGCCTTCGATGCCGTAATAAATCGCATCGGTGGGATGAAGCTCGAAATATTTTTTAAAGTAAGCGTCACAGAACGCACTGAACGTAGACATGGTGGTGAATTATCACCTTCGAGGATGCGCTGCAATTTTGCTGAACCTCTCTGCGTTCGTTGTTTCTCTGCAATTCAAGTCTCAAGAACAAACCACCACAGAGGCGCAGAGGGCGCCGAGCAAAGACGACCGAGTAGGGGTTTTAGCTCCTGCCGGATAGCTTGCGCGCCTGCTCCAAGAACCCAAAGGAGCGCGGGGCGGAGGGCATCAAGAACCGATAACCGCAGGCCGCCAAGCGATCGATATTTTTCGCGTCCGGATGGGGATGGCCGCAGGGGACGTTGTGTTCTTTGCAGATCGCGAGAATACGATCGATTTCCTTGGCCACCACGGGATGCTCGTAATCGCGCGGGTGCCCGAGCTCCTGGCTCAAATCACCCTCGCCGATCAACACGACGCCGATGCCGGGCACTTCTTTCAAGATGCGCGGCAGGTTGTCGATAGCCCGCATCTCCTCGCATTGGATAACGACGAGGATTTCGCCATCCGGCGCGAGCGGCCAAACGTCGGCGCGCTTGTAATACTCCTGTTGACTTAGACCCCAATAGCGCGCCGCACGTGCCGGCGCATCGCCACGAATTCCCGGCGGATTGTAAAGCGGCGCACTTGAAAGGCGCGGGTAGCGGCAGGCGCCGACCGCGTTCCAAGCTTCTTCTACCGAACTGATATGCGGAAAAATAATCCCGAACACGCCAATATCGAGGACCTGCTTGGCGATCCAGCTATTCATTTCAATGCCATTGGGCGGAATCCGCACCATCGGCGTCACGGCGGGCGACAAAGTAGCGCGCGCGACGATCTCGCGTCGATCGAGCATGAACTGCAGTGCGGCTCGCAAACCGGGAAAGTCGAGGGGCGCGTGTTCCATCTCAAATGCCACTCCGTCGAGCTTTGAGCCCGCCATGGCGACGGCGCTCTCGAGATCAACGGGCGTAAACGAAACAAAAGCAGTTTGGCCCTGTTCCAAGGCTTTGATTACGCCGTTGAGGCGCGGTATGTCTGGCATATCCGATCCTTTTAAATTGTCTTCTTGAGAGGTTTCGGTATAGCAAACTGTACTGACACTGACAATTGCGAATCTGCGGCTAAATTCGAAGCACGAAATCCGAAATGCGAAACGATTTCATCGCCTAGTAAGAAAGAAGCAAAGCGCCAAAGGTTTCGGATTTCGAAATTCGGATTTTGAAGTTTACTCTCTACAAGGAGGTCCGTCATGATCATTGATGCCCATACGCATTTCACCACGGCTCCGCCGCAATTGCAGGCCTACCGCGGTCAGCAGATCACGAATCTGGCTAAACCGATGAAAGCCAAGCTGCAGATCAGCGATGAAGAATTGGCGCGCTCGATGCAAGGTCAGCTCAATCGCATGAAGGAGTGCGGCATCGATCGGCTATTGTTCTCGCCGCAGGCCGGCGCCATGGGACATCACTTCGGGTCCCCGCTGGTGAGCCGTTACTGGACCGAGGCGTGCAATGATCTGATCGCGCGGGTTGCCAAGATGTTTCCGGAAAAAATCTCCCCGGTGTGTCAGCTACCCCAATCACCGGGGGTTCCGCCGAGTGAATGGGCCGATGAGCTCGATCGCTGCGTAAACGATCTCGGTTTTATCGGTTGCAATGTCAATCCGGACGTGGCCGGCGGCCGAGAGCCTCTGACTCCCTCAATGGGCAGTGAGTGGTGGTATCCATTATGGGAGAAACTGGTGAAACTTGACGTGCCGTGCACGGTACACGCTAGCGCATCGCTCAATCCGGCGATGCATCTCACCAATGCCTACTACATCGCGCACCACAATTCCGCCGCAGTGGAGATTCTACGCTCGCGCGTGTTCAAGGATTTTCCCAAACTGAAAATTATTATTCCGCACGGCGGCGGCGCCATTCCCTATCAATGGAACCGCCAGCGCGGCATGCATGTGAAAGAAGGGCTCGAGCCGTTCGAAGAAGCGGCGCGGCGAGTTTATTGGGATATGGCGATTTACGACAAGGAATCGATGGAGCTCTTAATCAAACGGGTCGGAGCGGATAATGTGCTGTTTGCCACGGAGATGTTCGGGGCCGTGAATGCAATCGATCCCAAGACCGGTCGGAATTTCGAGGATCTGGTGCCAATTTTTCAGGATATCGAGGGGCTGACCGAGGAAGATCGTTACAAAATCACCGAGGGCAATGCCAAAAAGGTCTTCTCGCGCATGTTGAAGCAGGCCAAAGGCTAAGATTATCGACCGGACACGATCGAGATTGAGTCGACTATCGCAAGATTAGCAGCGCTGTCATTCTGAACGGCAGACTGTGTGAAAACTCACATTGACGCCGCTCTGTCATCTCGAACGTGGTGAGAGATCTTGCATTTTTTGCTACACAACAAAGGAAAGATTTCTCGGCTTCGCCTCGAAATGACATCCGCCGAATTTACCGCGGTCATCTCATTGCGCCGTGGTGGAGCTAAGTGCGATGCCCGTTAGCTCGAATTCTCGGGCCGCTCTACTGTGTTCCGTGCTCTTGCCGGGCCTGGGGCAGATTTATAATCGGGAGAGCAAAAAGGGCCTGATCATTTTCGCTTGTGCAATTGGCCTGGGAGTGCTCGGTTCCTGGTTCTCCGGATTCAATCGGTTCGCCATGTTGCTCGCCTTAGTATTGCTTTGGGTGAGCGCTGCGACTGACGCCTACCACATGGCCAGGAACTCTGGACAACCCGCAGAGTTCTACTATCGGAAACCCTTCGTTGTCGCGATGTTGTTGCTCGTCGGGCCACTGGCGCTGCCGCTACTCTGGGAAAGCAGGAATTTTTCCCGCACCGCTCGCTGGCTCTGGACGATTCTCGTGGTCAGTATCGTGCTGTTGTTTATCGCGACCCCGTATCTGTTGAAGGGAATCGTTGTTTAGTTTGGAATTGCAACCGCGCTCTTACCGCGAAGATTGCGCCGGTCGGTCCTGCACGACATTGGTGATGGCGGGCGAGTTTTCTAAGACTTTCAAGGCATCGACCCCGACTCGTAGGGCGATACCGGGAATACTTCTGTAGAGGCGGGTAACTCTGAAGGTCGTGCCGACGAGCTCCGCCAGAATATAACTCTGAGCGTCTTGAATCGCCGCTCGTTGCAGAGTGCGAAGGGATTCGCTCAAAAGCTCCTCACGCTGCCAAGGTGTGCGTAACCCCGCGAGCACCAGGACGGTGCCATTACTGGCTGCCCACTTGAACAGTTGTGAAGGCACTTTCTCCGCGACCGGATCGACGGCGCGAGCACGGGGCGGTTCGGTTCGAGCCGAACCGAAATTAGGTGCCCGTTCCGCTGCGCCAGGTAACCGGTCGAGCAGCACATTTGTCACGATGGGTAACCGCGCCAGCTCGGCAAGTGCATCGGCGCCGACTTCCAAAGCGATGCCGGGAATCTCCTGATACCGCCGCACCACTTTATAATTTCTTCCTTCTAATTGGGTCAATAAATCGTTCTGAATCGAGGCGATCGCAGTGTGCTGCGTGCGTAGAGTGTCTCCATCGAGCTTAGATTCCATTTCCCAAGGCACATTCAAGCCGACGAGCACCAACGCTGTGCCATGGAGCGCGGTCTGATTGATGACTTCGGGAGGAATTTTGTCTTGGGCTTGCGTGCGCGCAGCGAATAGCGCGAAGAACAGCAGGGCAGCACAGCAAACGGCTGGCGAGAAAGTCGCGGCTCGAAGAGATGGCTTCATAATTCCTCCCGGACCAAAACTGGATCGATCAAAGGGAAGAAAAGCGACGTTGCCCCACTCGAGAGCATCTTATACCTGCACCGGCGTTGCTGTCTAGATTGTTTACCCTTCCCGTTCCAAAATCCTTGAACTCGAGCAAGTCTAACTGAGCAGGGCACCGGGATCGAGAGTATAGAGATCTTGGGGCCGGCCCACGCCACGGAGCGCATAGCGCCCGACTGACACTAGAAGATTTCGCGACTCTCCGAGAGCGGCGGCGAAATCGGAGGAGATGAGCAGCGGCTGATCGACGGAGCGGCACAGGGTCGCAATGCGGCTAACTTCGTTGACCGCAGTGCCGATCACGGTGAAGTCGAGTCGGTCTTCGCTGCCAATGTTGCCGTAGAATACCTCGCCAATGTGAAGACCGAGATACATATCGGTCGTGGGCAAATTGGCCGCTGCGCGCGAGCGGTTGACTTCGGTGACGCTCCGGCGCGCAGCGATGGCCGCGGCGAGCGCCGACTCGCACGCGCGAGTCCGATCTTCCACCGTGAAGATGGCGAGCACGCCGTCGCCGATCAGCTTCAGAACATCGCCTCCTTGGTCATAAATCGTGGAAATGATCGCGCCGGAATATTCGTTGAGTAAAGGAATAATCTCTCCGGGATCAGCGGTATCGCTGATCCGCGTATAACTGCGCAGATCGCTAGACCATAGGACGGCCTGGATTTGATCCGTGATGCCGCGAGCGATGCGTCCTTCAAGCACGCGCCGGCCGGCGTCGCGGCCAAGGTAAGTCTCCACAATAGTTTCAGCAATGCGCGCCAGAGATGCCGATTTGACTGTAAGCGCGAGGAGCGGCGCGAGCCGACAAAGCGCCGCGATGTCGGCATCATTAAAGCCAGTCGGTGCGTCAGTCGCCCAGGACGAATAGATGCCGTCCATGTCGCCGATAATCGCTTCGGTGGCGAAGCGGTTCACCATGGCAACGTAGTCCGTGATGCCGGCGTCGATCAATTCCGGAAAAATCGAAAATTCCTCTCGCGACTCCGCGGTCAGGCGTCGCCGCAGCAACGTTTCTCCGGTCTGTTCGAGGCGAAAGAAAGGGCTTCGCTGCCAGCGTCCGAGGTCCTCGTCGCTTCGTCCGTATTCAGTCAGCACTGTGGTATCTTTGTCGCGGTTCCAGCGAAAAGCGCGCCCTTCATAGATCGGATGGAGCGTGTCGGCAAGCACGATTGCGCGCGCGATCGGTAAGCCGAAGTGAACCGCCCGATCGCAAAATCCGGTCAGTGCGGCAATTTCACTCTGGCCCGCCAATCCAGCTTCGGTGATCCAAGCCGCCAGCTCGGCGAGTTGAAGATCGTCCATGGTAGGGTGTTTTATACCATGCGCGGGCACTCTAATGAATCAATCAGCAACGATCTTCGCCGCGCAAGTGTTGGGATTCTATGTTGTTGAATGGCTAACTACGCTTTGATATTCCGGGTTCGCTAAGGCGGATCAAGATCGCGGCGATTCTAGTCGATGCGCCGCAGCAAATTTGCCGGGGAGGTAAATCGCAATGCCGACTATTGATGCCGATGCTCACGTGGTGGAATCAGAGCACACGTGGGACTACATGGACGACGCCGATCAAAAATACCGGCCGCTGATCGTGAAGCCGCGCGGCGAAGGCGGTGGAGAGTACTGGTATATCGACGGAAAAATCCGCGGTCTTGTGCGAGTGGTTCTCACCGCGCAGCAGGTCGCGGATGTAGCGCTGCGCACGGGGCGTGACATGGACACTGCGCAGGAAACCCGCGAAATGGAGAACGTGGCGGCTCGGCTCAAGCACATGGATGAGCTCGGCATTGACATTCAAGTTCTCTACCCGACGATGTTCATCGAGCAGATTGCCGACAAACCCGAGTGGGAAATTCCAATTGCTCAAGGCTACAACCGCTGGCTCGCCGATATTTATTCTCAAGGCCAGAACCGGCTGCGCTGGATTTGCGTTTTGCCCTTGCTCGATATGAGCGCGTCGTTGGAGGAACTGAAGTTTTGCGCGGAGCACGGCGCTTGCGGCGTCTTCATGCGCGGTATCGAGGGCGAGCGCATGATCACCGATCCCTATTTTTACCCGCTGTACGAGCAAATGAGCCGTCTGGATCTTGCCGTCGGCGTCCACGTGGGCAACGCCAACCCATATGTGCTCGATCTGGTGTCGCAATACAACGGCGGCGGCAGCTTCTGGAAGTTTCGCATTCCGGTGATCGGTGCCTTTCATTCAGTGATCATGAGCGAGGTGCCGACGCTGTTTCCCAAGCTGCGCTTTCACTGGGCCGAAGCGGCGGCGCAATGGATTCCGTACGTCGTCAAGGATTTTCAACGCCGCTGGGGCGCGATCAATCGGCAATTGCCGGAAAATCCGCTCAAAGAATATCGCCAGTTCGTTTCGTGCCAAACCGACGAC
>Ga0164304_10000407_pt1 | contig 12003 bp, 8 predicted proteins | sample Whisoiple_217_MG_FD_110216 | JGI IMG/M metagenome (GOLD analysis project Ga0164304, IMG submission 110216) | Soil microbial communities amended with pyrogenic organic matter from upstate New York, USA - Whitman soil sample_217_MG | ecosystem: Environmental > Terrestrial > Soil > Agricultural...
CTGTTCAGTTCGTAGGTGAAATTGGAGCGCAGATACTCCTGGACAGCCCAGACTTTGTCGAATGCGTTGGTCGCGCCGGCCTGGATCGCGACGCGCTGCGCCTCGGCACGGGTCCGCTCAGTGACTGAATCGGGGAGTTGCAGGTACCGGTTCGTGATCCACGCTGGATAGTCGGTCGAGGCCGATGCGAGCTGGTCCGGGCTGGCCAAGCTAGCTAACCCGACGACGCGATAATCCGTATTGGCATGGATTGCGTCGCTGGTAAAGAGCGCCTCGATATCGTCGTAGTTCGGTATTCGGCCCGAGATGACGATCACGAGCTGGCCCTGGTCACCAACGGACAGGTCGGCGATGACCGGGTACGCCGCGAGTCGCTGCCGCGCTCGATCGAATGCCTCCTGGACGTCTGAGTCAGTCAGCGTCACCTTGCCCGACGACCGATCCACCTCGAACGGCGCATTCCGCACGGTGCGGACCAGGCTCTGCAGGTCAACCGGGATCGACGCGAGATCGACGGCATCAACATCGATCTCGGTCCGGTTCAGCTTTTGCCAACCCAGCACGGCATATACCTGCCGCGACGCAGATGAGAATGTCTCGATGGTGAAGATCAGGTCGTCCTTGGGACGCACAACAGTAATCAACGCCGATTCCGGCTCACGGTCGGTGGTCATCGCGCCGGACAGCGCGACCGGTTGGGAATCGGCAAAGATGACATTGGTAACCCGGATGTTCGATGAGTCGCCATCGAGTCGGAAGGTGTCCTGGACGCCCGAGGACCAGCCACTACCGTTGTAGATGTCGTATCGGCGCAACGCGAGGTAGTGACCGCTGTCCGCCTGAACCTTGGCAACGACCTCATTGCTGAGATCGATATTTCCGCCAATCTCGAAGTTGTCCGGGAAACTGGCGTAGCTCCCGCCCCCGGGGCCGGCTTGCCCGATGACCGACTCGACCTTCTCCCGGATTTGCTCCCACCCCTGTTGGGCCGTTTCCCGGTAGGGCACGGACATGGCGCGGTGGATGCCAGGGTTGATGAGCAGTGCGGCCACCACTGCCGCGACGGCGACCGGCAGCGCGGCAAGCAGGAAGCGGGACGTGAGTCCAGGCCCGGCTGTCATGTTCCGCCTGGCCCAACGGATTGAATTGGTGGCTATCGCATGGCGGGCTGCCAGGCAAATTGCCGCAAAGATGAAGAGCGCCAGCGGCCAACCGCCATTGCGATTGTCGACCCTGATCGAGGCCAGCAGGATTGACGCCGGCACCGCTATTCCGAGCCCAAACCATCCGCGCCGGTAGATGACCCAGGCCGAGCTGTATGCCAGCAACCAGGCAGTGAGGCCAAGCACGACCAGCAGCTGGGCGTCACTGACCGAATCAGTGTTGTCGCGGACCAGCGACTGGCTGACGCCCGAGACAAGGTCGACAAACGCGCCGCCCCGGCTGTGGACGATCTCAACAGGACCAGCAGTCTCGATCGCCACCAAGAGGACGGCGGCCATTGCCCCGGCCCAGAGCGCGATCGAGTGCGCCACGAGGTCTTGCGCTCGGGTCTGGGACAGAAGATAGCCAAGGAGTAGGCCCATCAGGGCCAGCGGCGCCAGCACGCCGACGCGATCGCCGAAATCCACGCGATTCATTGCCCCAACGACGCTCAGGACAAGGAGCGCATGAAGAGCAAGGGCCAGACCCTCCGCCCGGTAATCGGGGCCGGCAATCGGAGATCTGGTCGCGCTGCCTGTCAGGGTCGCCATCGTCTACCGCACCCATGCCCCGGCGAATCCGTTCGCCACCTGGAGGGCACTGGTCGGATGGTCCGCCCGACTCATCCGATACCCGACCACGTGTTCGCGATGAAGATCCTCGAAAAACGCACTCGTCGCTGGGTCCAGACTCATATGGGGATCTACGTAGTGGACCTCGGACGAGATTCTGCGTCGCCGCATCGTTGCCAGTAGCGCGATCAGGTTCGGGTCAGCAATAGAGGTCACTGCCAGCAGGATGCTGTCCTTGCGGAAACGTCCCGTCAGCGAGGTCAGCAGCTCGACCAAAGTCGCGTCGTCCCGACCGCTGACGACTGCCAGGAGTTCCAGAATACGCACGTATTGGCGGTCGCTCCGCTCAGGCGGCAACACGATCGGTTGCTCGGCGTTCATGATCAATCCAACCGATCGGCCCAGGGCAAGTGAACGCCGCACGAGAGACGCTGCCAGCATCACCCGGTACTCCAGCTCATTGCTCAGCCAGTGCAGGGGGTCGTCCGATGCAAACCGGGCGCCGTGCGAGTGCCCGTCCGTCGGTGGCTGGTAGAGGTCGAGCACGACCCAGACATCGGCGGTCGGATCGTTTTCGAATTCCTTGACCATCAGCCTTCCGGCGCGCGCGGTCGCGGTCCAGCTAACGCGGTTGATGGAATCGCCCTGCACGTAATCGCGAATTCCACCCACCGTGGTCGTTGGGTTGGTTGAGCGGCGTTGCACAACCCCGCCTCCCGATTGCAGCACGGAACCGGGGATATACGGTTGCAGGTCATACGTCAGCGGATAGACCGTCAGGTCGAGCGTCTCCTTCAGCCGTTTCTGGCGTCGAAACAGACCGAACGGATCACCGGATCGCAGTGTGACGGGTCCGAGTTGATGGCGTCCGCGTTCGCGCACGATCGAGGTCACCCGCCATTGCCGTGCCGATCGGGGACCCAACTTTATGACGCGATTGGCAAGGTGCCCGGGAAGCGTGCTCCGATCCTCGATCTCCAGGAAGAGCTTGCCGAAGATGCTCTGGTTGCGCACCGCGAGGTCTTCGCGCATCTGATCGCCGACCTGTGCCCGATCCGATGAAAGCCGGCGCGCAAATGACAATCCGGAAAGGCTAGTGCGTGACCAGACGAATGACAGCGCGACGACGACCATCAGCGCCGTCGAAATCAGGGTGATCGCTGGCCAGTCGTCGATCAGGGCAAAGGCGAGCCCGGCGACTGCAAAGATAAATACGCGCAGGGCGACCACTAGGTAACCGTCTGCGCGCGCCCGGCAGTTGCCATTGGTCTGGCGCCGGGCACGGGAAGCCCGCGTACGATGTCCTGCACGATCAGGCGGCTGTCCACGTTGCGGACCCGTGCCGCTGGGGAGACGATCAGGCGGTGCGCGAGCGTGGCGACCGCGAGTGCCTTGACATCGTCCGGGATCACGAACGGGCGTCCGTTGAGCGCCGCCAGTGCACGGCTGGAGTTGTAGAGGGCGAGGCTACCGCGCGGGCTGGCGCCGAGCTGAACATCAGGGTGATTTCGCGTCGACTCGACGATCGAGACGACGTAGTCGGCCACCGCTGAATCGACTCGGATATCGCGCACTTCGGCCTGCGCCGCGACCAGGCTTGCGACATCGATAACCTGCCCAATCAGCTCGAGCGGGTGTTGGTGTTGCTGGCGCTCGAGCATCTCGAGCTCGCCGGCTCGACCGGGATAACCGATAGAGATCCTCATCAGGAAGCGGTCGAGCTGCGCCTCCGGCAGTGGGAACGTGCCCTCATAGTCGATCGGATTCTCGGTCGCAAGCACGATGAATGGCTCGGGCAACAAGTGGGTCACGCCGTCGACCGTGACCTGCGTCTCCTCCATCGCCTCCAGCAGAGCCGATTGGGTCTTCGGGGTGGCGCGATTGATTTCGTCGGCCAGCACCAATTGCGCGAAGATCGGGCCCGGGCGGAACTCGAACTGGACGTGCTGAGGGTCGAAGACGCTGACTCCGGTGACATCGCCCGGCAGAAGATCCGGCGTGAACTGGACACGCTTGAACGACGCGCCGATGCTGCGGGCGATCGCCTTGGCCAGGACCGTCTTGCCAACGCCGGGCACGTCTTCGATCAGGACATGCCCGCGGCAGAGCAGCGCCACCAGCACAAGCTCGACTTCGCGGCGCTTGCCGACTACTACACGCTCAACGTTGCTGGTTACGCGCGCAGCCAGTTCCTGAACTCGTTGTACCTGCATGAACGGGGTTGCTCGCTTTACGGACGCATCGAGGATAGGCAAAAACAGTATACCAACCGCATAAGGCGAACATATGACCTACGCCGTATACTCTTGCCAGCAATTTGATTGTAGGAGGGGCAACACGCGTGCCGGACAAGCGACAACAATCGGTGATGCTGATCGACGGATATGGCCTGATCTTCCGCGCCTATCACGCCATCGACAGCGCCATGTCGACCTCGTCCGGTGAGCAGACCAATGCGGTCTTCGGCTTTACCCGCATGCTCCTCGACGTGCTCGAATCGCAGCGACCCGACTACGCCATCGTCGCACTCGAAGGCGGCAAGACCTTCCGCCACGATGAATATGACGGCTACAAGGCAAATCGCGGCGCCATGCCGGACGACCTCCGTTCGCAAGTCCACCGGGTTCGCGAAATCATCGAGGCGATGAATATCCCGATCATCGAGCGGGAAGGGTTCGAGGCCGACGACGTGATCGGCAGCCTCAGCCACAAGCTGGCCGATGACAACCATCTCCACGTTCTGATCATCACCGGCGATTCGGATCTTCTGCAACTGGTGGAGCCGGGTGTCGAGGCTGTGCTGCCGGGTCGGCCGCGATTCCAGGATTTGCGCATCTACGATGTAGCGGCGGTCGAAGACCGGTATGGGTTCGGTCCGGCGCTGATTCCGGATTACAAGGCCCTGGTCGGTGATACCTCCGACAACATACCCGGCGTTCCCGGCATCGGTGACAAGACGGCGAAATCGCTGATCCAGCAATTCGGCGATGTGGATTCCATTCTGGCGAACCTCGATGACGTGGCTCCGCCGCGGGCAAAGAACGCGCTGGCCGGGAATGTCGACACGCTCCGCCTGAGCAAACGATTGGCGACGATTGTGCGTGACCTCGAGATCGACCCCGACCTCGAGCACAGCGCGGTTGACAACTTCGACCGGGACCGGGTAATCGATATCTTCCGGGAGCTCGAGTTCCGCTCGCTCGTCCACCGCCTGCCGGAGTCCCGCCTGGGCGAAGGCAAGCCCATTCCGGAGGTTATCCGGGACGAGCCGGTCCGCACGACGGTCACCACGGACGACGGGCTGAGCGCCATCGCGAAGCGCGTTAAGGAAACAGGAGAGTACGCCTTCGATGTGGAGACGACGTCATTGAACCCGCTAACGGCGGAGTTGGTCGGCCTCGCGCTCGCCGCTTCGCCGACCGAGAGCTGGTACATCCCGGTGGCCCACGGCGAGGGTTCAGTCGCACCGGAGCGAATAGCCGCCAAGCTCGTACCGATGTTCAGCGATCCCGAGGTCAAGGGTTACGCGCACCACGGAAAGTACGACATGCACGTACTGTCTCGCTACGGGATGGTTGTCCAGAATCTCGAATTCGATACGATGATCGCCGCGTACCTGCTCGGTGAAAACTCGGTTGGTCTCAAGGATCTTGCATTCTCGCGCCTCGGCATCGAGATGACCGAGATAACCGCCCTGATCGGCAAGGGCCGGGACCAGCTCTCAATGAGCGTCGTGCCACTCGATCAGGTCGCGCAGTATGCCTGCGGTGACGTCGAGGCGACCTTCGAGCTGGTCAACTACTATCGGCCGCGCCTGATCGAGAACAACCAGGAGTGGCTCTTCCGAAATGTCGAGATGCCGTTGATCTCTGTCCTGGAAGAGATGGAACGGATTGGCATTTCGATCGATCGCGAATACCTGGAGGAGTTGGACAAGGAGATCCGCCAGCGGTTGATGGAGCTCGACCGCGAGATAACGCGCCTCGCCGGGCGGCCGATCAATGTCAACTCGACGCGCCAACTCGGAGCGCTTCTCTTCGACGAGTTCAAGTTGCCGAGCGGGCGGCGGACCAAGACCGGTTATTCGGTCGATCAGGACCATCTCGAAACGCTGCGGGACCAGCACGCCATCATCCCGGTGATCCTCGAATACAAGACCTTGCTGAAGTTGTCATCAACCTACGTTTCGGCACTGCCTGCCGAAGTGGACTCGAAGACCGGTCGTATCCATACCTCATACAACCAGACTGTCGCGGCGACGGGTCGGCTCTCATCGAACTCGCCTAATTTGCAGAACATTCCGATTCGGACCGAGGTCGGGCGGAGGGTGCGGCGAGCGTTCGTGGCTGATCACTCAGAGCGGCGAATCTTTGCGGACAGCGTGCTGCTCTCGGCCGACTACTCGCAGATCGAGCTACGGCTGATGGCGCACATGAGCAACGAGCCGTTCCTTCTCGATGCCTTCCGGGGCGGCGCAGATATCCACCGGGCCACCGCAGCCCTCGTCTACGGCATCGATCCCGCGGACGTCACAGCCGACATGCGCCGTGTCGCGAAGACCGTAAATTTTGGGCTGCTGTATGGCATGCAGGCGTACGGCCTGTCGCGCGACACTGGTCTGAGCCGGGCTGATGCGCAGGCGTTCATCGACCAGTACTGGGCTCGCCTGCCCGGGGTCAAGGCCTACTTCGACGAAACACTCCGGCGAGGCGAGGAGCTAGGTTATGTCGAGACGCTCTATGGTCGACGCCGGGCCGTGCCGGATCTGACGTCACCCAATGGCCAGCGACGGGCGGCTGCGGTTCGCGTTGCCACCAACATGCCGCTCCAGGGCACAGCAGCCGACATCATGAAGATCGCCATGATCCGCCTCCAGGAACAGCTCCGCGAACGCGCTGACAAGGCGATCATGCTCCTGCAGGTGCACGACGAGTTGGTGCTCGAGGTTGATCGACCCGCCCTCAATGAGATCGGTGCGCTGACGCGGTCCGTCATGGAGAGTTCTGCGGAGCTTGCGGTGCCGCTGGTGGCAGATTTGTCGTTCGGCCCGAACTGGGATGATCAGGCGGAATTCGATCCCACCTGATCTACCGGATGTGGATATTGAGCAGACCTGCCCGGCTGAATAGAATTAGTCGATTACGGGTTCGATCGTTGCACACCATTGGGAAATTGGATGCCTACTTATCAATATCAGTGCCGCAATTGCGGGCATGCGTTTGAGCAATTTCAGAAGTTCAGTGATGATCCGCTGACCGTTTGCCCCGAATGCGAGGGACCGGTCCAGCGAGTGATTCAGAACGTCGGCGTCGTGTTCAAGGGCTCCGGCTGGTACATCAACGACAGCCGCAAATCGAACAGCTCGAACAGTTCGAGCGAAAAGTCGACGAGCACCGAGTCGTCGGAGTCGACAACAAAGATCGACAAGACTGACAAGAATGAGACGAAATCCGCGAGCGACAAGACGCCGGCAGCGGCCAGCGCCTCTACCAAGTCCGATTAGCCAGAGGATTCGCACAGACAGATGAATGCCCTTCGCCAAATGTGCTGGTTCCATCCCGAGCGGTGCGGCGCGGCAGTTGGCGGCCCTTGCTCCTGTTTTTGCTGCGCACGGTAATTCGTCGCGCAAAGGCAGATGCGACCAGTTCAGGTTCCAGGCAGGAAGGGCAAGACCATGTGGCTTAGCGAACAGATTGAGACTATCAAGCAGCGTGATCCGGCAGCGACCTCTACGCTCGAGGTCCTGCTGACGTACCCGGGGTTGCACGCGCTGATCTTTCATCGGGCGTCGTCCGCACTCCGGCACCGGGACTTGCCCGTTGCCGCGCGGCTGGTCTCGCACGTTGGCCGCTTTCTGACCGGGATCGAGATTCACCCCGGCGCGGCCATCGGCCGGCGATTGTTCATCGACCACGGCATGGGCGTGGTCATCGGCGAGACGGCCATCGTCGGGGACGATGTCACGATGTACCAGGGCGTAACCCTGGGCGGCACCGGCAAGCAGCGCGGCAAGCGTCACCCGACGGTAGGCAACGGAGTCGTGATCGGGGCCGGCGCCAAGATACTCGGCGCGGTCACCATCGGTGATGGCGCGAAGATCGGCGGCGGCGCGGTGGTGCTCAAGGATGTACCGCCTTATACGACTGCGGTCGGCGTGCCGGCACGCGCCGTGGCCTGGACGCATCCGGAGTCCGGCGTCTCCCGGCGACTCGAGCAAATGCCGGATCCGCAGTACGACTCGATGTTGGCCATGATCCAGCGAATAGAAGAACAGGAAGAACGGATTCGGGCATTGACCGCGGAAGTCGAAGAGAAGGAGAGCACGCTGGCGGGGTCGTGGCAAATATGACGTTGCGCATCTACAACACCCAATCGCGCTCCGTCGAACCATTCGAGACAATTGAGCCCGGTGTCGTGCGGATGTACGTCTGCGGCGTCACGCCGTACGCCAAGGCGCACGTCGGGCACGCCATGTCCTCGATCGTCTTCGACGTCATCAAGCGGTATCTCACCTATCGGGGATACACCGTCCGGCACGTGACGAATTTCACCGACATCGACGACAAGATCATCGCCCGGGCTAACCGCGAAGGCATTAGCCCTGACGCGCTGACCGAGGAGATGATCGCCGAATGGCACCGCGAGACGGCGGCGCTCAATGTCCTTCCGGCCGACGTCTATCCACGCGCGACGCAAGAAGTCGACCGGATCATTGCGATGATCGAGGAGTTGGTCCGGCAGGGCTATGCCTACGAATGCGATGGTGATGTCTATTACCGGGTCCGCGCGTTCGAGGAATACGGGAAGCTTTCGCATCGCAGTCTCGATGATCTGCTCTCCGGCGCTCGCATCGAGATCGACGAGCGCAAGGAGGACCCGCTCGATTTCGCGCTCTGGAAGGCAGCCAAACCCGGCGAGCCATTTTGGGAGTCGCCGTGGGGCGCGGGCCGGCCTGGCTGGCACATCGAGTGCTCGGCAATGTGCTCGCATCACCTCGGCGGGCTGGTCGACATCCATGGTGGCGGAGCCGACCTGATATTCCCCCACCACGAGAACGAGATCGCGCAGTCCGAAGCGGCACTGCAAGCGGAGCCGTTCGCGCGGTACTGGGTGCACAATGGCCTGCTCCAGCTCGGCGGTGAGAAGATGTCAAAGTCGATCGGCAACCTGGTTCCGGTTGACGAATTGATCGCGCAACGGCGGACGGCCGCGTTTCGCGTTCTGGTTCTGCAATCCCATTACCGAGCACCGTTGACCTTCACCGAAGAGGGACTCGAGGCAGCACAGCGCGGTCTTGACCGCATTACGGCCGCCCTGAACCCCGCCGCAGTCGCCAGCGAACCGGTTCCACTCGATCCCGGCATTGCCGAGGCGACCCGGGCCGAGTTCGAAGCGGCAATGGACGACGATTTCGACACGCCGAAAGCGATGGCCACGATTTTCGCTCTTACCCGGGCGATCAACCGCTCGGCGGGTGATCCAGCCACGCGTGACGCGGTCGACAGTGCTCGTGAGACACTTCAGTCCTTGCTCGACGTGCTCGGGATCGCGCCCGACGCTGATGCCGAGCCGGATCTGATCGGCGCGGCGCCATTCATCGATCTTCTCCTGCGCATCCGCGAGCAGCTGCGCGCCGGCAAACACTGGGCCGAGGCCGATGCCATCCGAAATGGCTTGAACGAACTGGGGATACGGATTGAGGACGGGCCCGAAGGCGCCACCTGGCGACAAGAAAACTAGGGCACGCCGCCCAAGCCGAGACGAGGGGAAAGACCGCATCTACGGTCGCAATGCCGTCGTTGCCGTCTTGCAGGGGAAGCGTCACGTCCATGGCATCCTGCTTGCCGAAGGCGTCGGGCAGGATGCCCGGATCGCCATGATTCGGGAGATCGCCGAGCGCCGCCGCATCCAGATCCAGACGGTTCCGGTGCAGGGGATCGAAAACATTGTCGGCAAGGTCAACCACCAGGGAGTGCTGGCCACGACCGATCGCTACGGCTACACGTCACTCCGTGCGATCCTCGACCGGCCGGGCACGATTCTGCTGCTGGACCACCTCACCGATCCGCAAAACCTGGGCACCCTGCTGCGAACGGCGCGCGCATTCGACATCGCCGGTGTGGTGATTCCGGCCGACCGGTCCGCGTCAGTGACGCCGGCCGTCGTGAATGCGTCGGCTGGTGCCGTCGAATCGCTGTCGGTGGCGCAGGTCGTCAACATCAACCGCGCAATTGCCGAGATTCGCGAGCACGGTCGGTGGGTGGCCGCACTCGACACAGGCCCAGACACCCAATCCATCTTCACGACCGAGATCCCCCTGCCAGTGGCGCTGGTGCTGGGATCCGAGGGTCGCGGAGTCAGCCGGCAAGTACGCGCCGCGTGTGACCTGGTTGTCTCGATCCCGATCAGCGCGGACGTTGAGTCGCTCAACGTGGCAACTGCCGGCTCGATCGCCCTATTCGAGCTTGCTCGGCGCATGCACGGCGGTCACCAGGGCCGTGTTTCGGAGCGCTTGAATTGATTTCGGCTGGTTAAGCCTCTAGAATTGGTTGGCCGGACCGCGGTCCGTCTTGTGTTGTGTCTCAAAACTGGCGCGGATTCGGCGCCAACGCCAGCCCCAGGCATTGGAAGGTTCCGTTCACGATGAAGATCATTCTGCGTAAAGATGTCGAGAAGCTCGGCGAGGCAGGCTCCCTGACAACTGTCAAGAACGGCTACGCCCGCAACTTCTTGATTCCGCAGGGCCTGGCCGTGGCAGCCACCCCGGGCGAGTTGAAGATGTGGGAGCATAATCAGGCCGTCAAGGCGCGGAAGGTCGAGCGACAGGAGCGCGAGCTCCAGTCCTTCGCGGACAAGATCTCAGCTGTGACGCTGACGTTCGAGGCCCGTGCCGGCGAGGGCGGTCGCCTCTTCGGCTCCGTTACCGCAGCGGACATTGCCGAGAAGATCTCGAAGCAAGTCGGCGAGGAGATCGACCGCCGCAAGGTCGTCCTGACTGAGCCGATCCGCTCGACCGGCGAGCACACCGTGACTGTCAACGTGATTGGCAAGCTGCGGCCGCAGGTCAAGGTCATTGTCAACGGCGTTGTCGATGAGTCGGAAGAGGATGTCGCGGACGTGGCACAGTAGTTCGTCAGCCTGACCCCGCCAGGTGACGCTGGCATCGTTGCTCCCGGTCGGAGCATGTTGTTTCCAGGTTGGGGCAGATGGCTGATCGACTTCCACCACAAAACCTAGAAGCCGAGCAGTCGGTGCTCGGCAGCCTGCTGATCGATCGCGACGCCATCATCCAGGTGGCCCCGATTCTCAAATATGAGGACTTCTATCAGCCCTCGCACGGGACGATCTACCAGGCGATCTCGGAGCTCTATACGCGCCAGGAGCCCACGGACGTCATCACACTGACCGACGAACTGGCCCGGCGCGACAAGCTGGACCTTGTCGGCGGCGCGTCCTACCTGACCTCCCTGGTGTCCGTCGTGCCCACTGCCGTCCACGTCGAGTATTACGCCCGCATTGTCGAGCGAACCGCCACGCTGAGGCGTTTGATAGACGCCGGAACCAGAGTCGTTGGCATTGCCTTCCGGGACGCCGTGGAGACCCAGGAAGCGCTTGACGAGGCCGAGCAGGTGATTTTCGAGGTCTCCCAGAATCGGGTGCCGCGCGGTTTCCTGCCTATGCGCGAGGTGCTCGACGGCCTCTTCGACCAGATGAGCGACGACAGCCTGCGAGCACAGGGCGTGCCGACCGGTTTCGTGGCACTCGATCGCGTACTCGGCGGACTCCAGCGGTCCGATCTGGTCGTGGTTGCGGCGCGCCCATCGGTCGGCAAGACAGCCTTGGCGCTCTCGATGGCGTATAACGCGGCCGTTTTGCACAAGAAGTGCGTCGGCTTTATCTCGCTCGAAATGTCTGCCCAGCAAATCGTCCAGCGTATCCTCGCTTCCGAGACCGGGGTCAACTCGCACCGACTGCGCATGGGTCAGATCAACGACGACGAATGGGGTGCGGTCGGCCGCGCCTATGGCAAGTTGAGCGAGGCGCCGATTTTCATCGACGACGGCGGTAGCTCAAGCGTCAATGATGTACGCACCAAGGCGCGCCGATTGCAGGCCGAATACGGGCTCGACTTGCTGGTAATCGATTACTTGCAATTGATGCAATCCCGCCGCTCTGATAACCGCGTTCAGGAGATTTCCGAGATCTCGCGCGGATTGAAACAGGTCGC
>Ga0164304_10000408_pt1 | contig 11998 bp, 12 predicted proteins | sample Whisoiple_217_MG_FD_110216 | JGI IMG/M metagenome (GOLD analysis project Ga0164304, IMG submission 110216) | Soil microbial communities amended with pyrogenic organic matter from upstate New York, USA - Whitman soil sample_217_MG | ecosystem: Environmental > Terrestrial > Soil > Agricultural...
ACCGGCAACATCGTCTTGCCCGAGGGGGTGGAGATGGTGATGCCGGGGGACAACATCGAGATGGGGGTGGAGCTGATCACCCCGGTGGCGATCGAGGACGGCTTGCGCTTCGCCATTCGCGAAGGCGGTCGCACCGTCGGGGCCGGGGTCGTCACCCGGATCGTCGAGTAGGTCATATCAAGTCGGCGGGCGCGGCCCGGAAGGGTTCGCGTCCGCCGAATATCGTGTACACTGCACGGTGGTAGATAGGGTCGTAGCTCAATTGGTAGAGCAGCGGTCTCCAAAACCGCAGGTTGCGGGTTCGATTCCTGCCGGCCCTGCCCGAACGCGACCTTGAGGTGACAGGGTTGACGCCTTGAAAGAGGATAACCCTGTTTTGTTGCGTCTGTGATTTATTGATGCGCGCCTCCCGTACCTCCCATGCCAAACGCTTCGGGCGCGGCTGGGCGACGAGAGAGGGGAAGGACTGAACCATGAGCGCCCAGCGTCGGTCTAGCGCCCGTGGTGGCTCTGTGGCAACAGCGCCGTCGAACAAGACAGAGAAGCGAACACGGCCTACCAAGCCCGCTAAAGGCGAGGCGCCGAAGCAAAATATCATCGCCGTTCGCACGGAGCGATTGCGCGGACTTGTGCAGGACACGATGTCCGAAATGAGGAAGATCAACTGGCCCGATCAGGAAACCACTCGCAATTTGACGATCGTGGTGATCGGGATCTCGGTTGCATTGGGCATCCTGCTTGGCGGGATCGACTATTTGCTCGTGCAGCTGCTTGGTCTCTTCTAGAAACGGTGGTAGCGATCAACCCATGAATGCCAAAGCCAACACCGACCACGTGGAAGAGCAAGATCTCGCGCTGGAAGAGGCGGCTCAGATCGAGCAGGATATCGACGAGGCGACCAGAGTGACGGACGACATGGCGGTGGAAGATGCCGACCAGGTCGAGCCGGATTTGATCGGGGAACCGGTGGATCTTGCCGCCGAAACTGACGAATCTGCCGAGGGGCCCGAGGCCGAGGAGGTCGCCAAGGCGAAGAGTGACGGCAAGCGCCTCAGCCTCAAAGAGCGGCTGGCAGCCCGTCGCCAAGCCGAACAGGGCGAGGAAACGTCCGACCAGGAGGGACGCTGGTACGTCCTCCACACCTATTCCGGGTACGAAAACAAGGTCAAAAAGACCATCGAGACGCGGGTCGAGTCGCTTGATCTCGGCGAGCGCGTCTACGAAGTGGTCGTACCCACGCAGGAAGAGATCGAGATCAAGAACGGCCAGCGGCAGACCGTCCTCAAGAAGGTCTTCCCCGGCTACGTGCTTGTCCGGATGTTGTTGGACGATGAGACCTGGTACGCGCTTCGGAATACGCCGGGGGTGACCGGGTTCGTCAATGTCGACAACAAGCCGGTTCCGCTCGATGAGTCGCGCGTCCAGTCCATCATGAAGGGCATGGTCGCGGAAGCGCCGAAGGTCAAGGTCACCTTTGCGCTCGGCGACACGGTCCGCATCAACGATGGTCCCTTTGCCGATTTCCGCGGCGAGATCGACGAAATCAACCACGAAAAGGGCAAGATCCGCGTCCTCGTCTCGTTCTTTGGGCGGGAGACGCCGGTTGAGCTCGACTTCTTGCAGGCAGAACGAGAGACATAGAATCCACGCGATTGAATCGCGTGCCAGGAAGGGTCAGGAGGAAATCCGTTGGCGAAGCGTGTTCGTGCAGTAGTGAAAATTCAGTTGCCGGCCGGCAAGGCCACACCGGCGCCGCCGGTTGGTACCGCCCTCGGTCCCCATGGCATCGCGCTTATGGAGTTCTGCAAGGCGTACAACGAGCGAACCGCAGCACAGGCCGGGCAGATCATCCCGGTCGCGATCACCGTTTACGAGGATCGCTCATTCACGTTCGTGCTGAAGACGCCGCCGACGCCGGACCTGCTTCGTCGCGCCGCAGGCATCGAGAAGGGCTCCTCCACGAACGCCAGCGCCAAGGCTGGGTCGGTTACGGCCGACCAGGTCCGCGAGATTGCCGAGGTCAAGATGAAGGATCTCAACGCGGTCGATCTCGCCGGCGCGGTCAAGCAGATCGAGGGCACCGCCCGCAGCATGGGTATTGACGTCGTCGGGTAACCCCCGGCTCAAGAGGTGGGAGACGCACCGCGTCGTTTGGACCACCGGGAGTTTAGACATGCCGAAGCACGGCAAGAAGTACCAGGAAGCCGTCAAGAAGGTCGATGAGACCGCCGAGTACGGTGCAGACGCCGCAATTGCGCTGATCAAGGAAATAGCGTATGCGAACTTTGACGAGACCGTCGAAGTGCATGCCCGCCTTGGGATCGATCCCCGGCAGGCAGATCAGGCCGTTCGCACGACGGTGACCCTCCCGCACGGTACCGGCAAGGGCGTTCGCGTGCTTGTCTTTGCCACTGGCGAGGGCGAGCGGATCGCTCGCGAGGCCGGCGCCGACTATGCAGGCAGCGATGACCTCGTCCAGCAGATCAACGGCGGTTGGCTCGAGTTCGATGCCGCGATCGCCATGGCCGACCAGATGGGCAAAGTCGGTGGCTTGGGCAAGATCCTTGGTCGCCGCGGCCTGATGCCGAATCCGAAGTCGGGCACCGTTGTTCGCACCGCCGAGGACCTTCCGGGAGTGATCCGGGAGCTCAAGGGCGGCCGGGTTGAGTTCCGCAACGACCGCACGGCGAATGTCCACTCGGTCATTGGCAAGAAGAGCTTCACAGAAGAGCAGATTCGCGAGAACCTGTTCGCGTTCGTCGACGCGCTGATGCGTGCCAAGCCGAGCGCAATCAAGGGCGTCTATTGCAAATCGCTTTCGATTTCGACGGCGATGAGCCCCGGCGTTACGCTCAACGTGAACGAGACGGCGCTGGCGGCATCGACCGGCGCAGCGTAGCGGAAGGCCGCGCACCCTTAGTTTGGTGGTACACGAAAACCGAAGATGGCTTAAGACAGCCGGTGGCGATTCTGAATCGCCTTAATGTCCGGCCGAGGCTCCAACGCACCGATCACCGATCGAACCGCTCTGGGCCTCCCATCCAGGGCGGTTTTCGTTTTGACCATATTGGCATTCGGTTGTAGTGGCATCAGGGAGGAGGTGAACAAACATGCCAACGCAGGAGAAGGCAGAGGCTATCGAGGAACTAGCCGAACAGTTGTCCCGCGCTAAGCTGGCGATTCTGACCGACTACCGCGGTCTCAGCGTGACTGGCTTGCAGGGGCTTCGGGCAACGCTTCGTCCGCTCAATGCTGAGTTCAAGATCGCGAAGAACACGCTGACCCGGATCGCGTCCGAGAAGGCGGGAATCGAGGGGCTGACGCCCATGCTCGAGGGTCCGCTGGCGCTCGTGCTGGCGTACGACGACGTCGTGGCGCCGTCCAAGGCGATCTCGGATTTCGCGCGCACATCGCGGATTCTGACGATCAAGGGTGGCGTTCTCGAGAACTCGATCGTCACGGCTCGTGAGATCGAGGATCTTGCGACCTTGCCGTCGCGCGACGAGCTTCTGGGCAAGTTGCTCGGAGTGATCAACTCGCCGATTCAGGGTCTCGTCAACGTGCTCAGCGGACCGTCTCGCGGTTTCGTGCAGGTGCTCAACGCCTACGCGGAAAAGCAGGGCGCAGCCGCCGAGAGCGCGGCGTAGTTATCAGTTTTGGGTAGTCGACAGCAGTAAGGGACACAACAGGTGGTCCCGGAGGAATCATGGACACGACGAAGTTGATCGAGTCGCTTGAGAGCATGACCGTTCTCGAGCTCAACACCCTTGTGAAGTCGCTCGAAGAGAAGTGGGGCGTCTCGGCCGCTGCGCCGATGGCGATGGGCTTCGCACCAGGCGCTGCCGCCGGTGGTGGCGCGGCTGTTGCTGAGGAAGAGAAGACCGAGTTTGATGTCGTTCTCACCGAGGCCGGCGCGAACAAGATCCAAGTCATCAAGGCCGTCCGCGAGCTGACGAGCCTCGGCCTCAAGGAGGCCAAGGATCTGGTCGAGGCTGCGCCGAAGCCGGTCAAGGAGGGCGTCTCCAAAGAGGAGGCCAACGCCGCCAAGGCCAAGCTGGAAGAGGCGGGCGCCAAGGTCGAGATCAAGTAGTCCGATCTTCGGTACTGAACGGCTCAGCATGGTGAGTAATCACTAAACTGAGCCGTTTTCATTTTTCACCGTAGCCGCCGCCATTCCTGGCTCGCAGGTGCGCGGTGGTATACTCGGCAGATCGGGGCGTGGCGCAGCCCGGTAGCGCACCGGTATGGGGTACCGGTGGTCGGAGGTTCAAATCCTCTCGCCCCGACCAACCGGGTTTGGATTTCAAGTGGGAAGCTGAGTGATGCAGAGCAACACGCAATCGCGTGCTCCACGCCGCATTCTCATCGCGGACGATGAATCATTGATTCGCCTGGACCTGCGTGAGATGTTGAATCATCTCGGCTACGACGTGGTCGGCGAGGCAGGAGACGGCCGCCAGGCGGTCGAGCTCGCCCGCAAATTGAAGCCAGACTTGGTGGTGATGGATATCAGGATGCCGGAGGTTGATGGCATCCAGGCAGCCGGAATTCTCACGTCGGAGCGCATTGCTCCGGTCGTGCTCCTGACGGCTTTTTCGGACACTGAGCTCGTGGAGCAGGCCCGCGAAGCCGGCGTTGTCGGCTACGTCGTCAAGCCATTCCGCGAAGCCGAGCTCATGCCGGTCATCGAGCTCTCGTTCGCCCGGTTCGAGGAGTTCCGCGCGCTCGAGAAGGAGATCGGCAACCTCAACGACGCGCTCGAATCGCGCAAGGTCGTCGAGCGTGCCAAGGGCGTGCTGATGGATACCTACCAGCTCCGCGAGTCTGAAGCATTCCATCGGATCCGCAAGGCCAGTATGGACTCCCGCAAGTCCATGAAGGAAGTCGCCGAGGCTATCCTCCTGACGCATCAAATGGAGATGGTCAGCAAAGGCATCGATCCAGGCACCGAAAACAACTCAGCCTAGGGAGTAGGAGACGCGGGAGGCGTTGCCACGGGCGACACTTCTGGTGTTGAGGCGCCCTCGGGCATGATTGTGACCGTTACCATGGCCGGCTCGATGCTCTTCCACTCCATGTTCGGTGGCAAAAGTACCGTCGGTTGTATCTGGTAGGTCCCCGGGCCAAGGCCACGCGCATCGACCTGGACCGACAGGGTTGTCGACGTCAGGTTCTGCAACTCCTGCTCATTCCCAATCACTGTCAGGATCACCGTGTCCGGTGAAACGTGCGCGCTCAGACCCGGTTCGAGGTTGATCACGCTGACCGGCTGCTCGGGTAACGGTTGCTGGACGCCGCGCTGCCTGATCTGGACCACGACATCGACCATCCCCGACTGCGGCTCGAGGAGGGTGACGCCTGCGGGTAACCCGACAATGTTAACTCGCTTGGCAATATCACCTTCGGCGCCATTTATGCTGACTGTGTCAGTGTTGACCGTGATCATCTGGTCCAGGACATTGCTCGGTCCGTCGACCAGCACCGTATTCGGGTTGACGAGGCGATCGACGATCTCGAATCCACTGGCCGGCTCGCCCTCGATCTGGGCGATGACTGCAACTCGCTTGCCGCGTGCGGTGATCTCGACTGTAGCCGAAATCGTCGCCGGGCTGAGTGTCACGCCTCCGATCGTCTGCCCATCCTTGTCGACGGCGACAGGTGTAAATACGCTGGCGAAATCGGTGGTGCGATTCGCGATATCGATCGGTAGTTCGACCCTGGCAACGCGTTTCACGAGTGAATCGGGACCACTGACCGTCACCTCAGACGTGCTCGGATTGACCGACTCGACCTGCTGGTTGGCTCCGAGGCTCCCGGACGGTTTGGGCTCGACGGGGAACGCGACGGTCGTCTCGGTTTCGACGATCACGTTGATCGAGCGGGGCCGGGACGTTGTCGACCATGTCTTGTCCGGTTTCGGAACCTGGACCCGGACCGGGTACGTGCCCGGTGAGTTGACCTGATCAAGGTCGACGTATGCCTTGATCTGCGCCGAAACCAGGTCTTCGATAGCCGAGCGTGGCCCGGTCACGCTAACTTCGGCCGATCCCACTTCGCCAACGATCACGAAGCCGTCCTTGAGTCCCTCGACCGTAATCGGGATGCTTGGGAATCTCCCGGTTCTCTCCGGATCACCGGTAGCCGTGACCCAGCCCCAGAGTCCGATCGCCAGGGCGAGTGACAGGAGGAGGCGAGAGCCCCATTCAGCTCGAATTGGTTGTCTGGTTCGCTCTTCCACGCATCTGTCCGGTTAGGTCTTCGAAGCCGAGGGTCGCGTTTCCGACCGCTTGTGCTTGGCTCGACGCTCGGCAATCGGGGCGATGCGGTCGGCGATCGCCCGGCGCAGCCCGGTGGCCTCCACGTCGCGGTCGACGCGCTCGATCCTGGCCAGGGTCCGCAAGACACGGCGGAGGCGATCCTGGTCCAGGTTGCGGATAAGCCGGCCATGATGGGCGACGGAGATCTGGCCGGTCTCTTCCGAGACGATGATCGCGAGGGCGTCGGAATCCTCGGTAACACCGATCCCGGCGCGGTGCCGGGTGCCGAGGTTGCTCATCGGCGAGATGTTGTCGGTGAGGGGCAGCACCACGCTACCGGCGACGATACGATCGCCGCGCATCAGGACCGCCGCATCATGCAGTGGCGAGTTCGGAAAAAAGATCGTGACCAGCAACTGTCGTGATACTAACGCATCGAGCGCGACGCCGCGATCGGCGTAGTCCTGGAGTCCAGTCTCGCGCTCGAGCACCATCAGGGCACCGTACCGAAGGCGGGAGAGCTGCGCGGCAGCGCGCACAACCTCGTCGATTGTGCCCGCCAGCGTGCTGGTGTCGGAACCGGCCGGGAGGGAGGTCCGAAGCCAACTCCCGGTGTGGCCAAGTTGCTCCAGCGCGCGACGCAACTCGGGCTGGAAAATGATCGGCACGGCAACGATGACTACCGGCCACATGTTATCAATGAGCCAGCCGAGGGCTCGCAGATCGAGGACGCGGGACAGCACTACCGCGCCGATCAGGAAGATCGCCGCACCGCGGAGAAGCTGTGTCGCGCGCGTACCCTGCAGCACCCAGAGCAGCCAAAACAGGAGCCCCGTGACGACGGCAATGTCAATAATTGACCGGGGCTCTCCAAGTCGTGACAGCAGCCAGGTCAACTCTGACATCGGTGTTTAGTTCACATTGGGTGGACGCAAAGGCGCGCGAAATCGTCGAAACGATGGTAACACGGCGCCCAGTGCCCTGGGCGCCATGTTGCGGGACTATTGCCCCAGCGCTTGTTCCTTGAGTGCGGCCATCGCGGTCGATTTCGCCTGGGCGACGGCATCGTCCGGATTCATGAGCACGATCCGCCGGTAGACCTTTTCGGCTTGCTGGTACTCGCCCATCGAGGAGAGCGCCTCGCCGAGTTGGTAATACGCAGTCATGTCGTCCGGCGTCAATCCGATCACCTGGTGAAGGGCGGCAATAGCTTCGTGCTTGCGACCATTCTTCAGTGCGAGGTCAACCACCGCCCGCTGGTGCTCGGCGGCGTCGCTCAAACGGCCGACCTGCAGATACAGGTTTACCAGCGCGCTGCGATTCGAGACGTCCTCTGGATCGAGCGAGAGGATCCGGTCATACAGGTTGAACGTTTCCTGGGGGAAGCCAAGGTTCCAGCTCAGATCGGCCGCGCGCTGGAGGCTGATAATCGCCTCCTTCGTCTTCTCGGCCCGCTCCTCGAGGTCTGCCCGCTGGATCAACTCGGCGCGAGCTTCGGCCACAAACCCGCGTTGCAGGTAGGCATCGACCAGGCGTGACTTGACCTTGATGTTTGATGGCGCGAGTTGCGACATCTGCCGAAGTACCGCGGCCATTTCGTCAAGGCGACCGCCCTTGCGGTGCGACATCGCGAGCTCGTCAAGAACCGTCAGAGCCGAGCCCAGTTGGTTTGTCTGAGCGTACGCCTCGGCAAGCGCCTGGGTGAGCCCTGTGTGAGCCTTGTCGAACGCATGACCCTGCTTGAGGACCTCGACCGCGCCGGCGGCGTCGCCTGCTTTTGTTAGTTCCTCGCCGAGTTGGCAACTCATGTCGGCGATGTTCGGTTCGTATCCGAGCAACCCGGACCAATTCACTCCAGGCGGTATGCGCTGGTCAGCAAACAGGCCAAGGGTCGTGCGAATAGATGCAAGGTACTCGTTGCCGCGACCGGCATTCTCGAGAATGCGGGCGAGGGCCGCCGCTGCGGCCGCACGGCCGATTGCCGAACCCTGACGATCGCCGGCGGCTGTCGCGAGGGCGGTCCGCACGTTACTGTCAGATCCATCCCGATAGAAGAGGCTTGCCGCCGACTTCTGTAATGGCGTCCAGCCTAATGCCTCCGCCGATCGCCGATAGGCATCAGCAATCAGTTCGTTGCCAGAATTCCGATATGCGGGGAGGACGTCGCCGAGCGCTCGCCAGTGGTCCATCTCGTTATCTACGGCGACGATGGCAGCCATCGAGGCCTTGGCAACGATGGCGTCGGCACCGTTTCGCAGCGCGTATTCCCAACGGTCAATGGCACCGCCACGATCAGAATGCCGCAAGGCCAGCACAGCCGCCTCGAGTGCCGCGCGCGTGTCGCCCGGCGCCAACGCGCAAATGCGATCGGAATAGGACCGCGCCTCATCGATTCGGCCATCAATTGCCAAATGCTCGATCAGGCGAGCGGCGTAGGGCGCGGCGATGTCACCATGCCCGTCCGAAACCAGCCAATCGACCAGTCGCTTGACCTTACCAAGGTCGAAGGGCTCGGCGTGAAGGCGAACCCGGGCATATGCCCACTCAGGAATATCCGACCGGAGGACCGGCTCGTTACGCTGCAGGGCATTGATCGTCTCCAGCGCCTGGCGACGGTACCCGAGCTTGAGCTGGATCTCAGCCAGGCGCAAGAAGAGGCCGGGAACCGATGAGTCCGCAACGACAGCCAGCTGGACTTGATCGAGCGCGGATCGATACCGGCCGCGGGCGCGTTCCTCTTCGGCATTTGCGAAATAAGCCGCCGCTTCTGAATTGAGCCGGTCAACGTGCGGCAAATGGTCGAGGAAGGTGACTTCGCGGATGCTGAAAACCGGGCGATCCCGCTCCTCGTTTTTCTTGCCAAACCCAACGCGCCCGTCGCGCTGGGTGGCGGACCGCAATGACAATGTTCCGGTTCGACGACCGAGTGAGTCGGTTGTGTTTCGTCCCATGACGTGGGTCAGTGCAGCGTTGTCGGCGATCTGGGCAGTACCCATTCCGCCGACCATCGACCGGATTCGATTTGCTTGCTCGTGGTCGCCCTGAACCTCGTAGATTGTGATTAGCCGGTGCAGCAGATCATTTGCCTCGGTGCGCTCGCCTGCTTCATTGAGAGCAAGTGCGAGCTCGAAGACCAGGTCGGCGTTGTTCGGATCGTGCTGAATCTGCGCCCGCAGTGTCTGGAGCTCATCTGCCAGGGGCATGGTGGCGGTGGCGCCGGCCGGAGCAAGCGGAACCGTGCTGTCAAATATCGGTGCCATGTCCGCAGTCATTGCGCCGGGTTGAGAAGTAATCGCTGCCGTCGCTTGTCCGTTGCTGTGCAATGGAACGGTCGCGACGGGTTGCTCGGGCACAGGGTGTGAGAATGAAACGGTCTGCGGTTCCGAGATTTGGCGGGTCGCACTGAACCCTGCGGTAGGCGCGAACTCCGGGCGATTCTGCCCGAGCGGCACTGTCATCGGCGGACTGCCGGCGAATGGGGCGGTCATCTGCGCGGCCGACGAGATCGGGCCGGTCGGCACGCCGCCATTCGCAGTCGTCAGATTCACAGTGGCGTCCGGAACCGAGGCTCCGCCGTTCATCGGTGCGGTCTGCGCAGCCATCGGCGCCGTCCAGGCACCGAGTCGGCGCTTGATGTTATCTGATTGGTCTGTCTGGGCCCCGACTGTATGATCGCCGACGCGAGACGTCGTGATGTCCTGGCTCACCGATACCCTCCGTGCACAGCCTTCCCCTTCCGCGCCAGGCGGAAATTCGGCTACTTCGAGTGTATGGGGAGGGTCATAGCCGGTGAATAGGACTTAGGCACTGACCGTCCGGCGGCATCGGTCGTTAGCCTCGTCGCCGGGGAGTCGTGCTTGCGCCGCGAACACGGCTACCGCGCAGGTAGGTAGGGTCGCCCCGCCTGCGATAGTCGTCACCATCAAGTTGGGCGCGTCTGGACAACGTGCCGTCGAGCATCCGGGAGAGGATGCGCTCGTCGATTCCGGTGGGCGCCTGGTTCGTCGTGATGACAGTTGGAAGGCGCTCGTTGTAACGGTGATTGACGATCTGATAGAGCTTTTCCCGGGCCCATGGCGTGGCATTTTCGGTGCCGAGATCATCGAGCACGAGGAGGAATGTGTTCCGGATCGCATTGAAGCGATCGTCATAGTCCACGCCGCGGGCAGGATCGAATGTCGCCCGGAGGTGATCGAGCAGATCCGGCACGACAGCGAACATGACCGTTTGATCGCCCTTCTCGAGTGTTTCGTTGGCGATCGCCGCAGCAAGGTGCGTCTTGCCGGTACCGCAGGGTCCGGTCAAAACCAGCCAACCGCTCAATGTCTGCGCAAATGACCGAGCTTGGTCCCGGGCTCGCTCGAGTTCAGGCGTGTCTGCCTCGAAAGCGGCAAACGACTTACTCTCCAGGCCGTCGAGCTGTGACAAACGTCGCATCTCGGTGATCCTGGCCCGGTCTTCATTGCGTTGCTGGCACTCGCACCGGAAAAGGCGGCCGAATCCTGGATGTCCGAGCGGTACGTCCAGTCGGAGCCAGCCTGCGCCCAGGCACTTCGGACAAACCGGTGCCTCCGGAGCCCGGTAGACCTCTTCGGAGTGGGTTCGGTGGGGGAGATTGGGTTGAATCTCTCTCAGAGGTCGCATCATCTGCCTGTCCTGCCTGGCGGACCGTCCGCTTCCCAGTTTTCGAGAATCCGGGCGATGTACCGCCAATTGCGTCGATTGTACGCAACAGCCTCTTCGAATGCCGACTCGATCCAGTCGGGCGGATACACCTCGAGGGCCTTGATCAAGCGGTCCGCGATCATCGGGGTCAGCGGGCCGATGTTCTGCTCGTAGAGGCGGAACACGGTTGGTTTGTCGACATGGACCCGCGGACGCGATTCGTCGATCCAGAACATCGCCGGGACGGCATCCGGGTCATCGGCCATCCGGGCCACCAGCCGCGCATTTTCGACCGTATTCAGCAGCAGCCAGTTGCGCGAACCGGCCTGGCTCTCGACAACGAAGCGCAGAATCGTCCCGTGCGCGACTCCTTGCTCCAGCGCCGGGAAGGGCCAATCCGGCATCGCGAGCGGGGTCCCGTCGACCTTGCCGGCATCGAGGACCATTGGATCGGTGGCAAAGGCGTCCTCAGAGATCGCCGAGTCTGCCTTTCCGGTCCGAGTCAGGAGCACGAGCAGAAGCACGATTCTGTGCTCCTCGACCGAGGCCCGGGTCGAAATAAGGCGATTGAGCAAGGCACGAGGGACCGAGACGAGTGGAGAAGAATCAACTGGAGCGGACGACGTCTGTTCGGGCATACGAGCAACCGCGCCTACATCGGCTCTTCGCGGTAGGGCTCGAAGTCCGCAAAACGGGTTGTGGCCTCGAAGAAGCGGAGGTGAACGGTGGCTGTGCTGCCGTTTCGGTGCTTGGCGATATCGATGTCCGCAATGCCCTTGCGCGTCGTTTCCGGGTCGTAGCGGTCTTCGCGATAGATCAGCATCACCACGTCGGCATCCTGCTCGATCGAGCCGGACTCGCGCAGGTCGGAGAGCAATGGCTTGTGCCCGGCGCGGCTTTCGACGGCCCGGGAGAGCTGCGACAAGGCGACGACGGGAATGTTCAGTTCGCGTGCGACCTGTTTCAATCCGCGCGAGATCTCGGAAATCTCCTGAACGCGGTTATCAGAGCGGCGGGATTGCATCAATTGCAAGTAATCGATTACCAGCAAGTCGAGCCCGTATTCGGCCTGCAAT
>Ga0164304_10000410_pt1 | contig 11974 bp, 7 predicted proteins | sample Whisoiple_217_MG_FD_110216 | JGI IMG/M metagenome (GOLD analysis project Ga0164304, IMG submission 110216) | Soil microbial communities amended with pyrogenic organic matter from upstate New York, USA - Whitman soil sample_217_MG | ecosystem: Environmental > Terrestrial > Soil > Agricultural...
CGGTTGGGAATATATTTTTGGTCTTGCGACAATCCCGAACCGTCGGGATTTTCTACAGAATGTTCCTGCACCATCAGCCAGCGGTAGCCGCATTCTTTCAAAGCTTTGATGTATTCGTAAAGTGTATCGGGGTGATTGGGAAAGTGCATTTCTGGGGGCGAAAAACCTTTGACGCGCTTGAGGGCATCTATGCCAAAGATGGCTGCAAAATGATGTTGCCATGCTTGAATTTGGAGTTTGATGTCGGGAATGGGAGTTGAGGGAATGACGGCGTGACTCCACATTGTCCCCAGCCATTCTACGTGAGGTTGATATTGAGGATCGCAGGTAATCCGCTTGAGATTGTCGAAGATATCGGCGCGTCCCATTTGGCGCAATCCCCACAATAAATTGCCCGAATAGTCGAGCATAATTCGCGGGTTGCAGCCTTCGGCAATCAGTTGAGGAATGAATTCTCCCATGCGGGAATAGCACCAAGCAAAGACTCCGGCGTTGTGATTGTCTCCTTGGTTGGGATTTTCAAACATATGCTGGAGATTGCTGATTAGTTCGCCGTTTGCACCGGCAGGAATTGTGGGTTGGTGCATGTGGAGGGCGCAAGCAAATCCGGCTTGAATGTTTTCGAGGCGCAGATTTGTGGTAGGTAGAAAGACTGGTTCGTTGCTATTGGCTGCGGCATTTATTTCTGCTTCGGAGCCGCAAATATTGGGCAATCCTGAGTTGATTTCTTGTAAAATCGGTAAATTGGGAGATTGTGCGATCGCAGGCATAAATTTTTCTCAAGAATTGTGGAGGAACCGTGTCTGCTATTGCTAAGATAGCTAGATAATTTAACAGTAGCAGATGATGTCGGCAAAAGATAAATTTCACATAAGTCCGGGAGGGCGGAAGCCGCAAATCCTGGGTAAAATATTTAACACATTTCACGTAAATAGGCGAGGTAAATTATGAAATACGAAATCAAGGTTTTGGAACCAACGGATTTGTGGTATGTCCAAAATAACATCAATCCTGAAACCAATAAGTTTTACCATCCCACTAAGAATATTCCGTTTGTTCAGCAAGTAGAAATTAACTTGAACAATTCGGGAGTGATAATTCAAAAGGGCGCGCTGCATTGGTGTATGGGAAAATTGACTTCGGGTGTTTATAAAACGGATAACCGTTTGAAAGATATGTGGGTATCTTTGACAACGGAAATGGACTACAACGCTCCCGTATATCAAGGGACTGGTACGGTGAAACTGGAACCGAGACAAAAAGGGGATTTCCTGCATTATACGCCGATCGACCTTTCGGATGCCCAGCAGTGGGAGTTTGATGACGGTGTATTTCAGTTTTGTTCGGACAATGTAGTTATCGGTGCTAAAAAACTGAAATTCCGACAAGTGGGTGCTTCTAATGACGGTAGGTGGAGAATTGCTGTTACAGCTTTGCGCGAGCAAAAAGCTACTGTTGTAGCAGGTACTAATTCACCGGCTAAGATTGTCGAACTAAAACAAGGTGAAACTTTGATAGCTGATTGCGATTTAGTAAAAGGATTTACTAAGGGCATTGAAGAAGATTATCGAAAATTAGGTCATTTTGGCAAAGGCGGTGGAGAGGGTTATGTTTGGTATTATCAGGGGAAAGGTAAATTATTAGTATGTGAAAATGATGCTATGGGTTTGGGTTGAGTTGTTTCATTTTTAAGGTAGAGGTTGCTGGAGCAGGGATCGCGGAATTTTATTGGGCAAATATACTAAAAAAATTACGCGAAACTATAGACGCTAGCATAAAAACTCTGGCAAGATTATTTTCAATGTGCACATGGATCGAACTGAGATTTTACACCTCTACTTGGCGGATATTTTATGAATGTCACAAAACTGCTCCTACAGCAGGCGGCGCTTAATTTGCTGGTTGCTTTAACAATGGTTCAACCTGGATTAGCAGCGATGCTGGCTGATTCATCATCGGGGGAACCGAATTTGCTGCCACAGGTACTCGCATACGATCCGCCCGCGCGCGGAGCACCGGGCGATCGCACAGACGCAGGCAGCCGCGATTATCCTCACAACTTTTTAGCTTTGATTCCGGCTACAAATTTAGGGTTGACAGCGATCGCACATCCGACTTTTTGGCTGTACTTGCCGGCTTCATTGCCTGATGACATTCCCTTTGAGTTTGTGCTGCGAGACGAACAGCAAGAGGTAGTTTTCCGAACAGTTTTTGAGCTAGAAAAAGCAGCGGGAATTGCGAGTTTTTCCTTGCCGCAAAATTCACCTCCTCTGGAAACTGGCAAGAAGTATCAGTGGTATTTTTTCTGCGGGAATATCTCCCGCCACGGGTGGGTTGAGCGGGTGGAAATGAAACCAGAAATTTTGGTTCAGCTAGAAACAGCATCGCTGAGGCAGCGCGTTTTGCTATTAGCTAAACACGGTTTGTGGTACGAAACTCTCACAGAATTAGTTGCACTGCGCGGCAAACTGTTGAGCCAATTACAGGCAGCTACTTTAGAGGGGAGGCTGCTAATTTATGCTGAAAATGACTTGCGGTATGAGGCGCTAGCAGAGCTATCTGGATTTGAGAAAATATCATCTCTGGCGACTTTGGATGCTGACTGGGAGGCTTTATTGCAGCATCCGTTTGTGCGCTTGTACGGGATAGTTTCAGCACTTTAACAGGCTTTCGGGCCTGTGCCACAAAGAGTAAGTTTTTTTGTGGCCCTTTTTTTAGCCCGCTCATCAGTAACAGGCAAGATGCCTGTTCTACAAAAATTAAGTCAACTAAGCGATGAAATACCCGATATTAAGTGTCTACAATACTTTCAATACAGAGCCGATCGCCCATTGGTCATTTGATGAAGCAGGCAACTTGGTGAGCGATCGCCCCGATGTCGATCCGGCAAGCCTAATTGACAGCGTTTGCCGTGCTGTTGAGCCACTACAAAACGGGCCGCAGCAAAGCCTATTGCTGACTGGAGGTTGCGTTACTTTCCCAGTTACTCCTTTACTGGATATAGGCAAAGAAGACTTTTCTATTTGTGCGTGGATTCGCACGGAAGATTACGGAATTGCCAAGATTATCGATCACCGGATTGACAATTCTGGTCCTTTACGGGGCTGGTCTTTCTTTATTTATAAAGGCAAAATTAACCTTCAAATAGCCGATCACAGGAGTTGGAGAAACTGTTATCACAAACTCCGAGAAAAAGATATGCCGTCTTTGCCGGTTGTCAACGATAGCGAATGGCATCACGTGGCGGTTGTTGTGGATCGCGATCGAGCGGATGGAGGGCGCTGGTATGTAGATGGCAAGGAAGTAGGTTTCCGGTTCAACCCAACACCTCAACAGGGTTCCCTCAGCCATAGTATTCCCTTAACAATTGGCAGGCGATCGGACGATTTCGGAGGCGTTTTTCGGGGAAATATTGGAGATATTCGGATCTACAAAAGGGTGTTGTTGGCAGCAGAGGTGCAGTCGATCTATCGCTCGATTCAGTCTCCTATTAATAATAAAATTGTTGTTCCCGATCGAATGATGAAAAGAGCAGCAAGACAGTCCCGCGAGAAAGATTCCTTCTGGGACAGTGGTAATAGTTCCCTGGAAAGATACTCGCAGGCGATCGAATACTATCAGCAGTCGCTAAATATTCATAAAAACAGTGCTAACCGCTACGGAGAAGCGAACTCTCTGAACAATCTAGGCGAGATTTACAGTTTGCTGGGGGAATACTCGCAAGCAATTGACTTTTACCAGGAGTCGCTAAATATTCAGCGAGACATCGGCAACCGCAGTGGGGAAGCTGCTTCCCTAAACGCTTTGGGAAATATTTACGAGGCCCTGGGGGAATACTTGCAAGCAATTGACTGTTACCAACAGTCGCTAAATATTGAGCGAGAAATCGGCAACATTTATGGAGAAGCTAGTTCCTGGCGCGATTTGGGGAGTGCATATCATTCCCTGGGGGAATACTTGCAAGCAATTGAGTGCCAGCAGCAGTCCCTAGATATGGCGCGAAAACTCAATTCTTGGAATAGAGAAGTGCACTCCTTGAACGCTTTGGGCAATACATACGTTTCCCTGGGGCAATATCAACGGGCGATCGAATACTCTCAAGAGTCCCTGACTCTTGCACAGAAAGTCAACAACCGTTATGGGGAAGCGAATTCCTTGGTGACTCTGGGCAATGCTTACAGTAATTTGGGGAATTACTTGCGGGCGATCAAATTCTACAAACAGTCCTTAGATATTCAGCAGGAAATGGGCGATCGATCTGGGGAAGCGACTTCCTGGCGAAATCTGGGCAATGCTTACCGCTGTTTGGGGCAGTGCCAGCGGGCGATCCAATACAGCCAGAAGAGTTTAGAAATCGCGCGCGCGATCGGCGAACACGCGTCAGAAGGGGCAACTCTCAACAATTTAGGGCTTGCTTTCTTTGACTCTGGACAGTTTGCAGAAGCTGAAACATTCCTCCGCAATGCGATTCAAATTTGGGAATCACTTCGAGGAGGATTGGGCAACCACGATAACTTTAAAGTATCTATTTTTGAAACTCAAGCAGCAACTTACCGCCACCTGGAAAAAGCCCTGATCGCCCAGTCAAAAACCGAACAGGCGCTGGAAATTTCCGAGCGGGGGCGGGCGCGGGCTTTTGTGGAGTTACTGACTGCTCGGTTATCTGCTAATTCAGGTGCGATACCCAATATTAAGCCGCCTACGATCGAGCAAATCAAACAAATTGCTAAAGCACAAAATGCAACTTTTGTCGAATATTCGATTTCTTTTTTAGAAGAACTTTTTATTTGGGTAATTCAGCCGACGGGTGAAATTGCATTTCGCCAAGTTGACCTCAACTATCAACATACTCCGCTCAAAGAGCTGGTTGCCGACTCTCGCGAGTCGATCGGCATCAGAAATCGCGACTTCAATCCCACCCTAAAATTTGACCCAGGCGATTTAGTTAAACTCCACGACGATGCCCCTAATTGGGAACCTTGGCAAGTAATATCTGTTGATGAAACTCACAGCATTCTCTCGCTCTGGCAATCCTCTTTTCCCGAAGGGTTGACTATTCCCAGACCTGCAATTGATGTAACAGCGAAAGTGCAATCGAGCGGCACAAACCACCCGCGCTTGCAAAAACTCCATCAACTGCTAATCGAACCGATTGCTGATTTGTTGCCTGCCGATCCACAAGCCAGGATTATCTTTATTCCTCAAAGCGAACTGTTTTTCGTTCCCTTTCCGGCCTTGCAAGATGCTGCGGGGAAATTCTTAATTGAAAAACATACTATTCTGACTGCTCCTTCAATTCAAATTCTGGAATTAACCAGCCAAAAACGACAAGAGATTTCTGATTTAGTTGGGGACATTTTAGTAGTAGGAAATCCGACTATGCCCGAAGTTGCTCTAGTACCGGGAAAACCTCCGCAGCAGTTATCTGCTTTGCCGCATTCAGAAACCGAACCTAACGCGATCGCCCAATTGTTCCAAACCCAAGCCCTGACAGGCAATTGGGCAACCAAAGCCGCCGTACTTCAGCGCTTGCCAGACGCCCGCATCGTCCATTTTGCCACCCACGGATTGCTCGATAACATTCGCGGGCTAGGTAGCGCAATCGCCCTTGCACCCGATCGCACCGATAGCGGTTTGCTGACGGCTGAGGAAATTTTGGATCTGCACCTCAACGCGGATTTGGTAGTTTTGAGCGCGTGCAATACCGGCATGGGGCGGATTACCGGCGACGGCGTTATCGGTTTGTCTCGCGCTTTAATTTCGGCTGGTACGCCCAGTGTCATTGTGTCGTTGTGGGCGGTGCCGGATGCTCCTACAGCCGATTTGATGGTGAAATTTTATCAAAATCTCGATCGAACGGGCAACAAAGCTCAAGCCCTGCGAAACGCCATGCTGGAGACAATGCAGCAGCATCCAAATCCCAGAGATTGGGCGGCTTTCACGCTGATCGGCGAAACATAATTGGTTAAATTTTGTAAAAAATTGCCAAAACTGCGAAAAAATTAGTTTTTTAGCTGAAAGCTCCACAGAAACTCGATCGCGCCAGGAGCAATAAGTCATGGGTCGATTTAATTTCTTCAAAAAAGTCACGCTTGCGATTGAAATCCCGGCAACTACGGGGGGATTGCCCCTACTGAACAAACTTTAGTCCACTCCTAGCGGACTAAACAATAAAGACTGTTTTCATACACTTGCTCGCTTTTCTAACTTTGCACCATTAACAATAAAGTCAAAAATTATGACAATATCTGCCGATCAAAAAGCCAAAATTCTGGTTGTAGATGACGACGCCCCCATTCGCACTCTCATCTACCACTTTCTCAATCAAACATATCAAGTACAATTTGCCGCCGACGGCCAAACTGCTCTCGAACTTTTTGAAGAATTTAACCCAGTCCTTGTCATTTTGGATTGGAATCTGCCCGATACTACGGGCTATAAACTTTGCCAAGAAATGCAGAAGCGCACTAATGTTTTAGTCGCGATTCTCAGCAGCCGCACCGCCCAAGAAGATCGAATTAAAATCATGAAAGCAGGTGCCGATGATTTTATGTGCAAACCCTTCTGTCTTGAAGAATTGGCAGTTAGAGTAGAAGTCTTGTTGAGGCGGGCGAGAGCCGTCAATCCGCCCAACCTTGTCTTCGGCCAATTAGCGATTAATTTACTGAGTAGGGAGGTGAGATTCAAGGAGCAAATTCTAACGCTGACAGCCTTAGAATTTGAAATACTGTGTTTTTTGGCAACTCATTCGGGTAAAGCTTGCAGTCGCCAACAGCTAATCGAAAAAGTTTGGGGGTGGAAATCCAATTATGCAGCAGAAGAGCGAGTGGTGGACGTGCATATCGGCCAAATTCGCAGGAAAATGGCTAAAGTTGATGCCGCTGTTCCGAATTTTATTCAAACTGTTCGGGGATACGGTTACACTTTCGCTCCGATCGCTCGCAGGGACAGGGTAGTTGGTAATTGAATAATCATCATAATTACGGCTGGTTTCTAGGTAGAGCGCGCGAACCAGTTAATTCGGTCTTGTCCCACCCCCTACTCGCTTTAAAAAGGGAGTAGGAGTAGGGGGCAAGCTAAGGGGGCATCTACGGGTAAAGAAAACACGCCCTATAGGGAATCGAAGGCCTAATTAAAAGACAGCATAGTTACTCGATTTGCTCAAGTTTGAACCATTAACAATAGAGCCAAAAATTATGACGATATCTACCGAGCAAAATTCCCCAATTCTGGTTGTAGAGAATGACGCCCCCGTCCGCAATTTCATCTACGGCTGTCTAAATCAGACATATCAAGTACAATCTGCCACCGACGGAAAAACAGCTTTAGAAATCTTTGAGGAATTCAACCCAGTCCTCGTAATTGTGGATGGGAATTTGCCCGATAATATCGGCGTTAAACTTTGTGAAGAAATGCAGAAACGGAGGAATGTTTTTTTAGTCGTGATTTTCAGAAGCGCTACAGGCGAAGCAGATCGAATTAAAATCATAAAAGCAGGTGTTGATGATTTTATCGGCCAACCGTTCAGTCTTGAGGACTTGGCAGTTAGAATAGAAATCTTGTTGAGGGGGATGAAAACCGTCACTCCGCGCAATCTTGTCTTCGGTGAACTAGCGATAGATTTAATGAGTAGGGAGGTGAGATTGAAAGAGAAAACTTTAGCTCTGACGGTCTTAGAATTTCAACTCTTGTATTTTTTGGTAACTTATCCAGGTAAAGCCTGGAGCCGCCAACAGCTAACCGAAAAAGTTTGGGGATGGAAATGCAATGACGCACGAGACGAGCTAGTGGTGGACCTGTATATCCGTCTGATTCGCAGGAAAATAGCTAAAGTCGATTCTGCTGTTCCGAATTTTATTCAAACTACTCACGGATACGGTTGCACTTTCGCTCCGATCGATCGCAATAACAAGGTAGTTTCTAATTGAATAGCCTGGGGAGGGTGAAGCATTTGGGCATAAAATCAAAGGTGGGAAACATGAATTGTTGCCCAAATGCTCTACCTCTACATCTCTCGAACGGCTTGAGATTATTTGTTGGCGATGCCATCTAACAATTGCCAATTGATATTGTCATTTCGACCGAAAAGTAAAAACGATCGCAATTAAACCCGCTGCTACCATGGTCAAAGCTGAGGGTACCAAAGGCACCCACCAGCCCCCGATTAGCAAAAACCAGCAAACCCCGCACAAAATCCCCCCAGATGCGATCGCCCCCGACACCACGTGCAGCCTGCGTCGGCTGACAATCGCGATCGCGCTACCAACTGCTGCCCAACCCACAATCCACAGCATTTCGGTCCACTCCGGAGCAATTTGCAGCAGCGGGCGCCGATCCAAAACAGCGCTGAGAATTTGACTCGACATTTGCGATTGAATTAACACCCCCGGCATTTTCTGGGAAGGCGATTCTCCCGCACTGTAGGGCGTCAAAAAATAATCTGGATTGGAAATCGGAGCCGTCACGCCAATAAAGATAATTCGGTCTTTTATCAAATTGGGATTGACTTTTTCTTCTAACAGTTCTGCCAGCCTGACTCTGCGAATAAAATTTCGAGGCGATCGGTAATTGAGCATAATTTGAAAACCGCGATCGTCCAAGTTTTGATAAGCGCCTGTACTGCCGTGAATCGGTGCAAAAACTGCATGACCCAGCCTTATATTATCTCTGGGAAGATGTTCCGGTTTGAGGCCTTTGGCTGCGAGGTAATGGAGGGCAGCCCTCGCGCTCAAAGAGTACTCTGTAGTACAAGGATCGCTGCTGTGCGGCTGCATAAACAGCAAGTGGCGGCGGAGAATGCCGTCGGCATCTGCCACCACATCGCTGAATCCGAGGCGCTCTTTTGGCAGTGCGGGCGGCGGTTTGATGCCGCATTTGTTGGGTTTGCCGGTTTCTTTGACGCTGCACAAACCAATTAAATTTCGATCGCCCTGAAAGCGAGCGGCTAATGCTGCATAACCGGGTCCTAAAGGGCGATCGCGGAAGATATCCAGGGCGATCGTTTGCGGCTGATACTGTGCCAATCTTTCCACTGCTTTTGCGATCGTCGCATCCGGCAGCGGAAAGCCGTATTTGTTGATATCCGCTTCCGTCGCTTCCACCAGCAGCAAACGCGAGTCTGAGCTTTCTGCAGGACGCAGCCGCATCAGTTGGTCAAAAGCTTGCAATTCCCATATCTGGAGCAAGCCCAGCGATCGCGCTCCCATGACAGAAACAGCAGCAGTTGCGATCGCCAACAGGCCGATCTGAAAGCGGCGCAGCGGAGATAAAGATGGCGGATTGCTGACAGTTTCCGGCTCGGCTTTGTGCAGCAACTCTTGCCAAGTTGGCGGATTAGCTGCCGGATTTTGACAAATAATCGGCAGCCAATCCGCGCCGGGAATTTCTGAGTCTAATTCTGCCAATCTTTGCCTCGCGAGCCGCACTGCCACATACAAAGGTTCCCCGCTGCAAAAAGCTTGGAGAAAATACTTTAAAAAATCTTGGGCAGCTCGATCGGACACCGGTTCCCGCATAACGATCGTTTGCGGGATGCCCAAATCTTCAAGCTGTCCCCCTATTCCCAATCCGTCGCAGGAATTCAAAATGGCTAACTGCAAGCCGCTGCTAACCGCTAGCTGGAAACCATGTTTCAGTTCTTCTACTGTTAAACTCTCGGTTTGATTGATATAAAATTTACCCGAGCGGCCGTCGCTGCGGGTGGAACTGTGTCCGGCAAAAAATAAGATATCCCAGCTTTTTTCCCAAAGCTGATCGCTGATTTGGCAGCGACTTGGTTCTACTAAAAAAGTAACTTCTGCTGAGGGCAATCCTGCAAGTATAATTCGATCTTGCTCAAGATCAATTTTTTGACTGTTTCCCAAAATTGCTAAAATTTTTACGCAGCCTTTAGCGGGATTTCTGTTGGCGATAGCCAGTTTTTTATAAGTTGCGGGGCTCAAAGCAATTTCGGCTTTCGGGTAGCGCTCAAAAATATCCCAACAGTACCAAGGCAGCCGCCGCAAATCGATGTCGTCAGTTTTGATTAAAAATCGAATGGTGTCCGACGGCATTAATTGTTCGAGCAATGTTTCTTTGAGTTCGCGAAACGGTTCGGAGTTGAGCCAGCTATTGATTTGCTGGCTTAACTGTTCCCGCAACAAGCGGCATTTGGCCAACTGTTCCGCACGAGAACCGCTAATGCTAATTTCGATCGGCTTAATGCGGAAATCTCCCAAACTGCGGTAGATTGACTGCCAGCGATCGTAGTGTTCCGTTATTTCTGGTTTCGGAGGCAGGAAGGCTTGGATTTCCACTGCGGGCCGCTCTTTTTCCGCGCCGATTTCCAGAGAGACTCGCACCCCTTTTATCAAGTTATCATCTAGCTTCAAAACAACTAATTTCGGCATGGCTAACAACTGATAAGCCCAGGTGCATCTAAATTTTACAGTCACGGCGCGATGAAATTCTTATGGGCTGGGCATCCGGCCCGCCCGAAAGGTTCAATTTCCATGCTGAACAACTTATGGCAAGCGGGCATCTTTAGGCGGCAAAATTCTCTGCAATACAGAGTTCTTTCAGTTTTACCACAACGCTGAAACATTCTCCGCGATCGGCGGCAAATTCTAGAGTCATGTAGCCGTTACCGCTGCCGGCGCAAGCTTCCATGACAGTTTTTCCCTCGCCGTCGGTGACTTTCAGAGTCAGATTGAGCGGCAAGCTGTCTGCTCCGCCGGCAGGATGCACCTGTACTTTAATATTAGTTTCAGTATCGGTTGTTGGTTCGATCGCCACCAGCAAAGCTACCGCTCGGGCTGGTTCTATTACACCCCTCCAGAACTTAGGTTTTTCCTGAACAGAGTCGAGGGTTGCTGATGCTTTTTCCGAGATATCTGCTGTCAGATCGATTATCTTGGCCCGCACGACTGGGCTGCTGTAACGAAAAGCTAAATGAGGTTCTTTTGGTACTAAAATATCTTCTACAGACTGCCAACCAGCCTCAAAAATATTGTGCAGCCACTGGCGCAGTTGTACAGTTTTTCTGCTGCGTTCCAGACAATCCAAATATTGGATAAATTTGTCAAAACTTTGCAATTTCTCAATAGCTAAATCGCCAGCGCTTGCAGTTTTCATAAATCCCAGCAAAGTAGCTTCTTGCCGCTTTGTATCGATCTCAACTGCTACTAAACCAATGCGATCGTCCGGTATTTCCAGCGGAATGTAACAAAACTTGCCAGACTTCAGAGGTCGGCATTCCAAATGGCCTAGTTGAGTTAATTTCAAGTCTGCTGCATCGGTGTAAAGGCGCATGGCCGCGTTCCAACTGTCGCTGGCATTCAAGTCTGTGGGGATGTCCATCATTTCCATGTAATCTTTCACTGCACATACAGCTAAAGTGTTGAAATAAACTTGCTCTTTTTTTTCCGGGGATGTCACTCCGTCAAGATTTGAAAACTTCTGTGCCAGCCGCAGGGCTGCGGCGGTAATGGGTAGGGGAATAGATTTTTCTCTGATATTTTCAAGGTGGGTATTCATCGCAATTTTCCTCTGTGAAATATGGTTTGATGATAGAAATTATGATTCGGTGGACTGACGGTGGATAATCGCTGTCAACTGTCAACTGTCAACTATTCCAGATATCCTTGATTTTTGGCAAAATTTCGCAAGCGGGGCAGACATTCTCTTTTATAAAAATTGGGTGCGGTTGACGGCGGCAAGTTAAATTCAAGAGCAATGTTTTTCCAGGGAGTCTCCGGAGGAAGACGCCTCAGAATTAAGATTTGGCAAGTGACATCGGGGCGTTCTTTGATGTGAACGCTTCTCAATTCCCCCTCCGGATCTGCCCGCACCCATTTTTTTGTCTCTTCTAGGATTGCTAGCGGACTGTCAGAATAAGTCGGCGGGTTTTCGATATTATTGATGGGGTTAATTTCTGCTGAGTCTTCTGAAATCAAGGGTAAATTACGTCTAACTTTTTCCTGCGTTCGTTCGATAG
>Ga0164304_10000411_pt1 | contig 11960 bp, 10 predicted proteins | sample Whisoiple_217_MG_FD_110216 | JGI IMG/M metagenome (GOLD analysis project Ga0164304, IMG submission 110216) | Soil microbial communities amended with pyrogenic organic matter from upstate New York, USA - Whitman soil sample_217_MG | ecosystem: Environmental > Terrestrial > Soil > Agricultural...
GAGCTCACTGATCGGGCGCGCCTTGCCGCGGCCACCGTCCTCGCGCACGGCCTCGGTGTCGTACCACGCGTCCCAGATCTGCAGGAAGATCCACTGCGTCCAGCGGTAGTAGTCGTCGTCGATGGTCGCAAACGTGCGGCGGTTGTCGAAGCCCAGCCCGAGGCGGCGCAGCTGGCGTTTCATGTTCGTCATGTTCTCCTCGGTGGTCTTCCGAGGGTGCTGCCCGGTCTGGACGGCGAACTGCTCCGCGGGCAGGCCGAAGGCGTCGTAGCCCAGGGCGTGCAGGACGTTCTTGCCGAGCATCCGGTGGAAGCGGCTGTAGACGTCGGTCGCAATGTAGCCGAGCGGGTGGCCGACGTGCAGGCCGACACCGGAGGGGTACGGGAACATGTCGAGGACGATGAGCTTCTCACCGCGTGCGGCGACCTTCTCGGGCTCGGCCCACGGGCCGGCCGGGTTGGGGGCGTTGAACGTGCCGTCCTCCTCCCACCGGTCCTGCCAGGAGGTCTCGATCTGCTGCGCCATCGCCGCGGTGTAGCGGAACGGGGTGTCGTTCGTCTGCTCGCTCATGTCGTCTCTCTCGTCGCTGCTCGTCTGGGCAAAGAAAAACCCCTCGCACAGGAGGGGAGCCGCGTTGATGTCGGGAGTCCCGACCTTCGTCAACGCGGCTGCGGAAGGAGCAGCAGTCCAGCCATGCGCCCAAGGTTAGCGCAGCCCTCAGCCCCCTCCCCCTCGAGTGGCTGTAGGCCTGTCAGCGGAAGAGGGCGACGACGATGAGGGCTTGTGCGATGTGATAGGTCACGATGACGGTCAGCGGGGCCCAGCGCCGCTCGTGGACGAACCGGTCGTGGCCGAGCACCGCGTCCGAGACCACGAAGACCGCACATCCGAGGAGCAGCAGCCAGTCCCCCTTCCACGCTGCGACGAGCACGAGCGCGCTCAGCACCAGCTGGTAGACGAAGACCGGCACGCGCTGCGCACCCGAGTGGCGAACGATGTCGCGCCCGACCTTCGCGTGCAGCAGCACGAGGGCCGGCACGGCCACCAGCATCGGCCACGGGAAGCCCTCGACCCCCGGCGTCTCGAGGATCGCCCAGATGTACGCGACGTGTGCGGCGAGGAAAGCCGCGAGCCCGACGAGGAAGCGGGTCTCGGTCGCCCGCAGCAGCGCGACGTCCCCGACCAGGCAGAACGCGAGGGCCACGACCACCGGCAGCAGTGGCGGCGAGCCCGGTGCGCGCCCCTCCCAGTGGAGCGACCAGGCGAGCCCCATGAGGAGCAGCACCACGAGAGGCTTGGTCAGCCGCTCGACGAAGTGGTCGCCGCGCAGGACGGATCGCCAGTTGACGAGCGCCGTCACGCCGAGCGCCACGCTGATGACCCACAGGTGGGTGGTCACGGCCCCAGATTCCCAGCAACGACTCAGGTTCGCCGGGCAGACACGCTGCGGCACCCCCACCACCTGTCGAGACGAATCGGCGAACGTCCGGTTCTCTGCCAGACTCGTCCAATGCCCATGCGCAAGTTCCAGCACACGGTCACCGCCGACGACACCTCCGCTCGGGTCGGCAGCGGTGACCTCGACGTCCTCGCGACGCCCCGCCTCATCACGTGGTGCGAGAACGCCGCGTTCCAGGTCTGCAAGCAGACCATCGACGGCGACCACACGACCGTCGGCACGACGGTGAAGCTCGAGCACGTCAGGGGCAGCGCCGTCGGCGCCGAGATCACCGTCCTGTGCGCCGAGCCGATCAACGACGGGCGTCGCCTCGTGTGCCACATCACCGTCAAGGACTCCGACGGCGAGGAGATCGCCAAGGGCGAGATCCACCGTGCGGTGGTCGATCCTGACCGCTTCATGAGCAAGTGCCAGCGGATCCTCTGACCCGCAGCCCCCTCCCAGCCGCGGTTGCCACGATGGCCGCGTGACGCCCGGACTGCTCGGCGCCCTTCTCGCAGCGCTCGCCTACGGCGCCGCCACCGTGCTCCAGGCCGTGGGCGTACGCCGCGCCGGCGCCCTGCCTGCCGGCACCCCGCTCTTCGCACGCGTGCGGGCGGGGTGGCCGTATGCCGCCGGCCTCGCCCTCGACGGACTCGGCTTCCTCGCGTCCGTCGCCGCCTTGCGCACGCTGCCCCTCTTCCTCGTCGAGTCCGCGGTCGCGGCCTCGGTCGCCGTCACCGCCGTGCTGTCCGTGCTCGTGCTCCACGTCCGCCTCGGGGCGACCGAGGTCGTCGCGCTGGTCGCCATCGGGGCCGGTCTCACCGGCGTCGCCCTGACGGCCGCGGAGGGCCCGGCCGTGCACCCGGGGCCGTCCGCGACGTGGTGGTTGCTCGCGGCGGCCGTGCTCGTCGGGGCCCTGCTCGTGATCGGCGCCCTCGACCGGGACAAGGGCCGCGGGGCCGTCGTGCTCAGCATCGCCGCGGGGCTCGGGTTCGGCGGCGTCGGGGTCGCCGCCCGACTCCTCGAGGTCCCCTCCCCCGTGTGGGCGCTCGCCACGGACGGCGTCGCCTGGGCGCTCGTCGGGCACGCAGCGATGGCGACGGTGGCCTACGGGCTCGCCCTGAGCCGCGGCCGCGTCACGACGGTGGCTGCCTTGACCTTCGCGACCGAGACGGTCGTCCCCGCGGCCATCGGCCTGGTGGCGCTCGGCGACCAAGTGCTGCCGGGACGTGCACCGGCTGCGGCCGCGGCGTTCGCCGTGACCCTGGGCGGGTGCATCGCGCTCGCGGGTCGCGCCGAGCCGGCCGCCCCCTCGGAGGGCGTGCGGACGACACCTCCGGCACGTCAGGACGTCTCCCGCCAGCCGTGACGTCGGGTCACCGACGCCGCAGCCGGTCCATCTCGCTCTCGATCTGCTCCTCGGACGGAACATCGACGGCATAGGCATCCACGGCGTTCGCCACGATGCCGATGCCCCAGCCGGCGATCACCCAGGCGGGCCAGAAGAAGCCCGCTCCCGTCATGGCCCAGATCAGGACGAGCATGCCGTTCACGAGCAGGTAGATGAGCAGGTGGACGCGGAAGTCGGCCTTCTTCTTGAGCCGGCGGAGGGCTCTGCCGCGGAGATCGACCTCGGGGACGACGCGGTCGACCGTGGGGTCGGGCACGTCAGGGTGGGGTTCGACCGGAAGCTGGTTCGCGGTCATGATCTTCACCGCTCCTTCGTGGGCCGCCGTGTGGCGGGACCCACACGGCTCCCTACTTCCAGCGTAGGTCGGCCGCCGGTGTGCGGCGCGAAAGGGTGCGGGAGATCACCCTGGCGTTGGGGCGCACGCCGTCCGGCCGGCGGGTGCGTCACAGGACGTACGCGTCGCCCTCCCGGCGGAACCCGAGGTTCTCGTAGTACGGCTCGACCATGTCCGGCGGTGTCAGCACCCGTCGGAATCCGCGCCGACGGAACGGCCCCTCGGGCCCGAAGACGAACTCGCCCGGTGTGAGGTCGCGGTGCCGCGGCGTCACCCAGTCCAGCAGCAGCTGGGCCGTGCCCTCCCCCGCGTCGCGCATGAGCACGACCCCGACGGTCTCGTCACCGCGGAGCACGAGGTAGGACGGGTCGCCCGCGAAGGGGTCGTGCACGAAGTGCGGGTTGTAGCGCCGGATGTCTCCCTCGTGGACCCGCAGCACGTGGCGCAGGTAGGTGTCGTCACCGGCGACCTCGAGCACCTCGTAGACCTCGGCGTCGTGCTTCTCCCGGGACATCCGCGCGAGGTAGAAGACGTTGATGCCGGCGAGGACGACGTTGAGGCCGACCATCGGCCAGACGTGGTTGAGCGTGTTGTAGACGATGAGCACGATGCAGCCCACGAGGTTGATGACCCGGAGCCGGCGCAGCCGCGTCTGCAGCAGCGACCAGACGAGGATCGCGGAGCCGACCCAGCCCAGCACCTCGAGCCACGGGGTACCCATGGGCGCGACCCTAGCGCTGCGGGGCCGGCCCGTCCGAGGATCCGGCCGACCGAGCAGGCTCGTGTCCCACGACCTTGAGCCCGACGACCGCGGCGACGATCCCCACGAGCAGGGCGACCTTGACGACGGAGAAGCCCTCCCCGCCGGTCGTCATGGCCCACGTCACCGTGAGCGCCGCCCCGAGACCCGTCCACACGGCATACGCCGTCCCGATGGGGATGGTGCGCACGGCCCGCGCGAGGCCGACCATGCTGAGCGTGCCGGCGACGACGAAGACGACGGCCGGGACAGGACGCGAGAGGCCTCCCGACGCGGCGAGCGCCGAGGCCCAGACCGCCTCGAGGACGGCGCTGACGAGCAGGACGACCCACGGCATCACGCCACCACCTTGAGCCCGGCGACGCAGGCGACGAGGACGACCAGCAGTGCGGCCCGGCCGGCGCCGAGCCGCTCCTCGCGGCGCGCGACGGCGAGCAGGACGGTGCCGACGGCACCGATGCCGACCCACACGGCATACGCGGTGCCGGCGGGTAGAGCGGTCATCGCCCACGCGAGGCCGACCATGCTCAGCACGAGCGAGACGGCGAAGAGGACGGTCGGACGGGGACGGCGGAAGCCGTCGGACGCGGCGAGCGCGGTGGCCCAGACGGCCTCCAACGCGCCGGAGAGGACGAGCACGAGCCAGTGCACGGCGATTCCGATCTGGCCGTCTTGTCGCAGGGCGGGTACGGCTCCCTCGTCCGCGAGCACGGCTCGCGCGCTCACCTCCCAGCCTACCCGGTGCACCTGGGCACGTCCCGGTCGAAACGGTGTATCAGGGGCACGCCCCGGCGTACTGTCGAGAGCAGGCGCGCTCCTGCGGACAGAGGATCGCCATGAGCCGTGACTATCTCGACTTCGACGTCGCCGTGACCCCCGAGGGTCAGGGGTATGCCGCACACGTGCTCGCGTCGCCCGCGGGCGCCGCGTCGGCACCGTTCACCCTCCCCTTCTCGGCCACCGACCTCGCCCAGTTCATGATCGCCGTGGGGCCGCCACGCGTCTCCTCGAGGCGACTCGTCCCGGCGGAGGCGCGCGTCGTCGACGTCAAGGAGTACGGGCGGCGGCTCGGGGACGCGCTGCTGTCCGGCGACGTGGGCAAGTCCTTCCGAGCGAGCCTGACCGCGGCCCAGGCCGGTGGGCGGGACCTGCGGCTGCGGCTGCGACTCGACGCCGTGCCCGATCTCGACCCGGTCCCGTGGGAGTACCTCTACGACTCGACCCTCGGCCGTTTCCTCACCCTCTCCCAGGAGACGCCCGTCGTGCGCCTGCTCGACTCGCTCGAGCGGCCCCCGGTCGTCCAGGTGGAGGCGCCGCTGCGGGTCCTCGTCATGATCTCGAGCCCGAGCGACATGCCTGAGCTGGCGGTCGAGCGCGAGCGCCAGCTGCTCGTGGCGACGACCGGCGACCTCGTCGCGAGCGGCCGTCTGACGATCACGGTCCTCGAGGACGCCACCCTGACGGGGCTGCAGCGCGCCCTGCTCGACGACTTCCACGTGTTCCACTTCATCGGCCACGGCGGTTTCGACCAGGAGGCGCAGGAGGGCGTGCTCGTGCTCGAGCGCGACGACGGCACGGCCCACCGCGTCTCGGGCGCCCGCCTCGGCACCCTGCTCCACGACGCCCGGACGATGCAGCTCGCCGTCCTCAACGCCTGCGAGGGGGCGCGGACCTCCGGACGCGATGCCTTCTCCGGGGTCGCCCAAGCCCTCGTGCGCCAGGGCCTGCCGGCGGTGGTCGCGATGCAGACGGAGATCTCCGACCGCGCGGCGCTCGTCTTCAGCCACGAGTTCTACTACTTCCTGACGCGTGGGCTCGGGATCGATGCCGCCATCTGCGAGGTGCGCAAGTCGATGGCGGTGTCCGACGAGGCGTCGGAGTGGGGCACCGCGGTGCTGCTCCGGTCGGGCGCCGACCAGCCGTTCTCGTTCACGACGGGCGTCACCGAGCCGGTCGAGCGTCCCGAGAGCCGGCTCGAGTCCCTCTACGACGCCGCGAACGGGGCGATGACGGCGAGCGCCCCGGCGACCGCCCTGCCGCTGCTCGAGCAGATCGCGGCCGAGCACCCCGACTACCGCGACGTCACGCAGCTGCTCGAACGCGTACGGCCGGCCGTCGAGGCCGCCTCCGCTGCGCCGGCTGCGCCGGCCGTGCCGACTGTGCCGGTCGAGCCGGTCGAGCCGGTCGGGCCGGTCGGGCCGGAGGACGGCGGCGTGGAGCTGCCTGGCGCGCAGGACGAACCCGTGGTGACCGACGAGCCGGCCACCAGCGAAGCCCCGGCCCCGCCCCGTCCTGCGCCACCCCAGCGGCGCGGTGGGACGAAGACGGGGAAGCGCGTCGCGACGTGGGTCCGGGCCGGTCTCCTGGTGGCCGTCCTCGCCGGCGGGTGGTTCGCCTGGCGCGTCCTGCCCTCCCTGCTCCAGAAGGCCGGGCCCCTCGTGGCTGCGGCCTGCGGGACGAGCGCGACCACGCCGGCCGCGACCGACGTCACGATCGGCTGCGCACCCGTCGCCCCCACCATCGACGGATCCTTCGACGACTGGAGGTCGGTCCCCGAGAACGACACGGATGCGGCGGTGTTCGGCGCGGCGCAGCGCCGACCGGGGCTCACCGCCACGTGGCAGGCGCTGTGGGACTCCGAGGCGTTGTACCTCCACGCCGTCGTCGTGGACCCGGTCGTCACACCGACCCAGGGACCCGCACCGCAGTGGTGGAACGGTGACGCCGTCTCCTTCGAGATCGGCCCCGACGCCCGGACGCTGGCTCGGACCGCGCCGTTGCGGCCGGGACAGGACTTCCACGTGATCCTCGCGGTGCGGGACGACACCGACCGGCGGGCGGCGGCCGACGTCAACACCGTGGGCACCAGCGCGCAGGGCAGGGTCGTCTTCGCGACCGGCACCGAGAGGCCCGAGATCTCCGTCGTGGCCCGGTCGCGGGACGACGGCTACGAGCTCGAGGCCCGGATCCCCTGGACCGAGGTGGGCCGGAGCGTGGCTCCCCAGCGGGGCGACGTGCTCGCGATGAACGTCAACCTCAGCGACGCCACCGGCCCCGGAGCGAACTGGGCCCTGCGCACGATGCTCAGCAGCAACCCCCAGCGTTCGGGCGCCAACCAGAACCTGCCCGCCCGGTGGCAGAGCGTCGCCCTCGGCGACTCGGGGTGACCGTGGCCGGCCGGCTCTACGCCCTCCTCGTAGGGATCGACGCCTATCCGCCTCCGATCCCTGCGTTGTCCGGGTGTGTCAACGACGTCACCGGCTTCGCCGAGGTCCTGCGCGAGCGCGTCGGCGCGGACGCCCTCGACCTGGTCGTGCTGGCGGACGGCGAAGCGACGAGGTCCGCCGTGACGACGCACCTGAGCGACCACCTCGGACGCGCCACCGCGCAGGACGTCGCGGTCTTCTACTTCAGCGGGCACGGCTCGCAGCAGGCGACGCCCGAGGAGCTCTGGTCGATCGAGCCGGACCGGCGCAACGAGACGCTGGTGTGCGTCGACAGTCGCTCCCCGGACAGCTGGGACCTCGCCGACAAGGAGCTCGCGGGCCTGCTCCACGGCATCTCGGCGTCCGGATGCCACACGCTCGTCGTGCTGGACTGCTGCCACTCCGGCGACGGCACCCGGAATGCGGACGAGGTCGTCCGGCTCGCGCCCCCAGACCCCCGGTCGCGCCCCGCAGCCACCTTCGTCGCGCTCGACGGCCCGACCACCGCCGTCCGCGGCACCGGGCGCTGGACTCCCGCGGGTCATCACGTGCTGCTGGCGGCCTGCAGGTCGTCGGAGAAGGCCAAGGAGGTCACCGCCGGGGGGCGACGCCACGGCGCGCTGTCCGCCGCGCTCGACGCCGCCCTGCTCGGCTTCGACGGGCGGCCCACCTACCGCGACGTGCTACGCATCGTCACCGCCGACGTGACGAGCCGGGTCACGGACCAGCACCCGCAGATCGAGACGACCGACGCGACCGAGCTCGACCGGCCCTTCCTCGGTGGCGCGATCCCGGCCACGCCCCGCCCGCTCACCCTGAGCCGGCTGCCCGACGGGTGGTCCATCGACTCCGGCGCCGTGCACGGCGTGCCCGAGCCCCGCGGTGACGACACGACCGAGCTCGCCGTCTACCCGTTGACGGGCGAGACGTCGGGCTCGCCCCTCGCGACTGCGTCGGTGACCCGGGTCCTGCCCGACCGCAGCCTGGTTCGCCTGACTCCCGAGCTCGACGAGTCCTTCATCTACCGCGCGGTCGTCACCTCGATCCCGCTCGATCCACTCCTCGTGGGCGTCGTCGGCGACGCTGTGGGCACGGCGGCCCTGCGTCGCGCCGCCGACCACGCCGACGAGACGCTCGTCGATCTCGTCGATGTCGGCCGCGACGGCACCGTCAGCGGCGGCACCACCGTGGCGGACCTGCTCGTCGAGGCCACCTCGGAGGGCTTCGTCATCACCCGTCCCGGTGTCACGCGCCCCCTCGTTCCGGTGGTCGGGGGCGAGGGACGCGAGGAGCGGACCGTCCTCGCGCTCGAGCGCGTCGCCCGCTGGCTCCGCCTCTCGGCGCTGACCAACGCGACCACTGCCCTCGCCGCCGACGCCGTCCGCGTCGAGGTGGACGCGGGGACGGGCGCGGTGGGCGCCGGCGGCACGCTGACCATCGCGTATGCCGGGAGCGACGGCCCTCGCTTCACCGTCCGCCTCACGAACACCACCGCCACCCCCCTGTGGGCCGCGCTGCTCGACCTCACGGAGACGTACGGCATCTTCACCGACGCGTTCCCGGCGGGGTCGGTCGCGCTGGGACCGGGTGAGTCGACGAGCGTCGACCTGGTCGGCCAGGTGTCGGACGCCCTGTGGGAAGCCGGAACCGCGTCGCTGCGGGACCAGCTCATGGTCGTCACCAGCACGCTCGAGTTCGACCCGCGCTCGCTCGAGCAGGAGGAGCTCGACGTGAGCGCGGTCCCCGCAGCCGGGACCACGAGAGGCGCCGACGTGGCCCCGAGCCCGAGGTCCAACCTCGAGCGGGCCCTGGGCGGCACCCGGACCCGGCGTCTGGGACGAAGTCCCGAGGCGGCCGGGGTCGCCGACTGGCGCACGGACTCGGTCTTCGTCGTCACCGTGCGGCCCCGCTGAGGAGGAGGCTTGACAGCGGGGTCGATCGGGCGTGGGCTGGCATGCCATGACAGAGGGTTGGGCCTTCACGGGCGGGCCCCCGACCACGCCCAGCATGTCGACGGTGTCCCTCGTCGAGGGTCGGTGCTTCTGCGTCTCGGGGCCCTCCGGTGACATCGGTGCGGCCGGGGGCCACGGGCTGGTGGTCAAGGACACCCGCTTCCTCGACCACCTGGAGCTGCGCGTCGACGGTGAGACCACCGAGCCGCTGACCGTGGAGCACATCGGGCCGCACGCCGCGACCTTCGTCACGCGCCGCCGGCCGCGACCCGGTCTCGCCGACAGCACCATCCTCGTGGTCCGACGCCGGTATGTCGGCAACGGCATGGTCGAGGACGTCACGCTCGAGAACCTCAGTGCCTGGGCCGTCACCGTGACACTGACTCTCACGGCCAGCAGCGACTTCGCGGGCCTGTTCGACGTCAAGGAGGGGCGTCTCGACAAGAGTGCGGACGGCATCGAGGTCACGACGGACGAGACCACGCTTCGTCGGCGCGTCGACCGGGGGGACTCACGGGCCGTGGAGATCAGCGCTACGGGCGACTACCAGGTGTTCCGGTCCGGCCTGGTCTGGCACCTGACCGTCCCGCCACGAGCCACGACGGCATTCACCCTGCGGGTGGTGCCCGTCTTCCGGGGGGTACCGCTCCGGTCGCCCTACGACCAAGAGGTGCCACGTCGCGAGAGCCACCCGGCGCGGGAGCACCGACGATGGCGCGAGCGCAGCCCGGTCGTCTCGGCCGCCGATCCCCGCCTCCACCGGCTCGTCCGCAACAGCACCGAGGACCTCTCCGGCCTGCGCATCACCGACCCACGGCACCCGAGGCGCATCGTCCTGGCTGCAGGCGCGCCGTGGTTCATGACGATCTTCGGGCGCGACGCCCTGTTGACCAGCTGGATGCTGCTCCCCCTGGACGCGCGAGTGGCCCGGGGCACGCTCGAGACCCTGGCGGAGACCCAGGGGCGGGTGGTCGAACCCCGCACCGAGGAACAGCCGGGGAGGATCCTCCACGAGATCCGTTCCGGGCTCCTGGACGAGTCGAACGAGGGCGAGGAGACCGCGTACTACGGCAGCGTCGATGCCACGCCCTTGTTCGTCATGCTCGCCGGCGAGCTCCACCGATGGGGTGCCACGGCGCCCGAGATGGCACGGTTGATGCCACACGTCCGACGGGCGCTGGACTGGATCGAGGACTACGGCGACGTCGACGGGGACGGTTTCGTCGAGTACGAGCGGGCCACCGACCGCGGCTTGGTCAACCAGGGCTGGAAGGACTCCTTCGACGGCATCACGTATGCCTCCGGCGCCCTGGCCGTGGCTCCGCTGGCCCTTGCCGAGGTCCAGGGCTATGTCTACGCCGCGCTGCTCGCAGGGGCGCGGCTGTCTCGGGTCGCAGAAGACGACGACCGCGCCCGGCGGCTCGAGGAGCGGGCGGCGACGCTCAAGCGCCGTTTCGACGAACGGTTCTGGTTGCCGGACCGGGGCTACTACGCCCTCGCACTCGACGCCGACAAGCGGCCGGTGGACGCCCTCGCCTCCAACATGGGCCACTGTCTGTGGACCGGCATCATCGAGGACGAGCACGCGCCGGCGGTGGCAGCGGCACTGATGTCGCCAGAGATGTTCACCGGCTTCGGGGTCCGGACCCTGTCCGCGTCCGACGGCGCCTACAACCCGATGAGCTACCACAACGGCTCGGTGTGGCCCCACGACAACGCCATCATCGCAGCCGGCCTGCGCCGCTACGGCTTCGCGGCCGAGGCCAACCGAGTGATCCTCGCCCTGCTCGATGCGGCGGAGGGTTTCGGCGACCGCCTTCCCGAGCTCTACTGCGGGTTCGACCGGGACGAGTTCGCCCATCCCGTCCCCTACCCGACATCGTGCTCGCCGCAGGCCTGGGCCGCGGCTGCCCCGCTCCTGCTCGTCCGAACCCTCTGCGGCCTGGAGGTGGACCTGCCGCGCGGGCTTCTGGGACTCGAGCCCCACGTGCCCGAGCAGCTGCTACCGCTCTCGGTCGAGCAGCTGCACATCGGCAGGGACATGGTCGGCGTGGCCGTCGACGCCTCGGGATGGAACGTCACCGGCCTGAGGAGCGCCCTCCGCGTCCAGTGACGGTGGCACGAGAGGTCGAGTGAGGCCCGGTCGCCATCCGCCTTCCACCGTCTCGTTTGCCGAGTACCGTGAGGGTGAGTTCCCCGGCAGGACGGTGTGGGGCCGTCACGGACCTTGTGGGTGGTGCACAGTGTCGACGACATCGACGTCCACCGCCTCGCCACGCGTCGTCCTGCGACCGCGACCGCTGCGGATCGCCATGGTGGCGCCGCCCTACTACACGGTGCCCCCGCAGGGCTACGGCGGCGTCGAGTCCGTCGTCGCGGGGCTGGTCGACCGACTCGTCGCACGTGGACACCACGTCACGCTCTTCGCCGCCGGCACACGCGGGACAGCCGCGCAGGAGTTCGTGCGCACGTGGGAGCTCCCGCCGGCGGAGCAGCTGGCGCTGGCGCTGCCGGAGGTCGTGCACGCGGCCAGGGTCGAGGGTCTGCTTCGGGCGCACACCGTCGACCTCGTCCACGACCACACCCTCGCCGGGCCGCTCACGGCGGCTGCACGCCGCTCGCCCACCGTCGTGACCGTTCACGGCGCGATGGACGAGCTCTCCGAGATCTACCGGCCGTTGGGGACCGCGGTCAGCCTGGTGGCCGTGAGCGAGGCGCAACGACGGCGGGCCCCGGACCTGAACTGGGTGGGGACGGTCCACAACGGCATCGACGTGGACAGCTTCCCCTACCGCGCCGACAAGGACGACTACGTCCTCTTCCTCGGTCGTTTCCACCCGCAGAAGGCCCCGCACC
>Ga0164304_10000412_pt1 | contig 11955 bp, 4 predicted proteins | sample Whisoiple_217_MG_FD_110216 | JGI IMG/M metagenome (GOLD analysis project Ga0164304, IMG submission 110216) | Soil microbial communities amended with pyrogenic organic matter from upstate New York, USA - Whitman soil sample_217_MG | ecosystem: Environmental > Terrestrial > Soil > Agricultural...
CAAAGCCTCTAAAGTGTGAGTTCCTCCGTTGTAAGGATAAGAATCTAACAAAACATCGGCCAGCAAATAGATAATTCTGTGTTCTTCCTCAGTAGCAAACCTCGGCAAAAACTTAATTCGGTGTCGGCCGACTCCTTCAGCTTCACAAGCTTGGTGATACGCACCCTCAAACACGGCAGCATCGCCTAAAGCTTTGTGAATTAAGATACTGTTCGGCACTTCTTTGAGAATCGAAATTTGTGCTTTTACCAACTCGCGATTAAATTTTCTACCGGGAGCGACGCACAGGTAAACTATCTGATCCAAACCGATCCGATTCGACCTTCTCAATGCAACCGGATCGACTCCATATCTCTGAAAACCTGACACCGCTACAAAGGAATCCGGCATCCTAATTAGCTGCTCTTCATAATATTTTTCTGTGTCTGCTGGGTGCGAGTGCCAGTCTGTAAGAAAGTAATTTTCCGGCGATATGTAAGGGGCATCAAATCCGAGCCAAGAAACACAAACTGGTGCGGGTTTGTGGTAGAGAATGTCAGCGTGAACTGGTACGCTGAGAGAATCTAAATCCACTAAAACGTCCAATTCATCTTGCTGAATTTGGTCGATAATTTCTGCGGGATTGGCAAGTCCGTTCGGGTACGTTTTCGGAAAAGTCAGTTTGCCCAAACTTTCAAATTGCTGAGTGAGCTCGTCAGGAACAATTCTTTCGGAAGCGTACAAATACAAATTGGGTGTGATGTCTGACAATTCGCGAATGATGTCAGCGCTGCACCAACCTACAGAATGGCGGCTGAAGTGATTGGACAAAAAGCCTATTTTTAACTTGCCTTTCAAAGCAGTTAGTTTGAAACTGTAATTGGCGGGGGGAGAAAAATTAGGTTTGATACATTGGTCGATATATTTTTGGGAAATTAATCTGTAAAGTTTTGAGTTGGCCGCCAAGTCATCTCGCAAATAGGGCGTGCTGAATAAAAAGTTTGCATAAAGCGATTTAATTTCTAGTGAACTAGCGGTTTCTAAGTTGTGCTGCAAGTACGACTCTAGCTCTAAAAATCGATCGCCCGCAATTTGATTCAATCCCGACACTTGATAGGTGCTGACGAAGTAAATCGCGGTCATAATTGGATCGGTTTCGGCACACATTTGGCTGTATTTGTGAACGGCTTGCCGCGCGGCCGCTAAATCGCTAGTATCTCTGAGGATGCCGCATAAATGTTGGTGAGCAGAAATAAAATCGGGTTTAATTTCTAGGGCTTTTTGAAGGTTGGGTATTGCGTCTTTAAATTTGCCTTGGTGGCGCAAAACTATGCCAATTTGACAGTATGCTTCGGCTAAATCGGGTTTGAATGCGATCGCCCGCTGCCATGCAGCCACCGCCTCATCTAACTTCCCCTGCCGCGCTAATTTATCTCCTAAATTTAAGTGAAAATCTACCTCAGCTAGATGGGGGTTGAGTTCGAGAGCTTTTTGCTCGTATGCTAACGCTGCATCCTGCTGCCCCTGCTGCTTCAGTACCGCTGCCAAATTCCAGTAAGCAGCAGCCAAATTTGGTTTAAGTTCGATCGCCTTGGAGTAATTGACAATAGCCTCCACCAAACGCCCTTGTTTGTAAAGCATACTGCCCAAATTAGTATAAGCCTCAGCAAAATCGGGATTCAGGGCGATCGCCTCAGAATAACACCGCATCGCTTCCTCAATTTTGCCGCTTGCTTGCTGCACATTGCCCATTGTCACGTAAGCCGCCGCCCAATCCGGTTGCAATTCCAGAGCTCGGCGACAAGCAGCGACGGCTGCTGCTAAATCGCCTTGAGAGTAATACATTTCTGCGGAGACTGTCAGCGATGCTGCATCTTCAAATTGGGGTGTTTCGGATTGGTTGCGAAAATCAGAATTCATTTGGCGGCCTATCTGTGCTATCAAGTTAAAGGTTGAATCTAGATCATTTTGCAGAGTAGCAGTTTTAGCGGAACTACGGGCGATCGTCACAGAGAATTTATGAGCGACAAGCAAGCGACACAGCGCCAACATAACATTAAGTGGAAACCAAACCTCCTGCTGGGGATACTCTTGTTAACCTTGGCAATCCCCTTACCCTTTGCCCAAAAGACTTTCGCACAGCAGCAGACAGCCAGCTTTCGGCAGAAAGTATTTCAAACGGCTCTTTATTTCACTCTATATTTTGAGGGCGGATTCAGCAATCACCCTGCAGATAAGGGCGGCAGAACTTATAGGGGGGTCCTGCAAACGGAATACAACGCCTACCGCTACAGTCGTGGGCTTCCGCCCCTCGACGTGACGCAGATGTCGGAAGCAGAGCTCCTAGAAATTTATAAATATTACTGGGATTCGAGCCTCTCCGGCACGATGCAGCCGGCTTTGGCGATTGTCATGTTTGACACCGCCGTTAATTTCGGTATTAATAACTCTATTACCTTTCTCCAGCAAGCCTTAGGATTACCGCAAACCGGCATTTTTGACTCGCGCACTAAGCAAGCATTGAAAGCCGCTAACAACAAAAATACGGCGCTGCAAATGATTAACGAACGAATTATTTACCGCTACAAAAGGGTGCAAGAAGATCCGAGTCAGATGGCTTTTTTCCGGGGTTGGCTGAGTCGCGATTACAGTTTGTGGGGCTACGTGAACAAGATGAAAAATTAAGCATGGCTGATTCATTTTATCAAACCTATAGTAGTCCCGCGGCAGGGGTTTATACCCCTGTCTCATTGACCCTATCGATGCTATGCAGTCACCCCATTTCGATTAGCTGTTGTCGTCAAAATGTACTCAACTTGAGCCGGAGTTAAATTCGGATTGGTACTCAAAACTAAAGCCGCTACACCCGCTACGTGTGGCGCTGCCATAGATGTGCCCGTTTCGGTTTCATAGTTGTTATAGGGAGTTGTAGAATAGATGTCTACTCCCGGAGCAACTAGGTAATCCAAAGGTGTGGAACCCGCACGGTTCGAGGTGTCAGCCATCCTGCCGTTTATATCAATACTGCCCACGGCAATTCCCCAGCGATCGGCATTACGAGCTGGATAATCAGGTTGGCTAAAACCAGAATTTCCCGCTGCTATCACCACAACAGAGCCTTTGTTATTTGCATACTCAATTGCAGCATTCACCAGGTTGGAAGGGTAAAACTCATTTCCAATACTGAGGTTAATTACATTTGCTCCATTATCAGCAGCATAGCGGATTCCAGCAGCAACATTATTCAACTCGCCCTCACCAAAGCTGTCTAACACTCTCACAGGCATAATCTTGGCATTGTAGGCAACTCCTGTGATGCCAAAATCATTTCGTTCCGCCGCGATCGAACCTGCTATGTGAGTGCCGTGACCGTAGACATCCAGATCCATTGGGTTGTTGTCGTTATACACAAAATCCCAACCCCGAATATCATCAATAAATCCGTTGCGATCGTCATCGATGCCATTTCCCGCAATTTCACCAGGGTTCTGCCAAATATTACTATCCAAGTCGGGATGGTAGTAGTCAACACCAGTATCGACGACAGCTACAACAATCCCATTTCCTGTAATGTTCTGAGCCCAAACTTCTGGCGCATTTATCGCGTCTACCCCCCAATTATTCTCGCTCAAATTAGGAACATCAGGGAAGAGAGTTGAGCGGTTCAGGGTGCGGGTAACTGCTGCATTTGCATTCACTAAACCGTAGCCGTAACTGTCGTTAAAAGCACCGTTAGGTGTAGGAATATCGGGCAATACAGGAACAGGTGTTGCAGAAAGAGTCAGGTTGTAATTGGTAGAGTTGCTTAGGAAGCTAGAGACTTGGACATAGTATGTCCCTGGAGCCAGCTTCGATACATCAATCACGTCCGGGGTAGTGCCCTCATTAAGAGAGGAGCTAATAACTTCACCAAAATTAACTACACCGTTGCTGTTTCTATCTTGAATTAACTTTACGTCAGCATCCCGCGTCAAACCGTCGAGACGCAGGCTAAAATTGCTCTTAGTGTCGATCTCGAATCGGTAGAAATCATTGGGATCGCCTGTCCCGACGAACTCAGTTAAGCGGATGCTACCGTTCTGAACGCCAACAACATTACGAGATGTCAAAAGAGAGTTGCCTGGATCGGAGAAATTCAAGGCAGAAGCAGATCTCGTTCCCGTTAGCGGATCTGTGTTTGCGCTCGCTGACTGTGACTGCGGTTTGAGTTGAGCATCCCTCACAGAGTGACTGAAGCCAGCGCTCGCATCAGCTACAATAAAATCCGCAGTTTGTGTCTGTTGGTCGCTGCTGAATGCTGTGAGATTAGGAAAGCTAGATTCAGCACTATAACTAGAAACCTTGAAGGGATCGATCGCTCGGTTGAGCAAGTCGTTGTTAACCGGAAATGCTGATGTGGCGAGAGCGTTTGGCTGTTGACTGAAATAAAGGCGATCGGTAGGATTTGTGTTGATGTCTAACATAAGTTAAAAAATTTGTACATTTCCAGAAAGGTGAGGTTGTTTGTAGTAAGGAGTTTAGTCCTTAGCCTCCATAGAAGAAGACTCTGCACCCTCACTAAAAACCTATGAAAAATGATGAAAATTCCTGGACGGATATCCTACGGTTTGGAAGTTAAGTCAGCGTTAGATATTCCACAATACCTAAGATAGCGTGGGAATTCCTGGCGTTGCATTGGCGATCGACCAAGTAATACCAATTTAATGTCAAGTTGCAGATATCTCGAGCCCCCTAAATCCCCCTTCTTAAGGGGGACGAAAGATCGGAATCTTGTCCCCCCCTTAAGAAGGGGGGCTAGGGGGGAGCGGATTCTACGGGGCCTCATAAAAAATTGGTATAACGCTTTCAGATGTATTTTCCCCAATTAAGCGGGGCGGTTATAATGGAGCTATTTTTCCAAGCATCATAGATCTACTCCCTGATTCAAACTTTTAATTACTATGATAGCCCAAAAATGTTAGAAAGTCACTTCATAAAATTCAGAACTTAAAGTCATAAAAATCATAATTGTAAATATATATTTCACTACTTAAACAAGATTTTAAAGTTGAGTTAAATAATATATAGCACAAAGATAGGGTTTTTTTTGTCCGATCGCAACGCAATGGGTACTGGGTAATTGCTGAGTGGAAAGCTGTACCTCATCCCTTGAAACTTGTTAGTTTAGGACAAAAAAAATGTGCAGAGCCTGTACAACTAACTTAAGAAATGAAGCTATGACAGTAGAAGAAGCCATCAATCTTCTGGACAATTTGGTAGAAAAGCAAACTGAGAAACACCTGACTCGTTTGCAGCAATCGATAATTCGCGGTGTTTTACAGTCTTGGACCTACAAAGAAATTCAGGAAAACGATCCGATCGCCCGCGGCTACACAGTGTGCTACCTAGGCCGCTATGTCGGCTACAATTTGTGGAAAGATCTGACAAAGGTACTGAGACAAGCAGGAATTATTGGCGAAGAAGAAAGAGTAGTCGGAGCAAATCTTTGGGACTGTATCATGAGAGCTTTACAAGAAGGTAGACAACCCGGCCCACCAACCGATCCGATGTTGGGAAAACTGATGCGGATGCGCTACCGCATCACCGAACATTTGGTGAGCACGGAGTACAGCGATACCTATCTCGCTGAAGATGAAAACTTGCCCGATCGACCTTTGTGCCTCGTCAAGCGCCTGAAAAGTCAGTCTGAGAGAACCAGGCAGCTATTCGATCGAGAAACGCGGCTTTTATATCGATTGGGCAAACACGATCGCATACCGGAATTGTTAGCTCGCTTTGAAGAAAATGGATATTTTTATTTAGTCTATCAATTCATCGAAGGGCAACCGCTGTATCAAGAACTAATCCCAGGTCAACCTTGGGAAGAACATCAGGTTATTGCTTTGTTGAAAGATATCTTGGAAGTGCTTGTATTCGTTCACAAAGAAAATGTAATTCACCGCGACCTTCACCCTCAAAACTTAATCAGGCGGACATCAGATGGCAAGATTGTATTAATTGACTTTGGGGCCGTTAAAGAAATTAACACCTCGCACAACAGCATCGGTCAAACGAAATCGTGCGGAGGCACTCAGCAAGACTACATCCCTCCCGAACAAGCCATCGGCTCGCCGAAATTTTGCAGCGACATCTATGCTGTCGGGATTATCGGGATTCAAGCCTTGACAGGGATGCAGCCGAAACAACTCAGAGTCGATAATTTAGGCAATCTCATCTGGCAGAACAATGCAACTGTCACCCCGGAGTTTGCTAGCGTTTTAGACCAGATGGTACTGTACGCTTTCCCCCAGCGTTACCCGTCAGCAACCGAAGCTTTGCAAGCACTTCAAAAGTTGGGAGTCAGTTGACTGTTGTCAGTTGACTGTTGACTGTTGTCATTAGTTGATGAACAAAACTCAACACAATTGTATGCGAGCATCTGTAGGGACACTTCAAGAGTCCATTGGTGTCAACTTAACGTCAAACCCAGTCACAGAATGGTGTTGGACTATTAAGCCTAGATCTCCCTGGCGCCCCCCTTAAGAAGGGGGGAACCGGAAATGGATCAAAGTCCCCCTTCTTAAGGGGGATTTAGGGGGATCTGGACTCAGGTAAAAACGAGATTTATCAAGGCTTTCAGGCGATTGTTGACACCGATGGGCACGGTGCGGTGTCCTTACCGGGATCTTTTAATAATTGGTATAAGATTCAGAATTGTAGCAATAGTTTTTAAGCTTAAAACTATAAGCGATTTAGTAAATTTACTCAAGTCTTTTAAACAACTGTTTAGCGTAACTTTTGTGCCGATCGCCTGAATCGCACCCGCAGCTCCCGGTTTACAATGCAAGCGATCTTGTTGCCGAGGGATTCATCCGCTACCATTACCCCTCACTCAACTGAGTAAAAACACTTGGCAAAGCCGATGAATCGGGCGCTAATTTCCAAGGAACAAGGAATTTTTTTGTTTTAACTTACGTGTAAGAAAAAATATTTAATTCGACCGAATGCCTTCTACATAAGAGCTTTCAACCTTCAGTTGACTATCTCTCTAAAGTTAGATAAAATAATTCTGATTTTATGCACAGCAGTTTTAAGAAAATCTTAAGCAGCTTTGTATAGGGGGCAACAAGATAGCTACAGTGTTTATTGTTACCTTAGATACGTAGAAACCCAAATAATTTGAGGGAGCGAGAAATTGGAACTTTTTGAACCACCACAACAAGTGCAAAAGCCCTCAACCGCAATTGCTGCTGTTCAGTCTTTTTCCAAAAAAGCTAGTATTGCAGTAATCGCGATCGGCTGTACAGTCATTTTGGGTTGGATATTCGATCTGCAACTCTTTAAGAGCATTCTGCCCGGACTGGTTACCATGAAAGCCAATACTGCCGTCTGCTTTATTTTGGGCGGGTTTTCTCTGTTCATCCTACACCGGCGGCGCGCCGAATTAACAGCAAGAAAGCATGAAAAAATCGATAAGTTTTTAATTTATAGCTGTTCATTTTTAATTATATTAATTAGCCTCTTAACCCTAGCTCAATATCGCTTTAATTTAGACTTAGGCATCGACCAACTCCTATTTAAAGAGAGTTACGCCTTGACAAGCCGCGGAACACCAGGACGCATGGCGCCGAATACTGCTGCTGCTTTTTTATTGCTGGGAACAGCCCTGCTGCTGCTGTCAGAACGCCGCCCTAAATATCGGCGGGTTCAAATCTTAAGCTGTTGTGCATTTTTAATTGCATTTCTGGGTTTAATAGGCTACATCTACGGCAAAGCTTTATTTTACAGAATTGGCGATTATACAGGCATGGCTTTGCACACCTCCGCAGCATTTATGTTGCTGAGCTTCGGCATTTTATTTGCCAGTCCAGAGCGAGGATTGATAGCCGTAATCGCCAGCGAGCGCGCGGGTGGCATCATGGCGAGGCGCTTGTTGCCGCAGGCAATTATTATCCCGCCTTTAGTGGGTTATTTCATCCTCTTGGGAGAGCGGTTACAAGTCTACAGGCCGGAGGTAGGGATATCGCTGTTAAGCGTATTGAACGTGATGATTTTTACAGTTCTGATTTTGCAGAATGCAAAAACTCTCTGCACCGCCGACCGGAAGCGATCTCGAGCGGAAATGGGACTGAGGAAAGCTAAATTAGACTTAGAAACTAAAGTTGAGAAACGGACTCTCCAACTGCAAATCGCCAACGAACAACTGCAGCAGCAAATTTTCGACTCTCAAACAACAAAGCAGGCGCTTCAAAAAAACTACAATCTGTTGCTGGCAGTCATCGACAGTACGCCGACCGCCCTATTTGTCAAAGATATTCAAGGTCGTTACATGATGCTCAATGCTGCGGGAGCCAGTATAATTGGTAAGTCTGTAGATGAAATTATCGATCGAGATGACAGCGAGTTATTTCCGCCGGAAATTGCGGGCAATATTAGGAGAACCGAACTCCAAATTATGACAGATGGAGAAACGCAAGCAATCGAAGAAGAACTGCCAGTTAAAGGCAATTTGCGGACATTTCTATCTACAAAAAGCGCTTACCGGGACTGGCTAGGAAATATCAGCGGTATAGTTAGCATCGCGCGGGATATTACTGAGAGCAAACAAGCCGAAATCGCCAACAGAAGTCTGGCAGCAATTCTGGAAGCAACGCCGGATTTTGTAGGTATCTGCGACCTCGAAGGACGCCCCATTTATATCAACAAAGCAGGCAGAAAAATGGTGGGTATAGACGAAAACGAAGATATATCCAACCGACAAGTTGCAGAATTCACGGCAGCCTCAGCCCGCAGCACTTTGAATCAAGCGATCGCCACCGCTATTTCCGGTGGCTTTTGGAGCGGAGAAACAACCTTTGTGTCAGCATCTGGACTCGAAATTCCCATCAGCCAAGTCATCATCTCCCACTCCGAACCGGGCGACAAACTCCCATACATTTCGACGATCGCCCGCGACATCAGCGATCGCTTCCAAGCTGAACAAGCGCTGCAACTGTCTCAAGCTCGTTTCGCCGGCATTTTAGAAATTGCCGAGGACGCGATTATTTCTGTGGATGCTGCCCAAAAAATTATCCTGTTCAACCAAGGTGCAGAACGGATTTTTGGGTGGACGGCTGCTGAGGCGATCGGGCAATCCCTGAGCCTGCTGTTGCCGGAAGCTGTTGCCGCCCCTCACAGCCACCTCGTCACTAATTTCGGCGGCGGCGCTAAACAAGCCCGAAAAATGGGCAGCCGCAAAGAAATTTTCGGCCGCCGCCGAGACGGTACGGAATTTCCCGCCGAAGCTTCTATTTCCAAACTCGAAGTTGCAGGGGAAACCATATTCACAGCAATTTTGCGCGACGTGACAGCCAGCCGGCAAGCCGAAGAATTTGTGCGTCTGAGTGAGGAAAGATACCGATCGCTGGCAATGGCCACCGCCCAACTGGTATGGACGACAGACGGCCAGGGAAAGCCGATCGCACTCAGCGACTGGATGGCATATACAGGTCAAAGTTTGGAGGAAGCTACAGACAACTTGGCTTCGGCAATTCACCCAGACGATCGCGCGATCACGACCCAAGCTTGGATGCGCGCTGCAGAAACCAAAGGTCTCTACGAAGTCGAGCACCGCTTGCGGGCTGCAGACGGCAGCTACAGACACTTCTGGGTGCGCGGAGTTCCGGTTTTAGCAGAAGACGGCAGCATTCGCGAATGGGTGGGAACTCACACCGACATTACCGATCGAGTCCTAGTTTTGGAAGCACTCAAGCAGTCCGAGGGACAGTATCGATCGCAAGCAGCCAAGCTCGAAAAAGCTGTCCGCGAGTTGCACCAAACTCAAACTCAACTCATCCAAACCGAAAAAATCTCTTCTCTCGGGCAGCTAGTCGCCGGCGTCGCCCACGAAATTAACAATCCGATTAACTTCATCTACGGCAACATCACCCACGCCACCGAATACGCCGCAGACTTGCTCGGTTTGCTCCACCTTTACCAGGAAAAATACCCAAATCCCGTCCCGGAAATTGTAGAAGCAGCCGCAGATCTTGACATCGATTTCTTAATGGAAGACTTTACGAAGATTTTGGACTCAATGAAACTAGGAGCCGATCGCATCCGCGACTTAGTTGTATCCTTGCGGAACTTTTCCAGACTCGACGAATCGCAGATGAAGCTCGTTGACATTCACGAAGGAATCGAAAGCACTTTGCTAATTTTGCAGCACCGGATCAAAGGTAATCCACTTCGTCCCGCAATCGAGATTATCAAAGAATACGGCAACTTCCCAAAAGTCGAGTGCTATGTAGGTCAGCTCAATCAAGTATTTATGAATCTTTTAGGAAACGCGATCGATGCCCTGGAAGATTACAACCGCAAGCGGTCTTCAAAAGAAATATATGCTAACCCCAACAGAATTCGGATTAGCACCAGTGCGAACTCACGCACACTAACAATTCGGATTGCCGACAACGGGGTGGGAATCAATCAAGAAGTTATTGGCAAATTGTTCGACCCATTTTTTACTACTAAACCCGTCGGCAAAGGCACAGGCTTGGGACTGTCAATCAGCTATCAGATTATAGTTGAAAAACACCGAGGCAAATTGCAGTGTATTTCCGCGCCCGGGGAAGGTGCAGAGTTTGTCATCGAGATTCCCCTTTCCCAGGAAGTATCAGCGCTGGCTGCGGAAAACACAAAGGAAATGGTCATTAGTCAGTAGTTAGTAGTCATATCATGTCCGGTCGATTACCTTGATTCCTGTAGGGGCGGATTCACCAATAATATTTGCCCCTAACGGACAATCTCACAAACGGGCCCCGGCAATTGTATTATGGGCGATCGATCGGACATTAGATCGTTAGTCAGCAGTCATTAGTTTCACGGTTCACCCATCGGGGGAAGCTATAGCAATCCTTGCAGGAGTCGTAAATTTTTTACCCCACCCCAGCCCTCCCCGCGAGTTCGGGGAGGGAGTAAAAAATTCACGAATGATTTAGGATCGCTATAGAAACCCGGTTTCTACGAGTTTTGCGTTGAGTGACGAGAAATATAGGAAGAAACCGGCTTTCTGAGGTAGCGAGTGCATCCAGGGGTTGCATTTGGAGATCCTAGTCTGAAACCCTTGACTTTATCATTCCGGTTACACCGGAATGATGGGGAGTCGGGAGTCGGGAGTCGGGAAATGTGGAATTATTGACAATGATGGGGACTCGGGAGTCGGGAGTCGGGGAATGTGGAATTATTGACAATGATGGGGAGTCGGGAGTGGGGAAATGTGGAATTATTGACCTGGATTTTATCATTCCCATCCAACCGGAAACGATATGCCGATACTCTTTCCTTCTCCTCCTCCTCTCGATCGCCCTAAATCGAAATAATTCTTTACAATAAAAAAGTAACAATCCAATTAACTTTGACAAAATCCCTTGAAAATGCCTGTAAACCAACTTTCTCCAACCACAGCCTCGACGCAAACACCGACACTCGACTTTGACATAGCCATCGTCGGAGGGGGCATAGTCGGGGCCACCTTAGCCAGCGCCTTAAAAGATTCTGGATTAAAAATCGCGATAATTGAAACCCAACTCCCCGCCGCCGCCGCCGCCAAAAAACAAGCCTATGCAATCACCCTGCTATCAGGAATGATATTAGAAGGTATCGGCGTGTGGCAGCAAATCTTGCCGCAAATCACCACCTTCGAGCAAATTAGCCTCTGCGACGGCGACTATCCCGGCGTCGTGGAATTCCACCGCCCGGATTTGGGAAATACTGGCAAATTGCCTGTACCAAAAACAGCTTTAGGTTACGTTGGCGAGCACCGAGTCATGCTGTCAGCTTTGCAAGAATCTTTGGCAAAAAACCCGAATTTTAGTTGGGTTTGTCCGGCGGAAGTAGTCGAGGTAAAATATTTAACCGATTGCGCCGAAATAGAAGTCAAACAAAACGGCGAAACTCGGACTATTCGCACCAAATTATTAGTCGCCGCCGACGGTTCGCGATCGCGCATCCGCACCG
>Ga0164304_10000413_pt1 | contig 11947 bp, 10 predicted proteins | sample Whisoiple_217_MG_FD_110216 | JGI IMG/M metagenome (GOLD analysis project Ga0164304, IMG submission 110216) | Soil microbial communities amended with pyrogenic organic matter from upstate New York, USA - Whitman soil sample_217_MG | ecosystem: Environmental > Terrestrial > Soil > Agricultural...
AGTGGGTGCGCGAGAACACCGTCGACGAGATCCTCGACCTGTCGACCGCGTTCCGCATCCCCAACGCTCCGGTCGGAAACGGCGCCAACATCACCTCGTTCGACCAGTTCGCCGAACGCGGGGCGTTCGTGACAAATCCGCGCGACGGTTTCACACAGCCCGGTCCTCCCTTCCGCGCCATGCCCTCGCTCGGACGTGCACCACGTGCCGCTCCGCGCCTCGGCGAGCACACCGAGGACTACCGACGAAACGGGATCGCCCGCCGCGACGGCAAGCCGGGGCTGTCGTTCGAGGGCCTGCGCATCCTCGACATGACCAGCTTCTGGGCCGGGCCGTCGTGTACGCACATACTGGCGCAACTCGGCGCCGAGGTGATCCACGTGGAGTCGACGTCACGCCCAGACGGCACGCGGTTGATCGCAGGCGTACCGATCACCGAAGACCAGTGGTGGGAGCGTTCGCCGATCTTCTCGGGACTGAACACCGACAAGAAGAGCGTCACACTGGATATCCGCAACCCGCGCGGCGTCGAACTGCTCCATGAACTCGTCAAGACGTGCGATGTCATCGTCGAGAACTACACGCCGAGAGTGCTCGACCAGATCGGGCTCGATTTCGACACCGTGCACCGGCTGCGTCCCGACGCGATCATGATGCGCATGCCCGGCTTCGGGCTCGACGGCCCGTGGCGGGACAAACCCGCATTCGCCTACGTCATCGAGGACGCCTCCGGGATCACCTGGCTAACAGGTCATCCCGACCAGAACCCGGTGGAGCCATATGCCGTCGGCGACCCGAACGCAGGCGTGCACGGCCTCAACGCATTGATGCTGGCGCTGGCGCACCGGCGGCGCACGGGGGAAGGCGTCAGAATCGAGGCTGCGATGGTCGACGCGGCGCTCAACGTCGCCGCCGAGCAGGTCATCGAGCACTCGGCCTACGGCAACCTGCTGCAAAGGGAGGGTAATCGCGGGCCGGCCGCCGCTCCGCAGAACCTCTACCGGACAAGCGAACTCGACGAGTTCGGCCGGCCCGACGACTGGGTGGCCATTGCGGTCGCCACCGACACGCAGTGGGCGAGCCTCGTCGCCGCGCTCGGGCACCCCGACTGGGTGACCGACGAGCTCCTAACCGCAGAAGGACGTCGACGACACCACGACGAGATCGACGAACACCTGAGCAGATGGTGTGGGACCCGCACGGGTGGCGAGATCGTCGACACCCTCTGGAACGCAGGCGTGCCTGTTGCGAAGGTCATGCAGCCACACCGGGTCGGTGACTTACCGCAACTGAAACACCGCGGCTTCTACGAGCAGGTGGATCACCCCGTCAACGGGACCGCCAGGCACAGCACGCTTCCCATGCGCATCTCGACGGGCCCGCAGTGTTTCCATCGGACCCCCGCGCCGCTTCTGGGGCAACACAACCACGAGGTGCTCGCCGGGCTGGGCCTGGACGACGAAGAGATCGCCGACCTGCAGGACAAGGGGGTCATCGGCACCGCTCCGGCGATGCGCGGCATTCGCACCACCAAGACTGGTTAACTCGACCCATGGCCATCGATCCGTCGAACATCTTGTTGACCGGGCGGGTAGCCGTCGTCACCGGCGGGGGAGAAGGCATCGGACGTGGAATCGCCGAAGGACTGATTGCCTTCGGCGCCAGGGTCGCCATCTGGGAACGCAACCCCGACACCTGCACATCTGCTGCCGAAGACATTGGGGCGCTTGGCATCGTGGCCGATGTCCGCGACAGTGGACAAGTCGATGCGGCGTTGGAGCAGACGTCCGAGACGCTGGGCGTCGTGAGCGTCCTGGTCAACAACGCAGGCGGGGTCTTTTCGTCGCCGCTGCTCGAAACCACCGAGAACGGCTGGGACGCGCTGTACCGGTCGAACCTGCGCCATGTCCTCCTCTGCACTCAACGGGTATCGCAGCGGTTGGTGGCCGCGGGACTGCCGGGCAGCATCATCAACGTGACGTCCATCGAGGGGGTGCGGGCGGCACCCGGCTATGCCGCCTACGCCGCCGCCAAAGCCGGCGTCATCAACTACACCAAGACCGCCGCGCTCGAGCTGGCCACGGAGGGAATCCGGGTCAACGCACTGGCCCCCGATCTGACCCTCACCGAAGGTATTTTGCGGGTATCGCCGGACGGTCTCCCCGACGGCGCCAGGCACATGATCCCGATGGCGCGGCCAGGGCACGTCGACGAAATGGCCGGCGCAGCAGTTTTTCTCGCATCCGACATGTCCAGTTACATCACCGGCCAGACGATCCACGTCGACGGCGGAACGCACGCCGCGAGCGGGTGGTATCACAACCCGCAGACCGGCGACTACCAGCTGGGCCCCGGCTAGCTCTGCGTGCCCTCGGTGCTCAGGCAGGGATCGCCCAGTCTCTTTGCGATCGCACCCCACACGTCGGCGTAGATTCCCGGCGCATCGCGGTAGGCAGCGCGGCGGGCGAGAAAAACGCGCGCGAGAGGTGCGACGAGGCGCAGCGGATAGCGCTTCCATCCCATCTTCTCGCTCATCTCCGCGAGCATCGACGGCCATGAATGATGTTGGAATCCAAGCGCTTCCTGCGCCCGCGCAGTGTCCATCCAATCGGTGAGGAACCAGCCGTCGTCATCGTCCGGGTCACCCGGCCTGCCCTCGGGCAGCACGCCGGGCAAGCCGAGCGCGGCCGCCAGCGCGGCGCCGACGTCCTTCTGCAGGAGCTTGTGCGAGTCGTCGCCCGCGATCAGCAGGATCTCGCCGACGACGTCAGCCGTTGTTGCGGCGGCGAATGCGGCGGCCACGTCGCGCACATCGACCGTGTGAATCCGCCCATCGGTGGGCAGTGCGCTCTCGATGTATATGCCGTCGCTGGTCAGCGGCAGTGCGCTGAAGTTCGGGCTGAGCACGCCGCCGAGCCGAAGCACGACCCAATCCAGGCGCGACGCGCGGACGAACTCCTCGGCCTGAAACTTGGTGTTGCTGTACAGCTCGAAGGGCCTCGGCGGAGTATCCGCGCGAACCACATCGGTCACCCGATGAGGATTGCGCGAGCCGTAGACGGCGTTGCTCGACGCCTGTACGAAGCGAGGAGGCTCCGGTTGCGCTTCGGCCGCGCGCACCAACGCCGTCGTGGCGTCCACATTGACCTTCCGGGCGAGGCCGGGGTTGCGGTAGAGCGGGGGCGGAATAACGGCGGCGAGGTGGACGATCACCGACGGCGAGACCTCCGAAACCAGGCGATGGACCGCGTCCGCATCGGTCAGGTCGGCCCACCGCACGTCGACACCGTCGGGTAACGCGGCCGCTTTCTTGCGGTTGGCCGGGGTGTCGAGATCGGCGACCACCACGCGTCGGCCGTCGGCCGTCAGCCGCTCGACCACCTGCGAACCCACCAGTCCGAACCCGCCCGTCACGAGTGCCGCGTCTGTCATCCGTCCCCCTTCATGGAAATGACATTCTCAAGAAAGGAGAGTACCATATTCGCAGGTAGCGCAGTCGGCGGGTACTTCTCGCTCGGCGTGGGTATGCGAAACGCAGGACACACAAGGGGAACATATGGCTGACGAAGGCGTCGAGCAGATCGGCAGGGAAGAAGCCACCAAGTGGGATCCCACGTTCACCGAGCAGATCAAGAACGTGGTCGGCCCACTGGTCAAACGGTATTTCCGGGCGGAGGTCAGAGGGCTGGACGCCATTCCGTCCGCAGGTGGGGCGCTGTTGGTGTCGAACCACTCCGGTGGCATGTTCACCCCGGACGTGCTCGTCTTCGCGCCGGCGTTCTATCACAAATACGGCTTCGACCGTCCCGTCTACACCCTCGCGCACTACGCGCTCTTCGCCGGACCGCTCGGCGACTGGCTGCGCCGGGTCGGCGTCATCGAAGCCAACCGGGAGAATGCCGCGAAGGCACTGCGCACCGGCGCGCTGGTGCTGGTCTTCCCGGGCGGCGACTATGATTCCTACCGGCCGACCTTCGAGAACAAGATCGACTTCGCGGGCAGGACCGGCTACGTGCGGACCGCGATCGAATCCGAAGTGCCGATCGTGCCGATGGTGTCCATCGGCGCTCAGGAATCACAGCTGTTCCTCACCCGCGGCAACTGGTTGGCCAAGCGCCTGGGGTTGGAGAAGCTTCGGGCCGAAATCCTGCCCGTCACGTTCGGGTTCCCATTCGGGTTGAGCGTCTTCTTCCCGCCCAATATCCCGCTGCCGAGCAAGATCGTCACGCAGGTTCTCGATCCGATCGACGTGGTCGCAGAGTTCGGACGCGAACCCGACGTCGACGCCGTCGACGCCCATATCCGCGAAGTGATGCAGGACGCTCTCGACAAGCTGGCGAACAGTCGCCGCTTCCCGATACTCGGCTAGCCCGAACGCCTGACCGGCGCCATCGCCGTGTCGACCGTGCTGAGCTGCGCGGGAAGCCCTGCGGCGCGGCGGATTTCGGTCAGACCGTGGATCATCGCGTCGGTCGCCTCGTGGACATCGTCGAAGGTTCGGTCGTCGGACAGAATCGAGATGTCCAGCTGGTCGACATAGCTCCACACGGTCATGTTGAAAGCGCTGCCGGACGACAGGATCCCGATCGAGTAGATCTCGTTCACCGGGGCACCGCCGATATGCCCGCGCTCGCGAGGTCCCGGCACATTGGACACCGCGACATTCATGATGCTGTTGTGGGCGGCGCGCTTGGATTGCCAGCGGAACAATGGGGGCGCAAACGACGGCGGCAAGTACTCCATCAACTTCCCCTGCAGTTCGGGTCCCATCAACTCGTAGTTCTCCTTGGCGCGCGATGCGGCAACCGAGGTCAGCCGAACCCGCTCCAGCGGATCGTCGATGTGCACTGGCAACGACACCGACAAACCGCCGATCTCGTTGCCGGTGACCCGCTCCGCCGACTTGTCGGTGGCCACCGGCACCGACGCCAGAATCGGCTGGTCGGCCCGACCGTCATAGCGCAGCAACAGTTCTCGTAATCCGCCTGCCGCCATTGCCAGCACGATGTCGTTGAACGTGACGCCGAGGTGCTTGGCCGTGTCCTTGACATCGGCCAGTGCCAGTGACGCCGTCGCGAACGTCCGGACGGGCGAGACCACGTGATTGAGAAAGGTCGGTGGCGCCTTGAACAACTTTGCCATGTCTGGCTGGTCGCCATGGTCTCGCGACCGGTGCCTGACCTGGACGAATCCGCGGGCGGCGTCGCGGATCAGGCCCGGCAGTGCGGCGACGTTGCGGACGTGGTCGTGGCCTGCGCTGCGCAACAGCTCGGTCCGCGATGGCACGGCGCATGCGGTGTACTCGTCGCGCTCGTCCTGTTCGGAACCGGCCAGATCCATCAGCCGGGCGAGCAGGTTGGCCGACGCGACGCCGTCGGCCAGGGTGTGGTGCACCTTGCCGATGAGAGCGAAGCGGTTGTCGGCCAGTCCCTCGGCGAAGTGGAATTCCCACAGCGGGTGGGCACGGTCCAGCGGGCTGCTGGCGATCTCGCCGATCACCTGGTCGAGTTCGCGGCGGCCGCCGGGAGCCGGCACCTGCACCCGGCGCAGGTGATAGTCGAGGTCGACTTCGCAGTTCTCCATCCACATCGGGTGGTGCATCTTCCACGGGATGTCGACGAGGCGGTAGCGCAGCGGGTCCAGTAGATGCAGGCGGCGCCGGACCGTTTGTCGAAACACGTCAAAGGTGAAGTCGCCATCGAAGTCGGTGGCGTCGATGACCGCGACCTTCACCGTGTGGGTGTGCAGATTGGGTGTCTCGCTGTACAGCAACATGGCGTCCATGCCGTTGAGTCGCTTCACGTCCCACCCCGCTCTCCCGTAGCGGTTCCATGGAACCACCCCATTGGTTGCGGGCTGACCGGTTTGGGTGACTCAGTGACTCCAGCCTTCTGCGGCCTGCTCGTCGTAGGTGCGGTCGATGCGCTCGAACCGTCGTCGAATCGATTCGCGTGACGCATGGTGCGGCAGGATGTACAGCCGGTTCGCGAGGACGGCGTCGGCTACCAGCCGCGCCACGTGGTCGGCGGTCACGTCGGCGTCGGTCGGCGTCACCACCGAGGTCAGTCCCTGAACCCCTTCGTCGTTCTGCTCGCTGCGCGCGCCGTAGTCGCTGCTTCGGCTGCGTTCGGAGTTCACCATCAACGGTGTGTCGACGATCATCGGGCAGAGCACCGAGACGCCGATGCCCTCGGCCTTCAGTTCGCGTGACAGACCTTCGGCGAGTGCGACGACACCGAATTTGGCGACGGAGTAGGGACCGAGGTAGGCGTTGCCGACCATGCCTGCGAACGACGACGTGAACATGATGTGGCGATCCCCACCCTGCTCGCGGAGCCGTGGCAGGAAGGCCTCGACGCCGTGGATCGGCCCCCACAGGTCGACGTCGATCACCCATCGCCAGTCGCCGTGGGTGACGTCGGCGATCGGACCCGCATAGGCGATGCCTGCGTTGTTGAACACCAGGTTCACCCCGCCGAGCAGGGAAAAGGATTCGTCGGCCAGGTGCTCGACGGCGTCCAGCTTTGTCACATCGCAGAGGACACCGTGTGCCTCCGCGCCGCCGGCCCGCAGTTGCTCGACGGCTGCATCGAGGGCTGTCTGGTCGATATCGGCGAGCACGACGCGCGCGCCGCGACGGGTGAACTCCGCAGCGGTGGCGAAACCTATGCCGCTTGCGCCACCGGTGATGACCGCGCCGCGTCCCTCGAATGTCTCCACGGCGGGAAGACTATCCGGCTAGGAGATGGCGTCAATGGCGGCACGGGTGTCGAGATCTCCGAACGCGGCCGCGTACCGCTGCGCCAGCGCAAGACAGATCTCGGCGCTCTGCCAGGCGTCGCCGCCCGATAGCGTCGCCATCCAGATCGCTAGCCCGTGTGCGACCGAGGCGCGGTAGCGCAGCAGCACTTCTTCGGCGCTCGGCATGTCGTCGGCAGGCAATGTCAGTGCGGCCCGGTACTCGTCGAGGAGATCGCGCTCGCTGCTGCGCCGGTTCTCGACCGTCAGAGCACCCTGCAGGAAGTACCCGAGGTCCAGCGACCAGTTGCCCCGACGAACCATCTGCCAGTCGAGGAAGCCGACGTCGTCGTCGGGCAACACGTAGGTGTTGCCGATGTGCGGGTCACCGTGCAGCAGCGTCTGCGGCGACGTCGTGAGCGTTGCGATGTAGCGCGCCCAGATGTCGATGAACAGTTGCTCACCGTTGAGCGCGAGGATCTCGCCTGCCACGGTGTCGCCCAACCGCTCGCGCGCGATGTCCAGTGGGGCGTACTGCATTCCCTCGAAGGCGACGAACGGTTCGACCCACCCGAGCGCCGGGTCACCTGTCAGCCGTTCACCCCAGTACGCGCTGTGCAGCCGGGCGAGCCCCCGCACCCCTGCTGCCGCCTGATCGACGGTCATCGGCCGCGTGGAGTCACGCGGGTCCGCACCGCGCGACACGACGTCCTCCATGATCATCAAGAAGTCGGAGTGCTCTTCGTCGATGAGCGCCGTGTAAACCGTCGGATGATCAAGCGGCAGAGACACTCCCGACGAGAAAAGCCGGGGTTCGTGGTACAGACCGCTGGTCAGTGCCACGAGTTCGGCATGAGCCGGATCGACGGCCTTGGCGAACACGGTGGGAGGCCCGGAGCCGGCCGAGTACGTCAACTCCAGCCGGGCCCGCCTGTTGGTGCCGTCGTCGCGCAGTGCGACCCGAACGGTGTCGACCACCGCGCCGGCGTGATGACTTGCCAACGCAGTCGTCATCCAACCCGGGGTGATCGCATCCCAGCTCTGGGGGATCGACAGCTCCGCAGCCGTCGTCACTTCAGGCAGCTGCCGCCGTCGATCGGCAGCGTCACACCGGTGACGTAGCGGGCCTCATCGGAAGCCAGGAACAGCACGGCGTTGGCGACGTCCTCCGGCTCGACCCACCCGATCGGCAGGGTGTGCATCATCTGTCCGACGACCTTCATGTCATCCGGGCCCGGGTTCTCCAGGTCGGGCCGGAACAGCTTCATCGTGCCGTCGTTCATGAACAGGGGGGTGTTCACGTTCGTCGGATGCACCGAGTTGACGCGGATGTTCTGGGCGCCGAGTTCGACCGCAAAGGTGCGCATCAAGCCGACCACACCGTGTTTGGCGGCCACGTAGTGACCGGTGTGCGGATACGCCTTCAGCCCGCCGACCGAGCTGGTGAGGATGATCGAGCCGCCGCGGCCGCCCGCGAGGATATGCGGCACACCGGCTTTCACTGTCTTCCAGACGCCGCCGAGGTTGACGTCGATCATGTCGGTCCAGTCGCCCTCGCTGGTCTTGTCAAGCGTCGCACCGCCGTTACCGATTCCCGCGTTGGCGACGATGATGTCCAGCCTGCCGAATTGCTCGACACCCGCGTCGACGGCCGCCTTCAGCGCGTCGAAGTCGCGGGTGTCGACCTCGGCGGTGTAGATCCGGCGGTTGTGCCCCTTGACCAGATCGGCGGTCTCGGCCAGATCCTCTGGAGTCGAGAGCGGTATCTGCACGCTGTCGATCTGCTTACAGATGTCGACGGCGATGATGTCGGCGCCCTCCTGCGCCATCCGCACCGCATGGGCACGACCCTGGCCACGGGCCGCACCTGTGATGAAAGCGACCTTGCCTTCAACGCGTCCTGTCATTTCCAACCTCAATTCGTCGTTAGCGGAAAGGATTTCACTTGATCGCGGCGGGCATGGAATCCCAGCCGCGGACAGTCGATGTCGGGGAGAGTGTTGCGTTGGCCATGTCCACATCCCACTCGGGGAACCGCTTCAAGATCTCCTCCAGCGCGACCCGGCCCTCCAGCCTGGCCAATGCCGAGCCGAGGCAGTAGTGGGTTCCCACGCTGAATGACAGGTGTTGCCGCACCTCGCGATGGATGTCGAAAACATCTCCGTCGGGCGGGAACTGGCGATGGTCGCGCACAGCAGCGCCGATCAGCATCATCATCGTGCTGCCCTGGGGCACCGTCTGGTCGTGGATTTCGACATCGCGGGTGACATAGCGCGCTACGTGTGGTGCGGGCGGCTCGAAACGCAGCAGCTCCTCGATGGCCTGAGGAATCAAGCTGGGATCGGCGGCGAGTTCACGGCGCTGATCGGGGTGTTCGGCCAGAACCTTGCCCGCCCAACCGATCAACCGCGTGGTGGTTTCGTTGCCCGCGCCTGCCACCACGTTGAGGTAGGTGAGCAGTTCCTGGCGAGTCAGATTACGGGAGACACCGGTCTCGTCGACGAACTCCGCGTTGAGCAGTTCGGTCATGATGTCGTCTGACGGGTGGTCGGCTCGCCAGTCGATGTAGGCCTCGAAGATCTCGCCCGTCACGAAGCCGTCCTCCGATTGCTTCATGGGCTTGCCCGCCTCCGTGCGCATTTGCGCGTTGGCGTGGTCGCGGATCATTTCCTGGTCACCCTCGGGTATTCCGAGCAGTGCGCTGATCACCTGCATCGGCATCACCGCGCCGAGGTCGGCGACGAAGTCGAACCGTCCGCTGCCAACCAAGGGGTCGAGGGCCTGTGCACAGAACTCGCGGATCTTCGGCTCCAGCCCGTTCACCTTGCGTGGCGTGAACATCCTCGCCAGCAGCTTGCGGTGGATGTCGTGGATGGGCGGGTCCTCGAAAATGACCGTCCCGGGCGGGATCTCGATGTTGGCCTTGATCAGCTCGATGATGGCGCCCCGCCCCGAGCTGAACGTCTCGTGATCGACCAGTGCCTTATTGACGTCGGCGAAGCGGCTCAGCGCAAAGAAGTCGTGCTGGGCGTTGTAGTACAGCGGTGCTTCCTCCCGAAGCCGGCGGAACGTCGGGTACGGATCGGCGTTGATGCCGACGTCGTACGGATCGAAATAGACGTCGCTGGGCGCAGCTTCGGTCGTATCGACGGTCACGGTGTCCCTTTCGCAATGACCAGGGCTGGATAAGACAAACTCATGGCCGCTGTCTCATAAACTTTGTCACCAGCGCTGCAATTGTGTCAATGGAACCGTCATATTTTGGGATTTATACTCTCCGCTTAGAAGAACGACCTTCTCGGGGTTGCTCGCGATTCACTGTGCGACCCTCAGAAGCGCTTCCTGACCGTAGGAGGCGACCAGCACTCCGCGTTCGGTGAGGATGTCGCCGCGGCCGAAGCAGCGGCCGTGCGCGAGCAAGGGACTGTGCTGGCGCAGCAGCAACCATTCGTCGGTCCGGAACGGCCGGTGAAACCACAGCGTGTGCGACGTGACGGCCGAGGTGAACTGCGTGCCGTTACCGCGTTGGCCAAGACCGTCCATCGGCCGCAGCGCGGTGCCGATCAGGGTGAGATCGGTGGCGTAGGCCGCGAGCGCGGGAGCCAACGCCGGGTCGACATCCGGTGTGCGCATCCAGAACTCGAAGTCCGGCGGACCGGTGCCCGTGTGGTTGAGGTCGTCGACCGCGCGCGTCTCCCACGGAATGAGGTCAAGCGCGAGACGGTGTTCGGGCCCGAGCACAACAGGAACGTCGGCGACGGCCTGGTGTTCGGGTCCGTCCTCGACAACATGCATGGAAACCGAGCTGGTGGCCAGCACCCGGGAGCCTTGTCGCCCCGTGATCGTCAGCGCGGCGAATGACCGGCCCTCGTGGTGCCGAACCGCTTCGAAGGTGACCGGATCGCCGGCCCGCCCCTCGCGAGCGAACACCGTATGCACTGACTTGACGGTCTTGTCGGGGTGCAGGAGGCGCGCGACCTGGATGAGTTGGCCGAGCAGCTGACCACCGAACACGCGGTGGTAGTCGAGCTGCTGATTGCGCCCCTCGAAGACAGCGACCGCGGTTGCCCCGTCGTCGCCGTCAGGCCGTCCTGGCGTCAGCTCGAGGCACTCGAGCAGGTCGTTCCACAGGTCGGGCACGGCCACTAGTGTAAGCCGAGTTCTTCGGCGAAGAGAATGTAGTTCTCAGTTAGGCCGCGAAGCCGTTGGCGCAGAAATCCCACACCTCGTCGGCCGTGATGGGGTGTCCCGCCTCGTCGTCCTCGTCACCGCTGGACTGCGCTGCGTTGAACATGACGGTTTGCATTGTCATCGCCGCCATCCGCTTCGGGCTGACGCTGGGACGCAGCTTGCCGGTGGCCGCAGCGTCCTCCATCAGCTCTGTGAGCAGGGCGAGTAGTGGCGCGTGGGCGATCTTCACCTCGGACGGATGCGACACGAGCAGACGCGGCGCGAAGTCGGTGAACAACGGGCGCTTTGCGGTTGGATCCGGCCGTGATGTCTCGAACAGCAGCTGGATAGCGACTTTCAGTCGCTCCATCGGGTCGTCGTGGCTGGCGGTGGCGGCCCGGATCTGATCGGCGGACCGGGCCAGCGCGTCCTCGAAGAGTGCGAGCAGAAGTTCGTGTTTCCCGTCGAACTGCAGGTAGAAGCTTCGTAGCGACTGGCGGGAGCGGTCGACGACCTCTTGTACGGTGAAGTCCGTGGTGCCCTTCTCGATGATGATCGCCTGCGCGGCGTCGAGGAATCGCTGCACCCGCTGGGCGGCCCGTAGCTTCGCTGTCTTGATCGACCGTTCAACCGCGCGTTGCTTCCAGGCGGGTTCTTCGCTGGGGCTCGTCACCGGCGGCTCGGATGCTTGCCGATTGGTGAGAACATGAACAGACTGTACCGGAGAACGCCTTGCCATTGCGGTCCTCGACCCCCTCGCGGCCAACGTGTCTGAGATTGTAACTTTCTCGCTATGAGAATACTATTCTCATCTTGGTGATGATGGAAGCCTTTCCATCGCGAACCGGCTGGGAGTGCCGTGCAGCTGACATTCGACGCCGACGTGGAGGCGTTCCGTGCCGAGTTCGTCGCGTTTCTCGACCAGCATTTGCCGCCGGAAGCCGAAGCGCTCGATCGGTCGTGGTCGAGTAGCCATGTTCCCGATTGGGCGCGTCGCTGGCAGCGGTTGATGTTCGACAGCGGCTGGCTGGTTCCGGGC
>Ga0164304_10000414_pt1 | contig 11947 bp, 13 predicted proteins | sample Whisoiple_217_MG_FD_110216 | JGI IMG/M metagenome (GOLD analysis project Ga0164304, IMG submission 110216) | Soil microbial communities amended with pyrogenic organic matter from upstate New York, USA - Whitman soil sample_217_MG | ecosystem: Environmental > Terrestrial > Soil > Agricultural...
CGCCGACCAACACTCCGGCCGTCACCGCGGTTCCGACGAAGCAGGCGACTTCGGCCAGTGACTCGAATCGGGTGCAGATGAAGTACCCGACGGTGACTACCACGCCAGAATCGATCACGTTCGACAACGGCAACTCGGGGAGTTCGGACGGTCAGTCCGGTTCCAGCCAGATCGACCAGGCGCCCCAGAACGCAAATGGCGACCGGTCGTACAGCTTCTATGCGGTGACTGACGTTGACCTATTGATCGTTGTCGACCAGGTCGTCGTTTGGCAGCAACCGCTGGTGGCCGGGCAGGCGACAGGTTACTTGACCGGCTCGACGTTCGTAGTGTCGATTTCCGGGGCCGATTCGATCGTCGTCCTCGATGGCAACGGCACCGAAACGACCATGTCCGGTCCCGAGTTCACGCTTCCGTAGGCTTCGCTCTCCCGGCGCCCTTCCCAACTGGAACGACCATCCTGGCCCTCGCTGGTAGGATTGCCATCTCTACCGGGGTTGATCCCACGACATCGCCATCGAGCTGGACCGGCATCGGCGGGTCGGAATCGATCCAGACCTGCCTGGTACGCACGTGCAGAACGTGTGCCGAGCGCTCCAGCGACTTTGTCAGGAAGTGCGCGATGACAACCGCGATCTGCGTTCCGCTCGCGGCAGTAATTGCCACCATGTCGAGCATGCCGTCGGTTGAGGTAATGTCTGGAAGAACGGTCATGCTCGGACGAACGATGCCCGCACCGTTGGCCACGAGCACCATCGGCGACACGAACTCCAGCTCGGCGTTATCGGTTCGGACGTGGAACCGGGCCGGCGGCATCCGCAGGCTCTTGGCGGCGCCAGGCAAATAGGCAATCCAACCTGCCCGTCGCTTCAGGGCGGCATTGGTCTGATCGAAGATTCGGCTGTCGAACCCAGCTCCGGCCATGTGCAGGAACATACGCCCGTTGCACGTGGCAGCGTCCATGATTCGGATTTCGTGACGGCCGAAGATGAGATTGCCGACTTCGGTCGGATTGATCGGCGCGCCGATCTCGTGGGCAATGACATTGGTGGAGCCGCCCGGCAGAATCGCGAGCGGGGTCGGCACGTTGCCGATTGCCGTCAGCGTTTCCGCGACCGTACCGTCTCCGCCGACCGCCACGACCACATCAACGTCGCGCGCCTGAGGCTCGAGCTCTCCGGCTCCAAACGAGGTTGGGTGCGTCTCGATGATGCGCCAGTCAACCGGGGAGGGTGCCGCATCGCGAAGCTCTGCCAGAAGGCGCGGCGCATTGCGTCGCGCCATTGGATTGACGACGACCAGCGCTCGGTCAATGGTCGGGGTGTCCACTTGATCCACCTGCGGTTCAGGCGGATTTCTTCGAGCCGGGATCCGGCCCGAAGAGCTGCTCAACCAGCTTGTTCGTCGCCCAGGTGGCGATCGCCGCCATGATCAATCCGATGATGCCCTGTGCCAGGTTTCGAGTCATTTGCGATTCCTGCTCCCCAATGTCGTGCTTTTGGTTACGGACCGACCGCCGTTTCCACCCGATTGTAGAACCGCTACTACTATCATTTACCGGCGACGGCCACCGAATGCAAGTATTCCGAGCGGCAGCAGGATGACTCCGATCACGAGCGTGATGTCAGCCAGCGACAATGAACCGACGAATGTTCGCGATGCTCCCGGGAACAACTCGAGGATGCGCGCAAACGGATTGGTCACTCTGAAGATCTGGCGGCCCACCCAGTATCGGTCCGAGATCTCAAGCGCCTTCAGGACTGCGCGGCTGACAAAGACGGCACCGGCCGCCGCGTACGCGTTGAGCATGATCAGTACCGGCAGATTTGATGTCTGGCCTCCGTCCGATGGCGGGGCCAGCGACGGGAGCCGAGACGAGCTGCTCATGACCGCGCAAGCATCGCGGATAGCCGCTCGATAATCGCTGCCGCCATCCGCTCCTTGACCATGCGAGGCAGGGTCTCCGGATCGGCGGAGCGGGTGATCAGTGTGGCGGCGATCGTCGTCGAGCCAATGGTGTCCACCGCGTCATTGACCACGACCATATCCAGGTTCTTCCGCGTCAACTTGTCGGTTCCGTTGCGCACGTGGTCGCTCGTCTCGGCGGCAAAGCCGATGCGGAGGATTGGGGCGTCGCGCAGGCCGCCGATGATGTCCGGATTGCGGTCCAGTTCTACCGTCAGGCCCACCTGACCTTCCTTCTTCTTGATCTTCTCGAAGCTTGGCCGGGACGGTCGGAAATCGGCCACGGCAGCAGTCATCAGAATCGCATCGGCGGTCGGAACGTGTGTGTGGACGGCGGTATTCATCTGTTCCGCACTTTCGACTCGCACGACGCAGGCGCCATAGGGTGTTGGCAGGTTGCTCGGCCCGGTGATCAGAACGACGTTCGCGCCGGCGTCAAGCGCGGACTGCGCCAGCGAATATCCCATCCGGCCGCTCGAGCGGTTGCCGATGTAGCGGACCGGATCCAGCGCCTCGAATGTTCCACCGGCGGTGACGACGATCTTCGTGCCGGCCAGCGGTCCGCCCAGACCGATTGCCTGGCGGACAGCGCCGGTAATAATCGCGGCCGTCGTGAGCCGGCCCTCGCCATATTCGCCGGATGCCAATCTGCCCGTATCAGGTCCGACGAACAGGGCGCCGCGGTCGCGCAAAGTCGCGACGTGGGCCTGCGTTGCCGGGTGATGGAACATCTCGTGCTCCATTGCCGGCGCAATCACCATCGGCGCCTGGGTTGTCAGCGCGACTGTGCCGATCATGTCGTCGGCAAGGCCGAGTGCGAGCTTGGCGATCGTGTTGGCAGTGGCTGGAGCGACCACGAACGCGGCGGCAGACTGGCCAAGCGAGACATGACCGGTGTACCCGGCCTCCCACCGCTCAATGGCCGAATCGTGGACCGGATTCTGGGTAAGCGCCGCGAAGGTCGTCGGGCCCACGAAGGCGGTCGCCGACTGGGTCATCAGCACGTGAACGTCGGCGCCGAGCTGGACGAGGTTGCTGGCCAGATCTGCCGCCTTGTAGGCCGCGATCCCTCCGGTCACTCCGAGCAGCACTCGTTTTCCGAGGAGTGGCTGGTACGGCATCAGATGTGGATCAGTCGTCATGTTCTTCCGTCAACCCGCTATGCTTCGTGCGATGGGCAGCCAGATCAAACCGCGTCGAACACTGCGACGCTTTTCGCATTCTATATGGCTGCGGGTGCTGGGGTTCGTCTGGCTCTTCACTGCGTCGATGCTGATCGCGATCGGGACCGGGCTCGGCCTGCTTGGCGTCGGTGGTCATCTCCTCGTGCGGTTGCGACCGGCCGCGTCCAGCAACATCAGCTACGATCCGAGCACCATCGCCTCGTTCGCGCCAATCCCGTTTGGGCTGGGTTGCTTGCTTATTGCCGCTTTTGCCTGGAAGAGTCGCCGATTGGGCGATTAACCGGTAATGATGCTGCTCAGGAATGCGACTATTCCGAAGAGGGCGGCAATCACGATCGTGAACTGGAAGAGTGTCTTCTCAAGTCCGCGGCGGGTGCGATTGATTGAGCCGGTATCGCCGCCGAACGCGCCGCTGAAGCTCGAGCCCTTCGTCTGCAGCAGGACGACCAGGACCAAAACCGCGGAAATGATGATCATAACGAGATTGAGTGCTGTATCCACTCAGACGCTCCTTTGGGCTCCGTGAATTCGGGGCCACCACAGCCTACCAAAGGCCGCCGGTATCTTCAAACCTGAGCCGCCCGGACAATTGTCAGGAAATCGTCCGGTTTTAGACTGGCGCCGCCGACCAGGAAGCCGCTGATGTTCTCTTCGCCTATGAGCGTCCCGGCATTGGCGGCCGTGACACTGCCGCCGTACAGCACCGGAATCCCGATCAACTTTCGGCCGGTCAGCGCCACACTGATCAGTCCGCACATGGCGGACGCGTCCTGCGGAGAGGCGGTCTGACCCGTGCCGATGGCCCAAACGGGCTCATATGCTATTACCAACTGGTCGAGCTGCTCGTTCTCGGTGCCTTCGAGCACAGCGTGAATCTGCCGGAGGACGACCCGTTCCTGGTCGCCCGCCATGCGCTCGGCAAGTGTCTCGCCGACGCAGACGACGGGTATCAAGTTGACCTCGAGTGCGCGCAGCAACTTTTCCCGGACAACGTCGTCGGTCTCACCGTGCATCGCTCTCCGCTCGGAGTGGCCGACCAGCGCGAAGTCGCACAACTGTGCCACCATCGCCGCCGAAACGTCGCCGGTGAACGCGCCGTTCGACATCGCGGCAAACGTTTGGGCGCCGAGCAACACTCCTGACTTTCCGAGAGCTTTCTTGACCGGCTGCAACCACGGGAACGGCGGCGCAATGCCGACCGTTACGCCGCTGAATGTGGGCTCTTCGCGAAGCCGATCAGCAATTTCAATCGCTTCCTCGAGCGTGGTATTCATCTTCCAATTGCCGAGGACCAGGCGTCGAGTCGTCATTGCTCTCCCCTCAGCGCTTCGATGCCGGGCAAAGCGCGGCCTTCCACGAACTCGAGCGACGCGCCGCCACCGGTAGAGATATGCGATACCTGGTCGGCGACTCCGGCCTCTTCGACGGCCGCGACCGAGTCGCCGCCGCCGATGACAGAGAAGGCGTCTGATGCGGCGACCGCCCGGGCGATCGCCATAGTGCCATTCGCGAATTGCGAATTCTCGAAGACCCCCATCGGCCCGTTCCAGAAGACTGTCCTGGCTCCGCCAATCCGCTCCGAAAACGCCGTGACGGTTTCCGGGCCGATGTCGAATATCGACTGATCGGTAGGTACGGCGTCTGCACTGACTGTAGATATCTGGTCCGAGTCGATGGCGGGAGCAATCACGACGTCAGTGGGAAGCAGCACCTCGGTCTGGTGCCTGCCTGCGAGCTGAGTTACCCGGTGCGCGTCATCGAGTGCGCCCGGTTCGGCGAGGGAGGTTCCGATCTCGTTGCCACGTTCAAGGAGGAATGTGTTGGCCATTCCGCCGCCGATGAGGAGGACCTCGACCCGCTCGACCAACCGCTCAAGCACGCTGATCTTGTCCGAGACCTTCGCGCCGCCGATGATCGCCACGAAACCCTTGCCCGGACTGTCAACCAGCCGCTGGAGTGCATCTATCTCGTCGAGCATGAGCGCGCCCGCATATGACGGCAGAAGCTTCGCGATCGCTTCGGTCGAGGCGTGCGCACGGTGTGCCGCGCCGAAGGCATCGTTGACATAGACGTCGGCGAGCCGCGCCAATCGCTTGGCCAACTCAGGGTCATTTTTCTCTTCTCCCGGCTCGAACCTGACGTTTTCGAGGAGGAGGACTTCGCCCAGGTGAAGCCGATCAGCAGCTGCTTTGGCCAGATCGCCCGCGACGTCCTCCACGAATTCGACCGGTTTCCCGAGCAAATCCGACAGGCGCCTGGCGACCGGTGCAAGTGAGTATTTTGGGTTCGGCTGTCCCTTGGGACGGCCCAGGTGGCTGACCAGGATGACCGCAGCGTTGCGGTCGAGCAGGTTCCGGATCGTCGGTAGTGCCGCGCGGATCCTCGTGTCGTCGCGAATCTCGGCGCCGTCCAGCGGCACGTTAAAGTCGACTCTGACGAGGACCCGCTTACCGGCTACATCTGCGTCCTTGTAGGATCGGATTGCCATCGCCGCGACCTTAGGCCGTGCCTGGGATGCCGGCCTCGCAGATCAGCGCCGTCAAGTCAGCAATCCGGCAGGAGTAGCCCCACTCGTTGTCGTACCACGCGATGACCTTGACCATGTTGTCACCCATCACCATCGTCGAATCGGCGTCGATGATCGCCGAGCGGGGATCGCCCCGGAAGTCGGACGAGACGAGCGGCTCTTCGGTGTAACCGAGGATTCCCCGCATTGCTTCACCCTCGGACGCGGTCTTGAACGCGGCATTCAACGACTCGACCGTAGCCGGCTTCTCCGTCTCAGCGACGAAGTCGATGATCGAGACCGTCGGTGTTGGTACGCGGAGCGAGAAGCCGTCGAACTTGCCTTTGAGCTCCGGGATTACGTGCGCGAGGGCCCGGGCTGCGCCGGTCGACGTGGGGATGATGTTGGTGGCGGCTGCGCGGGCCCGGCGGGGATCCTTGTGCGGGCCATCGAGAATGACCTGGTCGTTCGTGTACGAGTGGACCGTGGTCATCATGCCCCGGGTAATTCCGAAGTTGTCGAGCACGACCTTGGCAACGGGCGCGAGGCAGTTCGTTGTGCACGAGGCGTTGGAGATGATGACGTGCTTTTCAGGGTCGTACTTCTCTTCGTTCACGCCCAGGCAGATCGTGATGTCCTCGCCCTTGCCCGGCGCGGAGATGATCACCTTCTTCGGACCTGAATTGAGATGACCGCGCGCCTTCTCGGCGTCGGTGAAGCGACCAGTCGACTCGATCACCAGTTCGACCCCGACTTCGCCCCACGGAATCGAGGCCGGATCCTTTGCCTCGAAAACGCGCAGCTCCTTGCCGTCGACGGAGATTCCGTCCTTGGATGCGCAAATGTTGGCATCGAAGCGACCATAGGTCGAGTCGTATTTCAGAAGATGAGCGAGCGATTCGTTCGGTGCGAGGTCGTTGACGGCCACGATCTCGAACAGATCACTGAATCCGCCATCGTGAACGGCCTTGTAGACCTGCCGGCCGATACGTCCAAATCCATTGATGCCTACGCGAATTGCCATGGCTCTCCTCATCTATTGTGACGCGTCGGTTCGATCGCGCATTCTCTATCGTCGGCCACGTCGCATGGGCGGCGCGTTTCCCGGTTACATATTAGACCGGTTGCGCCGGGCGATATCGAGCAAGGCCGCCGTCAATTTTTCCGGATCATGGCGCAGCGGATTCTGGTCGCTGACCAGGTCCCGGGCCACGATATCGATGCTGGTTTCCAGGTCGTCGAGGTTTTCGTCGGTGACCGCTTCAATGTTCCACTCCGGCTTGATTGCCTCATTGGGCGCGCGGTTGCTGTTGACCAGCGCGTGGCTGAGGACGCCCGGTCCGAGTGCATCGATGACGGCGCGGATATGGTCTCGTGCGCCGAAGTGATCCGTTTCTCCGTGCTGCGTCGCCACGTTGCAGACATAGACCACCGGGCACTTCGACCATCGGATCGCCTCGATCACACCGTCTACGCAGAGATTTGGCAGCACGCTGGTGTAGAGACTACCGGGACCGAGCACCACGAGATCCGCGTGCAGGATTGCGCCGAGGGCGGGCTCGTAGGCGGTCGGCTCGCACGGATCGAGGAACACGCGGCGGATTGGCGCCTTGTCGTGCGAGATGGTCGATTCGCCGCGCACAACCGCGCCATCGGCCAATTCCGCGCAGAGCGTGACGTTGTCGAGCGTCGATGGCAGAACGCGGCCCCGCACGGCCAGGACTCGGCCGGACTCGATGACAGCTTGCTCAAAGCTGCCGGTGACTTGAGTCAGTGCGGTGATGAAGAGATTGCCGAAGGAGTGGCCGCTGAGCTCCGAACCTTCCTTGTCGAATCGATACGCGAAGAGCTTACCGACCGTCGACTCCGCGTCCGAGAGCGCGACCAGGCAGCTCCGTATATCACCGGGAGCCGGGATATCGAACTCCTTGCGGATGCGGCCGGTGCTGCCACCGTCGTCCGCTACCGTCACAATCGCCGTAATCCCGGCTTCAACGTTACGCAGACCGCGGAGGAGAGTCGAGAGTCCCGTGCCGCCCCCGATTGCCACGATGTTCATGGCAGGGCGGACCGGGCCGAAGCGGTGCGCGGCGACAATCGCGCCGATCCCCTGGTTCTGCTGGCTGGCTGCCACGAGCGGATCGAAGATCGAACGTGTCAGACGCCGGATAGCGAAGTAGAGGATCGGAATCCCGACGAACAGGATGATCAGTTCACGATAGGGGTGGGCAATGAATTGAAGCGTAAGGGTACGGATCGTGCCGCTGTATCGATCGGGAAAGTCGTATTCCCGGTAGATCCAGGCGAGACCCATTGCCAGCGCCAGCCCAACCATACAAACGCTGATGATCAGGAGCGCAATCCAACGCTTAATCAGCATGCCCGGCCTAAGCCAAACTCGCCAGCCGTGCAGTGTACGTTTCCTTTACGCGGTAGAAGGACCCGGGGCGCAAATGCGCACCGAATTATAGCACCGGGGTGCGCGGGCACCGCTCAAATATCATTGTTCAGGTGCCCATTTTATGCTAAGATTACGACAACGGAACCAGAGTGCTGGCAACGTGGGTCCTTGGCCCACGTTCTTTATTGTCCGGCCTCCGTTGACAGTTTGCCTGTCTTCCATTGTTCACCTGGAATCCATTGGATTGCCTGGCTGTCGGGTTCCGACTTAGCCTGCAAAGGAGGTTCGCGACTATGAAGAGCGACCTATATTCAGCAATTGCCCAAATAGCGGGCGAGCGGGGAATCCCGAAAGAAGCCGTACTGTCTTCCGTCGAGCATGCCCTCAAGACCGTTTACAAGAAAATGGAAAACACCGAAGAGGATGTCGACGTCACGATCGACGCCAACACCGGCTTGATCCAGGTTTATCTGATCAAGCACGTTGTCGACGAGGTTGAGGATCCACTCAATGACGTGCTCCTGCCAGAAGCGGTCACCTACCTGCCGACAGCAAAAGTCGGCGACACGTTGCGGATTGAGCGCACTCCGGAAAACTTCGGCCGCATCGCCGCGCAGACCGCCAAGCAGGTCGTGCTCCAGCGCATTCGCGATTACGAGCGCGATACCGTCTATGAGGAGTTCGCCGATCGGCAGGGCGAGGTCATCAACGGCACGGTCCAGCGCGCGGACGCCCGCGCCGTGATCGTCGAGCTCGGTAAGGCCGAGGCCGTGATGCCCGCGCGCGAGCAAGTTCCTACTGAGCGATATCGACCGGGCCAGCGGATCAAGGTCCTCCTGCTCGAGGTCAACAAGGATCCGAAAGGTCCACAGTTGATCGTTTCACGATCCCACCCGAACCTGATCCGCCGGCTCTTCGAGATCGAGGTGCCGGAGATCTATAGCGGCGCAGTCGAGATCATGGCGATCGCGCGGGAGCCCGGACTGCGCTCCAAGGTAGCCGTCGCGGCTCGGCAGGAGAAGGTTGATCCGGTCGGCTCCTGCGTCGGAGTTCGCGGTGTTCGCATCCAGAACATCGTCAACGAGTTGTACGGCGAGAAGATTGATGTGATCGAATGGTCGCCGGATACGTCGACCTTCATCGCCAACGCCCTCAGCCCGGCCAAGCCGACCAACGTTTCGCTGTCCGAGGCCGAGAATATTGCGACGGTGATCGTGCCATCCGACCAGATGTCACTCGCAATCGGCAAGGAGGGGCAGAACGCCCGCCTGGCCTACAAGTTGACCAACTGGCGAATCGACATCAAGGATCCGGAATCCCTCAAGGACGAGGATCTGGTGATGCTGCGGCAGGCCCGCGCTGATTATCAGCAGGAATCGGCTGGTGGCCTCGCGTGGCAGGGCCGACAGCCGCGGTTGGTCCGCGCCGACGGCATGGTTGCCGTCCGGGAGCAGGAATACGGTCCGCTCCCCGATGACCTGATCGGCATGAGCGTCGACGTGGAAATGGTCGGCGAGGTGCTGGAGGTCTATTACAACCGGGCGTTGCGCGCCCGCTTCGATGTTGCCAGCGGCGAGCAATTGCCACTGGATGAGTAGTCCGGGGAGTCAGGCGGTGATGGTGAAACGAACCAGCGCCCCGGATTCGCAGGGCACGTCGCGTAAAGGACCGCGACCGAAGCATGTTCCGATCCGAACGTGCGCAATCTGCCGGGAAAAGGACTCGAAGCGGGGGTTGACCCGTATCGTGCGCCGGCCCGATGGAATCGTGGTCATGGATCCGAGTGGCCGCTTGAACGGCCGCGGCGCATATATTTGTGACAAGTCAAGCTGCTGGGACCGGGCAGCATCCACCGACGTGCTGGCGAAGGCGCTCAATGTGGAGTTGTCGCAGGAATTTCGCGACAAGCTTCGCCAATTTGGTCGGGCCGTGGAAATCAACACCGCAACCGACCCGACAGAAATGTGAGGTACCTATATGGCAGGTCAATACAACACAGGGGGTCCGCGCGGCGGGCGACGATCGGGCGGGAAGCGAAATTCCCGTGGTCGCTCCGGCGGCGCCCGTACGGTAACGCTGCGACGAACCGCTCCCGTTGTCCGCGAACCATTGTCGCTTCCTCCGGTTATGACGGTTGCCGAGCTTGCTGAGAAGACGCAATCGACGCCAATCGAGGTCATCAAGGAGCTGATGAAGATCGGCGTGATGGCCAACATCAATCAGCAGATTGATTACGACACTGCCCACCGGGTGGCGACCGCCCTCGGCTGGGAAACGAATGAGGACATTCCGGAAGTCGTTCAGCGCGCAAACGCCGACTTCGCGAGCCGTTTGCTCGAGGCGATGAGCGACCCGAGCGCGACCACTCGGCCGCCGGTGGTCACGATCATGGGCCATGTCGACCACGGCAAGACCAAGCTGCTCGACGCCATTCGCCAGACGAAGGTCGCCGAGGGCGAGGCCGGCGGCATCACCCAGCACATCGGCGCGTACCAGGTCGAAACGCAGGGACGGAAGGTCACCTTCCTCGACACCCCCGGTCACGAGGCGTTTACCGCCATGCGTGCCCGCGGCGCTCAGGTCACCGATGTGGCTGTTCTGGTGGTCGCAGCGGATGACGGCGTCATGCCGACCACCCGGGAGGCGGTTGCCCACATCAAGTCGGCCAGCGTGCCGATGATCGTGGCGATCAATAAGATCGACCTGCCGGCCGCCAACCCGGATCGGGTAAAGCAGCAGCTCTCGGAGATCGAGGTCGTCCCGGAAGAGTGGGGTGGCGATATCCCGTTCGTCGAGGTCTCGGCCCGCGAGAAGCTGGGACTTGATGACTTGCTCGACGTGATCCTGCTCGTTTCCGACGTGCACGAGCTGAAAGCGAACCCGAATCGGCTGGCCAACGGCACCGTCATCGAGGCCAAGGTCGACCGCAATCGCGGTCCAGTGGCGACGATCCTGATTCAGAGCGGCACGCTCAACATGCGGGACATCGTCGTTGCCGGCGCCACGTGGGGCCGGGTCAAGGCGATGCAGGACGATCACGGCCGCCGCGTGCGCAAGGCGGGGCCAAGCTCGCCAGTGGAGATCCTCGGCCTCCTCGATGTGCCGCAGGCGGGTGACCAGGTCCAGGTTTTCGAGGATGAGCGCGAGGCGCGTGAGTTGGTCGAGTCGCGCGTTCAGCAGCGGCGGATCGAGCAGCTGACAGCCGATCGGGCAATGAAGCTGACAGACATCGCGTCCCAGGTAAGTAGCGGCGCGACAGCCACTGCCGAACTGCGCGTGATCCTGAAAACGGACGTGCAGGGATCTCTCGGCGCAATCCAGACAGCGCTGCTCAAGCTCAACGATGAGACCGATGCAGGTGTCCGGTTGAGCATCACGTACGCCGGCACCGGCGCGATTTCCGAGTCGGACGTCAGCCTCGCGGTTGCGACCAAGAGCGTCATCGTCGGGTTCAACGTGCGGCCTGATGTCGCGGCGAAGCGGGCCGCCGATGCCAGCGGCGTTGATATTCGCTTCTACAACATCATCTACAACCTGATCGACGAAGTGAAGCAGGCAATGACAGGTCTGCTCGCGCCGGTTTTCCAGGATGTGACCGATGGCTATGCTGAGGTCCGCGAGACCTTCAAGCTGCCGAGCGGCGACGTTGTCGCGGGTTGCTATGTCCTGGACGGCAAACTGGTCCGGAACAATCGGGTGCGTGTGCTGCGAAGTGGAACGGTCATGTTCGAGGGTGGCATCAAGTCGCTCCGGCGCTTCAAGGACGATGTACGCGACGTTGCGGCGGGATACGAGTGTGGTCTCGGTCTCGAGGGGTACAACGATCTCCAGGTCAAGGACCAGATCGAGTGCTTCCATCGCCAGGAGGTCGCTCGCTCCTAGGATGCGGGA
>Ga0164304_10000415_pt1 | contig 11943 bp, 8 predicted proteins | sample Whisoiple_217_MG_FD_110216 | JGI IMG/M metagenome (GOLD analysis project Ga0164304, IMG submission 110216) | Soil microbial communities amended with pyrogenic organic matter from upstate New York, USA - Whitman soil sample_217_MG | ecosystem: Environmental > Terrestrial > Soil > Agricultural...
CCCGCAATGACGAGCCCGAACGAGCCTCCCGCCCGTTCGATATCGCCCGGGACGGGTTCGTGCTCGGCGAGGGCGCCGGGGTGATGGTGCTCGAGCGGGCGGAGTTCGCGGCGGCTCGGGGCGCCGCGCGGCACGGTCGGTTGGCTGGGGTAGGCACCAGCTCCGATGGCCACCACATCACCGCGCCCGAGCCGGAAGGCATCGGAGCCGGCCGGGCGATCTCGACCGCACTGCGCACCGCAGGCCTGGCCAAATCTGACATCGGGCACGTTAATGCGCACGCCACCGCCACTCCGGTCGGCGACGTCGCTGAGGCGGCCGCGATCCGGACCGCCATCGGCGACCACGCGGTGGTCACCGCACCCAAGGGAGCCTTAGGCCACCTGCTCGGAGCCGCTGGCGCGGTCGAAAGCCTGGCTTGCGTACTGGCGATGCGAGACGGTGTCGTGCCTCCGACGCTGAACCTGGAGGACCTCGATCCGAGGGTACAGCTCGACGTCGTGACCGGTTCGGCGCGCGAGGTGGAGTTGCACGCCGCCGTCAACGACTCGTTCGGATTCGGCGGGCACAACGTCGCGCTCGTCTTCACCTCAGCTTGATCGGCCGCGGGTAAGACACTCGCTCTTGAGGAGACCACGGATGACAGCTCTGGCTCATCGTGCCCGCACAGATGCCCAGCCAAGCAACGGTGTCCAGGCCGCAGATGACCGGCCCAGCAATGGCAGGGCAGCTGATCCGCGCGACCCGGAACTGCGCCTGACGTGCCTGCTCGACCCTGACACGCTGGTGGCCCTGCGCCCTCGTGACACCAGCGGAGCCTTCGCTGCCCGCGGCCGCATCGACGGAGCCAAGGTGATCGCGTACTGCACCGACGCGACAAGGATGGGCGGAGCGATGGGGTCGGAGGGCTGCCGGCATATCGTCGAGGCAATCGACACCGCGATCCGGGAGCGCGCACCGGTGATCGGGTTGTGGCACTCTGGGGGGGCCCGGCTGGCCGAGGGTGTGGAAGCTCTCGACGCCGTCGGTCAAGTGTTCGCCGCCATGGTCCGCGCGTCCGGGCGGGTGCCCCAGATCTCCGTGGTGCTCGGTGCCGCCGCGGGGGGAGCCGCTTACGGCCCCGCGCTCACCGACGTCGTGATCATGGCGCCGGAGGGCCGGGTGTTCGTCACCGGTCCGGACGTGGTCCGCAGCGTCACCGGCGAGCAGATCGACATGGAGGCGTTGGGTGGCCCCAGCGCGCACGGCAAGAAATCCGGCGTGGCGCACATGGTCGCCGAGTCCGAGCCCGACGCGTTGCTCCGGGCCCGTCATGTCGCCGGCCTGTTCGCCCGCCCGGGGATGTTTGATCTGCACTCCCTGGGCGAGGACGCCGACCTCTCGGAATACCTGCCAGCGCAGCGTCAACGCGCCTACGACGTTCACCCATTGCTGCACGCCGTGCTTGACGGTCCCGACCAGCCCGGTTCGGCTAGTGGGTTCGCTGAGATGCAGCCCAAATGGGCGCCCAACATCGTGGTGGGATTGGGCAGGTTCGCCGGGCGAACCATCGGAGTGATCGCGAATAATCCGCTGCGGCTCGGGGGTTGTCTGGACTCGGCGTCGGCGGACAAAGCATCGCGGTTCGTCCGGATGTGCGACGCATTCGGAGTGCCCATGCTCGTCATGGTCGACGTGCCCGGATACCTGCCCGGCGTCGGCCAGGAATGGGACGGCGTAGTGCGCCGTGGTGCCAAGCTGGTGCATGCCTTCGCCGAAGCGGCCGTGCCCCGGGTCACTCTGGTAACTCGTAAGGCCTTCGGCGGTGCCTACATCGCCATGAACTCCCGGTCGCTGGGTGCCACCAAGGTCTTCGCCTGGCCCGATGCCGAGATGGCAGTGATGGGTGCTAAGGCCGCGGTGGGCATCCTGCACCGCAAGGCATTGGCCGCTGCGGCGGAGGAGGAGCGGGAGGCGTTGTACGCCAAACTTGCTGACCACCACGAGCAGATCGCCGGAGGGGTGGACCGCGCCGTGGCGATCGGAGTGGTGGACGAGGTGATCAAGCCTGCGCAGACCCGGCGACGCCTGGCCGAAGCACTGGCCGCGGCACCTGCCGGCCGCGGCGCGCACGGCAACATCCCGCTGTAGCGGCACAGCACGCTCAGCAAGCAGCCCGCAAGTTGTCGCTCGGCCCGGTCGGCCCCATCCGTAGCTGGTCGCCTTCGCCGATCAGGGGGTAGGACACCCACCAACGCAGGCACCGCACCGCCAGGTCGGGTGGTGCATCGGCGGGGTTCTGCAGGCTGGTGAACGATGTCAGCGCGACCAGCCCACCACCGGGTCGGGGCTCGAGCCGGTGCACCACGATGGTCCCGTCCAGCGTGGACCGGTACTGCCCGTGCCATGCGCTTTCCCCGATATCACGCGCCAGCTGCGGGATGACCGCGCTACGCCACAGCGCGTAGTCGCCTGCGTTGATGGCGTCGAAGTACCTCTGCAAGACCTTACGGATCTGGTCTGCATCCGGATGCGCTGCGGCATCCTCGGCGAACACGACGGTGGGCGGCCCAGGCTCGGGCCCTTTCAGCGGTGTCTTGCCGCCGATGGCTCCGGCTGAAGGATCCCCGATCGAGGCGAGGCGACCCGCACCTGCGACGGACGTCTGAGTTCGCAACACCACCCCGGTACCCACGGCGCCAGCCAAGACCACGAGCACTACCAGCAGAAGGGTCCACCCGCGCCGGGCCACATGCTGCGCCACCGGGCCACACTACGCCGCTCCAACCCGGGCGCCAGAACCGTCAAATGGAACCTTTCCGCGGATGTGAGCGCCCAGAAACCGCCAAATGGAACCTATTAGCAGTTCCAGGGCGGCGATCAGCCCACGCGATGCAGCCAGGTCACCGGGGCGCCATCAGCCGCGCGGCGGAAGGGTTCCAGCGCGTCGTCCCAGGCTGCCCCGAGGAGCTGAGCAAGCTGGTGGGCGAAGGACTCCGCGTCCCGAGCAGTGCCGGCCAAGGCCCGTAGTTGATCCTCGCCGACCACGATGTCACCGTTGGCGCTGGTGCTGGCTCGCCACAATCCGAGCCCGGGTACGAAACAGAACCGTTCTCCATCCACCCCGGGACTGGGTTCCTCGGTGACCTCAAAGCGCAGCATCGGCCACGCCCGCAGCGCATTGGTCACCGCGGCGGCAGTGCCCGGATCGCCAGACCACTCACATTCGGCGCGCAGCTGTCCTGGAGCCGCGGCCTGCGCGGTCCACTGTAAGTCCGCCCTGATCTGCAGGACGCCCGCTATCGCCCACTCGACGTGCGGACATACCGCAGACGGCGACGAGTGGACATAGATCGTGCCACTGGTGCTCATGTGGTACCTCCGCTGATCGACGAGGAGCGTCTTCCCCTACGTCCTCGAGATCAACTGAAGACACCGTTACTCATTGTGCCCTGGTGGCCGCTGGTGCGCCAGCGGCCCGGTGTGTGTCGCACTAGAAAATACTGGGGCGCACCCCGGTCGGCAGGCCTGGTGAGAGATCAGTGTTCGCGGGCCCCCAGTGCTTTTGCAGCGGCCAGTGCATCGACCAACCCGGTGCCCTTGTCGAAGGATGTTTGGTACCCGCCTACCTGCTGGTAAGGCGCACCGTTGGAGTAACGCAATGCCGTCGACTTCAGCACTTCCTCGATTTCGGCGGGGGTCGCGGCGGGATCGGCCTGGAACAGCAATGCCACAATCCCGACGATTTGCGGCGACGCCATCGATGTACCGCTGAGCACGTTGTAACTACCCACATCGAGAATTCCGGGGCCGTTCTGCGGCTTGAGACCAGTGGAACAGATCGGCAGATAGACGCGGCAGGCACCGAGGATGTTCTGCCCCGGTGCGGAGATGTCCGGCCAGGTCGAGGGGTCGCTCTTCACACCGCGCGAGGAGAAAGTGGACACCGGACCGTTGCGGGTTCCGTTGCCTTGGTCATTGTAGGAGGCCACCGAGATGATGCCGCCGGTCGGATCCTGGGCCGGCGGATTAGTGAGGCTCTTCGAGCCGTCGCCGCCGTCATTGCCCGCGGCCCACACCATCACAACGCCTTCCTTGACGAGCTGGCGTTGCAGTTTGACGGTCGCGGAATTCGCATCGAACTTGCCCCCGCCCTGCGGGCCATAAGAGTTGTTGACCACTCTGATCGGCGGGCATTTCGAGGCCGGCACGGTATCCCCGCATGGTTTTGCGTGGTGCTCCAGCACCCAGTTCAAGGATGAATCCGCGCTGACGATCACCACGGCCGCGCCGGTGGACAACGACACGATGTCAGCGCCGGGTGCTGCACCGGACACCGTGGTGCCGTCGCTGAGCGTGACGTTGCGGCCCGCGGCGATGCTGGCCACGTGGCTACCGTGGCCGCCGAGAGACAGCGTGTCAGTGTCGACACCGAGTGGCACGTCCTTGATGCAGCTGGTGTCGGTGTTGGACTCATCGAGGCACACGCTCTTCAGCTCGCGCACGACCTTGCCGCCAGCGAACGCGGGATGCGTGGGATCGATCCCGGAGTCGATCACCGCGATGCTGATGCCGCTGCCGTCCAACGCGGCACCGTTCGCCCCGGACAGCGTCTGCCGGGCCTCCAGGCCACGGGTCGCCACCAACGAAGTGGAGCGGGTAGTGACCTGCGGGGGGGCTGAGGGTGCGGCGTGCACCGCGATGGGCTGGTCGCCCTCGAGGTAAGTCACGCCGGGCTGGGTGCGAGCCGCTTCGATCTGTGGCTTGGACGCCTGCGCGACCACCACGCCAATTTTTCGAAACGCGGTGACCCGGTGCATTCCGGTGGTAGCGACTGCCCGCTCAGCGTCCGCGAGCCTCGCACCATGCACCATCACCGGCATTGCGCCGGAGGTCGCCGAGAGCAGCTGCCCGACCAGCGACGGCGACAGCGGGACAAGCGCCGGTTCCGCACTCGCCGGCATGGCAGCCAGCGTGCCTCCCGCGATCAGCCCGCTGACCAGCAGACCGGTCAGCAAACCCCGTCGACTCATGAACCCTCCCCTTGTTTGGCGCGTCAGGACGCACTGTATGAGTGAACACGTAGCGCGAACAACCGTCAACGCTATGCAACCATATGCCGCGCCTGATCGGCCTGCTATGAACCAGACGCCTGTGCGAGGGTTCGGTTGCGCCCAGCCCGGGTCGCGCCCATCACGTGCGCCGGGTAGCCGAGCGGGAACGAGGATTAACAGCCGCGTCGTGAGCGAACAGCGCCACTGTCAGAGTGCTTCGCGATGGCACAGCGGGTGGGCGCCCCGCAGTAAAACATCAATTTGCTCAGCAGCGCCCGGTAGGCCGAACCATGCCCCCTGACCCGTGTCGCACCCCGCCGCCTGGAAACGCTCACACTGCGCGAGAGTCTCGACACCCTCTGCGGTAACGGTCAGGTCCAGTGCGTGTGCCAGATCGACCAGTGCCCGCACGATCCGCTGGTCCACCCTATTGCAGGGGGATTGCAGCCCGGCAGCGAAGGAGCCGGCCAGCTTGAGCTCACGCAGTGGTAACCGGCGCAGATCCGGAAGGTTCCAATAACCGTCGCCGAAGTCGTCAAGGGCGATACGTACTCCCATGCCGTGCAGCTTGGTCAGCATCGTGAGCGGACCCGCGTCGTCGCCCAGCAGTGACTGCTCGGTGAGCTCTAGCTGAAGGCTGGACGGGTCGAGCTCATTGTCGGCGAGAACCTGTATGACGTCGGCCACCAGGCTCGGCTCGTGCAGCTGCCGGGGCGCGAGGTTGACACTGACCAACGGCGCCGCATCACCGAACGCGTCACGCCAGGCTTTGGCCTGCTCACACGCCCGGGCCAAGACCCAATGCCCGAGCTGCACGATCGATCCGGATTCCTCGGCGAGGCGAATGAAACGTTCGGGCCCGAGCACGCCGAGAGCCGGGTGTCGCCAGCGCACCAGTGCCTCGACCGCCCGTAGCGTGCCTTGCCCCAGATCGACCAGTGGCTGGTACACAACAAAGAACTCGCCGCGTGCCACCGCGGCCACCATCGTTGCCGACAGTGTGAAGTCGGCGACCTCGCTAGCGTTGCGATGCTGGTCGAACATCGCGTAGCGACCTTTACCGCCAGCTTTCGCCTGGTACATGGTGATGTCAGCGGCCTGAATGAGGTCGGCCGGGTTAGTGTCGGCCACCGGCCGCTCGACGACGCCGATGCTCGTTCGCACGGTCAGCGCGTGATCGCCGACTCGAACCGGCGCCGCCAAAGCGGACAGGATTCTATCGGCCAGTACGGCCATGTCCGCTTCGCCACCGGTGTCCTCAACGATGATCAGGAATTCGTCCCCGCCCATCCGGGCTACCAGCTGGCCGGGACCGCAGCAACGGGTCAGCCGGGACGCGACAGTTTTCAGCAACTGATCGCCGACGTCATGACCGAGGCTGTCGTTGACCACCTTGAACCCATCAAGATCCAGGAAGCAAAGTCCGACCCGGCGTTGGCTCGCCGGCCCAGCGAATACCTGATCCAGCCGTTCGGTGACCATCTGCCGGTTGGCCAGCGCTGTCAGTGGGTCGTGGTAAGCCTGGTACTGCAATTTCGCCTGCAGGCGACGCCGTTCGGACACGTCCTCCAGCAGCGCCACCTGGTAAGTGGGCGCGCCGCCCTCGTCGCGAACCAGTGACACCGTCAGGTCAGTCCAGATCTCACCGCCGTCGCGACGGTTGAAGCGCTTCTCCATGCGGAAGTGGTCGCGTTCACCGCGAACCAGCTCCTCGTACACTTCCCACACGCTGGCGGCGTCTTCTGGATGAGCCATCGCGCTGACATTGAGCCGCGTGAACTCCTCACGGGTGTAGCCGAACATCTCCTGCAGTGCAGGATTGGCGTCGGTGATGTTGCCTTCCAGGTCACCGATGCCGATGCCCAGCTTCGCCTCGGTGAACATCGCCCGGAACTTCGCCTCGCTGGCCGCCAGCGCCTGTTCAGCCTGCCGGCGCGCGCGCAAACCGGCGCGATAGATTGCGTCCTGCTCGTCGAGGCTGCGTTCGCGCAACGCACTGGCGTACCCAGCGGCCAGGCTGCCCACAAGCTGAGCAACCCGGCCGGCCACATCGACTCCTGGCGGAGCGGGAGTCGACAGACCGGGCAACCATTCGGCGATCAGCGCAAGGGTCTCTTTGAGGGTCTCAGTGCCGGTGAAATGCTTTTCGACCATGGCGACGCCCACGTCGCGCCCCACCGACGGGTCGAACTCAGCCGCCAGGAAACCCTCGACCAACTGGTGTGTGAGCTCAAGCAAGTGCCTCGCCAGCATCCGGCGTCCCATCGCCACGTAGCTCGTGCCGACGATCGCCTCGGTCCAACGCTGGGCGAAGACCTCGCAATCCGCGTGATTCATCCGCATCGGCCTACCGCGGCGAAGCCGGTGAACCGCTCGGGATGGTCATCAACGTCGGCCGGCGAGTCCGGCCGCCACAGCGGCAGGTACACCACTCCTGGGGCCACCAGGTCGAACCCGTCGAACAACGTTTCGACCTCGAGGCGCGAGCGCATGGTCAACGGTGCGCCCGCACGCCGGTAGAGGTCGGTGTGCGAGTCGGCCTGATCGGGGCGGCCCTCGTGAGTGGCGTGCGATAGAACGAGATGACTTCCCGGCGGCATCATCTTGCGGTACTGACCAACAATGCTCGCCGGACCAGCCTCATCCGGTACGAAATGCAGCATCGCCACCATGAGCACGCCGATCGGCCGGGTCGGATCGAGCAGCCGCCTGGCCCGTGGGTTATCGAAGATCGCCGTCACGTCGCGCAGGTCAGCCTGGACGACGTCCGCGTACTGATTTCCGGCCAGGATCGCTCGGCTGTGCGCGGCAGCCACCGGGTCGACGTCGACGTAGACCACTCGAGTCTCGGGTGCGGCAGTCTGGGCGACCTCGTGCACATTGCCCTCGGTGGGGATCCCCGATCCGATGTCCAGAAATTGGGTAATGCCCTGGCTGACGAGGTAGCGCACCGAGCGACGCAGGAACGCCCGATTAGCCTGCATGATCAAGGGCAGCTCCGGCCACAGCTCCATGGCCTGACGCGCCATCTGCCGGTCCACGGCGAAATTGTGTGAGCCGCCGAGGTAGTAGTCGTAGACTCGGGCCGGGCTGGCATGCTCGATGTCCACGTCGTCCGATGCCCAGCTCGAACGTTCCATCCGGAACCCTCCTACGGGTGTCGGACAACGATGCAGCCGTAACAGCTACCGACCGCAGATCCGGATCTACCCTCCGAGATCTCAATAACAGAGTGGAAACGCCTAGTGCAAGGCCGCGGGCACACGCCGTTGGCTCTTTCCTTAATACTGGCTCCGTGGTGAACGGCAGATGTACAGCGCTGGAAGATCGAGTTGTGGTAGCTGACGGTCGATGAGCGAGTCGACGAAGCGGCGGGCGGCGGTGCTGGGCTCACCCATCAGGCATTCGCTGTCGCCGACGCTGCACCGTGCTGCCTACACCGCGCTGGGCCTGACCGGGTGGTGTTACGACGCGGTGGAGTGCAACGAGGCGGCGCTGCCCGGCTTCGTTGAGCGGCTCGGTTCGGAATGGGCCGGGCTGTCTCTGACGATGCCACTGAAACGGGTAGCGCTGACCGTGGCCGATGAGGTATCCGCACTGGCCCACGCCGTCGGCGCGGCGAACACCCTGATATTGGGACAGCCAGGTGCGCCGCATCGGGCTGAGAACACCGATGTAGCGGGTATGCTCGCCGCGCTACGTGAAGCGGGAGTCGACCGGGTCAGCGCCGCGGTGGTGCTGGGAGCCGGCGGCACCGCCCAAGCGGCGCTTGCCGCGCTACGCGAGCTGGGGGAAACCGCGCCGACCGTGCTGGTGCGGAACTCGGCCGCAACGACGGATCTCCGCGCGGCAGCCGATCGGCTCGGTGTCACGCCGGTCATCTCCGGCGACCTGCTCGACGGCGCCCTCCCCGAGGCTGACGTCGTCATCTCCACCCTACCGCCGGGCGCCGCCGACGCGCTGAGCCGTCAGCAGTGGGTGAGCAGGCCGGTGGTGCTCGACGTCGTCTATACGCCGTGGCCCACGCCGCTGGCCAGGTCCGCGATCACCGCGGGCTGTACAACCGTCAGCGGTCTCGCGGTGCTGCTGCACCAAGCCGTTGCCCAGTGCGAGCTGATGACCGGTCGCCCCGCGCCAACCGCCCAGATGCGGGCAGCCCTCGACGCCGCAGTCGCCCGGTAACCGGGCCGATGCGCTTCATCACCGACGCCACCCGCCGGGCCGAGCGGAAACTGATCAACTAGTGCGTCCCGCGTGACGCCACCACACTCATCCCCATGGCGACTCCAACTTCGACGTATCGGTTGCAGTTCGGCTGCTGCCTGACCTTCGCCGATGCCGTTGCGGTGGTTCCCTACCTTGCGTCGCTGGGCGTGGGCTCGGTCTACGCCTCACCGCTACTGACCGCGATGCCGGAATCAGCACACGGGTATGACGTGGCCGACCCACGCCGGACATCTGATGTGATCGGCGGCGAATCCGGCCGGCGCGCATTGGTAGCAGCCGCTCGTGAGCACGGGTTGGCGCTGGTGGTGGATATCGTGCCCAATCACCTCGGCGTAGCTGACCCGCAGGCCAACCCCGCCTGGTGGGATGTGCTGCGGCACGGGCCGTCGTCGCGCTTCACTCGGTGGTTCGACATCACCGGCTGGCCACTGCGTCTGCCCATCCTGGCAGATTCCGCTGATGCGCTCGCCGACTTGCGGCTGGATGGTGACGTGCTCCATTACCATGAGCATGCTTTCCCGCTGGCGCCGGGCACGGCTGGCGGCACCCCGCAGCAAGTGCATGAGGCGCAGCACTACCGGCTGGTCTCCTGGCGGGCGGACGTGGGTTACCGCCGGTTCTTCGCGGTCAGCGACCTCGCGGCAGTGCGGGTGGAGGATCCGGAGGTGTTCGACGCCACTCACGGCGAGGTGTTGCGCTGGGTCGCTGAAGGCGAGGTCGCCGGCCTGCGCGTCGACCATCCGGACGGCCTGACCGATCCCGCCGGCTACCTGCACCGGCTCCATGAGCACGCTCCCGACGCCTGGATCGTGGTAGAGAAGATCCTCGAACCTGGCGAGGAGCTGCCCGCGTCGTGGCCGGTGGCCGGCACTACCGGCTACGACGCGCTCGGCGAGGTCGACGGAGTACTGGTCGACCCCGCCGGAGAAGCAACGCTGACCGCCCTGGATACCGAACTGACCGGGGTCCAGACGGACTGGGCGCAGCTGGTACACGATTGCAAGCTCGACGTGGCCACCGGCATGCTCGGCTCGGAGCTGCATCGCCTGGCCGCCCTGGCCCCCGACCTGATCGATGTACCCGATGCGCTGGCCGAGGTACTGGCGTACTTCCCGGTGTACCGCTCGTACCTGCCCGACTGTGGGGTCGAGCATCTGGATCAGGCGCTGACATCTGCCCGGCAGCACCGTCCCGATCTGGTGCTGACGCTGGCGGCGCTGTCACCGCGGCTGCGGGATCCGAGCGACGAGCTCGCTGTTCGGTTCCAGCAGACCTCCGGGGCGGTGATGGCCAAAGGGGTCGAGGACACCGCCTACTACCGCTGGACTCGATTCATCACGCTCAATGAGGTAGGCGGAGATCCAGGCCGTTTCGGGCTCGACCTCGACGCCTTCCACATCGCTTTGGCACATCGGGAGGAGCTCGCGCCGCAGGGGATGACCACACTGTCCACCCACGACACCAAGCGTTCCGCCGACGTACGAGCCCGACTGGCAGTGCTCGCCGAGCTGCCGGACTGGTGGGCCGGCGCGGTTCGCGGACTCACCCAATTGTCCGAGGCGGCAGGTGCCCCGGTGCCCGACCCGGCGCTGGGGCACCTCCTCTGGCAGACCCTGGTCGGGGCATGGCCGCTGCCGCCGGACCGGCTACACGCCTACCTGGACAAGGCAATGCGGGAGGCGCGGACCCGCACCAGCTGGACTGACCCGGATGAGCAGTTCGAGGCCGCCATGCATGCCGTCGCTGACACTGCGCTGGACGACTGGGGGTTGCGCTCCGCAGTGGCCACCGTGGCGGGCCGGATCATCGCACCCGGTCGGTCGAACTCGCTATCCGCGGTGCTGGTGCAACTGGCGATGCCCGGAGTGCCGGACAGCTACCAGGGCGGCGAGCTGTGGGACCTGTCGTTGGTGGATCCGGACAACCGCCGGCCGGTGGACTTCACCGCCCGCGCCGACCTGCTGGCGCGGATCGACCGCGGCTGGCTGCCCGACGTGGACGACTCGGGCGCGGCCAAGCTGCTCATAGTGTCCCGGGTTCTGCGCGCGCGCCGTGACCATCCCGAACGATTCACCGGCTACACCCCGCTGCGCGCCACCGGTACCACCGCGTCACACGCCGTCGCGTTCGCCCGCAGAGGTGTCGTCGCGGTCGCTACCCGGCTACCCGTCGGGCTCACCGCCAGCGGTGGCTGGGGCGAGACTGCGCTGCCCCTGCCCGAGGGCTCCTGGACCGACGTGTTCACCGGCTTCTCGGCGTCCAGCGAGGTTGCGCTGGCCGGCCTGCTCGCCCGCTACCCCGTCGCTCTGCTGCTGGCGGACTAACGCCTGGCGCCTTGATGCCTCATCGACTAGCACAAACCGGCCGCTGTGGTCATGGCCAGACAATGCCGCACAACCCTGACAAGATCAGTGCTCATGGACTTCACGGTGTGGGCTCCGCTGCGGCAGCGGGTACGGGTCGTGGTGAACGGCGCCGAACACGAGATGACCCAGACGGCCGGCGGCTGGTGGTGCGGTCAGGTCGACGACGACGCCGGATCAGAAAGCGACTATGCGTTCCGGCTAGATGAGGAGGACACGCCGCTACCCGACCCCCGATCCCGGTGGCAGCCCCACGGAGTGCACGCGGCATCGCGGATCTATGACCACAGCGCGTTCGAATGGACCGATGGACGCTGGAC
>Ga0164304_10000418_pt1 | contig 11929 bp, 12 predicted proteins | sample Whisoiple_217_MG_FD_110216 | JGI IMG/M metagenome (GOLD analysis project Ga0164304, IMG submission 110216) | Soil microbial communities amended with pyrogenic organic matter from upstate New York, USA - Whitman soil sample_217_MG | ecosystem: Environmental > Terrestrial > Soil > Agricultural...
TAACGAGCCGACTCAGCTCCGTAAGCCGAACCTGCCAAGCTGGTGAATCAAATCTGATACTCCCCTGAGTGGATTGACCACTCTCTACCGCGTTCGGTACCCGCGAAAATATCGGTTTCATTACGTTTGGACTGTGGCATATCCATTGCGCTAGATAGGCAGGGCCATGAATCCAAAGTTCTTTTGGCTCATCACGGCTATTCTTCTCGTTTCAATCCATCGAGCCGAGGCGCAGCAGTCTGCGAAAATCCCGAGAATCGGTTTTATCTCGGTCAGTGGCAATCCCAAAAATCCAGGAGTTCTGATTGATTCGTTCCGGCAAGGATTGCGAGATCTGGGCTATACCGAGGGAAAGAACATCCTGGTCGAATATCGCTACACTGCGGAGCGAGTCGCTGACTTTGTCACCGATCTCGTACAGCTCAATGTTGATGTTTTGGTCGGCTCCAGTGCTGCCGCCACCCGTGTTGCTCAGCAAGCAACAAAAACGATTACTATTATTATGTTGGCTTCCTTCGATCCTGTCGAAGCGGGAGCGGTCAGTAGCTTAGCGCAGCCCGGCGGCAATATCACAGGGATCACCAGATTCAACGATGAATTAACCGGGAAACGGTTTGAATTGCTCAAGGAAGCGGTTCCGAAGCTACCACGCGTCGGAGTTCTTGCGGGGGCTGGTGCTTTGAAGACGAATGAGGCTGCGGCCCGTGATCTCAAGATACCGTTTGTACCTCTCAAGGTCTGCGGGCCGAAGCCGGATATAGAGGGCGTCTTTCGAGCCGCGATGAATGCACAGGTAAATGGGCTTGTTATCATCGGCCATAGCCTGATTAATCCTTATCGAAACCAAATCGTCTTAGCCATCAAGAAAAGTTTACCTTCGATGTTCGCTGTTGCTGCCTGGGTAGAGTCAGGTGGACTGATGTCCTATTCACCCAGCGATACCGAGCCATTCAGGCGCGTGGCGACTTACGCGGACAAAATCCTCAAAGGCACAAAAGCCGCTGATCTGCCCGTCGAACAACCAACGAAGTTTGAGTTTGTGATTAACATAAAGACGGCCAAGCAGATCGGCCTCAGCATTCCGCCGAATGTGCTAGCAAGAGCGGACAGAGTTATACGATAACAGTGAGCAGCGAGCAGTCAGGAATTAGCAGCAAAGCGGCGGGAGAGAAATGCGTGACCAGACGAGTTGTTGTCTCCATGTGCTTACTGCTTATTGTCTTTCTCCCGCCTGCCTCAGCCGGGGCACAGCAGACCGGAAAAATCTATCGAGTTGGAAGACTGTCCGGGGCCTTATCTAGTTCCAGATTCAGCCTCGACGCACTACGACGAGAGCTGCGCGAGCTCGGTTACGTCGAGGGCAAGAACATCTCTTTCGAGCTTCGCTCGGCGGAAGAGAAACCCGAGCGGCTCTCCGCTTTGGCGGATGAGCTGGTTCGTCTCAAGCTCGATCTCATCATTGCGGGTGGTCCAAACGACGGCCTGACCGCCAAGAAGGCCACCAAAACAATCCCCATCGTGTTCACGGATTCCCCCTCCGATCCGGTTGCGTATGGGTTGGTCGATAGCCTGGCGCGACCAGGCGGTAACGTCACTGGATTTTACTCCATGGCAGATGTGTTGGCAGGCAAACGACTGCAGGTTCTGAAGGAATCCATAGCCAAACTCTCGCGCGTCGCTGTCTTGTGGTACGGAAGCTCCGGAAGCAGCGAGCCACAATGGACAGAAAGCCAGCGCGCCGCGCGACAAATTGGGCTGCAGATTCACTCCATGGAGATCAGCAGCGCAAACAACTATGAGGGCGCGTTCAAGGACGCCATCCAGACGGGCACCACTGCTCTAGCCGTTGTACGGCACCGTCAGTCTCAAACCCCCGTAAATCAAAAACGGATAATCGAGCTCGCGACAAAGTATGGTTTGCCAGCTATCTATTATCGGGAAGATTTTGTCGAGCAAGGCGGCTTGATGTCGTACGGCGCCGACGAACTAGAACCGTTCAAGCGACTTGCATCGACGATTGATAAAATTCTAAAAGGCATGAAGCCTGCCGACATTCCAGTCGAGCAATCAAGCAAGTTTGAGTTCGTGATCAATCTCAAAACCGCGAAGCAAATCGGCCTCACGATTCCGCCGAATGTGTTGGCGCGGGCGGATAGGGTGATCCGTTGATGAACTGGGGATTTCAAACTGAGAGAGAGATTGAGGAGAAGAACATGGAAACTTCGGTCCACGGTCTCACCGGTCGTCTGAGATCCGTGTGGTTATATTATGAATCAGCAATCCTTTTGAGCTTCGTTCTCTTTGCGCTCTCCCCGTTGGCTGAAGCACAGGAAGTCAAGAAAGTCTGGCACATTGGGCTTTTTCATGTGGGTCTTGACCATGTTCCCCCTTCGCTGCAACCACTGCAGCGAGAATTGAAAAAGCTTCGGTATGAAGAAAGCAAAACCCTTCATTTCGATTGGCGCAATTTGCCCGACGAAGATGCGGCCCAGAAAACGGCGAAAGAATTTGTCAACGGCCATGTAGACTTGATCGTAGCCTTTGAAAATCAAACTGCTCGCGCCGCTAAGGCCGCCACATCTGTAATCCCAATACTGCTGGTCCACGGCCAAGACGCGGTGGCCGAAGGATTCGGCAAAAGCATGTCCCACCCTGGTGGCAACATGACCGGCTTTCTCGGTGTCGGCGGTATTACTAAAAAACAAATCGAGTTATTCAAAGAAATTGTGCCACGGCTACAGCGGCTGCTGGTTCTTTCCGATCCCAAAGATTCTGCAGTGGAGCGCTCGCTCGCCAGCGTTCGAACGGCGGCAAAGGGTCTTCAAGTATCTCTGGTCGAACGCAGCGTTACCACACAGGCCGACATAGAACGTGTTTTGGAGTCATTAAAACAGGGCGAGGTAGCAGGCGTTTTCCCCTTGTCGCAAAGTCTCAATCTGAAATATTCTTCGCTCATGATCCGGCTCACTTCTGAAAAGCGCTTGCCGTTTGTTGGATACCGCAGAGAATGGGTTGAACAAGGCGCTCTCTTTTCCTACGCTCATGATCTCGCTTCTGTCGGCCCTCTCGCCGCCCAATACATAGACAGGATTTTGAAGGGCGCTAAACCAGCAGATCTCCCGTTCCAGGAAGCTTCTCAGTTTGACTTGGTGATCAACCTAAAGACCGCCAAACAGATCGGCCTCACAATTCCGCCGAACGTTCTGGCGAGAGCGGATAAGGTGATTCGGTGAAATATTCGTCGCGTTGGCTGCTTATCCTTCTCACTGTTGCTTCGGTCCATCTGGCCGAGGCGCAGCAGCCAACGAAAATTCCGCGGATAGGAGTTCTTGCAGCTGCCACTCCTGCCACAGCCGCACATCTTATTGAAGCGTTCAAGCAAGGTCTGCATGAACATGGCTATGTCGAAGGGCAGAATGTCGCCTTGGAGCTACGGTTCGGTGACGGCAAGGCTGAACAGTTTCCGATCCTTGCTGCCGAATTGGTTCGTTTGAAAGTCGATGTCATCCTAGCACTTACCAATCCGGTGATCGACGCTGTCAGGCAAGCGACACAGACAATTCCGATCGTCATGCCGGCCGCTTCTGACCCGGTTGGAGCCGGATTTGTCGCCAGCCTGGCGCGGCCAAGTGGAAACATAACGGGGTTAACCGGGTACTCCCCTGAGCTCAATGGAAAAAGATTGGAGCTCCTCAAGGAGGCTTTTCCCAAGCTTTCTCGGGTGGCCCTGCTCTTGAGTCCGAATTTTCCTGGAAGCACTCTCGATCTCAAAGAGACGCAGTCTGCGGCTCGCTCCTTGGGGCTTCGTATTCAACCTTTGGAAGTGCGAGATGACTCTGACATAGACCGTTCTTTTAAGGCGATGATCAAGGAGCGCGCCGACGCCTTGACCATGTTCCCAGGCCATCCGGTACTTTTTGTGAACCGCAAAAAGATCGTGGAGCTCGCGGCAAACCATCGGCTACCGGCAATGTACTCTCTAATTGAATTTGTTGACGCTGGTGGCCTCATGTTTTATGGACCAGACCTTCTCGCGGGATACCGGCGCGCGGCCGACTATGTGGACAAGCTCCTGAAGGGGGCCAAGCCCGCCGATCTGCCCGTGGAGCAGCCAACAAAGTTTGAATTCGTGATCAACTTAAAAGCCTCTAGGCGAATCGGCCTGACGATTCCGCCGAACGTTCTGGCGAGAGCGGATAAGGTGATTCGGTGAGAGTGGTCAGTAGTCAGCTGTCAATTTTCAGCAAAGCAAACCGTCTTAGGTCGAGGGCAGTTACGGTCGGGGTCTTCTGTGCTTTGCTCTTTACTCTTCGGTTACCCGCCGAAGCGCAACAGCTAGCAAAAATTCCTAAGATTGGAATCTTCTCAGCCGGTGTTGGTTCAGGCTCCGGCGGTATAGAGCTTTTTAAGCGTGATCTAGCCGCTCTGGGTTACGTTGAGGGCAAGAACATAGCGTTCGAATTTCGTACAGCGGATTATAAGCCGGATTTGTTTCCTGTTTTAGCCGACCAGCTGGTCCGCCTCAAAGTTGATGTGCTATACGCCTCCACCGTTAATGCTGCACTGGCCGCTAAGAATGCGACTAGAGCAATCCCCATCGTTTTTAATACCTCGGCCGATCCCGTAGCGGCTGGGCTGGTTGATAGTCTGGCGCGGCCGGGAAGAAACGTCACGGGGTTTACTTACATGACCGTCGTACTGGCGGGAAAGCGAATTGAGCTGGTCAAAGAAACTATTCCCAGCCTCTCTCACATCGCGGCACTGTGGAATCCCAAGTCTCCTGGCTCTGCACAGGAATGGAAAGAAAGCGAAACTACCGCAAAAGAATTAGGGTTGCAGCTTCACTCACTCGAGTTAAGTGCAGTCGAGGATTACGAGCAAGCGTTTAAAGACGCTATAAAACGGCGTATCGGCGCCCTGGCCGTAACCAAGAGGCGCTCTTTATTTTTCACCAAAAGCGGATCGCAGAGTGGGCGACGAATCGGCTGCCGGCAATTTATCCTCGCAGCGATTTTGTCGGCAGCGGTGGTTTGAGTGTCTTACGGTGCTGACCGAGCCGAAACCTTCAGGCGGTTGGCCTCTATGGTCGACAAAATTCTAAAAGGCACCAAGCCCGGCAATATTCCCGTAGAGCAATCAACCAAGTTCGAGATGGTGATCAATCTCAAGACCGCAAAGGAAATTGGCTTGACAGCGCCACAGGAGGTGCTGGCGAGAGCGGACAGAGTGATTAAGTGAAGTATTAAATTTTTTCACTAGGCAGGTCTCTGACTAATTGCGGGGACTCTATGGGCAAGAAGAGCTTTCTTCCAATAGCAGCGGCTATTCTTATCGGTCTAGCTCACAGCGCTGCTAATGCGCAGCAGCACAGCAAAATCGCACACGTTGGCATCTTATTGCCCAGCGCTCCCAATACCGCAGCAGATTCGAACCTCGAGGCATTTCGTCAGGGTCTTCACGACCTCGGTTATGTGGAAGGGCAGAACATCATCCTGGAATACCGATGGGCAGAAAATCGCGAAGACCAATATCCGGCGCTTGTAGCGGATCTGATTCGTCTCAAGGTCGACATTATTTTTACGAGTTCCACCCCCGCGATTCTCGTTGCCAAGCAAGCAACAAAGACGATACCCATCGTTTTTCCAGTTAGTAGCGATCCTGTGAGCGTAGGGATTGTGAATAGTTTCGCGCGGCCGGGCGGAAACGCTACAGGCCTTTCCAGCATGGCTTCGGACTTATGGCCAAAGCGCATGGAACTGCTCAAGGAGGCTTTTCCCAAAGTCACGCGTCTGGCGATGATTTGGAATTCGAGCAATCCGGGCATGAAGCTAAGGGCGAAAGAGACCGTAGCATCGGCCGGCCCGTTGGGAGTGACGGTTCAAGACCGCGGGGTCAGCGACCTTGACGGGCTGGAAGGGGTATTCGCGACTCTAACCAAGATTCGACCCGATGCGCTGCTTGTAATGGTGGATCCGTTCACGCGTTTTCACCTGAAGCGTATCTTGGAATTCGCGGCGAATAATCGCCTGCCGGCGATGTACGAAGACAGATCGTTTGTGGAAGCTGGTGGCCTAATCTCGTATGGACCGTGGAACGCTGAATTGTATCGGCGTTCAGCCAAGTACATAGACAAGATCCTAAAAGGCGCAAATCCGGCGGACCTTCCCGTCGAGCAGCCAACTAAGTTCGATTTCGTGATCAACCTGAAAACAGCCAAACAGATCGACGTCATCATTCCCCCGAATGTGCTGGCGAGAGCGGATAAGGTGATTAGATAAGAGGAGTACGTTATGAGACACAAATTTTGTTGCGGTTGTACTCGCCCTGACCGCTATCCGATTTGTACTTCCCATTTCTGCTTATGCGCAGCAGGCAAAGAAGGCTCCCGTGGTTGGTCATCTGACGTTGGCGAACACTCAGAGAGAGAACGAACAAACATTTGAGTGACCTTGCGTGAGATCCTAAAAGGCGCAAATCCCGCAGATATCACCTTAGCCATGGACACGTTTTGGGCACTTTCCATTTTTTTGACAAGAATCTGGACGGCGCCGAATCCTAAGAGTTGATTTTTAAGTTATGGAGCGGGCGACGGGGATCGAACCCGTGACGTCCAGCTTGGGAAGCTGGCATTCTACCGCTGAATTACGCCCGCTCAGTGCGGTGAGCTAGTCGATAAAACTTATGGAATTCGCTCCGGCTTGTCAATGCGTCTCCACATAAACACTTACCTGAGTTCACATCGCTGCATTTCAATGCATCAGAAGCTTGCGCGCTAGCGACAGGTTGTCCTATCTTGATTTCATGAAGTACAGAACACTCGGCAAAACCGGTTTACGCGTGAGCATCGTTGGGCTCGGCACGATGGTTCACGCGGGGCACTTTGGTCCGATGAAAGATTCGGAATCACTCGAGGCGATCGAGACAGCTCTCGAATTGGGTGTGAATTTCATCGACACCTCGGATGCCTATGGCGCCGGGTACGGCGAAACCCTGCTCGGCAACGCGTTCAAGGGCAAGCGCGACAAGATTGTCATCGCAACCAAAGGTGGCAACGTCATGGTCGGACCGAATCGGGGCAAGCGCATTTTCGAGCCCGATTATATCAGTCGCGTGATGGACGAAAGCTTGCGCCGGCTGCAGACCGATTACATCGACCTCTATCAACTGCATAACCCGACTGTCGAGGTCATCGAACGTGGCGCGGTTTGGGAGGTGCTCGAGCGCGCCAAAAAAGCCGGCAAGATCCGCCACTATGGAGTTTCCATCAACAGCATGGAAGAAGGCACCGCGGCAGTGAAAGATGGCCGCGCAGAAACCATTCAGGTCGAATACAATTTGCTCGCGCAGGAGCCCGCTGAAACGTTTTTTCCGGCGGCGCAACAGGCAAACATCGGGGTGATCGCCCGGGTGCCGCTCAAGCGCGGCATTCTGACGGGAAAATTGAAGCAATCCGACGAACAGCGCTTCCAGGGCGAGGACGTGCGCGCGCGCAGCTTCAAGGGCGAAGCTTTCGCTCAAGAACTGGCGAAGGCAGAGCAATTGAAATTTTTAGCGCACGGGCCGGTGCAGAGTCTTGGCCAGGCTGCGATCGCCTTTTGCATTGCTCATCCCGCAGTCAGTGTGGTGATTCCCGGTGCGCGCAATGCTGAACAGATGCGCGAGAATGCATCGGCCGCTGACGTCGAAATTCCCGCGGCCGATCTGGACAAAATCTCCGATCTGAGGCGCCGTAATTTCGCCGTCTAGTGGCGCATTGCATCGATTCATCATGAACAAAGTAATTTCACAATGGCCCAATGACAAAAAGCTCGCCGTACTGATAACAGTGATGTTCGAAATCTGGTCCGACGGCAAAGCGCCGCCCTACTCACCCATGACGACGTCGCTCAAGCCTGGAACGATCGATCTTCTCGGCATTTCCTGGTCGCAGTACGGCGGCAAAACCGGCATCTGGCGGTTCATGAGAATTTTCACAGACCTCGAAATCGCTGCAACCATTTGTCTGAACGCCAGATGTGCGGAAGTTTTTTCGGAAGCAGTGAAAGAGCTGCACCGCCGTTTCCTTGAATTCGCCGTCCATTCGTTCACTCTATATTTGATTCTTCCCTATCTTTCTCTTTAACAAGAGACTGAGGTGATCCACCGGTGCTCGGGAATTATCCAACGCGCCGTCGGCACCCGACCTGTTGGTTGGTTTAGTCCGGTAGCGGCGCCCACAACTGAGACAGCGGGACTACTTGCGGAAGCGGGTTTTCTTTGGCACGGCGACTATAACGATACGGATTTGCCCTACGTTTTAGAAACCGGAAAGGGAAAATTGGTCGCCATACCACACAGTGACTTCACCGACAATCGAACACTGCGTTCCAGTCCGCGCGATTTTTACAACGTCTACAAAGATACGTTTGACTACCTCTATCGATATGAAGCTCCATCACTGATCAATCTTACTGTGCATGCGCATTTCGGCGGCCGGCCGCTCATGTCGGCAATGCTGCATGACCTGTTGAAGTATATGCGCGGGTATCCAGATGTTTGGTTCGCCCGCCACGATGAGGTGGCGCGCTGGACCATCAAGCAGGCGGAGAGCTAACGTCCAAGAATTCATTGTCGCCTGGCCGCGCTCAACAATTTTATTTTCAAGCGGATCCCGGCGGCGACATTGCACTTTGATCGGCAGATCGCTGGTTAGAACTCTCCGCGAAAAAATCCCCGCTGCCCTCGCGCTTCCTCCACCCCCACTTCCAAGTAGCGGATTTGACTCTTAGGAAAACTCCGACGGACTTTTCGGCGGATTTGACCGGCAACATACTCGGCGAGCAGTTCCGTGCTGGTATTGATCAATGGAAGTAAAAGCACATCCTGCCGCGGCAAAATAATTTTTTGCTGCTTATAACGGAGCTCGATCTCATGGGGCCGCTGGCGGAGGTCAACCATCGGGCTAGCACTCTGAATCAACGTCCGGTGATCCAGATCATCGCAGATGCGCTTTACCAGCGGTTTGAACGATATAAAATCGAGCAGCACGCCGGCAGGATCGAGTTCCCCTGCCATCACGACCGACACTTGATAATTGTGCCCGTGCAGCGGTTCTCGTTGGCCATTGCTGAAAATCAAGAAATGGGCGGAAGCAAAGTTGAAATAATCTTTGGCGACTTCGATCCTAAATGATCGCGACATGCGTCGGACGTTAGCCAAAACAACCAAGGCTTTCAACCGGGTGATCTGGCCAATTGCATTATTTACTTTCTTACATCGACTCCGATCGCTTCGGTGATTCGCTTGAAACCATCGCGCTCGAGCAACCGGAGCAGTCCTGCATTGATGCGCTTGACTGCGCCAGGACCTTCATAAATCCAACCGGTATAGATCTGCACCGCCGTCGCGCCGGCCTTGATCTTGTCGTAAGCATCGGCCGCGTTGAAAATTCCACCCACACCGATGATCGGTAATTTAGGACCGGCAAGTTGGTAAATGTGCTTGACGAATGAGGTTACCCGCGTCGTAATCGGCCTCCCGCTCAACCCCCCCGGCTCCCGACCGTAACATGACTTGAGCCTTTCCCGCATGAACGCCGTTGCATTCGTCGCGACGATTCCCGTTAGTCTGGCATTGCAGGCCTCTTCGATGATCTCATCTACCTGAAAGAATTCCATATCGGGAGCAATTTTCACGAATAGCGGTTTGGGAGCGGTTTTCGCGAGCGTCGCAAGGTCGGTATTTTTCTGCTGCACCGAGGAAAGTAATTCACGTAAGAGGGACTTCTCCTGTAGGTCGCGTAGATTCGGCGTGTTGGGTGAGCTCACGTTCAAGGTGAAGAAATCACCGTGAGGAAAGAGCGTCTCGAAGCAGGACAGAAAATCCGCCACCGCATCTTTGGTTTCCACGATTTTCGTTCTGCCGAGATTCAAGCCAACGGGAATTTTGGGCCAGTGGCCGTTGGCCCGCAATCGACCGAGCTTAGCGGCAATGACGGCGGCTCCTTCGTTATTGAAGCCCAGCCGATTGATCAGCGCGTCGTCCTCGGGAAGACGATAAAGCCGAGGCTTGGGATTCCCCGGCTGTGCTTGGGCGGTAATTGCGCCAATTTCCATAAATCCGAAACCGAACGCGGCAATCGTTTTCGGAGCGCGCGCGTTTTTGTCAAAACCGCCGGCAAGCCCAACGGGATTGGTAAACTTTAGCGGTCCGAGGATCACCGGCAGACGCTCGTCATCAATCCGATAACACTTGTCGAGAAGCGGCGATAGAAACTCCGCTTGCGCCATGAGCGCAAGGATTAGCTCGTGGCTGGCTTCGGGATCTTTGCGAAAAAGCAGCGGACGAATGAGCTTTTGGTACAACATCGAGAATCAGAATGACCTGGAAGAGCCGGTGGCATCTGCCGAGCGGCAAGTTGACACACGAGAGGGAGAGCACAATCACTCTCCCTCTTCGTATCGTACATGACTAACGCTGGCGACCGTAATTGGAGCGGCTATCGCTTACATCATTTGAATGGGGCGCAAGGTGCGGGAGTCATAATCATATTTTCTTGCATAACCAGAAACTCTCGAGTTGCCGGCGGCCATCCCTCGACAGTCTTGGTTGCCTCAGCGCGCAACCGTTCGCGCTCGCCGGCATCTTTGTACGCCCAAACATGAATGTACTGGTTCAGCGGTCCGACGATAGTTTGCCCAGCGAACACCAGCGGCGAGACCTTGGTCCGCGCTGGAATGACCTTACCAAAGCGCTCCAATACCGTCGGCATCGTCCCCGGCTGATAGGTGTAGGTGCGGAACTCGTAAATTTCGCCCAGCTTGCGCTCCGGAAGCGGCGGTGAGAACGGCGCTGGCTGAATGAATTTGTTTTCCTGCGTGACGATGAACTCCTGGGTTTTGGGCGGCCACTTTCCGGTTTTTCTTGCTTCGGCGCCGATCCGCTCCCGATCTTCGAAGCTTTCATACGGCCAGACGTGAACGACCCGATTCAACCCGCCCACTTCGGAAAGCCATAGGCCGAGCAATTTCGAAAATTGCAATCGCGCCGTGAGCCCTTCGGCAAATCGTTCGACAAAGTTATGAGTCATCCCGGGTTTCAACACATAGGTTCGCATCTCGAGAAACATCGCCTACCTCCTTTGATTGAGTTTCCTAACCTTTCCCATAAAGCGCCGAGTAAATGCAACAGCAGGTCTGTCAGTCGAACATAACTTGACGGTAGATTTTACGCCTCGATGTCTCTTGTCATGACGGGGTAGTTCGCTTCGAAGAAAAGGCTAGCCAATGTCATCGATGACCCATCAGAGCATTCGTCGGTTGAGAATCGACGTACTTGTCAACGAAGCTTGATTACTTATCATGGTTGTCATCCTGACCTAGATACCTCGCTCTCCCAACAACCACAAAGTGCCACAAGCTACCCCGTCGGACGGTGGTACACATGTTGCTGCTGAGCACAGGCTGTTTAGTAACCCGGTCATTTTGCTCAATTAGAGAAAGTTGAAGATGGAAGCCAAAAATCCAACGGATAATTCCACACGGCAGCAAACCGACAATCTTTATCCACGCTCCGGCACGCTGCGCAGAAAAATCGAAATCCCTGGCCAGACTCTCGATGAGCCCACTGCCACAGTCAGGCAGCAATCCGCTTCGCCGGAAAAACGCAAGTTGTATTTGCCGGTCAAAGGCAAGTTTTTTGTCTCAACGGCTTTTGCATGTATCTGGATTTCGCTTTCTTGGTTCCTCGCACAACACTGGCTCGCCGAGCTCGCTCAGGTGGTTGGCGAAATGCCGGCCGCTGTCATCGTGTTTTTTATCGCTCTGCTGCCCGGGTTTCTGAACGCACATATTTTATCCAGCGTGATTCTTGACCGTCCGCCCAAACTCCGCATGGATCTGAAATTTCCCGCAATCAGTCTGTTGGTTGCGGCTTACAACGAAGAAGAAAA
>Ga0164304_10000419_pt1 | contig 11920 bp, 11 predicted proteins | sample Whisoiple_217_MG_FD_110216 | JGI IMG/M metagenome (GOLD analysis project Ga0164304, IMG submission 110216) | Soil microbial communities amended with pyrogenic organic matter from upstate New York, USA - Whitman soil sample_217_MG | ecosystem: Environmental > Terrestrial > Soil > Agricultural...
ACCCGCCACCACGTCGAAGTACGACGCCGACCCCTTGAACTCGCAGTAGGTCGTGCCCCCGACCGGAACCAGCGAACCGTCGAGGAACGAGGCGTACGGCAGGTAGAAGGCCGGCGGATGGCTGGTCTCCAGCACCCGCAGCGCCGACCGCGTACGGGCGACGACCTCGTCGCCGAGGACGACGACGACCTCCTCGCCGCTGGCCTCGACGCGTGGCGGTCGGGGGTAGTCCCAGACCGACTCCTGACCGGGAGCGGGCGTGACACGGCTTGCTGGTGGCATACGAGCATCCTGCCTCCCGCACCGGGAATCGAAGTTGGTGGGGTGGGCGTTGACCGCCATACTGGAGGTTCTTGACAACTGAACAGCGTGACGTTGGTGCCCCCTCAGGGGGGTGATCGGTTTCGACGGTGGTCGTCTCACCAGGAGAAGCGGGCCGAGGATGTGCGGTTATCTCGTTAACGCTCCGTGCAAACCAATAGGTGCCAACTCCAAGAGCACCGACCTCGCCCTCGCCGCCTGAGCGAGCGCATAGGTCCGTCAGCCTGAGGTAGTTCCCGACTCAGTGCCTGGCGTCAGCTAGGGAACTCACCGCGCGGTCATGCCGAGGGGCCGCGGGGGACATCTACTCGGCTGGGCCTGTCGGAGAACGTGTGCGTGCGAGCTCCGAGGCCGAGAAAATCCACAGCGCACTGCGCCCGGAGAAGTCCTGGTCATTCGTCATCGGACGCGGGTTCAATTCCCGCCACCTCCACCATGCGGCACCCTCGTCACGCTGTTCGTCACGACAGAAGGGCCCGACCGGTCTCCGGTCGGGCCCTTCTGGTCTGGCGGTTGCGGTATGCGGGTCAGCTCGCGCTCTGCTCGACCTTCTCGTCCTTCTTCTCGGCCAGCTCCGCGCGGACGGCGTCCATGTCCAGGGCCCCGACCTGCTGGACGAGGGACTGGAAGGCCTCCTTGGGCAGCGCGCCGGGCTGGCGGAACACGAGGATGCCGTCCCGGAACGCCATCAGCGTCGGGATCGAGGTGATGTTGACGGCGGCGGCGAGCGCCTGCTCCGCCTCGGTGTCCACCTTGGCGAAGACGATGCCGTCGTGCTGCTCCGAGACGTCCTCGTAGACGGGGCCGAAGCGCTGGCACGGCCCGCACCACTCAGCCCAGAAGTCGACGAAGACGGTCCCGTTGTCGAGCACGGTCTGCTCGAAGTTCTGTGCGGTCAGCTCGGTCGTGGCCATATGTCCTCCAACGGGCCGGGTGCGTCGACTATTCCGAGACGGTTCGGTCCGCGTCGCCGACCGACGACCCGTCCAGCGCCCACGTCACGGTGATCGCGGCGGTGACGGTTTGTTCGCCGGCCTCGACCGGCATCGCGGAGTCCGCGCTGGCCATGGCCATCCGCATCATCGGCCGGGCCGGGCCACCGCCGACGGCCCCCTCGACGACGGACAGGACCTCGCCGAGGACCGCGTCGGACAGCGCCGCATACTGGCCGGCCTTGGCCCGCGCGTCCAGGAACGCCGCGGACCGCGCCTCGTCCTGCAGGGCGGAGACGTCACTGAGGTCGAGCTGGATCGAGTCGACCGACAGGCTGTTGCCGGCCACGCCCGCGACCGCGTCGACGACGGCGCCGACCCGGTCGACGTCGCGGACCATCACACCGAGGCGGTGGAAGGCCTGGTACCCCACGACCCGCTGCCCGTCCCTGTCGTACCGAGGGTGCACGCCCGCGCCGGTGGAGCTGATGTCGCCGGCGCGCACGTCCTGGGACCGCGACGCCGTGCCGATCGCCTGCACGCGTTCGCCGACCAGTCGCAGCGCCGAGGAGACGTCGTCGCCGTCGCAGGTCACGCCGAGCGCGAGGCGCACGACGTCCGGGGTCGCCGTGGCCTTGCCGCTCCCGGTCACCTGGACGATCCGGCGGTGTCTGGACATGCGGGTCACGGTACCTGCCCGTTAGGGCGGAACCCTCCCGAACTCGGCGATACCGACGTACCGTGGTGCGGGTCGGATCTCGGGGAACCGACGACGGTATGCGCCCGGGCGTGAGCGACTGGGGCACGGACATCGAGCAGGGGCAACGGTGCGGCGGTTACGAGTGGTGCGGACTCCCGAGTCTCCTGCGCCGAGCGTGCCGGTCGCGCCGCCCGACGACCTCGTCGAGCTGACGCCCTACACCTCCGACGCGATGCCCACCGCACGCGCCACGAGGACCGTCGTGCTCCCCATCCTCCTCGTCGGTTGCCTTGGTGCGCTTGCTCTCCCGGTCGCCGTCGCGGTGCCGTATGCGACTCGCGCCGAGTCCCCGGCGGCGCCGGCCGCCGCCGCTGTGCTGTTGCCGCCGGGCACGAAGGTCGACCTACCGGTCGCCGAGCTCGACGACCGGGCCCCGACCCGGATCTTCGTCGTCACGACGCCGTCGGCCACCTCGGCCCCGACCGAGACGGCCGTTGTCGGCACCCCGACCGACGCCGCGCCGGTCGACGAGGCCGCCGTCGAGGCCCAGGCGCAGTCGGCCCTGTCCGGCGCTCCCGGCGTCACCGACGGGGCGACGGGCATCCCGGTGACCGTGCTCGCCGCATACCGGAAGGCGGAGGCCAACCTCGCGGCGGCCAAGCCGTCCTGTCACCTGCCGTGGTGGCTCGTCGCGGGCGTCGGCCGGATCGAGAGCGGCCACGCGTTCGGCGGGCGCGTCGACGCGAACGGCAACACCCGCGGCCGGATCATGGGGCCGCTCCTCGACGGGTCCTCGCCCGGTACGGCGGTCATCCGCGACACCGACGGCGGCAAGTGGGACGGTGACGCGACGTTCGACCGGGGCATCGGCCCGATGGGGTTCCTGCCGGGGTCGTGGACCGAGTGGGGCAAGGACGGCAACGGCGACGGGGTGGCCGACCCCAACAACGTCTTCGACGCGGCCACGGCGGCCGGCTACGTGCTCTGCTCGGTCGGCGACCTGTCGAACCCGGCGACGATGGCCAAGGCCCTGCTGCGGTACAACCACTCGGCGTCCTACGTGAACATCGTGCTGACCTGGGCCGCGGCCTACCGCGACGGCGTGACGCCGACCGCCGACTCGACGGGGTCGGTTCCGGCGCCGGCGAAGCCGAGTGCGACGCCGCCCCCCGCCTCGACCCCTCCGCCGTCGTCGCCGACCCCGCCGCCGGCCTCCACCCCGCCGCCCCCGCCGCCGTCGACGACGACGACCACCCGCCCACCGACCACGACGACCACGGTCCCGCCGACCACAACGACCACGCCGACCACCACGTCCACGACGACGACGTTGCCTCCGACCACGACGACGACGGTCCCGCCGACCACGACGGGCTGACGTCGGGCTCACGTCGGGCTGAGGTCCGGTCGCCCTCCCTGTCGTGGTCGAGGCTTTCGGCGGCTACTGATAGAATTCGGGTTCGAACCAGGCTTCCTGGGCGCAAGGCTGCGCCCCACCTCCCCCACCGATGTGGGGTGGTGACCAGACGAAGCCGGTCCCTGACCGACCGGGCACCCGCCCGGATCCCGGTCCACCGGGCGCCGCCAGCCGGCGCCTGAGGTACGTCTTGCACGGTCGCTCTCGCCAGGCGGCTCGAGGCGTGTCTAGCCCGAGTCACTGTTGTCATAGACCGAAAGAGCTGAACTTCCCCGTGCCCAAAACCCGTACTGCCTCCTCCAGCGCGCCCAAGAAGGCTCGCTGGAGCACCGCCCAGAAGGCGGCCGCCCGCAAGGGGTCGCCGTCGAGCCGGACCGACCGTCCGGGTCGCCCCGACCGCCCCGCTCGCTCGGACCGCCCGGTTCGCGCCGGCCGACCCGACCGCGTCGAGCGTTCCGACCGTCCCGTGCGCTCCGACCGCTCGGACCGTCCCGTGCGCTCCGATCGCCCCGTGCGATCGGACGGCCCGGTCCGCTCGGACCGCCCCGTGCGCTCCGACCGCTCGGACCGGACCGAGCGTCCCGACCGCGGCTCCTACTCCACCCGTCCTGAGCGCACCGAGCGTCCAGAGCGCTCGAGCTACCCGGTGCGGGTGCGCGAGTACTCGCGTGACGACCGCCCCGTCCGTCGCGAGTCCACCCCGGACGGCGACCGTTCGCGCTACGCGCGACCCGCCCGGCGCGAGGGCTTCGGCCACGACGGCGAGCGCCGCCGTCCGCCGCACCACGATCGCGCCGCATACCAGACGCACTCGACCCGCAGCCACGTCCCCGGTCACGCCCCAGGCGGCGTCGACCCCGAGGCCGAGCGGATCGCCGCCGACTCGTGGACCAAGTCCACCCGTCGCTCGGTGAGCACCGGTCCGGTCGATGTCGCGCCCGACAACGCGTTCACCGCACTCGGCCTGCCCGAGCGGCTCGTCGAGCGACTGGCCCGCGACGGCATCACCGAGCCCTTCCCGATCCAGACCGCCGCGATCCCCGACGGCCTCGCCGGCCGCGACGTGCTCGGACGCGGCCGGACCGGCTCCGGCAAGACGCTGGCCTTCGGCCTCCCGACCGTCACCCGCCTCGCCAACGACGCACCGAGCTCCGCCCCTCGTCGTCCGCGAGCCTTGGTCCTCGTGCCCACACGCGAGCTGGCCATGCAGGTGTCCGACGCGCTGGAGCCGTTCGTGCACGTCATGGGCCTGCGCCACAAGCTCGTCGCCGGCGGCCTCAGCTACACCACCCAGATCGCCGCCCTCAACCGTGGTGTCGACCTCCTCATCGCCACGCCGGGCCGTCTGAACGACCTCATCGAGCGCGGCGCCATCGAGCTGGGCGACGTCCAGATCGCCATCCTCGACGAGGCCGACCACATGGCCGAGATGGGGTTCCTCCCGGAGATCACGTCGATCCTCGACCTGCTCCCCGAGGGCGGCCAGCGGCTGCTCTTCTCGGCGACCCTCGACCGGGGCGTCGACGGGCTGGTCGAGCGGTACCTCACCGACGCCGTCACCCACTCTGCCGACGACGCGCAGGCCTCGATCACGACGATGGCCCACCACGTGCTCCTCGTCGACCCGCAGCACAAGAAGGTCATCACGGCCGAGGTCGCGAACCGACCGGGCCGCACCGTGGTCTTCGTCCGCACCAAGCTCGGTGCCGACCGTGTGGCACAGCAGCTGCGCGAGCAGGGCGTCCTCGCGGCCGCGCTGCACGGCGGTCTGAGCCAGGGGGTCCGGAACCGGGTCCTCGGCGCGTTCCGCGAGGGCACCCTCCCGGTGCTCGTCGCCACCGATGTCGCCGCTCGCGGCATCCATGTGGACGACGTCTCCGTGGTGCTCCAGGTCGACCCGCCGGCGGACCACAAGGACTACCTGCACCGCTCGGGCCGTACCGCACGGGCCGGCGAGGCCGGCACCGTCGTCACGCTCGCCCTCCCGCACCAGCGCCGCACCATGGAGCGCCAGCTGCGCGACGCCGGTGTCGATGCGGTACCGGTCAAGGCCGTGCCGGGCGACGCGGTGATCGCCGACACCGGGGGTCGTACCCCGACCGGCGTCCCCGTGGCCGACGAGGTCTACCGCCGCCTCCTCGAGGCGGAGAAGCGCCTGCGGCGCGGCCCCGGCGGTCCCCGTGGACCTCGTGGCGGTGCCGACCACCGTGGTGGCGGTACGCGCGGACGTCGCCCTCGCCCGTAGTCCACACCGCTCCCGATCCCACGACGCTCGCCGACCGCATACCTGCGGCCGGCGAGCGTCGTCGGATGCGAGACTGGCGCCGTGGTCGACGACGTGCGGGCGTTCTTCGCCGGCCGTCTCCTCGTGGCCTCGCCGCAGATCGAGGAGGAGACGTTCCGGCGCTCCGTCGTGCTGCTGCTGCACCATGACGAGGACGGCGCCCAGGGCGTCATCCTCAACCGGCCGATCGAGGCCGACATCGACGCCGTCCTTCCGGGCTGGAAGGACATCGCGTCCTCGCCGCAGACGATGTTCCAGGGCGGCCCGGTCGAGCTCAACTCGGCGATCGGTCTCGTCACGGTGCCCGGCGACGAGCCGGAGCCCCTGGGCGTCAAGCACCTGTTCGGAGGCCTCGGCCTCGTCGACCTCGACGCGCCGCCGAATCTCGTCGCTCCGGAGGTCGCCGGTATGCGGATCTTCGCGGGCTACGCGGGATGGTCCGGTGGGCAGCTCGAGAACGAGATCCTCCGGGGCGACTGGTACGTCGTGGACAGCGAGTCGCGGGACGCCTTCTCGATGGCTCCGGAGCGGCTGTGGTCCGACGTCCTGCTGCGCCAGAACGACAGCCTCAAGCTGGTCGCGAGCTACCCGGACGACCCCACCCTGAACTGACGCGGGAAAATGGGTCCATGAGCCACCAGTACCGCGAGGGCTGGGTCGACCGGCAGATCCGGGAGGCCCAGGAGCGCGGCGAGTTCGACAACCTGCCCGGCGCCGGTAAGCCGCTCGGCGACCTCGGGGACCCCAACGACCCCGACTGGTGGGTGCGCCGCTACATCGAGCGCGAGCAGCTCGACGTCTCGGGAGCGCTGCCCTCTCCGCTGATGCTGCGCAAGGAGGCCGCGTCCTTCCCGGACTCGCTCGCGGACGTCCGGACCGAGGCCGAGGTCCGCGAGATCCTCGAGGACTTCAACCGGCGGGTCAAGGTCGACCGGCTGCGCCCGGCGGTGGGCAACCTGCCGCCCCTGCTGGCCCGGACCGTGGACGTCGACGAGATCGTCGAGCAGTGGCGGCGGCTCCGCGAGTCGATGGCCCCCCCGCCCTCCGAGCCGACCGGGCCCCCGCCACCGTCACGGCCCTGGTGGCGGCGTCGGCGCGACCGCTGAGCCCCCCGCATACACTCGCGGGATGAGCCAGCCGTACCCCGAGCCGCTGCGCGAGCCCGAGGCTCCGCGGACGGCGACGTCCGTCCTCGAGCGCGAGGAGACCCAGGAACAGGTCGCCGAACCGGGCGACCACGAGCGGTTCGCCCACTACGTGCGCAAGGAGAAGATCCTCGAGAGCGCGCTGAGCGGGGAGCCCGTCGTCGCGCTCTGCGGCAAGGTCTGGGTCCCTGGACGAGACCCCAACAAGTTCCCGGTCTGCCCGGTCTGCAAGGAGATCTACGAGGGTCTGCGCAAGGCCGAGGGCAACGACGACTAGGTCGGACCGACCCGGCTGACGCGGCCGTATCAGCGGGTTCGGCGCGCCCCTCTGTGAGATGTGGCCACCGCCCTCTCCCTCGGTCGGGCTGCCGCGCGCACAACGCGCCGCCGCCTGCCCGTCACCGCGACGCTGACGGTCGCCGTCCTCGTGCTCGGGGCGGCGAGCGGCGCGCTGTGGACCCCCCTTGCCGGTGAGCCGCTCGCCGACGCGGTGGCGTACGGACCGGCGAGCGTGCACACGGGTCACTGGTGGGGCCTCGTCACCGGCGCCTTCTTCGCGGACCACCCGGTCGCCTATGTGGCGCTCCTGCTGGGCGTCGTGCTGGCTGGCGGGTTCGCCGAGTGGCGCCTCGGTACGGGACGCGCGCTCGTGGCCGGCCTGGTCGTCCACCTCGTCGCCGTCGGGGGAGCGATGGCCCTGGTCCTCGGCGCTGCCGGGCACGGGTGGGACTGGCCTACCGGCCTCGCGCGCCACAGCGACCTGGGCATGACGACCGCCCTTCTCGGCGCCGCGGCGGCCGCCTCCGCGACGCTGTCCCCAGGATGGCGGCTCCGGCTTCGCGCGCTGCTCGTCGGGTATGCCGCGCTCGCCCTGGTCGTCGCCGGCGGCCTCGCCGACCTGGAACGGCTGCTCGGCATCGCGGCCGGGCTCGCCCTCGGCCCGATGGTCGCCTCCGCCGCTCGACGGCGCGGCCGGGCCCGCCATGCCGACCGCCGGCTGGTCGTGGCGCTCGCCCTGCTCGTGGTCGCGCTGGTGACCCTCCCGCACGCTGTGGACCTGCCGTGGCCGCTGGACCGGCGAGCTCTGGGGTGGCCTCCCGCCGGCCCCGCCGTCCTGGCGGACATCGTGCTGCTGCTGGCCGCCGTCGTTCTCGTCGCGTGGCCGGGGCGTCACCGGGTCCACCGCACGCCGTCGCCCGAACCGCACGCGGAGCGCCAGCTGGCACGGGACCGGCTGAGGGCGGTCGGCTCCACCAACCGGCTGGCCTGGATGACGACCTGGCCGCAGAACCGGTGGTTCCACAGCACTTCCGCCCCCGGCTACCTGGCCCACCGAGTGCACGCCGGCGTCGCCATCGGACTGTGCGACCCGGTCGCTGTGGACGAGCCGGGGCGAGGCCTGCTGCTGCACGAGTTCGCCACGCGGGCTCACCGGCGCGGGCTCGTCCCTTGCGTCTTCGCGGCCACCGCCGAGACCGCGGCCACCGCGGTGGCGATGGGGTGGCGGGTGCTGCCCGTCGGCGAGGAGGCCGTCGTGGACCTACCCGGCCTGGCCTTCCAGGGCCGCGCCTGGCAGGACGTCCGGACCGCCCTCAACCACGCGGCCCGCAGCGGCATCACCGTCGAGACCGGCCGGTTGGACGAGCTCCCCGACGCCGTCCGGCTCCAGGTGGCCGAGATCTCGTGCGGCTGGACCACCGGACGACGGCTGCCCGAGCCGGGGTTCACCCTCGGCGGTCTCGACGAGGCCGCCGACCCTGAGGTGGTGGTGTCGGTCGCCGTCGACCCGGCCGGCGTCGTCCACGGCGTCACGTCGTGGCTGCCGTCGCACCGCCCGTCCGACGGCACGGTCGAGGGCTGGACGCTCGACGTCATGCGGCGTCGCGAGGGCCGTGAGGCGTTCCGTCCGGTGATGGAGCTGCTCATCGCCACGTCACTGCTGCGGTTCCGCGACCAGGGGTGCGCCTGGGCCTCGTTGTCGGCGTCCCCGCTCGCCGCCACCGGGCCCGCCGCCGACGCCTCAGGACGCTCGGCCGGCCTCGAGCTGATGGTGCAACGGGTCGCCACGCGGCTCGAACCGTTCTACGGGTTCCGGTCGCTGCACGCCTTCAAGGCGAAGTTCTCGCCGCGGTTCGAACCCCTCTACCTCGTCTACCCCGACGACGTGGCGTTGCCGAGGATCACGGTGGCCCTGGCCCGCGCCTATCTGCCCGAGGCCCGGCTGCGGGACCTCGCCGCCCTGTGGCCCGACCGGCATACCGCGGAGCGACCCGCTCGCGGTCAGGCGTCCACGGCGCGGGTGACCAGCGCGTTGAGCACCGCCGCCGCCTCCTCCGCGCCGTCGACGGAGACGTAGGTCCGCGTCCCGTCGCGCTGCACGACCCGCAGCGCCTCGCCGGAACGCGTCACGAAGGCGCGCTCGTCGGTCCTGAACCGGAGCCCGAACCCGCCGAACTCGCGGAGGGCATGCAGCTCGGACCCCTCCGCATACGCGACCGAGACGAGGGGTACCCGAAGCCACCGCACGATCCCGGCCGACGTGACCCGCAGCCCGTCGGCGTCGACGACCACCCGCGCATGGGCCACTAGGAGCAGCAGCACGATCCCGAGGGCCGGCCCGATGGCTGCCCACGGTGCGGCCACGACCGCGACGAAGCACCCGACCACCGCGAGGCCCAGGGCGAGCCACACCACCCACGCCCCGGCCGCCGTCCAGCCGAACCACACCAGCCGCTCACCTTCGGCGAGAGGTATGCGTGGAGCATCCGCCGGGACGGCGGGGGCCACCGAGTCGGGCCGGGGGAGAACGGGGTTGAGCATCCACGCGACCGCGCCCAGCACTGCGCCGACCAGCGCGCCCAGGACGAACACCATCGGCGAGAGCGTCGCGGCGCTTGGATCGGTGACCCCGCGCTGGCCCAGCAGAGCCCCGTAGAGCACGGTGCCGAGGAAGCCGCTCATCACGCCGACGGTGGTCGCCATGATGCGGCGGCCGTCGCCGGGCATGACCCACGCGACCAGCGCGAGCAGCAGCGAGAGGCCGACGACGAACGCGGTCGCCGTCACGGTGTACGCCACCAGGGTCTGCGTGCCGTCGACCCCGTTCGGGCCCCAGTGGCTCGCGACGACGGCGGGCAGCTGCGACCAGGAACCGGCCACCAGGGCGAGGCCGGTGACCACGACGAGAGCGGGCAGGGCGAGGACCGTTGCGACGTACCGGCCGGTTCCGGGAACGCGCGGGCGCCGGGTCGTCGGGGTGGGGTGTCGGGTCGTCATCATGACCACTCCTTCGTGACGAGCGAGACGGTCTCCTGCCGACTCAGGCCCGCGGTGGCGGCGGCGCGCACCAACGCACGCACCGCCTCGCCGACCTCGACGAGGGCCGTCGGCTGGGCTCCGGTGACGACCGCACCCCGTCCCCGGCGCAGGTCGACGAGGCCCTCGTCACGCAGCTCCTGGTAGGCGCGGAGGACGGTGTGGAGGTTGACGTCGAGGGACCGGGCGACCTCCTTGGCCGCGGGCAGGCGGTCGCCGGTCCCGAGCCGGCCCTCGAGGACCTCGCGTCGAACGCCCGCGGCGATCTGCGCGAAGATCGGCAGCGAGGACGCCGGGTCCACTCGGATGAGCATATTTCTAGTTTAACTAGAAATAGCCGCCGTCACCAGAGGGGCGGTCCGGTACTCGATCCGGGTCGCCAGCGAGATGGCGGTCGACGCGCGGATCACGTGCGAGTCGTCGACCACGAGGTCGATGACCCGCTGCAGGTCCGCGTTGTCACGGGCGACGGCCCGGATCAGCAGGTCGCCGGAGCCGGTGATCGTGTGCGCCTCCAGCACCTCCGGGATCCGGGCGAGGTGCTCGACGACCGGTCCATGGCCGCGGCCCTGTCGGATCTCCAACGTGCAGAACGCGGTCACCGGGTAGCCGAGCGCGGCCGGGTCGACGGTGGGCGCGAACGAGCGGATCACGCCGCGTTCGGTGAGCCGGTCGAGCCGAGCCTGGACCGTGCCCCGGGCCACCCCCAGCCGGCGGGAGGCGCCGAGCACACCGACGTTCGGCTCGTCGGTGTAGAGGCGCACGATGCGGGCGTCGAGCTCGTCCAGGTTCGGCGGGGGCATGGACAGAGTGTCCAGCCTTGACCGGCATACTGACAACAACGTGCGCACCATGACCAGCGTGTCGGGTACCGGTTGACCAGCGAAGCGCCGCGCCGGATGCTTCGGGCATGACGACGACGATGGTGTCCCGGGTCGATGGCGACGCGACTGACGATCTGACCCAGCAGGAACGCGACGCCGGCTTCGACGTCGACCAGCTGAAGCAGCTCGTCGGACTGGTCGCCTACGACGAAGCCAAGGACGTCTTCCCGGTCACCGGTTGGGACGCCATCGTCTTCGTCGTCGGCAACGCGACACAGACCGCGCACTACTACCAGTCCGCCTGGGGCATGCAGCTGGTCGCCTACCGGGGGCCGGAGACCGGGCATCGCGACCACAAGTCCTACGTCCTCGAGTCCGGCTCGATCCGGTTCGTCATCTGCGGCGCGGTCGACCCCGAGAGCCTGCACGCGGACCACCACCGCAAGCACGGCGACGGTGTCGTCGACATCGCCCTCGAGGTTCCTGACGTGGACCGGTGCATCGCCCAGGCCCGGCGGGCCGGCGCGACCGTGCTCGAGGAGCCGCACGACGAGTCCGACGAGCACGGGACCATCCGCACCGCTGCCATCGCCACCTACGGCGACACGCGACACACCCTCGTCCAGCGGGTCGTCGGAGGCCACCGTTACGCCGGTCCCTACAAGCCAGGTTTCGTGGCGGCGGCGTCGACGGTTTCGCGTCGCGAGGGCCAGCCCAAGCGGCTCTTCCAGGCCCTCGACCACATCGTCGGCAACGTCGAGCTCGGCCAGATGGACGAGTGGGTGGGCTTCTACAACCGGGTCATGGGCTTCGTGAACATGGCCGAGTTCGTCGGCGAGGACATCGCCACCGACTACTCCGCCCTCATGTCCAAGGTCGTGGCCAACGGGAACCACCGGGTGAAGTTCCCGCTCAACGAGCCGGCCGTCGGGAAGCGCAAGAGCCAGATCGACGAGTACCTCGAGTTCTACCAGGGCCCGGG
>Ga0164304_10000421_pt1 | contig 11901 bp, 11 predicted proteins | sample Whisoiple_217_MG_FD_110216 | JGI IMG/M metagenome (GOLD analysis project Ga0164304, IMG submission 110216) | Soil microbial communities amended with pyrogenic organic matter from upstate New York, USA - Whitman soil sample_217_MG | ecosystem: Environmental > Terrestrial > Soil > Agricultural...
GAATTGCCGACCAGATTGAATCTGTCCGCAACCAAATTGTCGAACAAGTTCAAATGGTTCAGGACAAGTTTCAGTCGGCAATCGATGGTATTTTCACGAAAATTCGGGATTACCTCAATTCGCTCGATCGACCAGAGCTCAACTACGAAGGCATCAAGCGGGATTTCCGCAAAGTGTTTGACGACCCGCAGGCCGGATTTGACGCGATTAAGGAGCGTTTAGGTGAGTTCGATCGCGGTACTTTAGTTGCCCTGCTGAGTTCTCGTTCCGATATTTCCGAGACAGACGCTCACCGAATTGTTGACCAAATCGAAGGAGCCCGGGACAGCGTTTTATTGCGTGCGGAACGCCTGCAAAATGAAGCCAAAAAACGCATCAAACAGCTCAAGAACAAGACCAAGCAGCAAGCAGAAGATGCGCGCGAAGCGGCAGCAGCGGCAGCTTGGTGGCTGTTCGGTACGGCTCTGACTTCTGTGGTTGTTTCCGCTCTGGCTGGAGCAATAGCAGTAGGCGGGATTTCCGGTTTGTTTAGCTAGACTTTAAACGAGTTTCAATTAACTTTCTCCTGATTCTAGGCTGGCGTTTTGCCAGCCTATTTTCTTTGAGTGATACCAACTCCGGTAGCTCACAGTCAGGACACGGCAGTGCCGTGTCCCTACCCCCATTAATTGTAGGGACACGGCACTGCCGTGTCCTCTCTATCATTCTCACAGTCAGGACACGGCAGTGCCGTGTCCCTACCCCCATTAATTGTAGGGACACGGCACTGCCGTGTCCTCTCTATCATTCCGATGCAACCGGAAACAATATCATACCCCATTTGTTTGGTGTGGCATAATTGCAGGATGATTTTAATTGTTTTGTGGGATGGGCGGGACGCCCGCCCGGTGTATTGTCAAAGCAGGCGGTACACCCCACAACAATCATCCTCAAATTGTGCAACGCCATTTTTTTAGTTCGCCCCACCCTTACGTTGTCCCACGTAAACTGCGGCGGACTTTACAGCATTTTTTAGGTAAGTGAGGTACACAGCAAAGATAGAGGACACGGCAGTGCCGTTTCCCTACAGCGCTCGATCGCTTGACTGGTGTACTTCATCAACGTGGAATATGCTGTATTTATGTAGCGAATTCTATTCGATGACAAAACTAGGAGGAAATACTTTAGATAAATCTAGGGACAAATCCCCAAAATTAGGGAGGGCAACTGTCTCGTTAGACAGAAAAATTCTCTTGACGCGATAACCAAATTTGCCTTGGGAATTCTGATACGGATCGCTGTAACATTCCAAACAAGTTTCTAATAAGTTAAATATCCAATAGTCAGAGATACCCGCTTCAGCATAAAGGGGCAACTTGACCTGTTTGTCGTAACTCAAAGAAGAATCCGCAATCTCAATCAGTAACAATATATCCGCTGTTGTGGGGTGAGAGGATAGATAGTCATCAGGGCGATTTTGCACGATCGCGCGATCGGGTTCTGGTTCGCTGTCATCGGGCAGAATAATCGGTTGTTGCCCCCGCAGAGTCGCCCTTTCTCCCAGCAGCTTAAATAACTCGCGTTCCAAGCGTGTCTCGCAAACAGAGCGAGCAGTACCTTTAGCAGCCATCTGGATAAGTTGTCCCTCGATTAACTCTATTCGATCGCCCTCAGCAAAGAACCCCAGTTCTGTGAGGCGATGATATTCCGCTATGGTGAAGCGTTTAGCAGTTGCGATCGACATAACACCCACCTCAATACAGGTCTGTTGCGATTATAGGCGATCGTCGATCGGCTAAACAATGCTAATTGCTGAGCACAGGTAACAACAATCTTATCAAATTTGCCTCTTCCTTTGGTTGCAAATTTACCCACTTTTGGTCAATTTACTCCCGGAATTTATGTCGGGGATCGGATCAGCCTTAAGCAAGATTGTAGCATCAGTATTTATTAGGTACATTAACTTAAGTAGCAAAAAGAAGTTTTCTAAATAAGAAAACTGAGCAATACATATTATTTTGGAGGCTTTAATGACATTTACTACTGCAGCCGGTGCTTACGACCAAGGAAAAGAAGATATTAAGAGCTTGAGTGTAGACGACCAATTAGGTGTGCTGTGGTTTGTTTACACCGAAATGGGCAAGTCAATAACGCCAGCGGCTCCGGGTGCTTCCGGTTCCGACATCGCTCAGGGTTTGTTCGATCGAGTCAAAGCGCTGCCCCACGAAGAACAACTACAAGTAATGCGCGACATTGCCTCAAAAGCCAATACTGAAATCAGCCGGATCTACGGCTCGATGAGCCCTGAAACCAAACTGGCTTTTTGGTATTTCCTAGCAGTAGGAATGGACGAAGGAACTGTTATTCCCGTGCCTCCAGACTATCAACTTCCTGACGCAGGAAAAGCTTTATTAGGAAAGGTTCAGGGGATGGACTTTCAGCAGCAAATTGATTACCTTCGCGGTACAGTTTTAGAAATGGGTGCTGAAGCAGCTCCCGGGGCTGGCATTTAAAAATAGGACTTACGAAAAAAAACCCGGTTTCTCGGAGAATATTGGGTGCGAGAACGAGGCATCTAGGAAGAAACCGGGTTTTTAGCCGTTTGATGCCTAATATCATGTCCGGTAGAGCGACCCCGATTTTTGTAGGGGCGGGTTCACAAACAATACCTGCCAATAATTGACCATCTCAAAAACCCGCCCCGACCGGGATATTATGGTTAATCGATCGGACATGATATAAGTAGCTCAAACTAATACCCGGCGCGAGAAACCCGGCTTCTTCAAGAAACCGGGTTTCTGGCTGTTGTATTTTTTTAGGTTTACGACGAAGAGGCGCACTTGACATCTAATAACTGAATTCAACGGTTCTGTTTCCCACTACTTCCGGCGCACCGACGGTTACACGCATATCTTCGCAGGCAACTGTTAGCAAGGGCTGGCCTAAGTTTAAACTGGCAAAAGGACTTTCTTGTGCCACTTCTAATTCGCCTTTAATCAAACCGATGCGAGACTCAAATTTTCCTTTAAACAACAGCAAATTGCTGCGGTCAGCGCTGAAAAAATTTCCGCTCAAAGGCAGCGGTAAAGCTAAACTTTGCTGGCTGTAATTGAGGCTGCACAGCGGACGGTTTTCTTGGCGAACAGTGACGCGGTAGCCTAGCGGTGCTGCCTTTACCGAATGGCTGCCTTCCCAACTAAATTGAGCTAATTCTTTAGGAAGTCCCCAAATTTCGCGCCCGCCGGCTACGGAGTTAGGATTGTCTACGTAGATGTGGGAAATCCAAGGGCCCCATTTTCCTGCATAATTGGCGATCGCGCTAACTACAATTAACTCATTGTACTCCATCACCGAACCCAACCCGTAGGAGGATATATAAATGCCGCCTAGGGTTTTTCCCGGCAATACAGAGACAATTTCTAACTCAGAGGGAACCAAGGGGCGCACTCGTGCCACATCTACCAATTGTAAAGTCCCAACAGCATAACCTTGCAGGTTCCAAGGTGCAGGTGGATATACCATTTTAAGTGATTTAAGATCTGATATTTTATATTTATTTTAGCTTGGAAATTTGAGTAAGATGGAAACTCGATTGGATCGTCCAGATATAACAGCTCAATCAAGCTTTCTCGATGTACTTTGGTGCAATGCCAGTGGTCGAGCACGCGGGCCGTTAGCCAGCACAAACTTCTGGGTAATCGAGCGAAATTTCTTGGGGGTTGGCTCCCAAAAATCCCAATCCCTCTCACAGGCAAAAAGCCCAATCCCTCAAAAAAATTAAAAAACTAAAAATAAACATTAAACATAAAAAAAATATATGTTGTGTTGGTACAAAAAAAAATACATTGTGTGCGATGATAAATCACATATTTATTTTTTGATAAAAAAAACATGAATTTTGAGGGGAAAAAACCAAAAACCAAAAACCAAGGAACCAGCCAACCCGAAGCGTCCCAACAAGAAGTGAACGGCGACATGGCTTCGGAATGGGGAGAACTGGTGGAACTGGACGATGTGCAACTAGCCACGGTCGTGGGTGGGTCGTTGGTTGAAGCGCGGCAAAAGGTTGAAGGGCAGGCAAAAACAGTCGGGGCGATAAGTTCGTCGTAGTGGCGTCGTCGCAACAGAAACGTTGCGTTTTGTAACCAAAAAAGTTAGAAAAGTCAAGGAAGAGATTGTCGACCTGTTCCCCCGTCCCGTGTTCAGCTCTCAAATTCCCCCTCCCCCGGTCGCTTGGACGATATCTGGCACGCTTGGGGTAGCCGTTAGCGGGCACAAACTTTTCGGCAATCTCAGTAAATTTGTTGGGGGGTTGGCTCCCAAAAAGCCCAATCCCTCTAAAAATTAAAAAAAGTTATTTTACAAATAAATATGTTATATTAAGAAGTGTAAATTTTTTTTAGTTAATACGAAAAACCAATGTTTTTAAACCAAGGAACCCGCCAACCAGAAGCGTCCCAAGAAGAAAAAGTGAACGGCGACATGGCTTCGGCTTGGGAAGAACTGGACGATGTGCAACTAGCCACGGTCGTGGGGGGAACGGACATCTTGAATTTGATTAGCGTGAAGCGTAATCCCATAGGCGTATTGAACTCGGGCAACTCGTCTGCAGACAATATAGGAGTAGAAGTAAAGTTCTAGGTTGTGGGTGGGTTGGTGGTGGGGTCCCATTTGCAACCGTAACCAAAAAAGTTAGAAAAGTCAAGGAAGAGATTGTCGGCCTGTTCCCCCGTCCCGTGTTCAGCACTCAAATTCCCCCTCCCCCTCGAGCTTGGACGATATCTGGCACGCTTGGGGTAGCCGTTAGCGATCGCAAACTTTTCGGCCCGAGAGCTTCATTTCTTGGGGGGGTGGCTCTCGGAACAGCCCAATCCCCCTTTAAATTAAAAAAAGTTATTTTTCACACAAATTCCAATTATTAATAATAATGTTATTAAATAACATTAAATGTTATATTAAGAAGTGTAAAAGTAAATAAAGAACAACCAATGTTTAAAAACCGACGCCAACGGGGTGGAGGTAAAAACAAACTAAAACTTAAACTATAAAAACCAAACCGAAGGTTGACGTCCTCGAGAAGCATTATCTTCGTCTTGCGTTAACATTACCAAAAAAGTTAGAAAAGTCAAGTAGCGAGATTGTCAACCTGTTCCCCCGTCCCGTGTTCAGCTCTCAAATTCCCCCTCCCCCAGCTTGGACGATATCTGGCACTGTGGGGTAGCCGTTAGCGGGCACAAACTTTTCGGCAATCGAGCGAAATTTCTTGGGGGGTTGGCTCCCAAAAAGCCCAATCCCTCTCACAGGCAAAAAGCCCAATCCCTCTCAAAATAAAAATTAAAAAATATTAATAAATATATGTGGTGGTGTGTTGTGTAATGAAATGATATGTGTTGTGTAATATGATAAATCACATCAATTATATAGGAAAAAAACCATGAATTTGGGGAGGAAAAAACCAAAAACCAAGGAACCAGCCAACCCCAAGCGTCCCAAAAAGAAAAAAAAGTGAACGGCGACATGGCTTCGTGGGAAGAACTGGTGGAACTGGACGATGTGCAACGACGCACGGTCGTGGGTGGGTTCCACATGGATAGAGAGCCGGAGCCGTGGTTGTGGGAGGGGGGTTTTAGAGTTTTTGTGGGAGGAACAGGAGGGTGCAACCGTAACCAAAAAAGTTAGAAAAGTCAAGGAAGAGATGGTAGACCTGTTCCCCCGTCCCGTGTTCAGCTCTCAAATTCCCCCTCCCCCTAGAGGGGAGCTTTTCCCATATCTGGCACTGTTGTGGGGTAGCCGTTAGAACAAAGGGCCGTTAGCCAGCACAAACTTCTGGGCAATCTCAGTAAATTTGTTGGGGAGTTGGCTCCCGGAACCGCCCAATCCCTCAGGTCGAGGGTCGAAAAATAGTGATATGTAGTTGTTTGTTTAAATTTGTTTAAAGTGTTAGGCTATTTTTAAATTTAAGAAAGAAGGAAAAAACAGCAATGTTTAAAAAGCAAGGAACCAGCAAACGCTCCGCGTCCACGTCGATCAGCGGCATCAAGCCGGGCTTCCACGAGGCAACACCGACCGACATGGGCCAACAGGCTTCGGCTTGTGACATGGCTTGGGCTTGTGAAGAACTGTTGGAACTGGACGAGGTGCAACTAGCCACGGTCGTGGGGGGTGTGATACCAAGAGACGAGGTGTTGCCTAAGTTGCCTATCCCTGACTGGCTTAGGAAGAGTTTAGGAAAGGGACATATACTCAACTGGGATGATTGAAATTCTTCGCGATTGATTAACCACGGTAACTAGCCCGCAGCCCGCAGCCCGAAGCGAAGCCCGATTAACCGTAACCAAAAAAGTTAGAAAAGTCAAGGAAGAGATTGTCTACCTGTTCCCCGTCCCGTGTTCAGCTCTCAAATTCCCTCGGACCCAGGAGCTTTTTCCGATATCTGGCACTGTGCTGTGGGGTAGCCGTTAGCGGGCACAAACTTTTCGGCAACGAGAGAAATTGCTTCTGGGGGTGAGTCCCAAAAAGCCCAAGGTAGTTTCATCTGTCCGGCAGATTTCTTCACCTTGGGCTGACTCACAACGGGCAGCAATTTACTTCCCCAGTCGCTGCGCTTTTGAGACTTGGGTTGGAATTTGTACATCCGACAAAACCCTAATCTTATCTGCGGGAATACAAACTTTTTGGCTAAACCCGCCCCTACAGATACTATCCGCGTTAATCCGCCTTAATCCGCTTTAATCTGCGGTTAAACACCTGCAAATCTACTTACTAGCATAACCCGTGCTCACCAAAAACTCCCGCAACTTCCCAAAGAATTGAGTGCGCTCGCGTCCTTGATAAACCCTCTCCAACAACTGCCAACCTTCGGCATCCTGGCCCATGACATACTTGCTAGCCATGAAGGCCGCCAACACCCCTTTTACCTCCCCACCTTCACTCACACGCTTGTTAGATTCCAGCCAAAGCTCAGCAGAATGAGTGTATACTTCTACGGGATACTGCTTCGTAACATCTTGCATTTTACCTTCGCGGTACTGCCAAACTTTCTGTTGTGTGGGGGCGGGTTTATTGAGATTGTTAGTGGGAATTAGATATTATTGGTAAAACCCGCCCCTACAGATACTATCCGCGTTCATCTGCGGTTAAACACCTGCAAATCTACTTACTCGCATAACCCGTCCTCACCAAAAACTCCCGCAACTTCCCAAAGAATTGAGTGCGATCGCGTCCTTGATAAACCCTCTCCAACAACTGCCAACCTTCCGCATCCTGGCCCGTGACATACTTGCTAGCCATGAAGGCCGCCAACACCCCTTTTACCTCCCCACCTTCACTCACACGCTTGTTAGATTCCAGCCAAAGCTCAGCAGAATTCGTGTATACTTCCACCGGATACTGCTTCGTAACATCTTGCATTTTACCTTGGCGGTACTGCCAAACTTGCAGCGGGAAGCGAGAATCCGCATAATTTGTAAAAGCCTCGGAAAATCGCCCGTCCTCACTCTTGAACTCCGGGATATCATTTTTGCCAAAATCGACAATTTCGTAAGCTACATTGCCCCAGAAATGCTTGATATGAGTGTATTTTTTAGCCTCCGAGTCGTAGCGGTAAATAAACGAATAATTGCAGCAGCGGACGCCGCTGTTGATAGACACTAAATCTGCCAGCACTTCCGGTTCCTTGTCCCCGTCCAAATCGCGGATGCGCAGCGATAACAAACGCCCTTCAGATACTTCTTCGCTGGCTTTCTTGTCGGGATTGTCTGCTAGAGAACGAGTCGGAATCAGCACTGGTTCTTCTAACAAACTTTGACCGCTGCGGATAATTTTGATGCGGAGATTTTTAGCATTTTCAGCTTCTTTTACGAAAGAAACTTCCGCCCGAACTTTCCCCGATTCCGAGATTTCTGTTGTTCTCGGCGGGCCGATATCCGCGGGAACTTGGGCGATATATTCCGCAGGAACTAAGGCAGCTTGACCGGGTTTGGCGATCGCCTGACAGAAAAAAGTTGCAACTTCGGCGCGAGTAGCAATGCGTGTAGGTTCTAGCTTTTTAACAGCCGGATAATTGACCACAAGTTGTTTTTCAGTGGCGGCTGCGATCGCATTTCTTGCCAGTTCGGGAATTTCCCGCGCATCTTCAAAAGTCGCATCCAAAATCTCAGCCGCCGACCCCGCCGGTGTATATTTCAAGCCGCTGCTTAAAGCAACCAAAACCTGCCAGCGGGTAACATTCAAAGTCGGGTTAAAGATACTGCCGCTGTAACCCGACATAAAACCCGTCTGATAAGCTTCTCGAATAGCTTTAAAACCCCAGTAATTTGTAGGAATATCTGCAAACTCGATCGGATTGCGGACGGTTTTGGCATCGGGAAAAGCCCTGCGAACCATCGCCGCAAACTCAGCGCGGCTGACTGGGCGATTCGGGCGAAAAGTGCCGTCTTCGTAGTAGCCGCTGATAATTTTTTTCTCTGCTAACTCCTCAATGCAAGCTTGCGCCCAATGGTTGTTAACATCCTTAAATTTGGCTTCAGCAAATGCCGGCCCTACATTCAGGCCCGGAAACACTAAATTCCCGATGATTATCCCCAAAGCTACCAGTAAACCGATGATAGCTTGACGTTTGTGCGATCGTCGAACCATAGAACAGCCTCCTCATAATTCGCAAATATATCAAAACCTACAGGACTTATACCAATTTAATGTGAAGTTGCACATATCTCGATCCCCCTAAATCCCCCTTCTTAAGGGGGACGAAAGATCGGAATCTTGTCCCCCCCTTACTAAGGGGGGCTAGGGGGGATCTGATTCTACGGGGCCTCATAAAAAATTGGTATTATGCACTCATATTAAAGAAACCGGCTTTTTTTACAAAAATCTTTAGCTGTAGCCCTCAAATTAGGTGAAAAACCCGGTTTATTTAGTGGGAATGCGTAAGTCCTCTTGTAAAAAACCCTCGTTTCTGACTATCTCTGCTAAAACAAAGCAGCAGTAGCGCCTGATACGCGGAAGCGCGGAATAGAATAGGTGATAGCAACTTTGTCACCTGCGATCGCGATGTTATCCCCAAAGGAACTAGCTGGTTGAACATTATCCCAAACGGAACCAAAGTCTGTAGCCAAATAAGTCTCGATCGGGTTCCCTGTTGTACTGTTAAAGCGATATACAGCGCCTTGAGACTCGTAGGAATTGGCTCCAATCAGAATATCACTGCCTGTAACTGCCAAGCTACCTCCGAAACCATCGTTTGTGTATAAGTTGGAATCGGGGGGGTTTGGGTTGGAAAATTTTCGGATTAATGAGCCTGTATTCCCGTCAAACAGGTACGCTGCACCCCTACCGCGATCGGCAAATGGCGCTCCTATGAGAATATCGTTACCAACTGCTGCGATCGCCTTGCCGAAAGTAGCGCTATTGTCAGCAGGATCTGGGCTTGGCAAAGTTTGGAGGAGTTGACCTGTTATGCTATCGAACAGATAAACTGCTGCATTAATGGATGTTTCCGACGGTTGTTTTGATGAGGCTGCGATCGCAACTTTGTTTCCGACAGCACTTGCATATTCAACCGGAAAAAGATTTCTCGGGATAGGACTAAAAAAGCTTTGCAGTAGCGCGCCTGTATTGGAGTCAAACACGTATGCAGGAGCCACTGTTTGATAACTGAAAGGTAAGTCTGGAGTGGGAGAAATCAGGACGTTGTTACCCACAAAGGCGACTTTTATAGGAGTGCCGGAGCTCAAAGGTTGGGTATCCCCAGTGCTGAAGCTTTGCAGTACTGCACCTGTATTTGTATCAAACAGGTATGATTTGTTGTTGCCTGATGAAATCAGGGCTTTGTTATCAGCTATAGCGACGTTGTTACCAAAGTAAACAGAATAAGTACGTGGAGAAAAAGTCTGGAGGTACTTCCCCGTATTGGTGTCAAACAAGCTAGCAGATCCTGAAGTTTTGTTGTCAATGCTTGTGCTTCCGAGGAGCAGTCGATTGCCGTCGGCTGCGATCGCATTGACGAAATCGAAGGTTTGAATCGGAGACGGTGGGTTGCTATCGTCTAGAACTTTTAATGTAGCTGTATTCTGCGTGCTAATATTCGTGATGCCCGTAGGTTCGGTCAATGTCAGCAAAGCCGATCGAGGATAATGACGAATTGCATCATCGACTAAAGGAATATTAATAGTTTTAGGTGTAGTGTCTCCAGCGGCAAAATTGACCGTACCTAAGTTGACTGGAAAAAATGCAGCATTTAAGTTTGATGGCCGCAAGCTGGCCCCAACAAATGGATTGGGATAATCCAGCGTTACTGTGGCGCTGACAGCAGCGTCGCTGCCGCCGGTGCGAGTCACGGTGACAGTTTGGGAAACACTGCTTTCATTGGTTGTGAAATCATTAGTGCTAAAGGCTAACGTGCCGGGAACAATAAAGTCCGATCGCTCTAAACTGCTACTGCTAACATCTTGTAAAACTGCCAAAAACTCCCCTGTATCTTGCTGAATTACAGTGTTATTTGGATTTTGAGAGTCTGGCAAAATGATGAGATTTTCAAACTGAAGCCCGCCTGCTAAGGCAATTTTATCCTCGCCTTTGTCAAAATCAGTGATAGTATCCGCTAGAGCAACAGTAGAACCGCCGAGTTTATTTGTGAGTACAAATACGTCATTACCTTCGTCTCCGGTGAGAGTATCTACACCAATATCGCCGTTGAGAGTATCGTTGCCAAGGCCCCGAAACAGTGCATCGTTACCTTTGCCTCCCCGCAAAATGTCGTCGCCGGCTAAACCGATAAGAGTATCGTTATCTACTTCACCTTTGAGTAAATCATCACCATTTTCTCCTAACAGCGAATCGTCGCCTTTACCGCCGTAAAGTGAATCGTTGCCGTCATTGCCAAAAATGCGATCGTCACCGGCATTCCCCAGAATCAATTCTGCATCTGAGGAACCCGTTACAGTATCCTCTGAGCCCAACAACCAGGCTCCACCAGGAAAATTAGCAAGCTGTCCCGCGGAAAGCGTAACATTTTCCGATGTGTCGTCTCCTACCAAGCGCGGCGGGTTATAAAAAGTCTCTGCTTTTAGTGCCATCTTCGCGTCCTTTTTGCTAAATTGAACTTTTGGCAAGAAACGGGAGTTTTTAATCGCAATACTTACTGAAACCCCTTAATCTCGGTTAAAAAACCCGGTTTATTTGTTCGGAGTAGAGATAGCACTGACACAATTAGGCAGAAACTTGTTCCCAAAGTCGATCGACTGTCACGAATTTGTAACCTTTATACAAAAGCAAGGGAATTATTTTATCCGCCGAAGCTGCAACATCTTCGCCCCCGCAATAGCCGTCGTGCAGTACAATAATTGAGCCGTTTTCAGTTTGCTGCACGACGCGACTAATAACTTTCTTAACCCCCGGCCGCACCCAATCTTCCGGGACGACGCTCCACATTACAGGGCGATATTCCCACTGTTGCAATAACTCTAATGTTCGCGGCGTAAAAATTCCGTTGGGCGGTCGCACGTCTCGGATTAATTTTGGGTCTATATCGCAAGCTTTGGCAATTGCTTTTTGCGTGTCTTCTAAACTTTGTTTGAGTTCGTGGGTTTTGAGTTTGGCAAACGATATATGCTGGTAGCCGTGGAGGCCGATCCAGTGTCCGCGATCGTACACTTCTTTAGCCGTTTCTGGATGCCTGTCAACGCAAAATCCCAGCCAGAAAAAACTAGCTTTGATGTCGTATTTATCTAAAATTTTTAACAGTTGAGGTGTGTGCTGACGGTGGGGCCCGTCGTCAAATGTGAGGGCAATTTCTCGGCTGTTGATATCTCCAGTCCACAGACATCTGGGAAAAGCAGATTTGAGAATGGGATGAACGACAGGAAACAGGGGTGCTAATGGCATTGATTAACCTTGATAAATGCGATCGGGTAGAAATGAAGC
>Ga0164304_10000422_pt1 | contig 11869 bp, 5 predicted proteins | sample Whisoiple_217_MG_FD_110216 | JGI IMG/M metagenome (GOLD analysis project Ga0164304, IMG submission 110216) | Soil microbial communities amended with pyrogenic organic matter from upstate New York, USA - Whitman soil sample_217_MG | ecosystem: Environmental > Terrestrial > Soil > Agricultural...
CCGCCAAGTGGCAGCGAGTGCGGGAAATCTTGCAGACAAACGACAAAGCCTATCTGCCCTACAATGATGTCCTTGCCATCTGCGCTCAACAGGGAATCGATAAAGAACAAGCAGAACTTTTCGTTCGCATTTCCCATACCTTGGGGCATATCATCCATTACCATTACGATCCAATACTGCGCGATCTCGTCATCCTCAAACCCGACTGGCTAGCAAAGGCAATCAGCTTCGTACTCGATGATGAAACAACCCGCCGCCGCAACGGTTTAGTAGATTTTGAGCATCTGGGCGAATTATGGAGTCATCCCCCGTTTCCAGGCGAGGACGGCTACCCGCAAGAACTACATCCCATCTTTCTCAAGCTGATGGAACGCTTCGATTTGTCCTACCAGGTCGTGCTCGACCCAGCTAAACCCAGCAATACCAGCTTGATTGCTCAACTTGTACGCGATACACGCCCGGAATTGCCCAATTGGGGAGAGCAACCGGAAGGGGGAGACAGACAACAAGTGCAAATCTGCCGGATTGTAGACTATCGAGGACAACTTGCAGTAGCAGAAGGATTGTTTTACCAGTTGATTGTGCGCTTGCACAAATACTCACTGGGGCGCTGCAATTACGAAAAAAGTATCCATTGGCAACGGGGTTTGATGCTTGATAACGAGTACAACGGTCGGGCATTGCTGGAATATGTTAACACTGATGTAAAAATTACCGTGCGGGCAGCTTATCCAGAACGGTTTTTGTCTTATCTCACGGAAGAGATTAAATGGCTAGTCGAGAATTTCTGGGAAGGATTGCGATGTAATGTGATGGTTCCCTGCATTGCGCCTTGCGGTATGAATGCGCCTGGAAACGGGCTATTTGAGGTAGAGACACTAATTGACAGCAAAAAGAAGAATCGTCATGAGTATCCCTGTCCCATTTCAGGCTGTGGTGAATGGCAAAACATCGATCGTCTGCTAAATAACGCGCCGACTACTCAACCCCCATCGCAAGAAATCGGCATTCAGGAGTTCCGCAATATTGTCAAAGACGAGCTAAAAATCATCCGCGAAGATTTAGTGATTTTCGATCGTCGAGGTCAAGAACGTTTTGAGTCATTGTCTCAAGATCAGCGCAAGATTCTCAGCCAAATCGATGAGGAATTTGCGTCACTGATGCAAATGTTCACCGATGAAGCGAAAGATGGCCCGCGCCTGTTCAGTTTCAAGCCCGTCGATCCAAAGTTTTTCGATCGCCCAAAATGGATAAGTACAAAATTGCAAATTACCCTCTGGTGCGCACACTCTCGTCAACCGCTTCCCGCCTTAAATCCTAACGACAAGAAAAAGGGAGTTTATGAATTGGAAGTGTCGCGCCAATGGTTTACCAAAGCAGCCCCCTATCTCAAAATTTTGAGCGGAACCCTTAGTCTAGTATTACCTGTGGCAGCCTCGGCAACCAAGCTAATGCTAGATGAAGCCACCTACAAAGGTATTGAAGAGGAACTCGATTTAGGACAAAAAAGCATCGAATCTATCTTGAAAGTAAGCGATTTAGCGACTAATTTGTCTACCGAAAGTGATGCCCCTGATTGGCAACAGGGCGAAGCAGCCATCCGCGCCCAAGGCTCGATTTTGCGACAATTACACGCGGTGCTAAAAGCAAAAGATCCTGGTTTTGGTGGCTTGGTGCGGGTGCAGAACAGACGCCGCGAATTCCTGTGGGTTCATCCTCAGTTTGTAGAGGAGTATTAATATTTTTATCTTGACACCATTATTGCGATCGTGTGATAATTTAAAATCCCTCGTTCCCTCGTTCCCAGGCTCTGCCTGGAAACGCATATCCAGAGGCTCCGCCTCGCCCCAACCCACCAACAAACCCTCGATTTCCCTCCCCTCGTTCCCTCGTTCCTAGGCTCTGCCTGGAAACGCATATCCAGAGGCTCCGCCTCGCCCTAACCCACCAACAAACCCTCGATCGCCCCAATGGGAAGAAGCAGATACAAAGTAATATATTCCGACAACCAACCGCACTTTGTCACCTCTACAATTATCAACTGGATTCCTGTATTCTGTCAAGCAGAAATAGCACAAATAGTCTTAGATTCCTTAAGTTTTATGCAACGGGAGAAGCGTTTAGCGTTACACGGTTACGTGCTGATGGAAAATCACTTGCACTTAATCGTAACTTCTTCTGAATTGTCAACGCAAATGAGAAATTTTAAATCATTTACAGCTCGCTCCATAATTGACTTGCTTGAAAAAAACCAAGTTACCAATATCCTCGATCAACTCGCATTCTATAAAAAGCTACACAAAAAAGACCAAAAATATCAACTATGGCAAGAAGGGTTCCACCCGCAAGCTATTTTGGATGAGGCAATGCTGTTGCAAAAATTGGAGTATATCCACAATAATCCTGTTAGGCGCGGCTATGTTGACGATCCAGCTTGTTGGAGATATTCTAGTTATCGAAATTATATGGGTCAGGATGGATTGTTGCCAGTTGATTTGATTGATTTTTGAGTCGGATGATTTGCTTGGAGGAGCGAGGCAGGGCCTCTGGATATGCGTTACCAGGCAGAGCGTGGTAACGAGGGGAGCGTGGTAACGAGGGGAAAAGGAAGGGAAAAGAGGGAGGCAGAGCCTCTGGATATGCGTTACCAGGCAGAGCCTGTTAACGAGGAGAGCAATACCAAATCCAGCATCTAAGCATCTAATCTTCAAGCTTACTTGGGAACGAGGAAAAAGTGAGGTAGGCCCTATGCCCTATGCCCTATGCCCATGAGTACCTCATGTTTCTGAGAAAGGCTATATATTCCTCCAATCACAATCATCTTCTTGCCTTTGATTGCGCTTAAGGAAAAGCTATACCTGTCGTAGTCCAAGCCCCAGTCTGAGGTTGCTTGAGACTGATGCGGCTCTTCAACTTCAATATATCGATCGTCTCCTGACTCAACGGAACTGCTTCTGTTCGCTTGAGCCACTCCATGCTGTTCCCGTCACCGTCGGTCATCTTCACAAGCAACGGTTCTCCGGCACTATTGACCTGGCGCAACAAGCTCAGGACGCGAGCGTAAGAGGCAATCTCTTCGGTCCCATTTGCCAACGGTAAGTCGGTTGGAATGGGTGTGAGAATAGCTTGACGGTGCGGGTTTTCATGTGGAATGAGGTCGGGTATGCTGCACAATTCAGAAACAACCCGAACTGCCACCACCGCTTCAACGAACAAAGAGCGAATCTTCGATGCTGTCCGAGTCAGATTGTGGAAATGAATGCGCCGACTCTCAAGTGCTGCATCAATCTCTACCCATTCGTTGGATCTAATTAGGCATCCCCAAGCCAGTCGAGCATCTGCGGTGACACCAGCATAGTCAGCCCCCAATGGTAGCGTCAACTGATCTAAGTACCGCTCGAGCCAGTTATGTAGCTTGCTTGGAATCGCACTATCACTATTTAATAGCTTGGAAATTAACACCGAGGTCGGAGTTAACTTTCCACACTCGGAGCCGAGCTCCGTTATATAGTTCTGAGTCGCGCGGGGATCTTGTGGCAAGTCCAGCATTGCCATATGAAACTGCTCAGCATAATGTAACTCATCTTCGTATCGTGCAGGATACTGGACAAGCTGTGTAGACTGCGGGCAATCACTCGTTGCATATTTGTCGAAGCGATCGAATAAAAAACTCCAAAGGTCTATTGTGAATCTAGCGTCCGGTCTGTTTGTTGTATCGAACACAGAGTCGCGTGCCGCGCAATATAGTTCTAAAGCTGAGTGGTAGAAACCCTTGGCAATGGCGACTGTATGCCCATTGGTCATCAAGCGCATGATACCGTGCCATTGGAGTCGATGCGTGAGTCCTCCGTGTAAGGAGCGGACGCCGACGTCATAGATAGCGTAAGCTCGGGTAACTACTTCACTAAAGGTTGATGAGGATAAGAGACTGATGGGGATCGCCTGGGTGGTTGGGAATCGTGCTTGGTTTTCAAAGAACTCTAATGCCTCGAGTAACTCAGCATTAGGTCGCGCCTCAAGATAATCTTCTATGTGCCGAAGATAGTGGAAGAATGCCCTCTTATTTCTTAGTAGGCGCTGAATGCGGGAAAAATCGCTGAGCCACTTGAAATAGCGCTCGCTACGTTCAAAGTTATAGTTGTAGTTGAGGTCATCGCGAGCTAATATCCGATCGTTTTTGAGATACTCAGTTATATTGTTTACGGTTTCCCCAACTCTCGGTTCTGGATGTTGGACACCATCACATCCTGCAAATGCTCCAGGTGCGATCGATCCCCATACTTCGATCTCATAAGTGTGGTGGTACCAGTTAGCGAAGTCCTCAACTCCCCAGTAGTTTGCGATTCGGTTAGAGAAATCAGAGTGAGTTTCTTCCAACACGAGCGCATCGAGTGTCGGAAGGAAACCTATCTCGAACTGCTCGAGTATTTCTTGATACACAAGACAGCGAGCACTTTTTCCAGGTCGATGTTCGACGGTTTTTGCTTGGTCGTCACCGACCTTTTCTTGAACACGCCTGTAGACGCGAAACATCAGCGTCTTAACCTGCTCGATGCAGGGGATCTGTATTGGTATGACTAACGTTTGCTCGTAGGGCGTGAAATCAACGGCGGCGCCAGAGGATAGAATCTCGGCGTTATCCCCTATCCGAACTGCAATTTTCTCACAGCCTGCGGTATCGAGTATTCGCTCTCTTGGCTCCCGATCCCTGGAATGAAGTGCCAACCAACGTCTCGTGCAATCATAGGACGCGGGGCGATCGTCAATCGGGCGTATGGGAGGGAGAATCGCTTTGCCAAGGTGGTCAACGTTGTAAATTCCGTCCCAAAACAGCGATCTCGAAGTCCATGTGGATTGACCTTGGCTATTAGGCTGTTGCTGAGTCATGAGACCTCACAAGTAACGGGAGTATCATTCTTGCTCTCAAAGAGATCGTCGGTTCCCGATCGTATTGCCTCTTCTATTTGACATACTCACCGCCCTAAAAGTGGGGTGATTCTTGACGCTTCTTTGGGGTCTGCTACTGAAGTAGTCTTACGTCCCCTCTGCGTCCGTTTAGAGTCGTGGCAATGCCCTATCCCGACTTTATTTATATTTTTGGCTGCGTTCTCATCTCTATCGTGAGTTGTACCGCAGCTTAAACAGGTAATAGTTCTGACTTTGAGGTCTAATTTACCCCATCGATAGTCACATTTAGAACAGACTTGGCTTGTAGGTTCCCACCGGCTAATTACTCTAAACTCCCGACTAAGTTTGTCGGATTTAGCTTCACAGAGCGCCCGAAATTCTCTCCATCCTTGAGAGCTAATCGCTCTAGCTAAGCGCCGATTCTTAACCATGCCCGACACGTTGAGGTCTTCCAAAACAATCACTTGGTTTTCGTTAACTATTTTGGTTGATAGTTTGTGCAAAAAGTCTTTGCGGGTGTCAGTAACAAGATTGTGCAACTTGGCAATTTGAATGCGGGTCTTATGACGGCGTTTTGAGTCTTTTTGTTGCCGAGCCAATCTGCGCTGCAACTTCCTAATTTTGCGCTCCGATTTTGAGTAGTCTGGACTTTTAACCTGCGTTCCGTCGCTGAGAGTAGCGAAGGTTTTTAAACCCAAATCAATGCCAATTGAAGGATTAATGGGCTCTAAATCTTGAGGTTCTACATCTACTACAAAACTTAGAAAATACCGATTTGCACTGTCCTTAATTACTGTTACCGAACTAGGTTTTGAGGGCAATTCCCTAGACCTAATAGGACTGACCAACCCTATTTTTGCCAAGTAAACTTTAGTTCCTTTAAGAGAAAATCCCGACTTAGCAAACTCCGCTGATTGATTGTTGGTCTTCTTCTTAAACTTAGGCGCTCCAACTTTACCCCCTTTTCTCTTGCCATTATGGGAATCAAAAAAGTTCTTGTAAGCCGTTGCTAGATGCCTCAAAGACTGCTGCAAAGGAACCGACGAAACCTCGTTTAACCAAACTCTTGCTTCGGTCTTTTTGCGAATGGTTAATAGTGCAGATAGTTGGTTGTAGTTTGGTAGTTTATCAGCAGATTCGCACAAAGCTAAGGCATCATTCCAGACCACTCTCACACAACCAAACAACTGAGCTAAGCTCAATCGCTGTTGGTCTGTGGGGTAGAATCTGTATTGATATCTTGCTTTCATCGTCCAATCTGTCAGCGTCGTTTTCATTGTACAATATATTACAGTGAGAAAGCAACAAATATCTGGAAAAAATACAATACTAAAAGCCGTCCTAGAAGGACGGGGTTTTAGACCAAATTTTCTGATAACCTCGGAGCGAATCTCGGATCGGCAATCCGGCGATCGTCTAACAGCATTGAATCGCTTGAGAAGTTTGTGAAGTTGTAGTCCCGGCAGGTCAGGATGCGGTCAGCACCCGCACCCACTATTGGTAAAGGTTTATACTCCTTTGTCAATAATTGGAGAACACAGGAAATTATCGGATGGTGCTGTAGCTGGGCAACTGGGAACTCAAGTTTCTGGGGGTGCATCTGGTCATCGGCATCGAGTATGGCAGAGTATTCAAAGCCGGCGGCATCTAAACCAATATTTCGGGGAATTGGAGACCCTGAACCATTACCGCCTGTAGAAAGAAATCGAATTTTGGCGTATGTTTTAAAATTGAGTGTGGGGAATTTTTTACTTTAATTTCCTTTCCACCTTTCCAATATCGCAGATACAAATTGGCTTGGCGGCTCACTTGGGATCATCTTTTTATTTCAGTAAATAGCTCACTAAATAGCTCACTGCTTCCGTTACTGAACCAAAGTGAGCTAAAATAGGCTCGGAACACCTTTGGGGTAATGGTGAACTATGGTTGATACTCTGAAGGCATCAGAAGATGGGCTAAAAATCGTTGACGAAGCTAGACGCAAGAAGCGCTGGCAGAAAAACGCTTCAATATGGGTAGAAGTTGCCGGAACCTCAGAAGCTACACTGAGGAGGTTTTGGGCAAGAAAGTCTGGCATCGATCGGTATGCCTTTATTGGAATTTGTCAGGCTGTAGGTGTTAACTGGGAAGAGATTGCTCAACCTAGCGAAATTAAGGAAACACAGTTACCTCTGGTGTCTACCGCAAAGGCACATCCCTCAATACCAAACCAGAATTTTGTGGGACGCTGCGGGGCGATCGCCCCTGCCATACCAGATCGTCATGTTTTACGCCAACTTCCATATTGCAACTTATTAAATCAGACTAACGAATTTATTGGTCGCCAGACTGAACTCAAAGATTTACTAAAATTGATTTCGCTCAATTACCGTGCGCCGATTATTACTGTAGACGGCATCGCTGGTGTAGGCAAAACCGCACTGGTACTGGAAGCAGCTTACCGCTGTTGGGAAGCTAAGCATGGCAGCCCGATAGATACACCCATCATATTTGATGCAATTATCTTTACTTCAGCTAAGGCAGATTATCTTTTTTCCACTGGTATTGTGTCGCGACTTCAGAGAGAAAGTAACTTGCAGGATATTTTCAGAGAGATCGCATCTACTTTAGATGACCCAAGCATTACTCAGGCTGCACCGTCCGAGCAACTAAACCGAGTCTATCAAAGCCTTAGCCGGCAAAAAACTCTGCTCATTGTCGATAATCTAGACACAATAGCGGACAAAAATGAGGTTTTAGCTTTTTTGTCTGACTTACCGCCAACTACCAAAGCAGTTATCACTACCCGCCAACAGGTTTTAATGCATGCTTCTATGCGTCTTGACTGCTTGCCCGAAGAAGACAGTCTGCGTCTAATTCAGCAACAAATCATCGAAAAAAGAGTGAGTCTGAGCGACGATCTGGCAAGGCAGCTTTACAAGCGTTTTGGAGGAGTTCCCATCGCTATTATTTATGCTATCGGTCAGATTGCCACTGGTTATTCTCGGGAAACGGTATTAGATAGATCGAGTCCACTTCCTGAAGATGTAGCACGCTTTTGCTTTCAGGATTCAGTTCAACCACTAAGGGGTCAACCTGCTCACAAATTGTTGATGTCCGCGGCTATTTTTCACGAAGCACCTGTCTGGGATGCTGTAGCTGAGGTGGCTGGACTAAAAGCAGATCCCATTGCTGTAAATAGGGGATTAGCTCAGCTTCAACAACTATCCCTAGTGCGTCAGCGAGAAGGACGATATGAAATGCTGTCTCTTACGCGCGAGTATGCTTTGGCAGAAATTGCTGCTTATTCAGATTTCGAGAAAGAAGCGCGAGAACGATGGATAAAGTGGTATTTAAACTTGGCAGAAAAACACGGAAAGTTTTTTTGGCAAGAATGGCAAATTGAATACGACGTTATACAGGGTGAGCAGGGAAATCTGTTAGATGTGCTTCACTGGTGTGCAAATCAAGAACGCTATACCGATGTTAAAAATTTATGCCTAAACTTAAATTATTATACAAATGCCTACGGTTATTGGGAAGACCGTCTATTTTGGATGAACTGGCTGATTAACGCATCAGAACGACGCGGTGACTGGTCAATAGCTGTGTATGCAATGTCAGAAAAAGCCTGGACATTGCTGTTAATCGGCGGACAAAAGAACTTAGAAATAGCTCATCAAATTTTGACTAAAGCATGGGATATGCGCGATCGTGCCGACATAGTTGTTCAAATTAACTTAAGTGAGTATATTGCCTATATTTGCATCGAAAATAAGAAGTATGAAGAAGCGCATATTTGGTTAAATGTAAAAGAAGAGCTTTTAAATAAAGCCGCTCTCGAGCGACGAGAATATCTTCCACATTGGCTGATTGTCCGCTATTACCAAGCGAAAATTTACTATCAAATAGGAGATTATGACCTAGCTAAGATAATATATCATAAAATATTTGAAGAATCTCAAAAAATTGAATTTCAAAGAGGAATCATCGCAGCTCTGCAGGGGCTGGCTGATATTGCAATAGTACATAACGATCTCGATGCAGCTGAAAAACTTTTGAATACAGGCTTACCTGTAGCTGAGCGAACCAAGCATAAAAAGCGTACTGCTTGCTACCAACGTTTGTTTTGTCTTTTAGAGGAAGGGCGGGGAAATTTTGAGAAAGCCTGCGAATGGGCAACTAAGGCATTAGATAGCTTTAATCGCCTTGGGATGAGGGGGGAAGCCGAAGAAATGTGTTCATTGCTCAATTCCTTGAAATCAAAAAGCACCTTACTTTGACTTTTGGATAAGAAGAAGACTTTTAAAGTCATTAGTTTTCTGAGCGAGGACTTAAGCTATTAGCCAGGGACTTAACTCCCTGGCGGACTAGAGGGGAACGAGAAAGTTCAACTTCCCGATAAAATCTCTGCGAGTGCTAATTTCAGCGTCGGATATTGATATTGAAAACCGCTAGCTAAAGTTTGTTTAGGCAATACTTTCTGCCCTTCCAAAACAAGTTTTGCCCCGTCTCCCAAAAGCAATTCTAAAGCAAAACTTGGCACCGGCAACCAAGAAGGCCGCTGCAAAACTTCCCCTAAAGTTTGACACAATTCATTCATCCGCACCGGATTCGGTGCTGTCGCATTCAAAACGCCTTGAACTTGCGAATTTTGCAAAGCATACAGAATTAAATCAACCACATCCTCACGATGCACCCAAGAAAACCATTGTTTCCCAGTGCCCAGCGGCCCGCCTGCAAATAGTTTAAAAGGTGGCAGCATTTTTGCCAACGCGCCTCCCATTCCCAAAACTATCCCCAGCCGCAAAATTGCTAGCCGCGTTCCCGCATTTTTGGCAGGTTGGGCTGCTGCTTCCCAGTCTTTGCAAACTGCTGCTAAAAAATCGTTTCCTGCGAGGCTCGTTTCGTCAAACTCAGCGGTTTCGCTGGTTCCGTAATAGCCGATCGCCGATGCACTAACAAACACCGATGGTCTAGGATTAGCATTGACGATCGCCTCGACCAATTTTGCCGTCGTCAGTTTGCGACTGTCCAGAATTGCTTGCTGGCGCGCCTGGGTCCACCTTTCCTCGGCAATGGGAAGCCCGGCTAAATTTACAACACCGTCGCAGCCCGCGATCGACTTTTGCCAATCACCAGACGACGCCGGAGTGTAGGCGACAACTTCCAAATTCGGATAAGCTGAAGCCGGAAAAACTCGCTGGGCCTTCGCCGCATCCCTGCTCAAAACCACTACTTGATGTCCTGCAGCTTGCAGCTTCTCCACCAGCCGGCTACCTACAAATCCCGTTGCTCCCGCGATCGCTACTTTCATCTTTTACCAATAATGCACAGTTCTAGCAGTTTAGACGATCGTCCAAACTTGTGTTAAATCATACAAAAATAAAGAGCAGCCTCGATCGCCTCCCCACAAGCCAAGTGTATTTTCATTAAACTGATAAAGGACGCGAGGAACACAAACCATGCCTGCAAAAAAATCAAAGCTTCTAATTGCTGCCTCCATCGTCGCAGCAGGTAGCGCTGCGGTCTACTTTTACTTCCAGGGTTTGAGCCAAAAAGTATCCAACCCTCAAGACAGCGCCAAAGTTGTACCCGACGAAGCAATGATGGCCGCCTTCATCTCCCCCAATCCCCAAGCCTTATCCGAGTTGCAGCGATTTGGCACGCCGGGGGCTCAAAAGTTGGTCGGCATGGGTTTGAAGACCTTTCAAGAACAAAGCTTGGCAGGCACTCAAATCGACTTTGACAGGGACTTAAAGCCTTGGGTGGGGGGGGTGATGGTCGCTTTGTTGCCCCCTGATGCTGCTGCGAAAACCGAGCCTCCTAAGCTGCTGGTTGTAGTCAGCGTCAAAAATAAAATTAGCGCTTGGAATTTTGCGAATAAATTAAAATCTCAGCCTGGTGCAATTACTCAAGAAACTGAGTATAAAGGAGTGAAAATTTTTGAGATTGCAGAGCCAACCGGCAAGCGCTACAGTGTGGCTTTGCTGAACGACCAATTAGTGATGGCTCCTTTGAGAAAGCCTCTGGAATTGGCGATCGATACTTTTAAAGGAGAACCCTCCCTCGCTACGCAGCAGAGCACAACTAAGTTTTTTGCAGAGAGTGCTGGTGTCAAGAATCCGATCGCCACTGTTTATATTGCTGACTATCCTGCTGCAATTGAGCAATTGAAAGCTAATTTGCCCGCAGATATCCCCTTGCCTTGGACACTGTTTTCCCAGTTCAAACAAGTCAAGTCAATGGTAGCGGGAATTGGGGCCGACAGTTCGGGATTGAGGGTAAAAACTATTGCTCAGTTAGACCCTAAATTCGTGCAGCAAAATCCACAAGCCGCATCGAAATTGTTACCCAGATTTCCCGGCGAAACCCTTGCTTTAGTCGGCGGCAAGGGACTAGATCGAATTTGGTCGCAGGCGAGGGCCCAGGCAAAAGATAGCCCGGAGGTTGACAGGGGAATTCAGCAGGTGAGGAGTAGTTTTAAACGGTTGGATTTGGATGCGGACCGTGATGTTTTTGGTTGGATGAACGGGGAATTTGCGATCGGGGCGATCGGTTCGGATCGAGGTATTTTGTCTCAGTTGGGGATGGGCGCGGCGATGATTTTTGAAACCAGCGATCGCCCTGCTGCAGAAGCAACCCTGAAAAAACTCGATGCGATCGCCAAAAGCAATCCTACAGTCAGCGTCGCCCCCAGACAAGTTCAAGGCAAAGAAGTTACCGAGTGGCAAATACCCCAGCAAGGCACTTTATTCGGACACGGTTGGCTGAATGAAAATTCTGTGTTTGTAGCTTTCGGCGGCCCTTTAGTCGATGTGATTACTTCGACGCCACCCCAGCCGTTAAGCAGCAGTCCGAGTTTTCAGGCAATCGCCACTTCTTTACCGCAAGTCAACCAAGGTTACTTTTACATAGATATGGAAAAAACCATGTCTTGGGCTAACCAATATTTGCTCGCAGTACAGCCAAATTTAGTTTC
>Ga0164304_10000424_pt1 | contig 11856 bp, 7 predicted proteins | sample Whisoiple_217_MG_FD_110216 | JGI IMG/M metagenome (GOLD analysis project Ga0164304, IMG submission 110216) | Soil microbial communities amended with pyrogenic organic matter from upstate New York, USA - Whitman soil sample_217_MG | ecosystem: Environmental > Terrestrial > Soil > Agricultural...
GTGATATTTATCGTCGCTCCTGAGTTGCACGCCTGCCCGCCTCGCCGGTCGCTTTTGCGCGCTCGCTTGGCGCATGAGAGTGGCGAGCGCGTTCTTGACGCTACCGCGCGCCATGGCCAGAATGTTCAGGCTTGCCTGGCCTTGGGGCAGCGCCAGATATCGGCTGGTTGGGCCGTGGCTGTAAAGAATCTCCCCGGATTTGTTCACCAGCGCGCAAGGCGGCGCGTAGCGGTGGAGCAGCAGCTTTTCCGCGACGCCGGAGATCCGCGGGTCGCGGCTCGCGGCCCTTTGCCCCCGGGAAGTTGTCTCGTTGGTGTCGTAGCGGGGCGGGGCAAAGGGGAACGGTAAGCTTGCTCCAGCCCCATGCTTCAAGTCCCTGCGCTTGAAGATCTTCCATCTTCGATTTCGCTCGGCGAATAGATCGACGTAGCCGTCGATCGATTCGGAGGGGCCAAGAAAGAGAATGCCGTCCGGCCGTAACGCATAATGGAACAGGGGCACGAGTCTTTTCTGCAATGCGGCATCCAGGTAGATCAACAGATTCCGACAACTGAGCAGGTCGAGTTTGGTAAACGGCGGGTCCTTGACCAGATCCTGGATCGAAAAAATCGCCATTTCGCGAATTTCCTTTTTGATGTGAAAGCCATCGCTTTCATCGAAGAAAAATCGCCTGAGACGCTCCGGCGCGACATGGTTGGCGATGGTCCCGGGATAGATTCCCTCGCGCGCCGCCTCGATTGCCTCGGCGTCGATGTCCGTGCCGAAAATCTGTACGGTAAAATGCTTCTTTAAAGCGTCCATGCATTCCCGCAGGACGATCGCGATAGAATAAACCTCCTCGCCGCTCGAACAGCCGGGAACCCAGACCCGCAAGGTAGAATCTTTCGGCGTCTTCGCCAGCATCTCTTTGAGGACTAGACTGAGAATCTTAAAAGCCTCCGGATCGCGAAAAAAGCTAGTTACGCCAATCAGCAGGTCATTGAAAAGCGTCTCCGCTTCCTGAGCGTTTTGCTCCAAAAGGCGAAGGTAGTCCGCAGGGTTTTCAATTTGCTGCAGGTTCATGCGCCGATCGATGCGCCGGCAAATCGTGCTCTTCTTATAAGCGGAGAAGTCATGGCCGGTCCGAGACTGCAAAACGTGGAATATCTTTTCCAGGGTCTCGGGGAACTTGTCGGACAGGGCGGTGGCCGTGCCGCTGCGCTGAGGACGGGAAGCTTTGGCATAATTCATCAGTTGCGCCGGAATCTTCTCAGGGACCAGCACATAGTTCACCAGACCAGTCCCGATGGCGCTTCTTGGCATGCCGTCGAATTCGGCCGACGCCAGGTCCTGGACGATGACCAAGCCGCCGGCGTCCTTAATTGCTTTCAGTCCCAGTGTCCCGTCGGTGCCGGTTCCGGAAAGGATAATGCCAATCGCGTTGCTTCCTTGATCCTCGGCCAGCGAGCGGAAAAATGTATCTATGGGCAGCCGCAAACCGCGCGGCTCGGTCGGCTCGGTGACAATCAGCATCTTATGCTTTATGACCATTTTCTTGTTTGGTGGAATGATATGGATCTTGTTGGCCTCAACTTTCGCCCCATCCTCAGCCTGCCGGATTGGCATCTGCGTATATTTTCTCAATAACTCAGGGAGCATGCTGACATGGGTCGGGTCCAGATGAAGAATCAAAATGAAAGCCATGCCGCTGTCAGGGGGCATCTGGGAGAAGAATTGCTCGAACGCTCTCAATCCGCCCGCGGAAGCTCCGATTCCAACAATGGGAAGGTTTTTTTGTTCCTTCTCAAGAGCCGAAGTAGAAGTTCTGACCCGAGAAGATTTCCGGGTTTTTTTTGCGCTGACGTGTTTTTTCTTTGTAGTTATCACATAGGCTCTCTTTGCATATCTTCAATTAAAATACCGTCATTGACCAATGGTTTGTGCGCGAAACGTTCGGCTGCTTCTGCCATCTGAGTAGATAGGGCAAACCATATGCCCAGACGGATCGCCAAAGTACTGGAACGGTTCGATGAATAGATGAAAAACTGTTCTCATCTTTGGGAGGTTGCCGCATGATTCTTCGCAATTTTGCCGGACCGCGCGAGGCGAAGCAATAGCTCGATACCCACCTTGATCGTCTTCATAACGAGATTTGTCGAGATGGTCCTGACGAATCAGGTGTGCCTTATTCACATAGCATAAAGATTTGCTCTCGGTCATCCTTCAAGGTGGGTAAACCTTGCTGATTCTTTTTCAAAAGCACCCTTGATATTTCATTGGCCATCACCGACAGTGCATGGTGCGGATAATGCCTATCCACGTGACTGGTGAAGTGAAATGGTCTGCATAATGCACCGAGAAAGGAGCTTTGAGTGTGAGAACTGAACTAGCTCATTGGTGGCGAATTTTCTTAGGCATTGACGACGAAACGCGGCGCGTGGCGCTCGACATTCTGCGCCAGCGCTATGTCGATGAGAGCGAACACGCGAGACAATTTAAGCGGCATGCTGGAGAGATGCATTATCCGCAGTTTCGGGAAAAGTTGCTCCATATCGCAGCGGAGGAAACGGAGCATGCCGGATTGCTGGCTAAAAAAATATTCGACCTTGGCGGTAAGCTGCCCGAAGTTACGGGAGAGCGAGCGTCAACTGAGCAAAGTAGTTGGCAACATCTTCTGAAGGATCTTAAAGAGGAAGGTCATTGCGGCGGCGAGTTGATGGAGCAGATATGGGCAGTGGCGACGGATTATCCCGATGTCGCCGCGTTGCTCGAACAGATTTCCAAAGAGGAAAAGAAACATGGCGACGAAATCCGCGAGATGCTCATGCGCAGCGATGCATTCGCGGGATCGCTCGCCTAAGAAGGATTAACTCAGGCACGGCGATTTCAAGTCTTGAGATCGGCCGCGACGGCCTGCTCTAATCATTTGCGCTGCCGCAAGAATTCCTGACCCGCAATGTACAGCAGGAATAAGCTGACGATAATGATGGAAGTCGTCATAAGCGTAGGGCGAATCTTGCCGAATATCATAGTCCATTGTCTACCTAGGAAGTAACCGGCGGTAACAAAGGTGACCGAAATATGAAGGCTCCGGTAAATGCAAACAGAGCGAAAACCGATACCGGTAGTTTCGCAATTCCAGCACCGAATCCTATCAAGTGTCGTACGCCCGGCAAGTAAAAGCCGAACAGGAGACCCCACTTTCCCACACGATCGTACCAGCTATGAACATGGCTTACCTTATCTCTTGTGATGCGAACGGCATGACCAAATTTGGCCAGGAGATAGATGCCCACGGTGCGTCCCAACCCATGGCTTAATGTGATACCGCACGCGCTGCCGAGAAATGCCGCGGCCAGGATGGGAAGGAGCTGCATTTACCTTCGTAAACAAGATACCCCGCGAATGCGAGCACCCCTTCGTCCAGTATTGGTGCCCCGATAATCCCCAGCGCGAGCAACGAAAATACTCCTATATATCCATATTCCGTCACCCAGCGAACAATCGTTTCTGTAAGCATGGTGTCTTCTCGTCAGCAACACGCGAAAAGCTTTAATTACCCCACCCTCTTAAAGTCGATATATCCCCGCTCTACATCCGTGCGCACTAGTTGAACGCTGACCCTGTCGCCGACGTCCATGCCTGCAAAACCGCTCACCAGTTTTCCTTCGATAGGCGGATGCAGAAGACGAACCCAAGTGCCTTTGTCAGAAGCACCGGTAACTATGCCATCGAACCGCTCGCCGATCCTTGATTCCAGCAGCATTGCCGCCGCGGATTTCCCCACCTGGCGTTCGACTTTTTTTGCTCCGTCTTCCTGTTCAGTGCAGTGCTTCGCCAGCGCCTGCAATTCATCATTCTCATAGGGTAGCGAACTTCCCGCGATCGCCGCTTTCAGCAATCGCTGCGTGATTAGATCGGGATAGCGCCGATTCGGCGCTGTGGAATGGGTATAATCCCTGACCGCGAGACCGAAGTGTCCGGCGGGACCGCCTCCCGGAAGTTCGACGACGTACTCACCGGCGCCCAAGAGCTTGATAACGCTGAGGGAAAGATCGGGAAAGCGAAGAAGGTCAGCGGCTTTCGCTGCAATGAGGAATTGCTCCAGCGCTTTTGAGTCGGGTTTCTCGGGTAGCGTAAAGCCGTGGTCCGAGGCGAGCGCAATGATCCGATCCCAGCGTTGGGGTGTGCGGACCACGCGGCGCAGCGATGGATACATCTTTGAGGCGAGATATCGTGCGGTCACGCCGTTTGCCGCTATCATGAAGTCCTCAACAATTTCTTTAGCTCGGTTTTTTCTCTCCGCTTCCAAGTCCTTGATCTGATCGCCGTCAAACACTGCGCGCGCTTCTATGGTTGCGAGATCCAGCGCTCCCTGCAGGTGCCGGAGGGCTTTCAGCTTTTGCGCCACGCGATCCTGAAGCCGGAGATTTTCGTCGAGACCGTCAACCTTGCCGATAGCTTGCGGCATCGGTCCAGGACCCTCCAGCCAGTCCGCCACGCTGTTGTAGGCGAGCTTTGCGCAATTGCGGACGATCGCGCTGTATATGTCCGAACCCCGCAGCGATCCGTCGGATGCGATAACCATTTCGATGACCATCGCAAGGCGGTCTGATTCATAGTTGAGAGAAGTAAGATCGGTCGACAGTTTCTCCGGCAGCATCAGGAAGATTTCGGCGGCGGTGTATACCGAGGTGGTGTTTTGCCTGGCATGATCGTCAAGAGCCGACTGCTTCTTGACGACCGCGTCCACATCGGCAACGGCGACAAGGATCTTTGTCGCCCCATCGGGCATGGCTTCGGCAACGGTAAGCTGATCCAGGTCGCGCGAATCATCGTTGTCTATGGAGCACCAGATAAGGTGGCGGAGATCGCGGGTCGACTCTTCTGCTCTTGTTGCCGGCTCGTGGATGCCGTCGAGCTCGGCGAGCGCGCCCGCTGAGAAATCGGGAAGAAGCCCTCTCGCCAGCATCGCCCGGTGAGCGATGCTTCGCAAGATAGAGCGTTGTTGTCGATCGCGTCTATCCTTCATAGTTTCACCTTCTTGTAAAAAATCGTCTTGGCTATTTCTGCTGTGACAATGTAGCCCATTACAATGATCCCTATGAACAGAAGGAATGCCATCGGCAGCCGGCTAAATCCAAAAATCTCGCCCAGCGGGGTGAAGGGCAGAGTCACCGTCACGATAACCACCAAGAGAGTAGCCGCGAATAAATATTTCGAAGGTCTGCTTTTGAAGAACGGTTTCCGACTGCGAATAACCAGCACGATCAGCGACGCTGAAATGACGGACTCCAAAAACCAGCCGGTTCTAAATTGGGCCTGGGTAGCATGGAGGATGGTTAGCAGCGCGCCAAAAGTAAGGTAGTCAAACACAGAACTCACCAATCCGAAGGTAATCATGAACTTGCGAATCGCCTTGATGTCCCAGCGCCGTGGATACTCAACCATTTCGCTATCCACCTTGTCGGTGGCGATCGTCATCTCGGGAAAATCGGTCAGTAAATTGGTGAGCAAAATCTGCTTGGGCAACAATGGCAGAAACGGCAGGAAGAGCGATACGCCGGCCATGCTGAACATGTTGCCGAAATTGGCGCTGGTGGCCATGAAGACGTACTTCAGCGTATTCGCGAACGTCGTCCGCCCCTCGCGCACACCTTGCACAAGCACACCCAGATCCTTTTCGAGCAAAACGATATCCGCCGCCTCTTTGGCTACATCGACGGCGCTCTCGACGGAAATGCCAACATCGGCGGCGTGGAGCGCCGACGCATCGTTGATGCCGTCTCCCATATAGCCGACGACATTGCCGGCCTTCTTGAGGGCGAGGATAATGCGCTCTTTCTGGTTCGGCTCGATTTCCGCAAAGACGTCCACATCGGCCACACGTCTGAGCAACGCGCCATCGCTCAAGTCACGGAGATCTGCCCCGCTGAGAATTTTTGTATTCGATAATCCCATCTGTTGACTGACATTGGCTGCAACGAGGTGATTGTCTCCCGTGATGATCTTCAGTGCCACGCCGAGGGTTTTTAGACTGCCGATGGTCTCGATGATTTTCGCTTTAGGCGGATCAAACAGCACAAGGAATCCCAAAAACGTCATGCCGGCTTCGTCGACTTTACTCATCCGTGATGCAGATCCCATATTTTTGTAAGCGACGCCCAGCGTGCGACAACCCTTATTGCTGAACTCCTCCAAATGTTGTTGGATGCGGTCCCGCACCGTGGCGAGGTCGACAATTTTTCCCGCGCCAACTTCTGCAGATGCACAGACTGCCAAGACATTTGTCAACGCGCCTTTGGTTACCATCAGATGGTTATCGTCATGAGCCACCAGGATGCTCAAACGCTTGCGCAGAAAATCATAGGGGATCTCGTCGGTCTTCTGGTAGCCGGTCAGGTCGGCCTTACGACTCGCGCGAATGGCTTCGTCAATCGGGTTGGTAAAGCCCGTCTCGTAAAATGCATTGAGATACGCGTGGAGAAAGACTTTGTCGCTTGGCGCACCCTCGACGTCAACGGCGGATTGTAAGTGTACCATCCCTTCGGTCAAGGTTCCGGTTTTATCGGAGCAGATTACGTTCATGCTGCCGAAGTCTTCAATCGAAGCTAGCCGTTTGACGATCACCTTCGCTTGCGCCATCCGTTTGGCGCCGTGGCTAAGGTTGATGCTGATGATCGCCGGTAACAGTTGCGGCGTGAGTCCAACCGCGAGTGCCAGGGAAAAGAGAAAGGAGTCCAGAACCGGACGCGCCAAGTAGACGTTGATGGCGAAGATCGCTATCACCAGCACCAGCGTCACTTCCATGAGAAAATAGCCAAATCGCCGTATGCCCTGTTCGAAATCGGTTTCCTGCGGTCTCAGTTTTAGCCGCTCCGACACCTTGCCGAACTCGGTTTCCTTGCCTGTGCTTATGACCAGCGCCTTAGCAGTGCCGCTGACCACATGAGTTCCCATCCATAGCGCATTGGTCCGCTGGCCGAGCGGGGTTTCAGCCGCCAGCACCCCGACCGATTTCTCTACAGGGTAGGTTTCACCCGTCAGGGTGGCTTCATCGATGAAAAGATCTTTGGATTCATCAACCAGACAGTCCCCCGGGACGACATCTCCAGCGTTTAGAATGACGCTGTCTCCGGGAACAATTTCTTCGACGGGAATTTCTTTGGGGTTTCCATCGCGCAGCACCGAAGCCTTGATTTGCACAATGGCGAGCAGCTTCTCCACGGCGTTGACAGCGCTGTGCTCCTGCCAGTAGCCGAGTACGCCACTGACGAGGATGATGGCCAGAATAATAAAAGCGTCAACTGGATCGCTTAAGAAAAATGACAATCCGGTCGCAACAAAAAGTATCAGGATGATCGGACTCTTGAATTGAGCCAGCAGGAGCGTCAACACATCCGAGCGCTTTTGAGGCTTCAGGAGATTAGAGCCATAGCGAGCAAGCCGTTGCCTGGCTTCCTCGCTGCTCAATCCTTCCTGCGCCGTTCCAAGGTGCTGGAGCATCTCGGCTGCAGGGATGCACCAGAAGGCCGTAGGGACTCGGTTCATACCGATTATTGAACCGGCAAGCTTATTTTCGAAAGTACTGTCGAACTTTTGCCGCGATCTGGCGATCGGTCATCTTGTCAACTGTTTCACTGCCGACGATCCGTCCAGCAAATCCTTTATTCGCTAGACGTTTTTCGAGCTCTCCCTTTGCTTCGCCCGGACCAAAGATCAGGATGGACTCGGCATCGCGAAGCTGCGCGATCACCTCATCATAATATATGTTGAGATGGCCGATATATTGGCGATCCTGTTGGTCTTCTCCCCCGCCTTGTTCCGATCTAGAACCGCCGGAAAATCGGGTATGCTTCTCTATGTCTGATTCTATTTCTTTCGATTCTTCTCCGTCGTCTGAAATAAACACGATCAGAGCCTTGCGGTGGTCGATCCACAAACCGGCTGCGCGTTTCATAAATTCCTCCTTGTTCGATGAATTCAGCGAACGTGAATTATCGATGCCGACTCAGGTTGTCCTTGCGCAAATGCACAGGTTGCTCTCTCTGAAGGTTTCCATTTCGTCATGGCATTTCAAATTGAAACGCCTCCGGTCTGATAGTCAGGACGGGACAGGAGGCTCTGCGCACCACCTTTTCGGCCACACTGCCCAGGAGCATATGGGGCAAGCCGCTTCTCCCGTGCGTGCCGATCACGATAAGATCGGCTTGGATGAGTTCTGCTTGATGAACAATGGTCGCGGCTGCTTGACCTTCGTCGGTGGATTTTTCCCAGTCGACTTTGTCTAAGGGCAAACCGGCGAGAAAAGTTTCCCATTCCGGTTCGATCTCTTCAGGCAAAGGCGGTGAAATCGGCACAGACACACCCAACTCATGGGCGTACGCGACAGTATAGGAAGGAGATAAGTCCAGAGCGTGCAAGAAAATGACATAGGCAGAAAAGCTTTTGGCTAGCACGAGCGCTTCCTCGGCGGCTTTTCTGGCGCAAGCGGAGAAATCCGTAGCCACCAAAAAAGTTTTGGCTTCGGAACTCAGGAGCTTTTTCGCCACCATTACGGGTATCAGGGCCTTGCGCACGATCCGCTCGCTTGTGCTGCCGAGGAAGGGCTCTTCAGTCCGGGACGAGCCGCCGACTACGATCAGATCTGCTGGCCACGACTTTCCTGCAGTGATGAGCTCAACAAATGGTTTGCCAATGCGCACTTCGTAGTCCACTTGCAAACGGGCGAGGTTAGGGCTTGCCGATAGAGCTTGCAGTCTTACCCCGGTTTTCTGCGCGATTTCGTCCAGGGTATAGGGTGAAGTGAGCGGATGCGAAATTCTCTGATAGGCGTCGAGCGGTTCCACCACGTGCACCAATCTGATTGCAGCACCAAACCGGTTTGCCAGAGCTGTGGCGGATCCTAGCGCTACTTCTCCGCCGACGTCCAGATCATGACCAACAACAATCCTTTTTAGTCGTCTCATATGGGTCCTCCTGTCAGTCGATCACCGGTATAACGCGCTAATATAACGTCCTGCTAACATTCGCTCCGATCTTCGTGGCAACGCGAAAACGCTTGTCTATCCAAGAAACGCCTCAACAAGTCGAGCGACAGCGGCACAACTACAGTGGAATTATAGTTGGCGCGCGCAGTGAAGACGGCGAACCGGGTCAGTGAAATGATCGATTCCAGGCATTGAATGCAGCGCTCCCGTGGTCATTACCTTGCCCTTGATCGGATCGACCTTTCCTTCCCTATGGCGGTGATCATTGCAAGTGAGCGCCCTCACCACCTCTTGTCTCCGCCACTTATTCTGTTCCGTCTCGCTAATCATTGCCGTTTTCCTTCTTTCAGTTGGCGATCATGTCGGCGATAAATCCGATAGTAAGGGTGCCCACACGGGCGTCAAGCTCTTGCCGATAAATCGTGATGGGTTCGGCGCGACAGGCGAAGAATAAGCGCGAACTGTTGCTGTAGGTTGGTTAGAGCGGTACATCGCGGTGGCAATCGACCGCTTGGTACGCATCGTACTAACTGCTCTTGCCACTCTGTTTCTTAGAAAAACATCGATCCAGAAAGACTCCCAGCGGACCGCGGGCCTGTTGTCTCAAGATGCCTTGGAGTTCGCCTTTGTTGAGCCAGATCCCTTCACAAGTTTCACACCGATCCAACTCGAACCCCATAAACCGGTATTTGGCGAATTGCCCTGAACACTTTGGGCAGGTCGCCATCTGCGCTTTCCGGCGGGCTGCTTCCACCCCGCGAAACTCGGTCTTCATATCTTCGACGAGCTCGTGTTCTTTCACGGCAAAATAACTTTCTTCGTTGGCGTGCTCATCAAATTCCGGTCTTTCTCCGTGTCGCTCTGTTTCGTTCTTCATATCTCGCGCTCCATATTTGGCTGAGTCTTTTCGGTCCGCTGCACTTCCGGCGACCGCTTCTTATCATTTTTTTCTTTGACGCTGTCGATCCTTCTGACTTTGAGGATCGCCTGCAGGGCTGGCCTATCGACAACTTCTTTTTCCAGCAGCAGCTGCGCCAATTCCTCCAGCGCGGCGCGGTGCGCAAGCAAAATGTCGTGGGCCTTGGTATGTGCTTCCGCTAGTATTTGTTTAACCTCCGCATCGATCAGGCGGGCGGTATCCTCGCTGTACTCTTGGCGACTTTCAGTGGCCACCATGAGAAACGAGGCGCGCCGCGGTCCTTCGAGAGTAGCCAGGCCGAGCTTTTCGCTCATACCGAATTGGGTGACCATCGTCCGGGCAATTTCGGTCGCTCGTTGCAGATCGTTCTGCGCGCCGGTCGATATTTCGCCGAAGACGATCTCCTCCGCGACTCTCCCGCCCAAAAGAACATCGATGCGCGCGACCAATTCAGAACGTGTCAGGAGATAGTGGTCTTCGGTCGGTAGCTGCGTCGTATAACCCAAGGCGGCGATTCCGCGCGGAATAATAGAAATCTTGGAAACGGGGTCAGCGCCCGGCACCAGCTCCGCCAAGAGCGCGTGGCCCGACTCGTGGTAGGCAACAGTTTTTTTCTCCTTGGGATTGATGACGTGGCTCTTTTTTTGAAGTCCCGCGACTACCCGTTCGATCGCCTCGTCAAATTCCGCCATATCGATCGACGCTTTGTCCTGACGCGCCGCCAGTAATGCTGCTTCATTGACGATGTTGGCGAGATCGGCGCCGACAAAGCCGGGAGTTTTGGCTGCGACTAATGCGAGATCGAGATCAGCGGAAAGCTTTACCTTCTTTGCGTGCAATTGGAGGATTTTCGTGCGTCCTTTGATGTCGGGACGGTCCACCAGGATCTGCCGATCAAATCGTCCCGGACGAAGCAGCGCGGCGTCGAGGATCTCCGGCCGGTTGGTGGCGGCCATGATGATCACCCCTTGATTTGGATCGAACCCATCCATCTCGGCTAAGAGTTGGTTCAGCGTTTGTTCCCGCTCGTCATTGCCCGTGAGCATGCTTACCCCGCGAGCTTTGCCGACAGCATCGAGCTCATCGATGAAGATAATGCTGGGGGCGTTCTTCACCGCTTGCATAAAGAGGTCCCTGACCCGCGCTGCGCCGACGCCGACGAACATTTCGACGAAGTCGGAACCGGTCAGGCTGAAGAAAGGAACCCCAGCCTCGCCCGCTACGGCCCGAGCCAGAAGCGTTTTTCCTGTGCCCGGCGGCCCCACGATCAACACACCCTTGGGAATATGGCCGCCCAGTCGTTGATATTTATCCGGATCTTTCAGGAACCCGACCACCTCCGCGACTTCTTCTTGGGCTTCGTCGATGCCGGCAACGTCGGCAAAGGTAACTCCGGTTTTTTTCTCGATGTAGACTCTGGCTTTGCTCTTGCCGATCTGCATCAAACCGCCGCTTCCCGACCCCATTTTCCTGCCAAGATAGCTCCACATGAGAACAAATAGCACCACGGGAACCACCCAGGACAAAATCGTCGGCAGCCAATTACTGCTTACTTCTCCCTTAAAGGGCAGTTTCGCTGTCTCTAGCTCAGCCGTGAGCGTCGGATCCTCCACTCTCACGGTTTTAAATGGAAAAACTTTTTTACCGGCAAGGATGTCCGGAGAGACTTCCTTAAGTTTCTCCGGCGTGAAAATTTCCTTAACCGCCGCTCCTTTTAAATTGCCGTCGATGGTCGTTTCGCGAATGACAAGATCACTGATCAAATCTTTCTTAAGTAGAGCCTTGAATTGGCTATAGCTGATAAGCTCGACGTGAGTGCCGGCAAAAAAATTTTGCATCGATAGCACGAGAAAAATGATGACAAAGAAATACCAGATCTGAGACGGCCGATACCTTTTGTCGTTAGACGATAAATTTTTCTTTTTCTCGGCGTACTGTTTGCGGACATCGGCGATAAAATTCTTCACA
>Ga0164304_10000426_pt1 | contig 11834 bp, 11 predicted proteins | sample Whisoiple_217_MG_FD_110216 | JGI IMG/M metagenome (GOLD analysis project Ga0164304, IMG submission 110216) | Soil microbial communities amended with pyrogenic organic matter from upstate New York, USA - Whitman soil sample_217_MG | ecosystem: Environmental > Terrestrial > Soil > Agricultural...
AACTTCCATCAGATATTTTTTACCCGCATTGCTATTGGAAACAAAAGCATCAGCAAACCGCACGAGGATGCGGCGAACAAAAGTCCTCAAACTGGAATCTCGAAAGTCTGTATTTGGGGAACTACCATCGTAAATAATCGCAATTTTCCACCTCATCAGCGGTTTTAAAAGCGCGACAATTACAGTCCACAAAGAAAAAGCTTGGGGAAAGACCACCTGAGGTCTAAATTTTAGCAAATAGCCGATAATACTAGGCGATACTACGATAAATCCGCGATCGTAGCCTGCATCTATCTTTGTCGTCTCCACAAAACTCGTCTTTCCTACTAACTGAATTACCGACGAGCCAGGCATTGTTGGATCGAATCCCGGCCACACCCCACCAGTATAAAATACAGTATTCTTAAAAACCTTCGTAAATTCTCTCAAAACAGGCTGCCAGTAAGCTCCCAGTCCGACTTCGGGAACCAGCCAAGCGACGCGCAAATCATCCATGTAATCTTTACCTCGATTTGGTTTTTAAGCTTTAGGAATTGCGAGGATATTCCCTTCCTGCGGAGCGCTTACGCTTTGCAGCTCTCCCGTATCTTTAACAGTAAAAAACTCGTAACCCAAGTTTTTCAAAAAATTCCAGGCTCCCGCATCGGAGAGCTGGAATCTGTCAATTGCTTTTTCGTTAATTTCAAATAGCACTGTCGGCCGCATTTTGCTAAACAGCGACTTCGCACCCTGCAATACGTATTCTTCTGCACCTTCTACGTCCATTTTGATAAAATCTACCCCTTCGATTCCTTCGCGGTTCAGAACGCTATCTATAGTAGTGGTAGCTACTTCTTCGTAGGCCGTATTTTCGCTGCCATCGCCTCCTAGTGAATAACTGTTGGGAGCGTTGTCAATGTGGTAGAATTTCGCTGTTCCTTCTGTATCTGAAAGAGCTGATTTAAAGAGCTTGACTTGAGTCAAATTGTTTAGTTTTACGTTGCGATCTAGATTTTGATAACTCTCTTCTCCCGGCTCGAAGGAAAGAACTTTCCCCGCATCTCCTACTAATTTAGCTGCTAAAACCGTATAAATTCCCGTGTTGGCTCCCGCGTCTACAAATACCGAACCAGGAGAGAGCGATCGCTCTAAATAATACAGTTCCGGCTCGTAATCTTCGCGCAGTACAAAAATGCCTGTCGAGCCGGCTTGTTTGAACTTAGCAGGCAAGAAAAAACGGCACTTCCACTTCGGAATTTCCACAGTCGCCGGAATCCCCAACTGGCAAAGGACTGCCCAATATATCGTGCGAAAAATAGCTGTCAAAGGAGCTTTTTTAAAAGCTCTGTGATTTCTTAGATAGTTCCATTTTGTTGTGAAATAACTGGAATTTGATTGCATCATTGTCAGTTGTTATAGTTGGTTAAATCCGCCGGTCATCCTGTATTCTTCAAGCAAGAAAATCTTTCACGCTCCTTTTAACTTAGCAACGAAAGACATCCAAATCAACCTGCGGTATGGCAACAGCCAATATATCGGCCACAGCAAACCCCCGTACCGCTGACTGTAAACTTTCCATTCTTCTAGAGGTTGAAGCGTTACATCTTGCAGCGCTAAACCTTTGGGTTGGCTAACTTTTTGCAGTTGGTCGCTTAAAGGCTGAGCGGGCGTTTCTGTTGGTTTGGGATTGAGAGGGCAAGTGCCGATATAACCGGGAGCGATCCAAACCTTACATCCTTGCTGTTTTGCCCGCCACCCGTAGTCATAGTCGGCTGCGTAGTGAACGAAAGCCGGGTCTAAATTGCCAACGGCTCGAACTACTTCTTTAGGAATTAAAACAAAATTCCCGTTCATAGTATCGCAAGGCTGCGGGCGATCGCTCGGTTCTACCGCTCGCAAATAAATCGGGTGCCACCACCTGCTCTGCACCATTCCTCCGTAGGTGAAAACACCAGTATCCGGGTCACAAGTAGAGCCGGCAACGATCGCCTTTTTTTCTCCTTGTTCAAATAACTCGCGACTGGTTGCCAGCAGCGTATTTAAAGCCTCTGGAGCCAGTACCGTATCGTCGTTGAGCCAGAGGTAGTAATCGGGCTCGTCTTTCATGGCTTCGCTAAAAGCTATCCGCATTCCTCCATTCCAAAATAAATTGCCATCTCCCGAAAAAAGCTTGACTTGAGGATATTTTTCCTGTACTCCTTCGGACGTGCCATCAGTGCTGCCATCATCTACCAGATAAACGCTGAGTGCAATTTCACTTGTTAATCTTTGCTTAAACAGCGACTCTAGAGTGAGTAACGTCTTTAACTTGCGGTTGTGACAAGTCATCAGGACTGCTATACTGGTGTACTCCATTTATCTAAAAGATTGGGATGACGAGTAAAAACTTGTCCTCGGACGATCGGCAATACCGATCGAGTTCGAGTCCTATTCAATTATTAACTTAACTTGACCACACTATCAAGAGATTTAATGAGAAATTTATTTATTTTAAAACCGGGCCACCATCAGGATCGTTACCAACTGTATTCTTCATCACTCTGTGTCCCCTATACTCGCTCATAAACCCAATTTGCTAATTTATTTTGTGATTTCCCTACTTAGCACCGATCGCAATTGCCTCAACTGTCGTTGTATAAATCAGCACCTCGCCTTCTAAGCAAATATACTAGTCACCCTGGCTTTCTTCAATCAACACCATTAGCTGCTTGCAAGATTTCTTCATATAGGTTTTTGTACGCGCGAGCTTGCACTTCTAATGTAAATTTCTCTTCAACTTTGAGGCGAGCGCTGCGACAGAGTTTTTGATGTCGATCGGGATCTTCTAAAACCCAAGCAATTCCTCGCGCTAAGTCTTCTGTTTCATAAGGTTTAGCTAAATAACCATTTTGTTGCCCATCGACAATATCTTTTAACCCCGTCACATCAAAAGCCACCACAGGCGTGCCACACGCCAAAGCTTCCGATGCCGTCTGGCCAAAAGCTTCGTACCGCGACGGTACAACCATCACATCAGCCGCTGCATAAACTTTTGCTAAACTTTCATCTTCCAATCGGCCGAGATAATGAGTTTTAAAACCAACATCGATCGGATTTTCAGGTTTAGAAGAACCAAAAACCAAAAGTTCAATTTTGTCTTGCCATCCCGACTTACTAAGACTTTGCAAAGCCGGAACTAGCAGCGGAAAACCCTTCCAGCGATCGTCTGTTCCCTGCATCGCCCCAAACAACACCAACTGTTTATTTTGAGGTAAATTCAAACTCTCTCTCACCTGCGGGCGGTTCAGCGGTTTGTAGACTTCAGGATCGAGACCATTAGCAATTACTTTAACCGGATATTTATTAAACAAAGAACTAGATTTCGCACATTGAGCCAACCAATTACTCGGAGTCACCAAAGTCAGAGCCAAATTTTGCCAAGCTTGAGCTTTTCGCTGCCAAATCCAACGAGAAATATCAGTATCTTTAGTGCTGTGAAGTTGCGGACAAGCACCACAAGAATTCATGTAGCGATCGCAATTTTCACTGTAGTGGCAGCCACCCGTAAACGCCCACATATCGTGCAGCGTCCAAACCACCGGTTTATTAAACTTAGCGAGGGTTTCAATCTGCATATAACCTTCACAAACCCAGTGCAAATTAATCACATCTGGGTTAATTTTGGCAACTTCCGATGCCAAGGAATCAGGAACCCATTGGGGCGAAAAAATTACCTGACCTAGTTTTGGATAAAGTTTTAACGGCAATCTATTTAATTTAGGTCTGAGACTCTTAAACTTTTCTCCTAATTTTGACGGCATCAACCGCACATTTTCATCATTACTACACTTATAATTCACCAAAATTTGGGAATTTACCGCAATACTTTGCAAGCCCTCGTGCAGGCGATAAGTCGCCCTCGCAGCACCACCTTTAATATCGTAATTACTTACCAGCAAAACTTTCATCAAAACATCCTTAACTCATGCTTACTTACTTTTTCAAAAATTGTTTAATTTTTCGCTGTACTTTCTTGACAAATTTCGGGTCATAATCATATAAACTATCCTGAGTGAAGTTATCGGCTTGCGCGTCCCGAATCACAAACGGAGGATGTTTCAGAGGAAAGGCGATCGGTTCAACAGGCATATTATTGTAGGGACTGCTGAGGTCATCCGTGTGAGTTCCCCCCGTTCCGTGTCCGATATTTGCAGCTAAATTGACATTAGACAAAATATTCAAACCATTTTGAATAAAACTAGCAAACGTCCACTGAAAATCCCAAGTATCAATAGCTTTGTCGTAACACAACTGACAAGTTTTCGTCCAGATTTTGGCAGCATGAGCATCTCCCAATACATCCATCAAAAAATTGCCCTCCCGAACTTGGGGCCACAATTTCATATCTAAATCATAGTGCTGCCAAGCTCGCCTCCAACTCGCCCAACTCCAGCAGTGAGTGTAGCGAGAAAAGTAGTAACTGAAATCCGTTCGCTGCTTTCCGAATTGAACATTTTGTCCAGATATTGACATAATTCGTTCGTCGTATCGGTAGCGTTCGAGCAACTCTTCTGCAAAGTAGAAAAATGTACTGTCAGGCAAACAATCATCCTCAATAATAATCGCCTCTTCCACCGTATCAAACACCCAATCCAAGCCGCTAGAAACTCGCTGGCGACAGCCCAAATTAGTCTCGGCATAATTCTGCAAAACTTCGCATTCCCAATCCACCTGCTCAATAATAGCGCGAGCAGCAGCGCATTGCAGATCCTCTCCAGGTCTGTCAGGCCGCGGTCCATCAGCCACTACTAACAACTTAGACGGCTTGACTTTGCGGATTTCTGCGAATACTCTCTGCGTTTCTTCAGGGCGTTTGAAAATAATAAACGCGACAGGGGTTTTAATTGGGTGGTTGGACATTTCTTCGACTCTACTTATAATTTAGTTACTGTTGGGAGTATTGATTAATTGCTGATTGGCGCTATCTATCATATTTTGCAGTTTGCCACTGCTAATAATCGGAGCATAGGCATCGTAAAATCTCTTGCCATTAATAAGTGATTGTTTTTTCACTCTTTCGCTATTAAAAATTCTCATGCCCCCACCACCAACATTTCTCATAAATGAGCAAGGGTATAACCCTACCTGGTATCCAGCTAACCAAGCTCTCACGCCCGCCTCGTCATCGTCAAACTGAAACGGAGCGTAATCTTGATTAATACCTCCTAGTTCCAAGAACTGCTTTCTTCTCAAAAATGTTGGGGCTCTATTTACAGAGGTAGTAAACATAAATGGTATGCCTGACTTCGGTTCTATGTAGTGAGGCGTGTTATAAATCCGATTCTTGAAAAGTCCAGGCCAATTCCCTATGTCTCCTATCCGGCTATAGGTTGGCTCTTGATTGGGAATTACTGGATCTGGCATTAAGAAGTCTAAACCTTCTCGACCACCTAACATTAGTAAATCTGGTAAAGCTTCAAACAAAGTGAGTGCCTGCTCTACCCAAGCATTATTGTCAGGAGGGATATCATCATCTTGGAGCAAACAAACAAATTCGCCTTTCGCGATCCCGATGGCTCGGTCGTAGGTTTTCACCTCGAACAAATCATTGCAGCGCAGGAGAAAGTCATTGGGCTTGTCAAGGTATTTCATCCAGTCTTCGTAAGAACCGTCGCTAGAGCCATCATCAATAACTATCAGTTCTTCAGCAGAGGTTAACCTGAGTGCATTAATGATACTTTTAATGTTGGGTCTTTTATTGAAAAATTGCACAATCAATGACAGTCTCGGGTTGTTTATATAAACCGAACCTTTGTCTAAAATTCGAGAACTGGTAACTTTATCCTGTAATTTTTGTTCGTGCCTCTGATTCGCCAGTTGTAACCATTTCCGAAATAACTTTGCTTTTAAAGACTCCATTGCTCCTCCTAGTGAAATAGTGAAATAGTGAGATTTTTAGGTGCGATCTAATTTTAGCTAAAAGCTGAGAAATTCATAATTTCGTATTGATTCCTAGGCAGTTAACCTTCATTTCCTAACTTAGTCACTTCAAAAATCTGAGCTCATTTATTTAAAACACTTTTTAACTGAGAAAATCTCCTCTGCAATCCTGACATCCTATTATCGAGCATATCGAGGAAAGACTTTGATGGAGTAGGTTTTGGCACTCCCAAATAACTTCCGACATAAGCTGCAAACTTATTTCCTAAAGGCACTGTCCAAAAGGTAGACTTAGGATTAGCTATTTCTCTAAAAAGTCTCTTAATCCCATATCCTTTTTCTCCCGGCAAGTGCCAAACATCAAGAGTGAGGTCTGACTGTGCTGCTGTGTAAAGTTTGGGCGATGTCCAGATGCGTTTGAGGTAAGGATTTCCAGTACCGGCAGCATAACCTTCCTTATTGTAAATATAAGTTAGCATCTGCTCCTCAGTGTTGAACTTTGACTTTCCCTCGGCAAATCTTTGTAAGCAAATCTCCCAAATCGAGTCAATTTCATCTGATAATTTTTTGATATCCTTTCCCTTACCACCAATCAATTCTGCTCCAAAATATTTAGGAGGTTCCTCAATTTGATATCCTAATTCCTGGTAAATATCTTGCATTTGCCTCCTACTCAGATAGCTGATTAGCTTATCTTCTGGTTCGTTTAAGTCATAATTCACTAGGCCGTATTTTTCAATAGCGGAAATCATCCTGTCTGCTGAATTTAGCCACACGCAATCTGAGTCCAGAGATAAGCAGCTATCGCTATCTTCGCTATTATTTTTGAGATATTTAACAATATCAAACTTATAAAATGTACTTCTGAAAGCGTGGTAGTACTCAGCGGGAGGTTGATAGGTGAACGGCAAATTGATTACTTTAACGCCATGTTCAGCAAAAAACTCTTCTGTTTGGAAGTTTCCAATATTCGGTATCCGCTCCGCATTGGTTAATAAAATATGGTTGGCATTGGGATTGTTTCTGATGCTAGAAGCAAAATATACCACTACACAGCGCCAGTAAATGATTTGGAAGGCGATCGAAGATGACAGCCCGCCTGCTTGCGGGTAGAGACTTTCTTGACCCTCTACGTCGCAACACATTCCAGTAACTATTTGAATCCTGCCATTGCTCATTACCTGCGCCTCCTAATGACGAATGTGTTTATTATAAATGCCAGCAAAATTAGTTAATATGTTGTTGCCGATTGGGTTGGCACAACTTTGGCCCATCTGCTCAGTATTTTCCACCAATTGCCAGCGTAAATATAGCTTTTTTGTTGCCATTTTTGGGTTTCTCTCCTATTATTGATCGGCCGTCATGTGGAAATAAAAATCAGATTGGGACTGAATCATTTGAGTCGCAATATTCGCTAAGATATCCTGGCTCACCTGAGAGGGTAAATATCGATAGCGAAAACTTGCTAATCTGGGATTTTTTTCTTGATAGAGAACATCTTGAGCAAAATTTCCCCAACGATTTTCTATCAAATCAAGGGTCATCCCGGCCAAACCAGAGGGCAACAACATATTAGAACCGTGCAGCCCAATGACTAAACGGCTTTCTGAATATATCTGGCAAGTTTCTTTCTCTGTTATTTCATTAAACCTCTCTACTCTACAATCTTCAATCCACTTGGGAAATTTAGTTTTTGTCCCCAAGCCCGCTACTACAAATTTAGCTTCTGGGAGTTGCGATCTAATTTTCTCAAATAACAGCTGCACTTTCCAATTTTGAATCGCTACGGCGATTTGCACTAGTTTCACCTTTCTGAGGACTCGAAATAGAAAACTGTTGATTAATAGCCGGTCTTCCCGCCAAATAAAGGTAATTTGGACTTTTTCGCGATCGTCAAAACTGTGCTTCGGAACTCTAGTAAACTTGGTAATGTCAAATCGGCTGGGATGCGAGTAGGCTTCGCTCAGATAAATTTCTTCAAAGCGCTGAGATTGTTTTTCGACAAATTCTGCGAAACTAGGATAGTAATCTTGACCGTTTTTTAACGAGATTGGCACTGTCCAAACTTCCGCGACTCCATCGGGAACCATCCACCTGAGAAATTTTTGGACAATCACAATTAAACCTAAATCGGGATTAGATTCCAAATGCCTCTGTGCATTCAGCAACTTTAAAAGGCTGTGTCCATAAAGATAATCGACACAGTTTAAAATAATTACCCGCTGGTATGATTTGAATATTTCTTGAGAAATTTCTAACTGTTCGGTTTGAGGATTTTGCAGGGAATTTAGCAGAGGTTTTGCCAAAAGTTCTTCAGCATATTTGTCACCGCTAAAAATTGCTTTTTTAGCTAAGTCAATCTGATAGGGGGTTTTAGCTGCGTGACCAATTCTCAATTCCTCAATGATTTCGCCGCCGTCGGGAGACTCAGACACAACACAGACGTGGGTACCTTGCCACAATACTTTGACAGGTTTGAGTACCTTGCCTGAATATGGACAGTGCGATCGGTGTTCGATGTTTGGTTTAATTTCAATCATCTGATCAATCCTATCAAGCGGGAAGCCGCCTTGTATAAATTTAGCGAATTTAGAATTAAATTACCAAAAGGTCTTAGTTCTTTAATCAAAAAATTGACTAAAATAATTACATAGAAATAAGTGATCAAAGTTGCCACTGTTGCTCCAAAAGCTCCATAAATAGGAATTAGCAGATAGTTCAATACTATATTAAATATTGAACCGACAACCGTCAAGTAAAGACCGTATCGAAGTTGACCTTCCAGAGCAAAATAGGCATTTCTAGCTATACCGAAGTTGCTCCCGAATTGAGCCCAAACGTAAACTGACAGCACTCTAGCTGAAGCTGCGTATTGCTCGCCGTACAGGGTCTGGACTATGAAAGGAGCCAGCAGAGAGATGGGTAAGGCAACCCCCAGCCACAAAATTAACATAGCATCGGAGTAAATCTGAAACTTTTTTATATATTCGCCGTAATTTTTATCTCTTAAGTTGGCCAGTTTGGGGAAAATAGAAGAAGCAATAATCATCGGTAAGAAATCGCAAATTTCTGACAGTTTGACTGCAACTGCGTAATATCCCAATTCAGTTTTACTTAAAGAACCGAGCATAATTTGATCTATTTTGGAATAAATAAAAACTGCCAAGCCAGACAGTACCAAGGGCCAACTTTCTCGAAGTAGTTCTTTGCCTCGCAGCCAACTGACTCGCCACAGTTTTAAATCATTTCCCTTGCTTTGATAGACAAGTGCGAACGCAAATCCAGCGAAAGCCACCTCTCCCAACCTCAGCCAAGCAAAAGCAATCAACGGTGCTTTGATTTGAATCAATCCAATTCTCAGTGCGGCCACCAGTAAAGATACGGAATTCTTAGCAACAACCGTATACTTAGATTGAACTTGCGACTGAAACCAAAAATTTATCGTTTCAAAGGACTGAAATATCGTTCCGGCGGCGATAATCCCCACCAGCCAGCGAGTTAAACTGTCATTGGGGTTGTCCTTGGGGTTCAATACAGAAATCACTGTCACCGTTAACAGCAAAGTGATGATTCCCCCTACAAATTGTATGGCGAAAGCAGTCCCCAGAGTGTCTTCTTTGCAGTCGGGATTGCGAGCAATATCGCGCACTACCAGAGTACCCAATCCCATTGTCGCCACTGAGGAAAACAGGGACACAAAGGCGATCGCATAATTGAGCAAGCCAAAGTCTGCCGGCCCCAGATATCGAGCTACCCACACTCCCACCAGCAGACCGATAGCCATCTGCAAAATTTGGTCTGTCAACAGCCAAGCCAGATTGCCGAGTACCTGGCGGAGGCCGGGACCGAGCCTTTGACTGACGGCATTTAGCTTATCTAACATCAGAAAGTTTTGAGTCCTTGTCAGAAATGAATATACTTTTAGAGCGCTGGGTAATTAATTAAAAACCATGCTCATTAACATAGTATATCATAGTTCTATCGATTTTTAACTTCTGCAAGTTAATCGGGATTGAATCTGGATGCAGATAGCGGAGGCAAATCCCGTCCGTAACTGCGGTGGTTGCTGGATGAAGATTTGCTACTATCGATACTGAGTCTAACTGTTATTAACACGTAGGCAAGCCACACATCCCCCATATCACATAGAGAACCTTCAGTAAGGTTATTCAAAATAATAAACACTAAGTAAATAATCGGTATTCCCGCTTGAGATAGCGGGCTACGGCTCAGTTCCCGCACTGCAAAAATCAGATTACTCACTAGAGAAACTAAGAATATTATCAGTCCCGGGTAACCGAAATAGAGCAATATTGCTATAGCGCCATTATGAGCAGTTTTTGGTTGAAATCCATTCGGAGTATATACAAAATAAGCTGGGGTTTGCTCGCCTATTAAATCTTGTTGAAAAAAGCCATAAAATCCATAGCCCAACCAAGGCCGCTGATTGGCGGCGGCGATCAATTGCGGCCAGAACTCAGTGCGCCCCGTCAATGTCAAATCCTTTCCCAAACCTCCGACAACAATAGATTCTAAGTTGTCTATGATATAGACGCTACCAATGATTCCCAAGACCGTAAAACCGACAAGAGAAGTAAAAGCCCATTGAAACTTTAACTTGCTCAGGAAACTCAAGGATGATACTACAAATATGAGCATCAAACCATTAACTAGACAACCCCCTGAGCTACTAGCCCTCACTAAATAAAATGAAAACAACAGGAATAACAGAGCTATCCAGCGTTCTTTCTGAGTTTTAGCGCCTTGGGAATAGTGCAGATACCAAAGTGCTGTACTTATGACCATGAGCGCGCCTAAAGAATTTTTGTGGCTGGTAATCCCTGCAAATTCCCGTGGCACATTCGGGAACCGCAAAACACTAACTATACCGATCGAGGTATAGCCCCATCGCAGCAAGCCTGATAGTTTGTCCCACTCATATCGCGCACCTATATAAAAAGAAATAACTGTAAACCCTGTAAATGCGATTCCTGATTTCAGCGTAATATCGGGAACTATGGACCAGAGTGTGGATGTTATTGGTAGCAAACAATACAGCGAAAAACAAGGATTTCTTAACAATAAAAATGATAATCCTTGTACAAAATTGTTTTTAAAAAAACTAATAACTCTCCCGCACAAAACAAACATTATCCAGGGATAAAAAACAAAAGGAAGCTGACTGACACTACTGCCATCAGTTGCAGTAAGATTTATAAAATGCAGGTAATTAAAAGGAGGTACATTGACGTGAGGAGATATGAAGATGTACAAAACAGCAAACCATTTTTCAAAAGTTACACCTAATTTTTTTTTACTGGCAATCTGAAATATGAACAGAGTGATCATCAATCCGCTCAAACCAAATATAGTTAGCAACAAATTACTGCCGAGAATTAGATCCTTAATGAGTCTCGCCATAAATATCTACGCTCTGTGATAAAAATATCAATTTAGCAGCGGGCTAATTCCACCCAAATAACACAATAAACCGAGGCAGTTGTCGCCCGTGAGCCTTCTATGTAAGCTGCTGCATACTAAATAGTCTGTTGGTTGGGTAGGAGGAGAGGGATTCGGGAATACCGAGGGTTTCTTTAATTCTGGCTAATACATAAGTGCCTGGGAGGGGGGGGAAGAAAATTTGAGGATTTTTATTCCCTGTATCTGCGATCGACATGGCATTTCAATGGTAAGGGATTAAACTGGTAAATGATCCTAGCAAGAAAATAGGTAGCCTGTGATTAACGCTGATTTTACCAAACAAATAACCGCGCCCCTCTTGAGTTTGACCTTGGGGACGATCGCGTGCGCGAGTATTTCCCTCGGGTTCCCGGTTTCTGCGGAGGCGCAAGTGCGATTGCGGCCCGACACAGTCACTGCACAATCTGGGGGTGTTCGACGCTCGCCCGAAAGCTACAAACTCGGCGGTGGCGATC
>Ga0164304_10000427_pt1 | contig 11833 bp, 13 predicted proteins | sample Whisoiple_217_MG_FD_110216 | JGI IMG/M metagenome (GOLD analysis project Ga0164304, IMG submission 110216) | Soil microbial communities amended with pyrogenic organic matter from upstate New York, USA - Whitman soil sample_217_MG | ecosystem: Environmental > Terrestrial > Soil > Agricultural...
CTTACCGGATGCGCATCGAGGAGATGGGGGCACCTGCCGCCGAGGTCGCCACCGATATCGAGCGGAACGACGACGGCTCGGTCAAGGTCATCGTGTCCTGGACAAAGCCGGCCATCGCCGGCGAGGAGGGTTCCGTGCCGGGCGGACAGCCACTGTAGCCCGGAGATCTAGGAGCGCGGCTCCAGCGGGAGCAGCCGCCCGATGGCACTGGTGCCCAGGTTCTGCAGCAGGTGGCGCGGCCCGTCATAGACCTCGACGGCGCCCGCCTCCCGAAGTTCCGCCGCATGGATTCCCCCGCAGGTGAGCCCAATGGCAGGGATTCCCAGGGCACCCGCTGCCTTCATGTCCCAAACGGCGTCGCCTACGTAAACGGCGTCCGCAGCGTCCACTCCCACAGCCTTCAGGGCCGCCTCCAGGATATCCGGCGCAGGCTTGCTCTCCTCCGCGTCATTGGCGCTGGTGGCGGCGTCGATGAAGGCGTCGGCGTCCAGTACGGAGCGCATGACTTCCAGGTCCCGCTGCCGCGCAGAGGAGGCCAGCGCCACGGCAACGCCGCCGGTATGGCACCGGCCCAACAGGTCCTTGGCCCCGTCCAGGGCGCGCAGCGTTGGCCAGTGCGAGGCGTAGAGTGCGCCGTGGCTGGCCATGATGTCTTCGTCCTCCTCCCGGTCGCGGCCGGACGGCAGGAGTTGATCCACCAAACGGGCGCCACCCATGCCCACGAGCCGATGGATGGCCGCCATGGGGACGTCGTGGCCGTACTGGCGGAACGCACCCCACCAGGCGACGGTGTGGATGTACGACGAGTCGATCAGCGTCCCGTCAACGTCAAACAGGACCCCCCGGCGGGAGCCGCCAGGGGGTGTGGTGGATTCGGCCATCAGCCCACCGCCGCCCGTCGGGCGCCGGGAGCCTTTTTCAGTTTGGCCGCTTCTTCCTTGGGTGAACTGACGGGCCGCACGCGTTCACGGATGACGGACCCGGCGCCGTCCAGGCTCTTGTCCCGGATCAGGCCCGTACCGGCAATTTCCCGGGCCATGGCAACGCCTGCCACCGCGGCCCGCTTGGTGGGGAAGGTAACCGAGATGGCCATCAGGTTCCCGCTTCCGTCCATCATCCTGATCCGGTAACCACCGTCAGGGGCATCCACGAGTTCAAAAAATCCGGCCATAACTATCACTCCTCCGTCAATCACGGCACTGTGCTTGGGAGCACTCCATGAGGTGTTAGTAAGTATACTTATCTATCCTGCGAAGGAGAAGTTCCAGCCCCGTCCGCGCCGCCTCAGCGCGTATCCGCATTGTCGTGCGGAAAGGGAGTGTCACTGCGGCGAACCGTATCCTGATGGAGCTCCAGGGCGCTAGTCACAAGCGCAAAGTGGCTGAAGGCCTGTGGCGTATTGCCCAGCTGCCGCCCGGCTTTAACGGCCCATTCCTCGCTCAGCAGCCCCACGTCGTTGCGCAGTTCCAGCAGCCGCTCGAAAAGTTCGCGCGATTCGTCGTGGCGCCCCGCCCCCAGCAGCGCCTCCACCAGCCAGAACGAGCAGGCCAGGAAGACCCCTTCATCCCCCGGCAGGCCGTCGTCGCTCTCTTCCGGCTTGTAGCGCAGCACAAATCCGTCCTGGGTCAATTCCCGTTGGATCGCTTCGATGGTGCCCACTACCCGGGGGTCGTCGGGAGGAAGGAATCCCACTCGGGGAATCAGCAGCAGGCTGGCATCCAGTTCCGGGCGGCCATAGGACTGCACGAACGTGTTTCGCTGGGCATCGAAACCATTGGCCATGATGTCGGCGTGGATCTGGTCCCGAAGGGCCTCCCAGCGTTCCACCGGGCCCGGCAGCCCCGATTCACGCACGCCCTTCACCATGCGGTCGGCGGCAACCCACGCCATGACCTTGGAGTGGGTGAAATGCCGGCGTGGTCCCCGCATCTCCCAGAGGCCGTTGTCCGGCTGGTCCCAGATGGTTTCCAGGTGCTCCATCAGGGCGATCTGCACATCCCACGCTTCGTCCGTGTGCTTCAGCAGTGAGTTCCGGGTCAGGGCCAGGCAGTCAAGGACCTCGCCCCACACATCCAGCTGGAACTGCTCCGCCGCCGCATTTCCGATCCGAACCGGGGTGGAGTTCTCGTAGCCCTTCAGCCACGGCAGTTCCATCTCCGGCAACCGCCGCTCGCCGTGGATCCCGTACATGATCTGCAGGTCGGCGGGGTCGCCTGCCACCGCCCGGAGCAGCCAGTCCCGCCAGGCAGCAGCCTCCGCGGTGTAGCCGGCGGCCAGCAGGGCCTGCAGGGTCATGGCGGCATCCCGCAGCCAGCAGTATCGGTAGTCCCAGTTCCGCTGGCCGCCGGGCTGCTCGGGGAGGGACGTGGTGACGGCCGCGACGATGCCCCCTGTGGGTGCGTAGGTCAGTGCCTTGAGTGTCACCAGGGAGCGGACCACCGCGTCCTGGTATTTCCCCTTGACGGTGCACTGCGAGGACCAGCCCCGCCAGAATTCGAAGGTGCTGTCGAGGACGTGCTCGGCCTCAACGCTGACCGGACGTCCCACGTGGCTTGGCGCCCAGGTCAGCACGAACGGTACCTTCTCGCCGGCACTCACCGTGAAGTCGCTGACCGTGCGCATATTTTCGCCATGCAGCGGCGCCGGCGTCACCAGGTAGACGGCATCCGGGCCGGCGATGGCATGCAGCCCCCGCTTGTCCTTCCGCACCCATGGCACGATATGGCCGTAGTCGAACCTCATGACCAGCTCTCCGTGCATCTTGACGGTGCCGCTGACGCCCTCCACGATGCGGACGATGTCGGCAACGGAATCCCTGGGCGGCATGAAGTCGGTGACCCGGACCGTTCCGTCAGGCGTCTCCCACTCGGTGTCCAGCACCAGGCTGCCGTCCCGGTAGCTGCGGCGCGTGCAGGTTCCCCCTCCCTCAGGCGCCAGCAGCCAGCGTCCCGCATCAGGGGTGTCCAGCAGCGCATTGAAGCAGGCAGGGGAATCGAACCGCGGGAGGCAGAGCCAGTCGATCGAGCCTTCCTTGCTGACCAGGGCCCCGGTGTGAAGGTCGCCAACCACCGCATAATCTTCAATTCGCGCCATGACAACACCCTGCCACACAGAGCTCCGAACGGAAGGGGAATATCCAGGTGTAGCGTGAGGCAAATGGCGATCCATATCGGCACCTCCGGCTGGAGCTATGACCACTGGGAGAACGTCCTGTACCCGCCCGGACTGCCCGTCCGGGACAGGCTCCAAAGCTACGTCTCCAGGTTCAACACGGTTGAGTTGAACGCCAGCTTCTACCGGTGGCCCCGGGACACCACCTTTGCCGGCTGGAACCGGCGGCTGCCGCCCGGTTTCACTATGTCCGTCAAGGCGCCCCGCGGCCTGACCCACGCACGCAAGCTCTATTCACCGGAGGTCTGGATTGAGCGCATTGCCCGGTGCTGGCATGAGCTGGGGGACAAGCGGGCGGTGCTCCTGGTCCAACTGCCCCCGCAACTGGAGCGCGACGACGCACGGCTGGACTATTTCCTTGCCGCGCTTCCGTCCTGGATCAGGGTGGCCGTGGAGTTCCGGCACGCCAGCTGGGACTCGCCCGAGGTGTACGCCTTGCTGGAGCGGCACCAGGCGGCTTACTGCGTCATGAGCGGCGCCAACCTTCCATGCATCCTGCGGACCACCGCGCCTTTCGCTTACGTCCGGCTGCATGGGCCGGACCACGAGCACCTGTACGGGGGTTCCTATTCGGATGCGGACATGCACTGGTGGGCGGACCGCATCCGCGAGTGGGACAGTGCGGGCATCGACGTTTTCGCGTACTTCAACAACGACGGCGGCGGGAACGCTGTACGGAACGCCTGGACCCTGCGCGGGATCCTGGGCGCAGGCTGAAGGCTGCCGCCGCCCTGTGGCAGAGTTAGGGCATGGACACGGCTCCGCAGAACCCAGCCCGGGACAACGCCCACGCGCCACGGCAGGACAAGATAGGCCAGTACGCGTTGTCCGGAAGCCGCTTCTTCCGTTTGGCGCACTGGGTGTCCGACTCGGTCAACGATGTCCGGATCACGCTGGCCAAGCGGTGGAAGTTCGTGCCGCAGACCATCGCCTACCAGGGCTACGGTTCCACCACGCGGGTCAGGGTGCTGGGGCGCGTGCTGCTGACCCACAAACCGCTGCCGGGGAGCAAAGCCGAGCACGAGGCTAAAAACGGAAACCAGAACATCCGCGGCTGGCGCGCCTTCACCGGGGTGCCGCTGCAGTTTACCGACGTCGAGATCACCATCGGGGACGTCGTCACCCACGTCACGGCGGACCGGGGCGGACTGGTCGACACCGAGGTGGATGTACAACTGTCCCCCGGCTGGCACACCGCAATCCTGCGCGCGGAGGGGACCGACCCGGCGGAGGCTTTGATCCAGGTGATCGCACCCGGTGTGGAATTCGGCATCGTGTCCGACATCGACGACACCGTCATGGTGACCGCCCTGCCCCGTCCCTTCCTGGCGCTGTGGAACACCTTCGTGCTCAGCGAACGGGCACGCATGGCCACGCCCGGCATGGCCGTGCTGCTGGACCGCCTGACACTTGAACATCCCGACGCCCCGGTCATCTACCTCTCCACCGGCCCCTGGAACGCAGCCCCCACGCTGGGACGCTTCCTGACGCGCAACATGTACCCCAAGGGCACGCTGCTGCTGACGGACTGGGGCCTTACCCAGGACCGCTGGTTCCGCAGCGGCCAGGACCACAAGCACCGCAACCTGGAGCGGCTCGCCCAGGAGTTCCCGGACATGCGGTGGCTCCTGATCGGCGACAACGGCCAGCATGACGAAGCCATCTACTCGGCTTTCGCCGCCGAAAACCCGGAAAAGGTCGCGGCAATCGCGATCAGGCAGCTGTCCGTCAGCGAATCGGTATTCGCCGGCGGCCACTCCGAGGACGGGGACCACACTACTTCCCGCGTGCCGTGGATCTACTCCCCCGACGGCGCCGGCATCGCCAAGCAGCTGGCCTTGCTGGACCTGCTGCGCGGCTGACTACTCAGGGGTTGGCCAACAGGTCATCGGCGCCGGGGAGGTCGTCGCTGGGCAGCATGTCCGGAACCACCGCCTGGGCGATTGCGGCCTCGGCAGCGGCTGCCAGGTCGCGTTCTTCGATGAGTTCCTGGAACCAGAAGTAGGAGGCCTTGGGCGTGCGCTCCAGTGTTTCGAAGTCAACGTGCAGCAGCCCGAACGGCTGCTTGTAGCCGGCGGACCATTCGAAGTTGTCCAGGAACGACCACACATAGTAGCCGCGCAGGTCCACGGACTCGGCGACCCCACCGGGGGCGGTGGCCCGCAACGCCGTTTCAAGGTGGTCGGAAATGTACTTCAGCCGGCGTTCATCCGGGATGAACCGGGTGTTGGTGGACTTGTCCCGGACAATGATGTCCTCGAAACTGGCACCGCCTTCGGTGATGATCACCGGCGGCAGGTTGGGGTACCGGTCCGCCATCTCCTTCAGGGCCACCGCCATGTACTCCGGTTTGACCGGCCAGCCGTACGCCGTGATGTCCGCCTCCGGCCACGTCTCCACGTGGAACGGTGTTGCCCCGCTGCCTGTTGCGCTGAGGTCGCTGCCCATGGCTTCCGCCATGCTTGACGGCACGGTACCGCCACCGGGTCCAGCCGCCACCTTGGTAGGCATGTAGTAGTTGAGCCCGTAGAAGTCCAGGGGCTGGGAGATGATCTCCATGTCTTCGTCCGGGTGCTCGAAGGAACTGAAGAACTTGGCCGCACGGATCAGGTCCGGGTATTTGCCCGTCAGGACCGGGTCCGCGTACAGCCGGTTCTGGCCAAGGTCCATGACCCCGGCGCTGATCTTGTCCAGCGGATTGATCGAGTTCGGCACCATGGGTGAGTACACATTGGTCATCCCGATCTCGCCCGGCACCTTCGCTGCGCGCAGCGCCTGCACGGCGAGCCCATGGCCCAGCAGCTGGTGGTGGACGGTGGGAAACGCGCCCAGGGCCAGTTCCTTGCCGGGCGAGTGCAGGCCGAAGGCGTAGCCGTTCGCGCTGACCGTTGCCGGTTCGTTGATGGTGACCCAGCGGGCCACCCTGTCCCCGAACGCCTCGGCCACCAGGGCGGCATATTCGCCCAGCCGGTAGGCCGTATCGCGGTTCATCCAGCCGCCCGCTTCGTCCAGCTCCAGGGGCGTGTCCCAGTGGTAGATGGTGGCCATGGGCGAGATCCCGTTGGCCAGGAGCTCGTCCAGGAGCCGGTCGTAGAAGGCCAACCCCGCGCGGTTGGCCGGGCCGGTTCCGCCGGGCTGGATGCGCGGCCAGGAGAAGGAGAACCGGTAGGAGTCCACGCCAAGCTGCTTCAGCAGGGCCACGTCCTGCGGCATCCGGTGGTAGTGGTCAGTGGCCACCACCGGGCTGTGGTCCTCCACGATGGCACCCGGTTTGGCGGCGAACCTGTCCCAGCCGGAAGGTCCACGGCCGTCTTCGTCCAGGGCTCCCTCGATCTGGAATGCAGCGGTTGCGACGCCAAGCGTGAACCCCGGGGGGATGAGCGCTGCGAGGTCCTTGGCGGTGATGTGCATGGGGGTCCAGCCTTTTGGTCACGGAAGTTTGGTACGTCCCAGAATGTCACAGCGCAGGACCGCTGACGAGCAGCAACTCCGCGCCGGGCACCGGCGCCTACTGTGACCCGAAGAGGAACTCCTTGGCGTGCGCCACCGCCTTGCGGAAGGCGTCATTGCGCAGGGTCACCAAGTGCTCCGAGTCGCCGTCGGTCGGTTCAAGATACCCGGTATAACCGGGCCGCAGGACCCAGATGTCTCCCGCCGGCGGCAGGTAGAACACGCCAAAGGACCGCTGCTGACTCTCGTCGGCCGTCCAGACCGGGACCACCGCCAGGGCAGCTCCCGTGGCCGGATTGATCCATTGCGCCCGCGGCAGCGGCTGTTCGTGCGCCTCGGGATCCAGGAAGGGTGCGGTTCCCGGGCCCCAGCGCTGTTCAAAGCGCTCATGGAATGCGGGAATGAGGTGTGAATCGTAGCGCCGCCAGTCGCTCATACAGCTTTGCGCCTCCTTGGATGATGGGGACTGCTTTTGATTGGTTCCCCGGTTCAGGGCCGGGGCCGGTTTCAGGCCGACGGCCCGCTTTCAGGCCCACGGCCCGCTTTCCCACCGCACCGGGGTGATGCGGATGACAGGTCCGGGCCCGCGGCCGGGACTGCGGACTTTTCGGACCGGAACCACGGTGGGTGCCCCCGCAGCCAATCGCCTGTCGTAGTCCGCACGGCGCCCGGGATCACTGAGCACGTAAAACGCCTGCATGATTCCCAGGAGTTCGTCACGCTGCGCCGGGGCGCCGTCCGTTACCGGGTTTCCCGGTGGCCGTTCGTGCACGTCCTTGCGCCCGCCGCCCATGTCGGGATGGTGGCTGCGCATGAGGACCCGGTACGCATGGGAGATCTCCTGCCGGGTGGCTTCCCGGCCTACGCCCAGGACGGCGTAGTAGTCGGGGACATCCGTCATCCCAGCCTCCTGTTCCACCGGCGCCCCTGCCGGGATGGGCAGGGGCCCGCGGGAAGAACCTATGTATTGATCTCCTGCATCCCGCCCTGCTGGGTCTGGATCTCGATCTTGCGCGGCTTGGCCTGTTCGGCAACCGGAATCCGCAGGGTGAGGACACCTTGGTCGTAGCTGGCCTTGATCTTCTCGGTATCCAGGGTGTCACCCAGGATCAACTGGCGGCTGAATACGCCGCGGGGACGTTCCGAGGCCACGAGCTCCACATTGGGCTGCGTGGGGTCCTGCCGCTCGGCCCGCACGGTCAGGACGTTCCGTTCAACGTTCAGGTCAAGCGAGTCCACCTTCACGCCGGGAAGGTCGAACGCCACGACGAATTCGCCGTCCTCCTGCCAGGCGTCCATGGGCATCGCGGCCGGACGCGCGGCGGTTCCGAAGACCTGCTGCGTGAGCCGGTCCAGCTCACGGAACGGGTCGGTACGCATCAACATCATTTCCCACTCCTTCAGCTTCCAAGGTGATGGATCTGCGTCTTCTGTCCATTGCCACCTAATCTATGGCAGTGAATATAGATTTTTTATAGCACTCGTGGAAAACTGAAGCAAGGCACCGGCCGGAACGAATTTTGGGAGTACAGATGGCAGATCCTGGGGCGGGGCGGCCCGCGCGTCCGCCCGGTTCGCGGGCCCTTTACGCCATTTCGGTGGCCGCGGAGCTCACGGGCACCGGGCAGCAGAACATCAGGCTTTACGAGACACGGGGGCTGTTGACGCCCTCCAGGACGGCCGGCGGTACCCGGCAGTACAGCGACGACGATATCGCCGTCCTGCAGCGGATCGGGGAACTCCTTGAGGAGGGGCTTAACCTGGCAGGCATTGCCAAGGTCCTGGAACTGGAGGCAGCGAATGTGGAACTGCACCGGGCCCTGAAGCGGGCAAGGTCCCGGCCGCAGTGACGCGGCTCCGCGGGCGGTCTTAGTCCAGGCCGGATTCTTCCTTGGAGAGCTCCCCCGTTACCGGTTCGCCCGGAATCCTTGCCGTCCGCCAGGTATCCAGGGCGATGACTCCGCCCAGGATGAGCAGCGACAGCGAGAAGGATGCCAGGGTGTCGGTGGGCCAGTGGTAGCCCAGGTAGAGCCGGCTGACGATGGCAAGGATGATCCCGATCCCGGCCCCGATGAATCCGAACACCGCTGCCCGGGGGTTCCGGCGCCGGGAGAAGATCAGGTAGGCGCCCACCAGCAGGAAATCGCAGGCCCCCAGGACGTGCCCGGACGGGTAGGAGAAGGTCTGGTCCGCGCCGAACAGCATTTGGTCCACCGGCGGCCGCGAGCGCTGGACGATGTGCAGGATGATCTGGGAGACGATCACCCCTGCCAGCATCGCGGACGCCAGCAGGATGGGGCGCCAGGCATGCTTGGCTGCGAATCCCCAGATGAGGATCACCACCAGCACGATGATGGGCAGCGCGATGGGGCCGAAGAATATGGCCAGGAAGATCATGAAGGCGGTAAGTGCGGCTGAGCGGGTTGTGAGCAGCCAGTCATGCACCGGGTGGTCCGCGACGGTGAGGCCGTCCGCCTGCAGCACGCTGACCAGTGTGGCAATGAAGAGCGCCAGCCCCACGACGGCCAGGATGACCGATGCCCGGTAAAGTCGGCGCCGGTCGGCGGCATCGACGTAGCGTTCCTCCACGACGAACTTTTCATGGAAGGCGTGCCACCTGCCGGACTTAGCCCCCGCGGCTGCGGAACCTGCTGATTTCTGTGCCAATGTGCTGCCCGTCCCTGCGCCCTGGTGAGTGCACGCCGGATGGGCGTGCTGTGTGAATGCCTAGCCTGAAGATTATCCCCATGTAGGGCCGTTCGCTCCATCACCGGGCCGGAAGGACGGCCGGCGGCCACGGCGGCGGCCAGTAGGAGCCGGCAGTGGACCGGACAGGAGCCGGAAGCTCACGGCTTCCGGCTCCTTGGACGATCCCGTGCCAACCCCTGGCTGGCCTTCGGACCGTTTGCTGCGTACCTGGTCCTAGGCCTGGTCCTCCCCGGCGCCCGGGCCGCCTGCTGCGTGGTTCCGCCAGCTGTGCTCGGGCTCGTAGCCCAGCAGCCGGCGCGCCTTGTCGATGGAAAGCATCGTTTCGTGCTCGCCCAGTTCCTTGGTGACCTTGACGCCGGGAAACACCTCGGCGGCGAGGCCGGCGCTGGAACGGCTCATCACGGTGTCGGCATTGGCGATGATGAAGGCCTCGAACCCCGGCTTGGCGTTCTCCAGCGCCCGGGCTACGGCCTGGGCGCCGTCCCGGCCGTCGATGTAACCCCACAGGTTCCACTTCCGCAGCGTCGGGTCGGCATCGAAGGAGGGGAACTTTTCGTAGTCGGCTTCATCCATGACGTTGGAGAACCGCAGGCCCGTGATGCTCAGCTCCGGGTCCCACCGCGTCATTTCCACGGCCATCCGCTCCTCCAGGGTCTTCACCAGGGAGTAGGTGCTTTCCGGCCGCGGCGGGTATTCCTCATCCACGGGAATGTAGGGCGGGTCGATGTCGAACGGAAGCCCCAGCACGGTCTCGCTGGAGGCGTACACCACCTTCTTGATCCCGGCGCGCCGCGCGGCCTGGAAGACGTTGTAGGTGGACAGCATATTGTTCTCGAACGTTGCTGCGTCCGGAAGGATGCCCGGGGCGGGAATGGCACCCAGGTGCACCACGGCGTCGAACCCCTCATGCCGGTCGTCCACCCCCAGCAGGGCGTCAACAACATGCCCGTAGTTGCGCAGGTCCACCACCAGGAGTTCGGGGCTGCGTTCACCTGCCCGGTCCAGGGTGAGGACCTGGTGGCCGTCGTCGGTGAGCCGGCGCACCACGTGCCGTCCCAGTTTTCCGGTTCCGCCTGTAACGGCAATTCTCATCAGTGTTTCCTTCTGTTGGAGTGCGTTCACCGTGCGGTGTTTCGGTCAGGACGGAGGGCGCGGGGCTGCAAGGAACTGTTCGACGGCGGCAATTGCCGCTGCGGTAATCCCGCCCGGATCGCCGCTGCCGTTGACGGACACCAGGATGCCCCGCCCCGCGTACACCGAGACTACTTCATGGGTCTGCCGGCGGTAGAGATCCAGCCTGCGCCGAAAAACGTCGATCGTGTCATCGGTGCGGCCTGGCTCAAGGGACCGCCGCTGCACCCGCTCCTCAAGTTCAGCGTCCGGCGCCGTCAGTTCGATGACAGCGTCCAGCACGTGGCCGTGGTCCGCGAGCATGCTATCCAGTTCCAATGCCTGCGGGGCGGTGCGTGGATAGCCGTCCAGCAGGAATCCTTTCCTCGCATCGCTTTCCAGGAGCCGGTCCTTCACCAGCGCGTTGGTGAGGTGGTCCGGGACGAAATGGCCGTCATCGAGGTACCGGGCGGCCTGGTTCCCCAAGTCCGTCTTCCGCCTGACGTTGCTCCTGAAGATGTCCCCGGTGGACACGGCCGGGACCTGGAAATGCCGCGCCAGGTGCTCGGCCTGCGTTCCCTTGCCGGAGCCCGGTGGGCCGATGATAAGGAGCCTGCTCATGTTCCTGTCCTTCCGCAGCGGGAGCACGGTCTATGGTCCAGTCGGAGGCAGCACCGGATCCCGCTTCATTGTGCCGGTTGGCCCCTGTCCGGCGCCAGCAACCGGTGTTACGGCTGGCGCGGGAATGGGATTCGCCCCACCGGGGAATGTATATACTCTGGTTATCGGTTTAGCAGCAGGCCGTTGGAAAGTTCGTCGATCCAGCGACCATCACCGGCTCCCCGCCCAACTGTGGGGCCGCCTATGTGTTGCAGGCTCGTTTTGACCTGAACGAATGGCACCAAGAAACCGTGGCCGGCGAGTCAACAGCAAAAACCGATACATCCATCACCGAACACCTGCATGAACTGGTCCTCAACAGCTCCGACGTTGAGGACTTCCTCAACGAACTGGCACAGGTGTCCGCACGTAACCTTTCCGAGCCCGGCGACGAGATGCTGTGCGCCATTACCCTGCTCCGGCAGCGGAAGACAGCGACGATAGCCAGCAGCAGCCCCGAGGCAAAGTCCATCGGACGGCTCGAGCACAGGTTCGCCGAGACTCCGAGCCTGACCGCATTCACGGCGCAGGAGACTGTCCACGCGCCGGACCTCGACGACGACGGGCGCTGGCCAGACTACTCCCCTGCCGTCCTGGCGAAGGGGGTCCGGTCGGTTGCCGCCCTTCCCTTCCGGCTCGAAGGTGAAACCAAGGCAGCACTGCTGCTGTACTCCCGCCGAGCCCATCGCTTCGGGGGCCGGGTACTGAAGTTCGCCGAGGATTTCGTCAGCCA
>Ga0164304_10000429_pt1 | contig 11828 bp, 9 predicted proteins | sample Whisoiple_217_MG_FD_110216 | JGI IMG/M metagenome (GOLD analysis project Ga0164304, IMG submission 110216) | Soil microbial communities amended with pyrogenic organic matter from upstate New York, USA - Whitman soil sample_217_MG | ecosystem: Environmental > Terrestrial > Soil > Agricultural...
CGGCGCTTGAGACGATGCAGGTGATCGGATCGTCGTAAGAAACATCGACGCCGCCGCTGACCATCATTTGCGCGCCCTGCGTACCGCCGCTGATGTTTACCTGCTTGACGTCCAGACCTTGCTTTTTGAAATAACCTTCTTCGTCGGCGATCCATAGCGGCACCAAACGGGCGTTGCGAAATGTCACGCCGAAATTAACCTGAAGAGTTTCCGCTCGAAGATCGGCGCAAACCGAAAAAACGAAGAAAAGCACGAGACCCACGAGCAGTGGCTGCTTAAAAAACATCTTCATTGTTCTCTCCCAAATTGTCCGAAGAGTGTTGGCGCTATTTCATCCGTGGCCGGAGCAGGATCTCCACAAAGAAATTTGCCATGCGGGATTCAGCGCTTTTACGGTGGGGCGATAATCTTGCCAACGAACTCTGCTGGCTGGCGCGGTAGTGTCACAATGTCGTATCAGGTCTGGCGTCTAATGAACTCAGCGATAATATCCATGGCGCGCATCGTTTCCGGTTGTGCGCGCGACGGTACCATGCGGTGCTCCGGCAAGCCCTCGAACGTATGGACTTCAATCTGCCCGCCGCGTTTACGATACGAGGCGATGAATCGCTCCTCCATTTCGAGCGGATGATTTTTATCGTTGGCCTTGAGCATGAAGAGAACCGGCGGCAGTTCGATTTGCTTTTCGTGATCGATGATCGTCTGCGGGCTGCCTTCAGTCATCGCTTCTTCGGTACGCCAGTAATCGATATGCGCTTTGATAAATTCCTGACGGTTGAGCTCTTTGGCGAAGCGGAAGCGGTAGAGCGGACAGATCACGGGCCAGGCGGCGATCACATAGGCGAGACTGGCGTCGATATCTGAATGCTTTTCCAGCGGTAACGCTGAATAGGCTGCGTGCCGCGGTCGGAGCGCGCTCAGCACGACTTGATGGCCGCCGCTGGAGTTGCCGAAAGCTCCGATTCGAGCTGTGCCGTCAAATTCCGCTGCATGCGCTTTGAGCCAACGAGTGGCGAGATTCACGTCGCAGATCGAGGCGGGATATCCTGCCTCGGGCGGCTGGCGAAATTCGACGGCCGCCACCAAGATGCCTCTGCTGGCGAGCTCTCGGTCGATGCCTGCATTGTTCATTCGGTCGCCGTTGTGCCATGCGCCGCCGTGGACGTCGATAATCGTCGGGAACGGCCCAGTTCCCCTGGGCTGATAAATCCGCACCAACCAAACTTTTCCTGCGATACGTTGGTACTCGATATCACGTTCGTCGACTTCGTATTTTGTATTGTTCTTCATGGCAGCAATCTACTGCCGTCAGGGTTTGCTCTGCAAGCGCGAAATATTCAATCGAATCTATTCTTGACAGCTCCTTCCCGGTGCAATAAACGAGCTTGGGGCGCTTCTGGTCTCGGTCGAATTGTCATTACGAGACGACGCGAGAAGTATTTCCTTCGAATGCATGGCATAGTTTAAGAGATCGCTCGTGCATCGCGTCCGATGGACCGCTGATCCATAAATGTCCCTTTGCGCAACAACATCCGAAAATCTTAAAAGAACCGCTTTTGCTCGCTGGGGGCAAAGACCATGAAGAAAATTCTATTGATAGCCTCGCCACTGCTGATTGCCCTGTGCCTGATCCGCCCGCAGCCGGCATTCGCCCTTGATAAGGTCAATGTGACGCTGCCATCGAAATCGTTTCAGTTCATCATTTTTCCGCTCGCCAAAGAACGCGGCTACATGAAAGAAGAAGGGATTGATCTCGACATTGTTGTCATGGCGTCAACGCCTGGGCTGCAGGCGGTCCTCGCCGGTGAAATGGATTTTACCGGCTCCGGAAGCAGCGCCCTGGTGGCTGTCGCGCAAAGTAATGCGCCGCTCAAGACGGTTCTCGCCGTCAACGATCAGGTCCTCCAATGGCTCATGGTCCGGCCGCAGTACAGCTCGTTCAAAGATTTAAAGAACAAAAAAGTCGCCGTCACTGGCGTCGCTGCGGTGGCGACTTTTATGTTGAAAAAAGTCGCCGCCAAGTACGGCCTCGACCCCAACAAGGATCTGACATTTCTCGCTCTGCCGCCGGGCCAACGCCTCGCCGGGCTGCAATCCGGCGTCGTAGATGCCGGTCTGTTGAGCTCCGAGGAGCGCTTTGCCGCACTGGACCAAGGCATGAAAGAGATCTTGAATCTCGGCAAAGAAGTGAAAAATTCCTGGGGCACCATCGCCACCAACGATCAACTCATCAAAACCAAGCCGAAACTGATGCATGGCGTCATGCGCGCCCTCGTTAAAGCGCTCCGCCTGGTCAAACAAAACCGCGAGGTCGCCATGGGCGCCATGATGAAATTTTCCGAGCTCGACAGAGAATTGGCGGCGCGAACCTACGACGGCATGATCGGCACTTTCACGAGCAATGGCATCGTCGACGAAGAGACGCAGAAAAACGATCTGGACATCGTCCGCGAGGTTCTCAAAATCACCAAAGACGTTCCCATCGAGCGCGCTTATGATTTCAGTTTTGCAAAGAAAGCGGATGCTGAACTGACGCAAGCCGGCTGGAAGCCCTAATGTTTTTCCGCTCCCGGGGAACGTGAGCAGAGCGCAGTGTTGCGGTGATTTGGAGCATAGTGAGAATTTTTCTTGATGATAAGCGATCAGCAAAGAAGTTTGCTCTCATGCTAAGATCCTCGCTTGGCATCGTACAACTAAATCAAACGGAGGAACAAAATGGCGCAGCACATTGATGGACCTCTTTATTGCGAACGCATGGGACGCACGGGGCCGGTGATTGCTTTTATCCATCCGAATCCCATGGACCGGTCCTGCTGGATTTTTCAAATGGCCCATTTCTCGACATGGTACCGCTGTATCGCCATCGACATACCCGGATACGGGCGTTCGCCCAAAGCCGAGTCCGGACTGACGATGAACGATATGGCCGAAGCTTGCTGGGAGGCGATCGACGATGCGTTGCCGCGTGAGAAAGCGATTCTGGTCGGCTGTTCGGTCGGTTCGTCACTTGCTCCTCACATGTATCATCTTCGCCCCGATAAGACGGCAGCGCTGGTTTTATGCGGGACCGGCTACAATCCGAGCAAGGAATTCACCAAAGGAAGGATTGCCAACTACACTGCCAACGGTATTGATTACCGCTGGGCCTACACGTTCGAAGACCTGAGCGCCGCCTTTCGCACGACTCCGCTGGCGCACTTTTTCGCGAACCTTTTCACGGAACGCAATGGGCACGCCGATGTCCAAACCATCATCCATCAATTCAAAGCGTTGGCACAGCCCTACCCGGAAGGGCTTTTCGAGCGCATCGCCTGCCCGACCATCATTTTGACCGGCAGCGAGGATAACAGTCATCAACGCGCCTTCGCGCTGCAAGAACGCATACCGAACTGTGAACTGAAAACCTTGCCGGGTGCGGGCCACGCTTGCCAGATCGAGCAACCGTGGCTCTTCGATCGCTTTATGATCGAGTTTCTGAGCAGGCATGGCCTCTTTCCCGAAGCCTCAAACCCGGCGCGAACAATTGTTTAAGTGCGGCTCCGGTCCCTTCAGCTCCGCTGAGCACGTCGGGAGAGACTGTCTGGCGCAGGAATTTTCCAGAGGCCGCAGCTTAACCCACCGCTGCCCTCCTTCATTGATCGCAAATTTCTGATTTGCCAGTGCACCTTTCTGAGTTTCTTCGGGACGGGTATAGTGGTGATATGAAAGTTGAACCAATCACAAAAGGTCCCGTCGAACCCGGTAACGAACACGGCAGCGATCGACCTGCCCCCGCATCGTTTGTGTTCGACAATACCTATGCGCGCGAGCTCGACGGCTTTTACGTCAACTGGAAAGCGACGCAGGTCCGAAGCCCTAGGTTGGTCAAGTTCAATCGCGAGCTGGCCGAAGAATTGGGACTCGACGGTAACGCGCTGGACTCCGATCACGGCGCGCGAATCTTTGCTGGCAATGCGAAGCCTGAGGGAGCGATTCCTCTGGCGCAAGTGTACGCCGGACACCAATTCGGCGGGTTTGTACCACAACTGGGCGATGGGCGGGCGCTCCTCTTAGGCGAGATCATTGATCGCCACGGCGGCCGTCGCGATATTCAGCTCAAAGGCTCCGGCCCCACGCCATTTTCACGCGCCGGTGATGGCCGGGCCGCACTCGGCCCAGTCCTGCGTGAATATTTAGTCGGTGAAGCGATGCACAGCCTCGGTATTCCGACAACCCGGGCGCTTGCGGCAGTGGTTACGGGGGAGCCGGTTTTTCGCGAGAGCGTCTTACCGGGTGCGGTTTTGACCCGCGTCGCCGCCAGTCATATTCGTGTTGGCACTTTCCAGTTTTTTGCCGCACGTGGCGAGCAGAAAAAAGTCCGCCGCCTGGCCGATTACGTAATCGATCGCCATTACCCGGAAATCAAAGGTCGCAAGAATCCCTACCTGGAACTGATTGATCGTGTCTCCGATCGACAAGCCGCGCTTGTCGCCCGCTGGATGCACGTCGGCTTCATCCATGGCGTGATGAACACCGACAATATGGCGATCTCCGGCGAGACCATTGACTATGGTCCATGTGCGTTTATGGACCATTACGATCCTGCCACTGTATTCAGCTCCATCGATAGCCACGGACGCTATGCCTATGCCAATCAGCCACGTATCGCGCCGTGGAATCTCGCGCGCTTTGCGGAAACGCTACTGCCGCTGATCGACGCGGACAGGACACGTGCCATCGCCCGCGCCACTGACGTTGTCAATACTTTCCCCGAAAAATATGAACAGCATTGGCTGACCGGCATGCGCGCCAAGCTCGGGCTCCTGAGCGAAGAAGAGGCCGATCTCAACCTCGCCACGGGATTTCTCACTGCAATGGAAGGCAATAAAGTTGATTACACGCTGGCCTTTCGCTTACTCGCCGATGCGGTGATCGGTCTGGAGGAAGGAGTTCGCGCGCTATTTGCCGATCCGGCCACCTACGATCTCTGGAGCGAACAGTGGCGAGCGCGGCTTTCTCGAGATACCGCGGCACCGCGCCAGCGCGCCGAAAAAATGCGGCTGGCAAATCCCGCGTTTATTCCGCGTAACCATCACGTAGAGAAAGCTTTGAGTGCCGCAGCTGAGCAAGGGGATTTCGGGCCCTTCGATACCTTGCTGAAAATCTTATCCCATCCGTTCGAGGATCAGCCCGAGTTTACAGCCTTCGCCGAATCTCCGCCGGAAGGGCAAGGGCGTTACCGCACCTATTGAGGCACCTGAGTCACGCGTCCGGGCGACGCGAAAATCTGAGAATAAATATGGATAGTCACCCGCTAAATTCTAGGGTTATCCCCATTAGCGCTAGTAAACGATTGAGAAGGAGATAAATCCACCTGGCATGGCGCAGAAATTCTACGTAGTATGGTCAGGCCGGCAAACTGGAGTATTTGGCGATTGGGCGAGCGCTCAGCGGGCCGTGGATAAGTATCCCGGCGCACGTTTCAAGTCCTTCGCAACGCGCGCAGAAGCGGAGCAAGCGTTCGTTCACGGCAATCTCGAAGAGAAGAGTGCCATCACACGCCGCAGCGACCGCCGCGCCTCTCATACCGCGCACCGATTCGACGTCAGCATTTACTGCGACGGCGCGTGCGACCCCAATCCCGGCAATGCCGGTTCCGGCATCGTCGTTTATCGAGGCGGCAAGCTCGCAGAACTGTGGTACGGCCTGTACAATCCTGTCGGCACAAACAACACCGCCGAACTGAACGCGCTTTATCATGCACTGCGCATGGCTGAAAAAGAAATCAAAAATGGCAAGACCGTTGAGGTCTGCAGCGACTCGGCATATGCGATCAACTGCATTCGCAGTTGGGCGCCGCTCTGGGAAAGAAATGGTTGGAAAAAACCGGGCGGCGAGATCAAAAACCTCAAAATTATCAAGGACACTTACGCAATTTACCGGCGCATCAAAGACGCGCTCACACTCACCCATGTTGCGGGACATGCTGGCACGGAGGGCAATGAGCTCGCCGATCGCATGGCCATGTATGCCGCGCAAACCAAAGAAAAAAAACTGCGTCTCTATCAAGAAACAATGGATATTCCGACACTGCTGAAGATGCGGGCGGGCTAAGCCACTCGGTTCTTTTCGCGCTATAGCGTCAGAGAGAAAGTTCGGGGTGGTATCTAGTTATGGAGAGTGCTGGTCTAGTGCTGGATGCTTTGGGACGCGTGAGGGATATGGTACGCGATGCACTCACCGACTTGTCCCCCGAGCAGCTGCTTGCGCCGCCCAAACCTCACGTCGCCTGGTTGGTCTGGCATATCGCGCGTGTTCAGGATGCCAATTTCTCAAACTTGATGGACCTTCCGCAGCTATGGATCGCTGCACGGTGGCACGAACGCTTCAACATGGCCGCCGGATCCAAGAGATTATGGCTCCGCCCCATAGACACACGCAGGCACAAGTATATTCCGCGCACATTTTTTCTCCTCTCGTCTTGTCAGCGAAGCCGAAGTGTCACGCCGCAGCTGTCACTATTCCTGAGATTTCAAGATATTTGGTGCTAGCCCGAGTGCTTTTTATCCCTCAGTGGAGCTGATCGCGCAGGCCTGGAGCTTGCTCGACGAGATCGCATGGAGATCTCGTCTATGCACACCCTAAGATCCTGCATCAAGAAACCGCTCCCTTTGAACTCCAACGGACAAGGCATTGTCGAATATACGCTCATCGTACTTTTAGTCGCGATCGTTTTTTGGCTAGGTATCCGTGACACGCAGTTCGGAGAAGCTCTGCAAATAGCCTGGAGTGACGTAGCAGGCTCTCTATCTTCGATGAACGGGCAGCCGGATAGCAACGCCGCTGGAGGAAGCGGCTCAACCGGTGGTTCAAATGCGGGCTCGTCAAGTGCCGGTTCCAGCACTGGAGGCGGTGGTGGAATCGGTGGAAGTTCCGGTAGCGGCTCTTCCGGTTCAAACGGCGGTGGATCGGGCGGTTCCGGCGGCAGTTCTGGCACTGGCGTCGGTGGCAGCTCGGGCAGCGGGTCAGGTACCGGTACTGCTTCAGGTGGAGGCTCCGCAGCAGGGTCCGGGGGTGGTTCGGGTTCCTCTGGTGGATCGGGAGGTATTTCCGGTGGGACGGGCACTGGCTCCGGCAGCGGGTTGGGTGCCGGTGCTGCTTCAGGTGGGGGTTCCGCAGGTGGATCCGGTGGTGGATCAGGCTCTTCCGGTGGATCGGGAGGTACGGGGACCGGCTCGGGCAGCGGCGGTAATTCCGTTGGTGGCTCCAGTGGTGCTTCGGGCTCCTCCGGCGGGTCGGGAAGTACCGCCGGTGGTTCAGGTGTCGGCTCTTCCAGCGGCTCTGCGGGCGGTTCGGCCGGAGGCGCGGGTGGCGCGGGGAGCGGCAGTAGTTCTGCAGCGAGTGCAAGCGGTGGATCGAGCAATGGTGGAGGCGGGAGCGGCTCCGGTGGCGGGTCAGGAGGTGGTGGATCGGGTGGCGGATCCGGCGGCGGGTCGGGTGGTAGTGGCTCGGGGAGTGGCTCAGCCAGCGGCGGCTCGGGGTCCGGTAGTAATGGCCAGAGTAGTTTGATCGCCGCAGCGAGGGCGACGTCAAGCGTCGATTCCTCAGCTGATACGTCACAAAGCGCCGCAGCGATGGAATCTTCAACCGCGGGCTCGAGCGGCGCAGACGAGAAAGAAACACGGAGCGGGAGTCGCGGTGCTGACGGATCTACTTCAGGGACGATTTACACGTTCGGATTCTGGCTCGCGGTTCTGTTTGTCGCGCTGATTTTACTTTTGGTTCTAATATGGGTCCTCGTCAAAGTCGTTGGCAAAAACGAAGGAGCTAACAATACCGATCTGGTCTATAAAAGTCTCCAGGATGCCCGACAGATTTACGCGAAGATGATGAAGTAGCGCTCGCCTGCGTTAAAGCGGAGCCACTTTCTTTCGCGAAAACCATCTCAGCTGCATTCTCCGCTGCATTGTTTGGGTCAGCACTTACGGTTTTTGCCGAAGCCCACGAGTTTTGTGTAGCATCCCGCGCACTCAACTCACCCTTGCACCGCAACCCCCTGCTGAGTTATTCCCATCTAAGTGGCCCCTGCATTACGGGCATCGCCGATGCTGCGAAGTGCGCGAGGGCGGATCCAAATTGTCCAGATAGGAAGGAGAGAAAACAATGCCGTTTCTTGAACGTACCTATGGCAAACAAAACCATGCGAGCATCAATGAAGTTTTAATTTCATCCGACTCGCACGTCATCGAGCCCGCGGGTCTTTGGCAAAAAGAATTACCAAAAGCCTTTCAGGACCGTGCTCCGGATTATGGCGGCCAAAGACCGAACGATACCCCAGGAGGCGCGCAGGACAAGAACAAGCGAGTCTCCGAGATGGCGGCGGACGGTGTCAGCGCCGAAGTCCTGTATCCCACCCATGGGTTGAAATGCTTGAGCCTCGACGATCATGAGTTGGAGGCAGCTTGTTGCCGTGTTTACAATGATTGGCTGATTGACTACTGCAGCGCTGCGCCGGATCGGCTGATCGGTATCGCCATGCTGTCGATGTACGACATCGATGGTGCGGTGAAAGAACTGGAACGCTGCCGAAAAGCGGGGATGCGAGGTTCGGTCATTTGGCAAGTACCGCCACCAGAGCTGCCGTTCTCCTCATCGCACTATGACAAGTTCTGGGCCACCTCGCAGGATCTCGAGATGCCGGTCAACTTGCATATCTTGAGTGGCCACGGATACAGCCGAAGCCGATCTTTCGGTCTGGGAGATACCGCAACCGGCATGACCGCGGAGCACAATAGCGTCAACATGAAACTATTCCAGTCGGTGGACAGCCTCTACGATCTGATCTACTCCGGAGTGTTGGAACGCTTTCCCAAGCTAAAGCTCGTCCTGGTCGAAAACGAGCTGGGCTGGATTCCCTTTGTTTTGGAACAGTGGGACTACTACTTCAAACGCCACGGCGCTAAGCGCGAAGGTTTGGCCATCAAAAAAACGCCAAGCGAATACTTTCATAACCAAATCTACACAACTTTCTTTAACGACGCCGTCGGCGGTCATATTCTGTCTTGGTGGGGCGAAAACAATTGCATGTGGTCCAACGATTTTCCGCACGGCAATTCCACCTGGCCGAATTCTCGGCAAATTGTCGCCCGCGACCTGGGCGATCTGCCGGCCCCGGTGCGCGCGAAACTCGTACGGGAAAACGTCGCGAACCTGTATCACGTCCCTGTTCCGAGCCCCATCCATTAATCGGCAGTACTCATGCAGTCGCGTAACGGCAGAATCCGATCCCTGAAGGGTCGGATTCTGCTTTTTACAACCTTCCGGCAAAACGTTTTTCGAGACTTCGACGGCGGACATTCACCTTTTCGCAACAGCAAGACTTGCGAGTTTTCTTGACGGCTACAACACGCTCAAGTCATTTCTTGCGCGATGTAATGGCCTGTAGTTCGTCAGCTCACCTTCATCGCCGGGAGCCGAACAATAAATGTCGTCCCGGTGCCGAGCTCACTCGAAACGTTGATGCTGCCACCGTGACTATCGGCTATGGCCTTACAGATCGCTAAGCCCAAACCGCTACGGCCTTCAATACGGGAACGTGACTTGTCCACGCGATAAAACCGCTCGAACACATGGCCAACGGCTTCAGCCGCTATGCCCTGGCCGTTGTCTATTACCTTCAGCACTGCGTCACCGTTTTCAGTGCCGGTAGTAACAAGAATATCGCCATTTGGCTTATTGTATTGAATGGCATTGGTAAGAAGATTTGTGATGAGCTGGTCGACGCGGTCCGCGTCGCCGAATATTTCAGCGCGGCGAAGATCACAGCGAATTTTTATGTCCCGCTCTTTGGAAAGCGGGCCAATGCCGTCGACGCACATGCGCGCGTTTTCTGCTAAATCGAGAGCGTTGCGGCGCATCGGTTCTTGGCCGGCATCAAAGCGCGCGAGTTGGAGCAGCGATTCAGCGATACGGCGCATTTGTTGCGCGGCGTTCAGACAGACTCCAATGCTTTCGCGATACTCTGCGCCGCCCCGTTTGCGCGCGAGGGTCGTCTGCGCCTCGGAGATAATGACGGCTAGCGGTGTGCGCAATTCGTGCGACGCGTCGGCAGTGAACTGCATTTGCTGAGCGAAGGAAGCTTCGAGCCGCGCAAAAGTAGAGTTCAACACAGTAGCGAGCCGGCCGAGTTCGCTGTCTGTATCGGATACATTAATGCGTTCGGATAAATTTCCCTCGGAAATGCGCATCGCCGCAAGGCTGATGTCGTCCACCGGACGCATGGCGCGAGACGTCAGCCACCACCCGCCACCTAAACCAAACCCGAGAACAATGCCGCCGGCGGCAAGCAGCAAAAATTTAAAACGCCGCATGCTGGCCAGGTCAGCGCTAATGGACCTACCGGTGAGCACGCAATCGGCAAGCTCGGTAAAGTGGAAGGCTTCACGGTATTCGTCACGCGTCCGCGCATAGGTTCGCGTATCCATCTCACCAAGCCGCGTTGGCAGAGGGACCTCAGCAGGCGCGTTGCTAGACCGCTTGAATATAGCGCCATCGCGGGACCAGACGATGAAGTAAAAAGCGCTTGCACCGCCTCGGTCAAAAAGGTTTGAGATCTCTTCCGAAATCGGGAAATCGCGGGGGCCGAACGGTCCTTTTCGATCGCCGCGAACACCCGGGGCGTCCGAAAAACGGCCAGATGTATTCGGCTGGCGGCTATCCCCATTGAGCTCGCGGTTCTCTGGGCGTCCCTCAAATGACAGAGAGGAAACACCTGTTTTAGGCGCGCCGCCACGAATAGCTCCGCTGATCACCGCAACGCGACGCTCCAGCTCCTCGTCAAGCTGCTTCACTTGGCTAACGCGTTGAAGTTGATAGACCGTGAAACCGAAACCGCTCAATAGGCAAACCAGCAGGAACGCCAACCACAACTGCAAGCGCCAGCGAATCGATTTGAACAACATGGTAAAGAGTCAGCGCTCAATGGAGTAGCCCTGCCCGCGGCGAGTCTTGATGAGGTCACGTCCGATTTTCTTGCGGATGCTGAAGATGTGTACGTCCAACAGATTGGACATCGTATCTTCATTCTCATCAAAAAGGTGCTCATAGAGCGCGGTGCGCGTGACGACCTCTCCTCGGTGCAGCGCGAGATATTCGAAAATCGCATACTCGCGCGCCGTCAGCGGAATCTGGCGCCCCTCGCGATTGATCGAGCGAGCGCGGGTGTTGATGACGACACCACCCACGTCTATCTGCGATGTGGTCTGGCCAGCCGAGCGACGGATCAATGCCCGTAGTCGAGCGAGGAGTTCGGATAAATCAAATGGTTTGACAAGATAATCGTCAGCGCCGTCATCGAGACCACGAACGCGATCTTTGAAGGTGTCCCGAGCCGTGAGGATCAGCAGCGGAGTGTGCTTTTGCTTTCGCAATCGTTCTAGCACTTCCCAGCCATCGAGACGCGGCAGCATAATGTCGAGCACGATCGCGTCGTAATTGTAACTCTCAGCCTTGTAAAGACCTTCGTCACCCGCTGCGGCCACATCGACGGCATACCCTTCCTCGCGTAAAGCTCTGGCGAGATTCCGGAGCAGTCGAGGCTCGTCTTCAACAATCAGTATTCTCATCAATGTTAAACACCGCCGATCATTGCAGCATATTTACTCGGCCAATGAAACTTGTACAACGCAAATTGAGGAAGGATTAAGAATTTTCTAGTAAAGCATTTTCAAAGATCTCGGTAAGATTAATTTGACCTTAAGCCTAACTTAATCAAATTTTTCGTATCTTAATCGAAACAAAATTGCTGGCTGTCGCCCGGCGAGCTGCACGTCAAGCCTGATCCAAGTTTC
>Ga0164304_10000431_pt1 | contig 11767 bp, 13 predicted proteins | sample Whisoiple_217_MG_FD_110216 | JGI IMG/M metagenome (GOLD analysis project Ga0164304, IMG submission 110216) | Soil microbial communities amended with pyrogenic organic matter from upstate New York, USA - Whitman soil sample_217_MG | ecosystem: Environmental > Terrestrial > Soil > Agricultural...
GAGAACGCTTACGAGTTCGACGGGCCGAAGGGCAGGACGAACCTGCTCAACCTCTTCGACGGCCGCCGTCAGCTGATCATCTACCGGGCCTTCTTCGAGCCCGGCGTGTACGGCTGGCCCGAACATGCCTGCCGCGGCTGCTCCATGGTGGCCGACCAGGTCGCTCACGTCGCCCATCTGAACGCCCGCGACACCACGCTCGCGTTCGTCTCGCGCGCGCCGCAGCCGGACATCGATCGCCTGAAGGCACGAATGGGCTGGAAGATACCTTGGTACACCATCAGGGACAGCTTCGACACCGACTTCGGCGTGGACGAATGGCACGGCACGAACGCGTTCATCCGCGACGGCAACAGCGTGTTCCGCACCTACTTCATCAACAACCGCGGCGACGAAGCAATGGGGAGCACCTGGAGCTACCTCGACCTGACCGCGCTCGGACGCCAGGAGAACTGGGAGGACTCGCCCGAGGGCCACCCCCGAACCCCACCGTACGCGTGGTGGAACTGGCACGACGAATACGGCGACGCCAAGCCGTCCCAGTGGTGGAGCGACCCCGACAAAGACGACCTCGACCCCGCCGATCCCCGACCGCGGCCCACCGACCAGAATCGCGGACAGAGCAATCAAGGCTGACGATGGCCGTGCTGGTGGCCTGCGCCGTGCTCGCTGTCTGGATTAGATTTCGCGCCGCCCCGGGGCGAGTGGCTGTGCTCGGCCGCTGCGTAGGGTGAGCCGCCCATCATGCGCAGCATGGCGATTCCGCCGGTGCGCACGAAGCGGATGACAAGCATGGTCGCGAGGATGAGGAAGGCGATGTTGAGCCAGGTGGTGTAGTTCCATACGACGCCTGCTTCCACCACCCTCGCCGATCGGTGAGTAGGAATCAGCCCAGTGGCCCCAAAGAAGAGTTCCACAACATAGCCGGCCGCGACCATGGCGGCGAAGAAAGTGCCCAGCAGTACCAGCGCCATCCGGACTCCGTAGTACTTCCGGTAGATGTTGAGGATCGGGAGGATCAGCAGGTCTGAATAGATGAAGGCGATCACTCCGCCGAAGCTGATTCCGCCGTTCCACAACACGGCCGCCAGCGGCACGTTGCCGATCGAGCAGACGAAGCTGACGATTGCCACGATTGGGCCCACGATCGGTCCCCACAGCGCAGACAGCACAGGGTGACCCGTGAGGAAGAAGCTGCGCCAGAAACTCTCCGGTACCCAAGCGCCGATCGCTCCGGCGATGAGGAGGCCCAGCACCAGGTCGCGCAGGATCGCAGCCCATTCCATGACGAACACGTGCGCCACGGCGGTAAAACCGTCAGCCGAGAACAACCGCTGCCAGAACGAGCCCTTGGTCTGGATGGACATGTCCATCGCAGCGTGGCCCTCCATGGCGCCCGCTAAACCCTTGTCGGCCTGCTCTCGCGCCTTCTCGATCAGTTGTTGGCGGACGAACAGCCGAAACAACACGGCGACTAGCACGATCATGATGGGGCCGCCCAGAAACTCAGCTGCGGTGAACTGCCAACCCATCAGTAGAGCCAGGAGCACGCCCAGTTCAATCACCAGGTTGGTGGAACCGATCTCGAAGGCCATCGCCGCGACAAAGTTCGCGCCCTTACGGAACAACGACCGCGCCAACGCTACCGCCGCGTAGGAGCACGACGAGGACGCCGCTCCCAGCGCGGCGGCGGTCACGAGGGTCCGGGGACGGTCGTCACCGAGTAGGCGCACGATTGTCGACTTGGACACCACCGCCTGCACTACCGCGGATAGCGCGAACCCGAGGATCAACGCCCACAGGATCTCCCAGGTCATGGAGCCCGCCAGAGCCAACGCATGGACGATCGCGCTCATGGCGACCTGCGATGGCGCAGCAGCACATGCCGGACGATTAAGACAATGACGAATACGCCCAAGGCGGCGAGGGCATAGCGCTGGTAGCGGCTGAACTGGCCATAGATCGCGCCGAGGTGAGCGCCTGCCAGGCCGCCGAGGCTGGCCCAGATTCCGACCCACAACGCGGCACCAAGAACGTTGAACGCGAGGAACCGCCGCCAGCGCATGCCTGTGGTGCCGGCGATGATTCCGTTGGCCTGCCGCAGGCCCTCGACGAACCGCGCGATGGTCACAACCCCGTAGTGGTCCAGCACCGGCGCCAGAGTGCCCAGCGCGCCGGGCAACGGTGGCGGGGTGCTCATCACCTCAGGCTGCCACCGGACTGTCCACACCGCGCCCTCTTACGCGGCGCCGAGCATGCCGTGCGGGTCGAGGACGAATTTCTTTGGAACGCCGGAGTCGAACTCTGCGTAGCCGTCTGGTGCGGCGTCCAGCGAGATGACGGTGGCGTTGACGTTGCGAGCGATCTGTACCCGATCGTGCAGGATCGCCGTCATCAGTGCCCGGTTGTAGCGCAGCACCGGGCACTGCCCGGTAGCGAAGGAATTCGATTTCGCCCAGCCCAAGCCCAACCGCAGCGACAGCGATCCAAGCCGGGCGTTGGGGTCGCTGGCCCCGGGGTCCTCGGTCACGTACAAGCCGGGGATGCCGATCCCCCCGCCGGCGCGGGTGATCTCCATCGCCGCGTTGAGCACGGTCGCCGGAGCCTCCTGCTGCCCGTCTTTGGTGTGACCCTTGGCTTCGAATCCGACACAGTCGACGGTGATCTCATGACCTAAGATCAGCCCCATCGGTGCTGTGGTACGCCCGCGGACCATGTGCTGGTCGCTGCCACAGATGTTGCTGGCGACGACCTTGAGGATCACGCCGTGCGGGCATTTGCGATTCTCGTTGGCCGGCGGCACCCCGGGGCCGGGTTTGAGCACCAGCTCCGGGTAGTCGACCGACTCCACAGAGACCTTCCCCGGTCCCTGGTACACCACTGCTCGGTTGCCTGCCACGATCCTTGCCTCCTGGGTTTGCCTCATCCGAGGGCCTGCATGGCTTTCCACGCCGGTTCGCCGCTGCGACCGACGCTGCTCCCCGCTAGCTTCGCGCCGCGGCCGCTTGGCGTCTTCGCGGCCAGCACCCCCTTCGTGCTCACAGCTGGCTGGTAATTCTCGGTACCCCCTAACTGGAATGGGGCGACTGGCTAGCGCTGTTCGACGCCAGGGCACGTTCCAGCTGGCAGGACTCTCGCATTGCGACTAGCCGGTGTTTCAGTTTATGGCTGCCCTCAATGACGGCGCCGCGGGTTGCGGCGATTGTTGCTCGTACCGACGCTTCGGTCACGGCGAGCCGGGCGGCTCGCTGGTAGCGGACATCAGCCTTGGATCGCCGAATCCGGAATTAAGGGCGGGGAGGACATGTCACTATCAACACCTGAGCGCCGTTGCGTGCCCCGGCAAAGGGGCTGGTTGACAGGTTCCAAGAGAGCGCCGAAGTGAGCGGGCCCGCGATTGCCGGCTCCGCGACTGCGCAGATTGCCCCACCGTTCATGGCTGGCGGCTGCCTCTCCGCGACCACGTCTGCCGACCTCAATGTCGCCGGCCAGCTGTCCCAGGACGGTGCCGCAGCCGCGGAGCCGTCGACACCGTCGCCGCGACTTAAGCGCGACGAATACTCGCATCTGATTCAGCTGCAGCGCCGATATGCCGAGCTGGCCGCCGACGATCCGGACCGACGGTGGCGGCGGGAGCAGCTGATCAGTGGCTATCTTCCGGTCGCCGAGCACATAGCCCTCCGCTTTGCCGGTCGCGGTGAGCCGCTGGATGACCTGCTTCAGGTGGCCACAGTCGGTCTGATCAATGCGGTGGACCGCTTCGAACCTGCCCGTGGCTCCAACTTCTTGTCTTTCGCGGTTCCGACGATTACCGGCGAGGTCCGTCGGTACTTCCGCGACCACGGCTGGTCCACGCGGGTGCCGCGCCGGCTCAAGGACCTGAACCTCGCCAGCAGGCGCACCTCGGCAGAGTTGTCCCAACAGTTGGGGCGTGCCCCCCGGCCTAGCGAGATCGCCGACCGGCTGGGCGTGCCGGTCTCCGAGGTGATCGAAGGGCTGCAAGCCGGGAAGGCGTATCGCGGCTCGTCGCTGGATGACATGCTCGGCTGCCGGGAGGGCAGCGCGACGCTGGCCGAGTTCGTCAGCGCCTTGGATGAGCAGCTGGCTCGGATTGACCATCGGGAGACGTTGCGTCCAGTGCTGGCCGAGCTCACGCCCCGCGACCGCACCATCCTCATACTGCGGTTTTTCTACCAACTGACCCAGGCTCAGATCGCCCAGCAGGTCGGCATCTCACAGATGCACGTCTCGCGGGTGCTCCGCCGAACCCTGACAGTGCTACGCAACCGCGTCAGCAGCTCAGAATGATCACCCGAGCGCTGCCGTGCCAGGGCCTTGGTGGGAGGACTCGACTCGCTCCATCGGGCGGCGTGCGAAGGCCGGGGCGTGCTCGGGCCGGAAGCCGAGACCCAGCAGCCGGGCTGGGACGTATGACAGCCGCGGGAACCGCGCGAACAGCTTGATCATCGGCGCGGGCGGCCCGTTGCGCTTGCCGGCCATCACCGGACGCATCACGGTCCGGTGCAGGATCCGCTGCAGCCCCTGCACCAGCATCGTGGGCAGCAGCCGGCGCGACCGGACCTTCGCCAGGTCGGCGGGGGTCGGCCGGCCCCGGCGAAGCGGTTGTGCCAGCAGCGTCGCAGCGGCGACGGCGTCCTGCACGGCCAGATTGATGCCCACCCCGCCGACCGGCGACATGGCGTGTGCCGCGTCGCCGATGCAGAGCAGGCCGTCGATGTGCCACTCGCTTAGCAGATTCAGTCGCACGTCGAGGAACTTGACGTCGTCCATCGTCTCCAGCTCGTGCACCCGATCGGCGAACTCGGGACAGACTTCAGTCACGTTGGCGCGGAACGCCTCGATGCCTTCCTTGCGGAGGTCGGCGCCCTTCGGTGCGAGGTAGGCGATCTGGAAATAGCCGGGGCGTGGCAGCGGCACGGCGAACCGGCGGTTGCGCATCCGCGGGGTGAGCACGCCTTGGCCTTGGTCGTCGTGGTGGGAAAGTCGGAACCACCAGACGTCGAACGGGCAGTCGTACTCCTTGGGTTCCAGGGCCGCCTCGCGTCGAGCCAGCGACCAGCGGCCGTCGGCCGCGATGACCAGGTCCGCGCGGAGCTCGCCCTCGATGCCGTCGGCTGTCTTGTAACAGATCCCGGCGACCCGGCCGGCTTCGCGGATCAGGCCGGTCATCTCGGTCTCCATCCGCAGCGTGAACGGTTTTTCTTCCGCGGCGCTGTCGGCGAGCAGGTTGAGGAAGTCCCATTGCGGCACCATTGCGATGTACGGGTGCGGCACCTTCAGCCGGGTCATGTCGGCCAGCGTCATCATGCCGCCGTCGTCGGTGGGGAACCCCGCGGAGGTGAGCTCGCTGTGCGGCACGGCGTCGAACTTCTTGCCCAGCCCCAACTCGTCGAGCAGGGTCAGCGTCGACGGGTGCACCGTGTCGCCGCGGAAGTCTCGCAGGAAGTCGGGGTGCTTCTCCAGCACCGTCACCTCGACCCCGGCCCTGGCCAGCAGCAGCCCTGCGACCATGCCGGCCGGGCCGCCACCGACGACCACGCAACCCGTGCGCTCGGTCATCTCGATCATCCCTTTTTCATCGCTCGTTGAATATCTTGAGGATGCGCCTAGATCGGCCGTGCGTCAAGCACTGTGACGACGAATACGCTGATCAGGCTACGAGCGAGACATCTGTGGTTCGCGCGTGCTTCTGCGAGTGTTGAGTCCCGGCATCTAGTCGGCCGTCGCGAAGGCCCGCCGGGCGGCGGCCAGGCGCACCACCTCAAGTCTGCGGCGCTGGTCTAGGGCGCGGTCAACGAGCCTTTGGAGGTCTAGGGCGGCGAGCTGCGGATCTGAGGGTGCCACCTCGATGAGCGCCCGCCAGAGGCCGAGTTTGCCTTCCACGCCCAGTGAGAGACTCTCGGCCTGAAGCAACCGTGTCAGGTGCGGACTCCCGGTGCGGGCCTCAGCCACTCCCAACCGGTGGGCCTTCTCCGCAACCCAGCCCGCAGCCTGCTTGATCGGATGCCTCGTGCTTCCGATCGAGTCCACCAGATCCCGCAGCGTGTCGAGATCCTCTTCGATCTCCTCCGCCAACCGGCCGAGAACATCCGCCTCGGCTTCCCCTTGGATCTCATCTTGCAGTTGACGGGCCATCTCCACGCCGGCGTGGGCGCCGCCCAGGTGGTCGTTGAGGTAGATGCCCAGTTGGTCGTTTGTTGTCATGGACGCTCCAAGGTCGGGCGGCGAGGGTATCCGAACGATCCAACGACTCCCGGACCCTGCGGTTTTGGGCCGCCGCGGTCGCCACACCTTTGCGTACGCCAGCCGTGGCCGCCCAGCGGAGAGGTCGACTTGCTCTAGCGGCGACTACCGCGTGCGGTGAGGAAGCGCTCGACGTACTGCCGCTGCCACCGTGTCTCTACCGCGCGGGGGTCGTAGAGCTCTCGCACGTACGTCACTGCCTGTGGTGCAGCTACCCCGTCGAGCACTGCGATACAGGCCAGAGCGCGCTTCCCACTCCGGCAAGGTCGGTGCCTTGCCGAGGAGGTACACCCCGAAGTCCGGCTTCGGCCCGGACGGCAGCGGGAGCCGGAGGCCGCGCCCTCGGACAAGCCGACCGGAGGGCAGGCGCAGGACACCGGTGGCGGTTGCGTCCCAGGGCCGGCTCATGATGCGCAGGCTAACTGCTGTAACTCCACGACGCACCGAGTAGCCGATCGATCAGTAGGTGTCGCGGAGCCCGCATCCTCAAGATCGCCAACAGTGAGCGGTCACCGTGCAGAATTGCACGGCCACCGCTCAGTTGCGGCGATCATGGCAGGTCGTTGGACCACCGTTAGCCGTGCGGTCAGGGGCACAGCTCGAAGCGTTCCCCGTCGAGCGCACGAAGCGCGTGGAAGTGTCGATGATCGAGAGTCAGGATCCGGTGGGTGCGATAGCGGCTGGCTAGCACGACCAGTGACGCATCGGTGAGACCGATGTTCGATTCGTGGTAGCGCTCGACGATATCGGCGGCCGTACCGAGATCTGCGGCGCTCATCATTGCGAGCTCGTATGCCGGAGAGGTGAGTTCACGGAGCACGGCGAGTTCGGCGGCTACTCCGATCCTGGTGCTGATCAGGTAATCCAACTCGGCCAAGACGTAAGGTGAGACCACCAGCGCCTCGGTTGTCTCGTCCAGGCAGCGGCGAACCCGTCCGTGCCGGGGCTCTCGATCGTTGAATGACGCGAGTAGGCCACTGGTATCAGCGATGATCACTGCAGGCCGAAACCGTCGAGATGCGCGTCGACATCGTCGGCCATCAGCACGTCACTGGAGAACAGCGCGCTGCGAGGGCGGGGGATGTCGTCGTCAGCCACCGCATCTGCCACAGCTTGGCGGATGACCTCGGCCTCGGAAATTCCGCGACGGCTCGCATACCGGCTCACCGCGCGCTTGAGCTCCGCAGGGAAGTAGACAGTGGTCTTTTCCACGCACGTATGGTACCACCGCTGGCATACCCTGCGTGACGTCGTAGCCTGGCGCGATCAGACCGTAAGCACCGTGCGCGGCTAGGTGCGCTCAACCGGCTCCGTCGTGATCGGAGGTACAGCCGGCGTTCGGCCTAGCGTGGACATCGACGGCTCCACGAAGCCCCGGTTCGATGTGGAGCACAACAGTCCCAGCAGGCGGTGCCGCTGTGAGAGGTATCTGATGACCGACGTCAAGCACTACCTGGTCGGGGAGCACGTCGAGGATTTCAATTCTGGGTTGATCAGCCGGCGGGAGCTGCTCCGTCGAGTGACCCTGATCACCGGGAGTATCGCCAGCACCGTGGTCTTCCTGGAAGTGGCAGGTTGCCAAAGCGAGCCCTCCGGACAGCCGCCCTCGCCAGCATCCCGGCAAGCCAGCACGCCGCAACCATTCGCCACGCCACCCGCCCAGCCCACCACCGATGGGGTGACCGTGCGGCCAGACGATCCCCGCATCACCATCGCGCGGATGAAGGTGACCGGGACTGACAGTGCGTCCCTGATCAGCTACCACGCCCGGCCGGCCAGCGGCGAACCGGCAGGTGGCATCCTTGTGGTCCACGAGAATCGGGGTCTCGTCACCCACATCGAAGACGTGGTCCGTCGGGTGGCTACGGCCGGCTTCAGCGCCGTCGCCGTTGATCTGCTGTCTCGTCAAGGCGGAGCCGGCAAGCTCAGCGATCCGGCCGAATACGCGGCCGTATTGAGTAAGCAGGATCCCATGGCGATGGTGTCAGACCTGCAACAGGCGCTAGCCGCGTTGTCGGCAGCCGGGCCGGGGGACCGGCTCGGCATGACTGGTTTCTGCTTCGGTGGTGGCATGACTTGGAATGCGCTAGCTGCGGCTACCGCGGTGAAGGCTGCGGTGCCCTTCTACGGCCCACCGCCGAAGAACCTGGCCGGACTGGCAACCACCAAGGCCGCAGTGCTCGCCATCTACGCCGAGCGGGACACCCGGATCACCAGCACAAAGGACGAGATTGCGCAGCAGCTGAGCCGCACCGGCCGGCCGTACCAGATCAACGTCTGTCCCGGAGTAGACCACGCGTTTCACAACGACACTGGTCCGCGCTACAACGCGACCCAGGCAGAAGCTGCGTGGGTCGCCACCATCAACTGGTTCCACCAATACGTGCGGTAATCCCACCGCTGGACAGTGCGCGGTGTAACCCCTGTGCCTATTTGTAGGTGGGGCCGGGTTGGCGCTGGCCGCGGAGGTGGTGGCTGGTGTGATCGGACGGATCGGGTGTGGCCAGGCCGCGGCCGCTCGGATGGGCGGCGGGGCTGACGAGCGAGGCGTCGACGGGCCACAGTTGCGTGTGGTCGATGGCGAGTTCTACCCGGACTGGGAGGCGGTGTACCGGGACAACGTCGACCGGGTGTATCGGCTGATGTTCGCCAAGGTCGGTAACCGGCCGGACGCGGAGGATCTCACCGCGGAGGTGTTCCTGGCGGCGCTGCGTCCGCTGCGGGTCTCGGCCAGCGTGGGTGAGGTGCGGGCCTACCTGTCGGCGACCGCGCGGACGGTCTTGGCCGGGCATTGGCGGCGGACCTTGGGTCGCGAGATCACCGTGCTCACCGATGACGAGGGGCTGGAGTCGATGCCGTCCGAGACCGCGGCGGCCTCGGACGCGACGGCACGGGCGGCGCTGATCCTGGCGGGGCTCCCCGAGAACTATCAGCGCATCCTGCAGCTGCGGTTTGTGGAATCCTGTTCGGTGCGTGAGGCCGCAGCTGCGCTGGGGATAAGCGTGGCGTATGCGAAAGTGCTGCAGCATCGGGCATTGCGTCGAGCCGCGCAGCTGGAGGTGGACAGGTGAGTGCACGGGGCGCGCGCCGGTTCGTCGCGGATCTGTTGCGAGGTCGTCGGCCGCGGTCGTTTCGGGCTGACGACGCCGACGTCGGACAGTTGCGCGCGGCGATCACGCTGCGGGCCGCGGAGCCGGATAGCGGGACGCCAAGTGAGGAGTTCGTCACCGACTTGCACCGGCGGCTGGCCGCGCAACTGTCCCCGGAACAGACCGAGGAGCCGTTACCAGCGCCTCGACCCGTGGTGGACAGCACCCGGCGACGCCTGGTGGCGGCCAGCTCGATCGCGGTCGCTGCCGCGGCGGCTGGTGCCGTGGTGGACCACACGGTGATCAGCCGGGGACCTGCCCAGAGCGGGGCCGGCGGGGCGCCAACGTTGATCCCGAGCACCGGTCAGTGGCGCACGGTGAGCGCGAGTGCGGATCTGGCCGAGGGCGGGGTCCAGGGTTTCGACCTGGGCACGGTAGTCGGGTTCGTGGCGCGCACCGGTGGTGTGCTGCGGGCGGTGTCGGGGGTGTGCACGCATCTGGGTTGCCGGTTGGCTCTCGACGCGGCGGCCCGCCGGTTGGACTGCCCGTGCCACCGCACGTCCTTCGCGGTCAGCGGCGAGTTGCTGCGGTATCAGCTACCCGTGCCACCTGCGGCGTTGCCGCAGTTCGAGGTGCGCGAGATGCACGGCGAGGTGCAGGTCTACGCCCCCCCAGGTCCGGTGTAACCCCGCTCCCTATCTGTTGGTGAGACCCGCATCGGGTGGGCCTCACCAGTGGAGAGGGGCCGATCATGAGGTACCTGTTCAGGGCTGGGCTGGTGATACCGGCGGTCACGGGGTTGGCCATTCTGGCCGGCTGCGGCGGCCCCACTTCCGCCGCTACCACGCCCGCGGCCGCCGAGTCGATGCCCCCGGCCGCGGGGTCGGGTCAGGACGCGCCAGTGGCCACGAACACGGTGGCGATCCAGAACTTCGCGTTTTCCCCGGCCACCGTGACCGTCAAGGCCGGCACCACGATCACCTGGACCAACCGCGATCAGGATGCGCACACTGTGACCGCCATGTCCGGGCCGTTTCAGTCCCCGACGCTGAACACCGGCCAGTCCTACCAGTACACCTTCAGCACCCCGGGCCGGTTCGACTACCTGTGCACCATCCACCCGTTCATGACGGCCACCGTGGTGGTGACCCCATGACCACACCGTCAGACACCGACGGCGGTGCCGCGGGGATGAGCCGCCGGCAGTTGTTGCGCCACACGGCGTGGTTCGGCGCCGCGGTGGTGCTCACCGTCAGCGGCGGTGAGGTGATCAGCCACCTCGGCACCCCACCTGCCACCGCTATCGCCGCGGATCCGCACGCGTTGCGGTTCGTCCAGATCAGCGACAGCCACCTGGGTTTCCACGGGCCGGCGAACACCGACGTGACCGGCTCGTTCAGCCGGGCCATCGACCAGGTCAACAGTCTGGGGTTCCGCCCGGACTTCGTGATGCACACCGGTGACCTGACCCACCTGTCCACCCCGGCCCAGTTCGACCAGGTCGCGCAGATGCTGCGCGGGCTGCGCACCGGACGGGTGTTTACCGTGCCCGGGGAGCACGACTCGGTCGACGACCACGGGCAGAAGTACCGAGCCATGTTCGGGGCCGGCACCCACGGAGATGGCTGGTACAGCTTCGACGTCAAGGGCGTCCACGTCATCGCCCTGGTCAACACTCTGGCTCTGGAGAAGCTCGGCCACCTCGGTACAGACCAGCTCGACTTCGTCCGCAACGACGTCGCCAGTCTATCCAGTGAAACACCGATTGTGGTGTTCAGCCACATCCCGCTGTTCGCGATGTATCCGACGTGGGGCTGGGGTACCGACGACGCCACCCAAGCCCTGAGCTACCTGCGCCGGTTCTCCTCAGTGACCTGCCTCAACGGCCACGTCCACCAGCTGTTCACCAAAACCGAGGGCAACGTCACCTTCTACAGCGCGACCACCACCGCCTACCCGCTGCCCCACCCCGGGGTGGGACCAGGCCCGATTCCGGTCACCCTGCCCGCCGGGCAACTCGGTGCCGCGCTGGGCATCCGCGACGTCACCTACCAACCAGGGCAACACGCCCTCGCGATCCGCGACCGCCAACTCACCGGGCGGAAGCCCACATGAACCTGAACCTGCCACTAACGGCGCGGGTTGCCGCGGCCGGCTGCCTCGCGACCAGCGGCGTCATCCACGCCCAGCTCTACCTGCACGGCTACCGGACCATTCCCGGCGTCGGCCCGGCGTTCCTGCTCCAAGCCAGCGGCGCCCTCGCGGTGGCGCTTCTGCTGCTGCTCACCGCCACGGTAGTGCCGCGGCTGATCGCGGCCGGGCTGGCCTTGGGCGCGCTGGGCGGTTTCGCCGCGTCGCGCACCATCGGGATCTTCGGGTTTATCGAATACGGCCTGCAACCCGCCCCGCAAGCC
>Ga0164304_10000432_pt1 | contig 11761 bp, 10 predicted proteins | sample Whisoiple_217_MG_FD_110216 | JGI IMG/M metagenome (GOLD analysis project Ga0164304, IMG submission 110216) | Soil microbial communities amended with pyrogenic organic matter from upstate New York, USA - Whitman soil sample_217_MG | ecosystem: Environmental > Terrestrial > Soil > Agricultural...
CTCACGGGCTTGCCGGCGGGGCCGCCGCGGGAGAGCGTCGTGTAGGGAACCATCGGACAGCGCGAGCGTCGCCCGGACGATCAAGACAACATGGCCGAGGCGATCGGCGATGAAGGTGCGTGTGTCCGCGTCGTCGAGGGCGATGACGACCGCCTGGTCCAATTCGCCGTCGGCCCCTACGACCGGTCGCCCTCCCGCGTCATTGAGCGCGAGGGTCTGGATGAATCCGTTCACGGTCTCTGAGCGGACCGTCAGGTCGGCGGTCTGCTGGTTCGTGAAATAGTCGTCGAGCCGATTGAGGACCAGGACCGTGACGAGGGCGAGAGTCAGCGCGATCACCGCGACGAAGGCGATGGTCAGCCGACCCTGGAACGTCCGCGGGGCGCGGCGGCGCAGCCAGCGCGGGATTCGCGACCGCCGCGCTCCGTTCGTCTCAGCGCTCGGCGAAGGCGTAGCCGACACCGCGGACCGTGAGGACGAACGCCGGCACGGCGGGATCGTCCTCGATCTTCTCGCGCAGATGGCTCACATGGACGTTGATCGTCTTCTCATCCTGGTCGAGGGCCTCGTAGTCCCGCAGCAACTCGAGGAGCTCCGCCCGGGTGTACACCCGGCCCGGTCGTGTCGCGAGATGGCGGAGGATCTCGAACTCCGTGGGGGTCAAGCTGATCCGTCGAGCCCCGCGCTGGACGCGCCGGCGCTCGAGATCGATCACGAGGTCCCGATGCCGGATGACCCGTCCACCGGCGGCGTCGGCGAGATCGCCATACGACCGACGGAGCAGCGCCTTGATCCGACTCATGAGCTCCCGCAGGCCGAACGGCTTCGTCAGGTAGTCGTCCGCGCCCAGCTCGAGCCCGATGACCTTGTCGACCTCATCGTCGCGGGCGGTCAGCACGAGGATCGGCATCTTGGCCCCTGCGGCGCGAACGCGACGGAGCACCTCGAACCCGTCGATCCCGGGGAGGCGGACATCGAGCACGACCAGATCGGGGGCCTCTCGCGTCGCGATCTCCAGTCCCTCTTCACCCGAGCGGGCGACGCCCACGTCGTAGCCTTCCTGCTGCAGGGCGTACTGGATGCCTCGAGCGACGGCGTGCTCGTCCTCGACGATCAGGATGGTGGCGGCCACGTTCGGATGCTACACCGAGCGCCCCGTTCGGCCGGCCGGGCCCGTTTCTCGTGGTATGCTCGGCCACCGCTCCGGGCGCCTCGGCCACTCCGGCATCGATGCCGGCGAGTCGCAGCCCGGCCGCTCTCACACATCACATACCCGACCAGAGGTTCGAGCCCATGTCCACCGCCGCCCGTCCGACGCTGGCCGCCGAGCACCGCGAGGTGACCGGCAAGGCCGTGAAGTACCTCCGCGCTGCCGGACGGCTGCCCGCGGTCGTGTACGGGCACGGCGTGGCCTCCAAGTCGGTCACGGTCGACAACCACGCGTTCGAGCAACTGCGCCGGCACACCGGCCCGAACGCCCTCGTGGACCTATCCGTGGACGGCGAGAACCCACAGCCCGTGCTGATCCACGACGTCCAGATCCATCCCGTCAACCGTCGACCGCTCCATGTCGACCTCTTCCTCGTGCGCATGACCGAGGAACTGACGGTCGATGTGCCGCTCATCCCGCGAGGTGTCTCGCTCGCCGTGACCGATCTGAACGGCACGCTCCTTCATCCCACTGAGACCGTCAGGGTCAAGGCGCTCCCAGACCACCTGCCGCAGTCGATCGACTATGCCATCGACACGCTCATCGACTTCGACGCGGCGATCCACGTCCGCGACCTGGCGATCCCCTCGGACGTCACGCTCCTCACCGATCCGGACGAGATCATCGCCAAGGTCCAGGCTCCGCGCGTCGAGATCGAGGAGGTCCCGGTCGTCGAGGGCGAGGAGGCCGAGGGCGAAGGCGCCGAGGGCGAGGCAGCGACCGGCGAGGCCGGTGGGGCGCAGGCCGAGGACGAGGGTTCGTCCGAGGAAGGGTGATCGTGTGACGCCCGCTTCCTGTGGAGGCGGTCAGGCAGGCCCGCGCACGCCGGATGCGTAGACGATCGGGACCCTGAACGACAGGTCGTCAGGGTCGAGGGCCATGAGTCGTGCTCGGAACTCGGCAAGGAATCGGCGCCGTTCCGCCCGGCCCATCTCCTCGAACAGGCTCTCTTCGTCGAACTCCGTCAGGAAGGCGATGTAGCCGTCGACTGTGAATGCGTGCTCGAGGATGGCGCGTTCCGCGGTCACGTTCCTGAATCCCGCCCGGCGCAATTCCGCGGCCGCGCGCTCGACGGACGGGATATCACCCGATCGCGTCCGATCCTCCGGCTCCTCGAACCCGTACTCGTCGAGCATCTGATCGAAGACTCGATCCGGGGCGAAATAGCGCTGATCGACGAGCCACGTGACGTGTGCGAACCGCGCTCCGGGTCGCAGGACGCGATTGATCTCGCGCAGCGCCTTCGGCCGGCTCGGGACGAGCTGGAGAACGAACGACGACATCGCGGCGTCGAACGAACCATCGGCGAACGGCATCTCCGCCGCGTACGCCACCCGGCCCTCGAAGCGCTCGCGGGCGGACGGGTTCCGTTCCTCGAGCAATCGTTCGGCTGCGCCGACCATCTCGCGTGAGGCGTCGATCGCCGTGACCCGGATCTGCGGCCATCGGCGCAGGGCCGGCAGGCTGAGATTGCCCGTGCCGACACCCACGTCGAGGAGCTCCCGCGCACCCGCATGTATGTCGCCCTCGAGTCGGTCGAGGAGCGCGAGGGCGCTTGGCGCAAGGACCGGCGCCCACCACTCCTCGTAGCCACCGGCGATGCGGTCGTATCGCGTTGCCTGATCGGTCACACCCGCATGGTGCCATGCGGTCCGCTGTTCAGACGGTCGGTGTCGGCGTCCCGGCTCGCGGCGCTCCCAGGCGACCGGCCCGCCTCAGCACCCATGCGACGATCCCGACGACGACGCCGAGCGTGAGGAGGACGGGCAGCCAGACGATGCCGAACCAGATGCCGGCGCTGACCACGCCCTGGAGGATGTCGATGAGGCTCGCGGACGCCTCGTCAACGACCGCCGATGGATCCCAGCCCTTCTTCGCGAGCTCCACCGCGACGACCGGAAGATTGAAATCCGCGGTGAGTGTCGCGTACGACGCCCGGTCGTTCAGGTCTTTGAGTTGGCCGCTCAGGACCTCGATATCACCGCGGACCGAGGTCAGCTGAGACTGGACCTCGAGGACGTCGGACACGCGGACGGCGCGGCGTGCGATCGCCTGCAGAGCGGACTCGCTGGCCTGGAGGTTGCTGATCCGTGCCTGGAGATCGATGACCTGACCGGTGACCTCGACCGCCTCGGTGTGTTCGGCCGCCACCTTGGTCGTATACCCGTTCAGCCCGCGGAGGAGGTCGAGCGCCTGCTCCCACTTGTCGGCCGGGATGCGATAGGTGACCGTCGCCGTCGGTTGATCGTCCTTCGTGTTCGCGGTGTTCGACGCGCTGATGTACCCGCCGAGAGAGCGGATCCCGTCGCGGGCGGTCGTGACCGCCTTCGCGACGTCGCTCACCTCGAGCTCGATCGTGCCGGTCCGGATGATCTTGGCGTCGTCGACCACGTTGGCGACATCGCCCTGAGCGCCTCCGGACGGGGCGGGCGCGGGTGCGCTGCTGGGCGCCGCACTGGCGGCCGCCTGCGCCCCACCGTACCCGGACGTGTCCTCCCCGGAGCCGGCCGCCGGCACCGCATTCCCTACCGTCGACAACGTGGCCGCTCCGCTCGAGCAGGCCGCCAGGGCCAGTGAGATCACGACCAGTGGGATGGCCGCGCCTCGTCGGATGGTTCGCATCGAATGGACCTCCGTGCCCGCTGCGACCGACCGGTCGCCGGCGGCAGACCGGAGACGCTGTGTGGACCGCCGGGGTTCCCGCGCAACACGCGGGCGCTCGAAGCCGTCGCACCCCCGACCGCCGTTGCTCGTTCAGCCCGACCGACGGCCCGCCCGAGGTTGTCGTCCATGGATCGGACACGCGCGCGTAGGTTGCTCGTCGGCTCGCTGGCGATCGGCGTCATCCTCGAGGTGCTCCTCGATGGCCCGGCGTTCGGGATCAACGTGCCGATCTCGGTGGCGATGCTCCTCGGTGGCGCATGGTGGGTGCGACGTCGGGGTCGTGCGCCGGACCTTCTCGACCTGTGGTTGCCGATCTCCGCCATCGTCCTCGCCAGCCTCGCAGCGGTCCGTGCTGACCCGTTCATCGCGGCGCTCGACGCGGCGGGTGCGCTGGCGTTCGTCGGCGCTTCGATCGCGGCGTTCTCCGGGCTCGCGATCACCCGACGGTCGGCGGCCATCATCGCGATGACCGGTGCGTGGGTACTCGAGGGGGTGGTGGCCGGCGCGGGCCGGCTGATCGCCACGTCCCGTCCGCCGCGGACGCCGGGCGCTCCGGCCATCCCCGCCTGGAGTGGCCCGCTGGCCCGAGGGCTCCTTCTCGGGGCGCCGATCGCCCTGATCTTCGCGATCCTGTTCGCCTCGGCGGATCCGATCTTCCGACAAGGCATGCTCGACGTGCTGGGGCTGCGCATCGACCTCGGCGACCTGCCAGGTCGCCTCCTGTTCGTCGGAGCCAGCGCGTGGCTCGCCGCCGGTCTCCTCGGGATCGCGGCATCGGGGATCCCGGCGGTGGAACGGGCTTCGCTCGGCGCGGCGTCACGCACGGCGGCCGCCCCGATGGAACGGGTGCTTGGCGCGACCGAGGCGACGGTCGTCCTCCTCGCCGTCGTTTCGGTGTTCGGAGCGTTCGTGGCCCTACAGGTGGCGTACCTGTTCGGTGGGCAGGACACCATGGCCGCGGGCGGTCTCACCTACAGCGCATACGCTCGGCGGGGCTTCTTCGAGCTCGTCGCCGCAGCCGCACTGGCCGGTGGGCTCATCGTCCTGTTGGAACTCCTCGTCGTCCGGCGATCGCGCTTCTACCTGGCCCTCGGGGTCGCGCTCGTAGCCCTCACGCTCGTGGTTCTTGCCTCCGCAGCGTTGCGGCTGCAGCTCTACCAGGAGGCGTACGGCTGGACAGAGCTGCGTCTGTACGTCGCCGTGTCGATCGTCGCGATGGCTGCCTCGCTCGCGGTCCTGGCGACATTCCTGCTCGTCAACCGGACGCACCTGCTCGGGCACGCCATGGCTGTCATCGCCCTCGTGTCCCTGGTCGGGCTCAACGTGCTCGCCCCATCGGCGTTCGTTGCGGCACGCAACGTCGATCGCGTGATCCATCCCGAATCGGTGCCGCCCGACGGCGACCACAGCCTGGACATCGGCTACCTCGGGGTGCTGGCGGACGACGCCATCCCGGTCCTGGTCCAGGCTCTTCCGCAGCTCCCTGCGGCGGACGCGATCGTCGTTCAGCGCGAGCTCGAACAGCGGCGCGGCGAGCTCGGGGCGGACCCGGCGTTCACCTCGCCCATGGCGTGGAATCTCGGGCGCGAACAGGCGAAAGCCGCGCTCGCGACCCTGCCCTGAGGACCGCTCCCCTACACTCGCGCCATGGCCCTGCCGTTCCAGCCGCCCATCGAGCCGATGCTCGCCAAGGCCGTCGACGACCTGCCCGACGGTGACGGCTGGCTCTTCGAACCGAAGTGGGACGGGTTCCGGGCCCTCGTGTTCCGTGACGGGGACGACGTCTACACGCAGTCGCGCGACCTCAAGCCGCTCGACCGCTACTTCCCCGAGCTGGCCGAGCCCCTTCGTGCGGCTCTACCCGCCCGCTGCGTCCTCGACGGTGAGGTCGTGATCGCGCGTGACGGCACGCTCGATTTCGAGGCCCTCCTGCTGCGGATCCATCCGGCCGCGTCGCGGGTGAACATGCTCGCGGCGGAGTCACCGGCCAGCTTCGTCGCATGGGACGTCCTCGCCCTCGACGAGGAGGACCTTCGCAACGTCCCCCAAGGCGAGCGGCGCGAGCGGCTCGAAGGTGCGCTCAAGGCCGCGGAACCGCCGGTCCACCTGACGCCCGCGACGCGCGACCGGGCCCTCGCCGGGGACTGGTTCGCGCGGTTCGAAGGGGCGGGCCTTGACGGGGTCATTGCGAAGCGCCTCGATGCCGTCTACCAGCCCGGCAAGCGCGCCATGCTCAAGATCAAGCACCAGCGCACAGCGGACTGTGTCGTGGCCGGGTTTCGTTGGCACAAGAATGGCCCCGGCACGCACATCGGGTCGCTGCTTCTCGGACTGTATGACGACGGCGGGACACTCCATCACGTGGGCATCACGTCGTCGTTCTCGTGGGATCGTCGGGCGGCCCTCGTCGAGGAACTCGCGCCGCTACGGGAAGCGGCGCTCGACGATCATCCGTGGCGCGAATGGGCGGAGTGGGCGACGACCGGCGATGCTGGCGCGTCAGGCCAACGCCTCCCGGGCGCGACGTCGCGGTGGAACCGTGGCAAGGACCTGTCGTGGGAGCCACTTCGCGCGGAGCGCGTGGTGGAGGTGGCCTACGACCACCTCCAGGGCGACCGTTTCCGGCATGCGACGACGTTCCAGCGATGGCGTCCGGACAAGCCGCCGGAGGCGTGCCGATACGACCAGCTCGAGGCGACGGTCCCCTTCGAGATCGCCGGGATCTTCGGCGGCTGAATGGGCTGAGTGTGCTGGCCGCCCCGCGTCGGGTGGGTCGTCTGGGAGGATGAGCGGTCGCGATCTTGCTGCCGAGGTTCGCTCGGTCCAGGGATCGTCGTTCAGGGCTGGGTCTTCTTGCGGGGGGCGCGCTCGAGGCGACCAGACCGGTCGGGCCATTCATAGCCGGCCCACGGATCGTAGTCCGGATCCAACGGACCCTGTGCCGGTCGGTCGACCTCGGGCACATGGGTGAGGTTCAGTCGGACCCGATACCACAGCGATGAGCGACCACGCATGCCATCGACCAGGATGTCCGCAGGTTCCAGTGCGGCCGCCGCGACCGGGTACTTCGCCTTCCAGCGCTCCAGGCCTTCGAGCGCCTCGGATTTCGAGGCCGCGCGCGAGATCTCGATGACCGGCACGATCGTCCTGCGTCGGCCGGTCGGCGTCGGCCTTGATCCCTCCCACTCGGTCGGCAGCCCGGCATTCCGATCTCCCCCGGCCACAGCGGCCGCGCGCGAGGCGGCGACCTCTGGCGGCGGGCCACCCGCCTCGCCTCGTCCGGACTCGTACTCGGAGTCCGGCCGGCGCTTCCGCGACGGCTGGACCCGCGGGGGCTCGCCGGCCTGCTTCGCGTAGTTGGGCGGCCACGGGGCATCACCGAGGCCCTCCGCTTCGTCACGGGCGGACAGCTCGAGGAGCCCCTCGAGGGACCCAACGGCGTCGTCGATGCCGGCTCCGGGGTCGCCGATCTCGGCAAATCGCGCCGGCACGGTGGCGACCGTGAACGCCTCGGCTTCTACCGTGGGTACCTCGTCCCATGACAGCGGCGTCGACACGCGCGCGTCAGGCAAGGGCCTCACGGAGTAGGCGGACGCCACGGTCCGGTCCTTCGCGTTCTGGTTGTAGTCAAGAAACACGCCGCGGCGTTCCTCTTTCCACCACTTCGACGTCGCCGCGTCCGGAACGCGGCGCTCGACGTCGCGCGCCAGCGCGAGCGCCGCTCGACGGACCTCCGGATACGTCCATCGCCGTTCGATCCTGACGTTGATGTGGATCCCGCGCGAGCCGGAGGTCTTGGGCCAGCCCACCAGCCCGACGGCCTCCAGCGCTTCCTTGCAGGCGAGCGCGACCTCACGGATCTGCGGCCACGGGACGCCGGGTACCGGGTCGAGATCGACGCGAAGCTCATCCGGGTGATCCATGTCGTCGGCCCGGACCGGGTGCGGGTTGAGGTCGATGCACCCCAGGTTGACCACCCACGCCAGGCCCGCCGGCTCGTCGACGACGACCTCGTCTGCGGTGCGTCCGGACGGGAACGTCAGTTCCGCGGTCCGCATCCAGTCGGGCAGGTTGTCCGGAGCCCGCTTCTGGAAGAACGGCTCCTTCGTGATGCCGTCGACGAAGCGCTTGAGGGCCATCGGGCGTCCACGGACTCCGGCGAGCGCTCCATCCGCGATCGCGAGGTAGTAGCGCACGAGATCGATCTTCGTGACGCCGGCGTCCGGGAAGTACACCTTCTGGGGGTTCGAGATCGACACCTCGTGGCCATCGATCAGGAGCAGCTCCTTCGGCGTCGCCATGAGGAAACGATACCGCTCGACAGCAGTCGAGCCGCCATCGATGATGGGGCTGCCCCGCCGCCGAACCCTCGGACGCCCGTGTGATCAGGCGACCCGAGCCGGGCGTCGGCCGCAACGGTGTCGATTCGACGGTCAGCCGTTCGTCGTGACAGTGAGGGCCGCACGCTGCGGCCGAGCGATGCCAGGAGGAATGTGATGCGGTACGCGATCCTCATCTACGACACCGAAACCGCGAGTCCGTCACCTGAACCGCCCGACCCCACGGTCTTCGGCGAGGTCATGAGCGCGTACAACGGGTACACGCAGATGCTCCGGGACAAGGGAGCGTATCTCGGCGGAGAGGCGCTCCAGCCGGTGACGACCGCGACGACGGTCCGGGTCAAGGACGGGCAGCGACTCACGACCGACGGTCCGTTCGCGGAGACGAAGGAGGGCCTCGGCGGCTTCTACCTCATCGAGGCCGCGGACCTCGACCAGGCGCTCGACTATGCCGCGCAGTGTCCGGGGGCACGTTTCGGCGCCTCGATCGAGGTCCGGCCGGTCTGGGAGGTCGTCTACGAGGATCAATCGGCGCAGGCTCAAACCGCTGGGGCCGCTTCCTAGGCGCTGTTGACCCCACCCGAGGCCACGCACGAGGTCGTCGACCGCCTGTTCCGAGAGGAATCGGGCCGGGCGGTCGCGACGCTCATCCGCGTGCTGGGCGACTTCGATCTCGCGGAAGAAGCGGTCCAGGAGGCGTTCGTCACGGCGCTCGAGGTCTGGCCGAGACGCGGGCTCCCCGAAAACCCCGGGGCGTGGATCACCACCACAGCCCGCAACCGGGCGATCGACCGGCTTCGGCGTCGGCAGCGCCTGCGCGAGAAGACGGAGGCGCTTGGTCGCGAGTCGATCATCGCGGCCGACCAAAACGACGGTGGATCAGCGCTCGACGAGGATCCGATGCAGATCGCGGACGACAGGTTGCGATTGATCTTCACGTGCTGTCACCCGGCACTGGCACTCGATGCCCGCGTCGCCCTGACGCTGCGTACCCTCGGCGGCCTCACGACGCCCGAGATCGCGCGGGCATTCCTCATCCCCGAACCGACGCTCGCCCAGCGCCTCGTCCGGGCGAAACGCAAGATCCGCGCGGCGGGCATTCCGTACCGTGTCCCGCCGGTCGATGTGCTGCCCGAGCGGCTGGACGGCGTCCTCCGGGTCCTTTACCTCGTCTTCAACGAGGGATATGCCGCGTCCTCGGGCGACGAGCTCATCCGCCGCGAGCTGTCCACGGAGGCCATCGGGCTCGCACGGATCGTCGTCTCGTTGCTCCCCGATGAACCGGAAGCCCTCGGGCTGCTCGCACTCATGCTGCTCCACGATGCGCGCCGCGAAGCGCGCACCGATCCCGCGGGCGACCTCGTCCTGCTCGAGGACCAGGATCGAAGCCGCTGGGACGCGCCCCGGATCGCCGAGGGACTCGCGCTCGTGTCGCGGGCGATGACGATGGGACGGCCTGGGCCATACCAGCTCCAGGCCGCCATCGCGGGTCTCCACGACGACGCAGCCGATCCCGCATCCACCGACTGGGACCAGATCGTCGCGCTGTATCGGTCGCTCGTGCGGATGGACCCCTCGCCAGTCATCGAACTCAACCTCGCAGCGGCGATCGCGATGGCCCAGGGGCCGGCGGAGGGGCTCGCGCTCATGGATGCCATCGCGATGTCCGGGGTGCTCGACGCGTACCCGTACCTTCACTCAGGTCGTGCCGATCTCCTTCGACGACTCCGTCGGTGGTCGGAGGCAGAGGCCGCCTACCGACACGCGCTCTTATTGACGAGCAACGCCTCCGAGCGTTCGTTCCTGGAACGACGCCTGTCGGAGGTCCGGACCGCAGCACGCGGACCGCTCGACTGACCGCCGTACGCCGAGCGCGGTACAGTCAAATCTGCCCCGCCGGAATCTGGGAGACCGCGTGCTGACACGTCTCAGGAAACTGCTCCGCCCTCTTCGGCCGATCCTGCTACCGCTCTGGACCCCGATCCGCCCGTACGTCGAGAACGGGATCCGCGAGACGTGGCGTGCGAACCATCGGCGTGAACGGGTCTACCGCGCGGACGCGCCGATCCGTCCGCTCACGCGGGCCGAGTACGACGCGATCGCAGAGACCCATCCGTATTACCGCGCTCGATGGAATTACATGGCGGCTGCGGCCGACGAGGCGGGGTGCCTTATCGAGGGCGGCGACCTCCGGTCCGCGATCGAGCTGGGCCCGCACATCCAGCCACTCATCGTCGGGGCGGACGTCATGGACCTCCGGACGAACGATGAACTCGTGTCGTACGGGCAGGTCGTCGTCCACGACGCGACAAAGGTCCCGTGGCCGATCGAGGATCGCCGGTACGACCTGTTCGTGGCTCTCCAGGTCTTCGAGCACCTGAAGGACAAGCAGCCCGATGCGTTCCGTGAAGTCCGTCGAGTGGCACGGAACGCGATCATCTCCTTGCCGATCGACTGGGTCATGGACGATCCGACCAACTGCCACCACATGCTGAGCAACGAGCGGGCGCTCTCGTGGTTCGCGCCCGTGGTCCCGGACCGGGTCGTCGTCGGGAACGGTGGTCGCAAGAAGCGGCTCATCTACGTGTTCGAGGGCCTGCAGCCCCCAGCGTGAGCCTCCGGGCCGGTGTCAGTGCCTCCTGCGCTGGTCGCTCACCCCCCGCATCCGAGCCGCGAACGTCGGCATCGCCGGATCGACCGCGCCAGTCGCGACATCGGTAACGTCGTCATGCACGCCGATCCGGACCACGCGAAGGGCGTACCGCTCGCCGGGTCGCTGCACGACTCCGCGCACGATCGACCTGGCCGTCCGGTAGCCCGCCTTCTGCACGAGCCGCTCGAGCGTAGCGTCGAAGCCGCCACCGACGTACGCCATCGAATCCGGCGCCACACCCAGTCGCGCCCGGATCACGCTCCGAGCGCGGCTCACCTCCCACCACATCGTCGCCGCGGATGCGGGTGCACGACCGTGCCCCAGGCGGGTCAACTGAACGTGGTGGACGTCGTGCGCCCCGATGCCGTTGCCGGCCGCCGCGAGCGTGCGGACGTTGCGCCAGGAGATGGTCCGTCGCGCGATCGCGCTGAGCGTGAGGTAGAACTCCGCGACCATGTGCCGCTGTCGCAGCATGGGCAGCACGGTCCTGACCCAGTCCCGTGAGCCATCGTCGAACGAGATGATCACCGGCCGGGGCGGCAGTGGCGTGCCACGGTCCCAATGGTCGGCAAGGTCGCGCGGCAGGATCGTCGTATATCCATGGGCCGCGAGCCAGTCGAGCTGCGCCGCGAACGCCGTCGGCAGGACGTCGTACGCGAGGAACGCCTGCTGGCGCGCCCGCGACCAGTGGCCGAATGCAGCGGTCGGAGCCTGCACGCGGTGGTAGTAGAGGATCGGGACGGTACCGGGACGAGCAGCAGGAAGACTCCGCAGAGGTGAGCGTGGGACCGGCGCGGGGTCCATCGGGGCCGCGGTCGCGGCGCGGTCGGCCGGCGAAGCATTCGGGCGCACGACGGCGGGTGAGGCCGCGGCTGTCGGGGTCACCGTGACAGC
>Ga0164304_10000433_pt1 | contig 11761 bp, 12 predicted proteins | sample Whisoiple_217_MG_FD_110216 | JGI IMG/M metagenome (GOLD analysis project Ga0164304, IMG submission 110216) | Soil microbial communities amended with pyrogenic organic matter from upstate New York, USA - Whitman soil sample_217_MG | ecosystem: Environmental > Terrestrial > Soil > Agricultural...
GAGAAGCGACGGCCGAACCAGTTCCCCGATCATTCCGCTGTTCGGCGACTTCGGCTTTTTGCAAATCTGGCAGACCAGCGGTGTGTGTTCGGTTTTGCTCATTGGGATTTCGCCGCTGAATTAAGCTGCTTCCGAGTGCTTGTCGATTCTATCTTGAATCAATGCTCCTCAATCCTAAGCTCCTGCGATGGAAGAATCCGAAGTTCCTCTCGAACATTTGGCCGAACACGTAAAGGAAACCGCGGAAAACAGCGGCGCCGCCTGGATCTCATGGGTGGCGTTGAGCACTGCTCTTCTTGCCGTCCTGGCTGCGATTGCTGGACTGCTCTCCGGAAAACACGCGAACGAGGCGATGATGAATCAAATCGAAGCGTCCGATCAATGGAACTATTACCAGGCGAAAAGCATCAAAGCTTCGGTGCTTGACGCAAAGATGTCGCTTTCCGGCACGTCTAACCAATCGGACCAATCAAAGCGCGATCGCTACGAGAAAGAGCAGGAAGAGATCAAATTGGAAGCCGAGCACAAGGAAGCCACGGCGAAAACAAACTTTCACAAGCACGAAGTTTTCGCACGCGGCGTGACCATGTTCCAAATCGCGATTGCCATCGCAGCGATTTCCGCGCTTACGAAGAAACGCAAGTTCTGGATCGTGAGTTTGCTTTTCGGGATTGTCGGCTGCGCCTTTCTCGTGCTCGCGACGATCACACGATAAGGGCGATTGAGCATGTCGGATTCGTTGTAGCCGAAGGACGCGAATGGCGTCTGTAGAATTTTCGGCGAGCAGGCGGCTGCGAAGTCGCTGCGTTCACTGCGCGCCAGGCGCAGACGGAACAGCCGCTACAGTGCGTTTTGGAAAAACGCGTTCTCGAAAGTCGGTTGAAACGGCCCGGGATCGGTGTGGCCGATTCGAAATTGCGGACTGACCTCAAACTGCGTGGCGCAATGGATTTCCAAATCGGTCTTGCCGCACTTTATCAACGACGCGCGCATTGTCTCCAGCGCCAGCTGGGGCGTGTTGCAATCTCGACTGAGGTGTCCGAGCACAACGCGCTCAATTTTTCCCGATAGCAATTGCTCAATTACGCCTGCCGCAGCGGAATTCGACAGGTGGCCGTGTCGCGATTGGATTCGCTGTTTCACCGGCCAAGGCCGATGCGTGTCGTTCTGCAAAAGTTTTTCATCATGATTGGTCTCGATCACCAGCGTTTGCACCTGGCGCAATCGTTCGACGATCATTTTGGTGACGTAACCAAGATCGGTGATGAATCCCAGAGCACCGGAGCCTGCGTAAAAAGCGAACCCCAGTGGATCGACGGCATCGTGGGGGACGGAAAACGTCTGCACGGTGATGTCGCAGATCGAAAACTCGGCGCCGGTAGCGAAAATCCGCCAGTTACGGTGCTGGTCGACTGAGTCGTCGCACCGAATTGCTTCTGCCGTTAACCCATTACAATAAATAGGCACATCAAATTTGCGGCAGAGAATTTCAAGACCGCAAACGTGATCGCCGTGTTCATGCGTGAGAAGCACGCCATCGAGCTGCTCCGGCGCGACACCGCACTGCTCCAGGCGCAACACCAGTTGTCGCGCGCTCAGCCCGCCATCGACGAGAATCTTGCAATGATTGGTCGCGACCAGCGCGCTGTTCCCCGCACTCCCGCTGCCGAGCATGGTCAAGCTGAACACGGGTCTTAAGTTATCGGCGTTCGCTCCGCTTGCGCAAATGGAAATGGACAAGTCGAGGCAAAAATTGTAATCCGTGGCCGTTTCATCGATGAAGCGGATCGCAATACTGTTCACTGCGATAGTTGTCATTCTGCCAGTGGTTCGCGGCGAACAGTCGCCGTCAGCCCGCACTGGTGGGGTCAGCGCATCCGGCGCGTTGCTGTCTCGGGATGCAGTCGTCCCGTTGACTGTAGTTACGCGTTTCTTTCCGGAGACCACCCGGGAAATGAGCACCGGCCAAAACGAAACTGCGGTCGGTAAGGCTAAAGCAACAAGAAGCGTCATTTACACGAATGGCGACGAGTCGAAGAAGGTGACGATCAGCGTGGATCAATACGCGACGTCTGGTGACGCGTCGGCGGCGTATGAGGACGCTGTTCAGAAGAGCAGGATTGTTCCGGGATTTAAACCCATTGACGCGCCGAATCTCGGCCCGCAGGCATTTATTGGAACCGTCACTCAGGGAACGGAAACGCACATCGGTCTCGGTGCGTTACGCGGCACGTTGATAGTGGGAGTAACGCTGGTGGGTTATGAGCCGAGTGCTGACAGCACAGCCAAGCTCATCTCGCTGGCTCGGAAGGAAGAGAAGGCGGCCGACGCAATCGTCGCCGCAATTTCGCCCGCAGCGAAGGAGAAGATTGACGCGCTGGTTCAAGCTCAGCCTGCTCGGCGTATTACTCCCGGGATCGCTGTTGCGATCGCGAAGAACGGTCAAACAATTTACGAGAACGCCGCGGGCGAGCGGGACGTGTCTTCACGCGCTCCAATGCTGATTATGACGCCGCAGGCCATCGGATCGATCACCAAGCAGTTCACGGCCGCTGCTATTCTGCTTTTGCAGCAACAGAAGAAGCTCTCGATCGACGACAAGCTCTCGAAGTACGCGCCTGAGTACGTTCACGGCGACGAGATCACGCTGCGCCAGATGTTGAACATGGTGAGCGGCATTTCCGATAACGATCCGGCAATCTACGGGGATCACCTCAGCCAGCCGATCGCGCGGAAGGAGATGTTTGCGAATCTGAATAAGCTGCCGCTGATGTGGAAACCTGGTACTCACATGGTTTACACAAACACCAATTACAATCTGCTGGGGCTGGTCATCGAACGGGCTTCCGGAGAGTCTTACCTCGCGTTTCTGCGCGAGCACATCTTCTCGCCACTAGGCATGTCGTCGACTTCGACGGTTGATCAGCCACCCGCTGAAATGGCGTCCGGTTATCATCACGAGAAACCGGGGGAGCCGTTCACGACTCGGGCAGAACTGCACCCGGATTTTTCGTTTGGAACTGGCAATCTGGTATCAACAACGCAAGATCTTTTGAAGTGGGATGCCGCATTGCTGGGGCAAAAAGTGCTGAATGAAGCTTCGCTGCGTACGATGTTTACCGTACCCGGCGACGGCAAAATCAACACCGTTTTGGAAGAGGACAAACGCTTTCCAGTGCTGCTACACGTCAGCGATGGCAAACCGACCGTTTACGCGATGGGCTGGATGCTGCCGAATCCGCACACAAAATGGCATGGTGGACACACCTTTCTCTTTGAATCCGCAAATGCGCTGTTTAGCGACGGATACAACATCGCCATTATCGGGAACATTCGCGATGGCGGCGGGTTCGAGCCGGAAAACCTGGCCGTCGAGATTCACAATCTGCTGAACCCTGAGTTAAAAATTTCCCCGCTGACAGTTATTACGAGGCAGCCGTCGGCGCCGACTGAAATTACTGAGGTCGAATAGTGGGTAACATCTCTCGGCGGCGGTTCGTACGTATGCTGGCAGGCGTTCCGCTCATCGGGGTGGTCACTCAAAGTACTTTTGTGAGGTCCGAGCGCACGTCGCTTGGCCGTAGTCAAATCGAGGCGGTTGAGAGCATTTTGCGCCGGCTCGTTAATACTGGGGCCGTTCCGGGGATAAACTATTCCATTGGAAACAAGAGCGAGACGTTGGTGGAGGGAGCCTTTGGGTCTCGAGTCATCGACCCGCGGACACCGATGGAGAGCATGACACGTTGTCCAATCGCATCGGTCAGTAAGCAGTTCGTGTCGGCGGGCGCCTACCTGCTGCAACAAAAAGGCGTGCTGTCAGTGGATGCCCCTCTTTCCAAGTATGTGCCCGAGTATGTTCACGCGGATGAAATGACGCTGGCACAAGTGCTGACAATGCGCAGCGGCATTCCGGCAGATGACGAGAAGTGCGAGGCGCCCGTTGACGGCAAAATTGACGAAGCAACGCTGATTGCGAATTTGAACAAGCAAAAGCTCGATTTTCCGCCGGGTCATTACTTCGCCTATAGCAACTGCGCTTACAATCTGGCCGGCATCGTTCTGAGTCGCGTCGCGAAGATGAGTTACGCCCAATTCATTGATGAGAATTTTTTTCACCCGCTCGGAATGAGATCGTCGTACGTGCTTGGGTCCCGTGAGGACACGAACTTCGCGCAGGGCTACGGTCAGGAACCGCATGGATGGAAGCCGGAGCCCGCGACAGCGGCAGACAAGGCATTTGCGTCGGGCAATCTCGTCTCTACGCCGGGCGACATGCAGCTTTGGAATCGTTCCTTGTTAAATGCTACGCTGCTCTCGCGCGAGACTTTGCAGAAAATGTTCACTGTTCCAACTGCCGAGGGCCCCGCACACACGCATTACGCGAGCGGTTGGTTCATCGAACCGAGCGGAGTCATCTGGCACGCAGGAACCCTCGCCGGCTACGGCACCAATAACATGCTCGTGCCTGCTACTGGATACGCGATCACGCTACTGAGCAATACGCCGCAGAACGACCACTGGAAGCCAGCGGACATAGCGCTCGAGATGTACAATGCGGCATCGCTGGGGCCGAAGCTGCCACCGCTTCTAAAGCGAGTTCGGACCACCCTCCCGCATTAAACCGCTTCCGCACTTGCCGCGGACTACGCGCGCAAACCGGAACAACCACAACGACGAAGCACGAGTGAAAAATGTCGAACATTCGCGACGACTCGACATGGCGCGCTGCGGGAATTACATTCCCGCCGCTTGAAATCACGGCTTCCAATCTTCATCGGAACAGCGATCGCGCTGTTTGGAGCTACGGATTACGCTGCTTCGCCGGATATATCTGCTGCGGATACGAGCGCCTTGGATTTCAAGCAATGGGGGTTGGTGGCGATCCAGGACGGCGGGCGGCGCAAACCGGTGGACACGTTTGCAAAGGAAGCGTTGATCCGCATCACCGGAAGATCGACATACACGGATAAGAGCGGGAGGCGATGGCAGCCGAACGATTTGGTTTTGTCGGCGTTAATGGAAACGCACGATTGGAAAAACGAGCCGATCGTGCTGGTCTCGTCCGGTCAATTGATCGATCAACTCGGGCTTGATAAAGCGCAGCGGCGATTTTCGTTCGCGCAACTCGCCGGAGCCGCGGAGTTACAGCGGATTGCGACTGAGGCGCAGGCGCTCAAGCGCGCGGAAAAACCGTTGAACCGCGTTCAACAGGAAGCGTTGAGCGTCGGCGATCGGCTTACGCTTTTGACTCGTTTGATGGATGGAAGCGCGTTGCTGGTGGTTCCTGCATCTACAAACGATACGGCTCCCTGGGTCGATCCATCGGGTTGGTCGCGATATTATTCCGAAACGCAATTCGCGCCCGTGCAGCCGCAACTGCAGGCGTTCGCCACCGCGTATCTCAATGGCGACGGATTTAACTTCAGCCGCGCAACCAATCAGCTTCGCGAAAATCTGCGCGGACTGAGTCCATCAATTTATCCGCAAGAGCGACAATTGCGGCTGGAATATTTTTACAACCACTTCGAGAGCTTTTATCGCGCCATCTGGTGCTACGGAGTTGCTCTGGTGATTCTGCTTGCGGCACATTTCCGGAAGCGCGGACGCGCTCTGCAAATGCTCGGCGTCGCAGTCGCGGTCCTGGGTCTCGCGTTTCAAGCGGCTGGAATCATCATGCGCTGCATGATTGCCGGCCGACCGCCGGTGACGAATATGTATGAATCGATCATCTGGGTCTCGTTCGCCGTTTCTCTTTTTGGAATGATCTTTTTCACGCGTTACCGGGCCCCTGTCTATTTGCTTGCGGCGTTGCCGGTCACCCTCATCGCACTTTTGCTTGTGCATCAAATGCCGATCGCGATGCCATCGAGCATCGACCCGCTGGTTCCGGTGTTGCGCGATAATTTCTGGCTAACCATTCATGTGCTTACCATCACGTTGAGCTACGCGGCGTTCGCACTGGCAATGGGTTTTGGGCACATCCTGCTCTGGCGGTACGCGCGCGATCCCACGGCAGCGCGCGCGGATGCGCCGATGCATTTCTGGCTGTATCGCGTGCTCCAGCTCGGTGTTCTGTTGCTTGCCGGGGGCACAATTCTCGGCGGAGTCTGGGCAAATTACTCCTGGGGCAGGTTCTGGGGCTGGGACCCGAAGGAAACGTGGGCATTGATTGCCCTGCTTTGTTACATTCTGGCATTGCATGGCCGGCTCGCGGGTTGGTGGACGCAGTTCGGCCTGACGGTGGCGAGCGTGGTTTGTTTTCTCGCCGTGCTAATGGCGTGGTACGGGGTGAATTTTGTTTTGGGCAAAGGCCTGCACAGTTATGGATTCGGTATCGGCGGTGAGACGTACGTCGCGACATTTATTGTGCTCGATCTTTTGTTCGTTGCGTTTGCGATCTGGCGATATCGCAACAGCAAATCCGCCGTTGCTCCAGCGGGACAAATCGAAGGCGAGCGCGTCGCGGTGCAACTCTAGCCCGGCTCGGTGAGCCCGGCCCTGCCGCAGTCGACGTCTGCGGCTACAAATTTGCGATCAGCGCTTCGAGGAATTGGGATGGCGTCTGCACTTCAAGGAGAGTCGTTCGGATCGCGTCATCTTTCGTCAGGCGCACCAGAGTGCCTACGCAAATCAGATAGTCGTTCACCAGGCGTTCCGGCACCCCGATCACAAAAATCAGGCGGGCACGCTCTTGATTTGCGCCGACTGGAATCCCGGCGCGGCTGCGTCCGACGCCGATGACGATCTCATCTACCAGGTCGGTTCGCGCGTGAGGGAAGGTGACACCGTTCTCCACGGCGCTCGGATGCTCCTGTTCACGTTCGAGGACTTGTTGAAGAAATATTTCTGCATTGTCGATCTTTCCGTTTTGCGCGAGCAATTGACTGATCTCGCGTAGCGCATTCGGCAGTTTTCGTGAGCGTAGCCGCAGAAGCACCTGTCGTTCATCGAGTAGCTCGGGGAGCGCAATGGCCATTGGTAACAGAGATTTATTGGATTATCCGGCAAAGCCAGTTATCCAGTTAATTAACCAGCCGTGGCAACTCAAAACACAGCGGTAGCTTCCAGCGAGGAGAGAACAGTCTCCTTTCAGCGGAGCCTTTACGACCCGGGCTACGTCAATGCCATGTCGCATTTTTATCGCGGCGAGATGGGCCGGATCATGGTCTGGAGACAGCGACTGGACGTAACCACAAACTGGGCGATTACCAGTACCACTGCCATTATCACGATCGCATTTTCTACTCGCGAAGTGCCGCACATCATTTTCTTTTTTAATCTGGCAATCGTCTGGGTGCTGCTCTGGATCGAGTCGCGCCGTTACCGCTTTTACGACGCATTCCGCGCGCGTGTCCGGATGCTTGAAGCGCATTTTCTTGTCCCGATGGTCATGGAAAATCGCGATCTGCTCCAGGGCGAATGGAAAAAGCTCGTTTGCGAAGATCTGATTTTGCCCTGTTTCAAAATCAGCAAACTCGAAGCGGTGGGGCGCCGCTTGAAACGCAATTACGTTTTCATTTTCATTTTGATCCTGATGGCATGGCTGACAAAAATATTTTTGCATGCCAGCGCGCCGATTAACGATTTCGTCTCGTTTTACCATGCGCTGCGTATCGGGCACATTCCGTCCTGGCTCGTGGCGCTGGTCTTTACCGGCACGTTTATCAGCGTCATTGGCATCACCATTTACGTTAGCAAAAGATCTTCCGGCGAAATTTCCGAGTTCGGCACGCACCGGTCGCTCTGGCGGATTTGAATTAGTTGATAGTTGAGAGTTGATGGTTGAGAGAATCGGCGATGGCCGATTCCTCAGCTTTCCAAAACCTTTGCGACATTGTTGCAAGGCTCCGCGCGCCCGGCGGCTGTCCGTGGGACCGGGAACAAACGAACGAATCGTTGTTGCCCGCCTTGATCGAAGAAGCATACGAAGTGGCGGAGGCTGCGCGCGCAAAGGATGATCCTCATTTTCGTGAGGAATTGGGCGATTTGTTGCTGGTGGTAGTCATGCACGCAGAGATCGCTCGGGAGAGTGGCCGCTTCGATGTTGACGCAATCATTCGCCACGTGTCGGACAAACTGGTGCGGCGACATCCGCACGTGTTCGGAACGAGCGACGCGCGCGATTCAGGCGCAGTGCTTAAACAATGGGAAGCCATCAAGCGGGCAGAGAAAAAGGCCGATTCACATTATCTCGCCAGTTTACCCAAAGCGTTGCCCGCGCTTGTGCGCGCGCAGAAAGCGCAGTCAAAGGCCGCGCGGGTGAACTTCGACTGGACCGACGTGCGCGACGTGGTTGCGAAAGTCGAAGAAGAACTTCGCGAAACGAAAGAGGCTATCGCGTCCAAAGATATCGCGAGAATCGAGGACGAGATTGGCGACATGCTCTTCGCAGTCGTTAATCTGGCGCGGAAATGCAAAATCGACGCGGAAAGCGCGCTGCAACGCTCCACGAACAAATTTGTCGCGCGATTCAATCAATTGGAAGACGAGTTGCGAAGGCGAGGCAAGCGGCTCGGGGATATTGAGCTTGCCGAGATGGACGCGATTTGGGATCGGATCAAGAATGACGAAGCACGAATGACAAATGCCCAGGGAATGACGAAGCACGAATGACGAAGGGCTGTGCTGCGCTTCTCCCGTTGTTTCGGATTTTCGTTTTTCGAAATTCGACATTAGTCATTTAGCGTTGATATTCCGCGTCCCGATGAATTTGCTCATCAATGTGTGTTCGGCGCTGTTCGTTCTGGTGTCGCTGCTCATGGTCCTGGTGATCCTGATGCAACGGCCAAAGAGCGAAGGCCTGGGTGCGGCATTTGGCGGCGCGGTCACGGAAAACATTTTTGGCGCACAGACCACCAATGTGCTGGTGAAATTCACGACCTGGCTGGCCAGCATTTTCTTCGCACTCACCCTTGGGTTGTCCATCCTTTATGCGCACCGCAGCACGGCTGACAGCGCCTTCCGCCGAGAGCTGATGAAAACACAACCCGCGCCTCAAAATTCGCCTGCGTCAGCAAAACCCTCGCCGGTTTCGTCACCGGGAACTACACCTGCTCAGGCTTCACCAGGTGCTTCTGCAGCGCCTGATTCCGGTGCAGGCGTTTTGCCGGCTGGCACCACGCCGCAAGCCGCTTCCCCGGCGGCGACCCCAGGACCAACAACAAAACCTTAAATCCGCGGTTCGGGCCAAACGCCGGCAATTGCAGCTCGAAAGAGCTCAATTTCACAAAAGCTGTGAAATCAAAACTCGCGTCTTTGTAGCAACAGGAGACCCGTGCCGCTTTGGTTTTGGCCGAATAGGTTGCGGGAAGAATCTTCAGCGACAGGCCATGCGAATCATATTGGTGCACAATCCGAAGGCTGGCCGGGGGAAGCTCGCCAGGAGAGAATTGATGGCTGCATTGGCCAAGGCGGGGCATCACGCGATTTACCAATCGACAAGAAGCGATTACAAGAAAGCTCTCAAAAAACCTACTGATCTCGTGCTTGCGGCCGGCGGAGACGGCACGGTGGGAAAGGTCGGCCGCGAACTCTTCGACACCGGTATTCCGTTGAGCGTTCTTCCGCTGGGAACGGCCAACAATCTGGCACGCAGTCTTGGTTTCTGCGCTTCGCCCGAAGAAATCATTGCCGGAGTTGAACGCGGGGAAAGGCGAGCGTTTGACGTCGGGCTTGCGCGAGGGCCGTGGGGCAAGCGCTATTTTTTGGAAGGCGCCGGAGGCGGCCTGCTCGCGGATTACCTTCGAAACGCGGAGGGCAAAGTTAAGGGAACAGAAAAGCTTTCCAAAGAGGAAGAAATGCGGCGACACGTTTCGCTTTTGCGCCAAATGCTGCACGACTACCCCGCCCGAAAGTGGAAGATCGCGCTCGACGGCGAAGACAGCTCGAACCGCTACATTCTTTGGGAAGCGATGAACATTCGATCGGTCGGCCCCATACTTTATTTTGCATCGCAGGCCGCAACCAAAGATGGCCGGCTGGATTTCGTCTGTGTCCGGGAAGAGGATCGTTCCCTTTTCATCGAATATCTTGATGGCCGACTGGCTGGACGGAAGACGAAATTTCCGCTGCCGCTTCGGAGGTTTCGTGACTCAAAAATTGTTTGTGAAAACTCGATGCTTCACTTCGACGACAAAGTTTGGCCGGACAAAAAGCAAAGGGTGAAGAGTCCGAGCGGCATCGAAATCACAGTGAAACCATCGGCGCTCGTGATTCTGCAACACGCTAAACAGAAGTCGGCGCGATAGCCGCCGCATCTGGTCGACCGCGAATTTTCCGAGTCAAAACAGTCACATTTTTAAGCGTGGAATGACGGGCAAAACATGTTAGAGCAATATGAGGCTGCTCAAAAATAAGATCGACAATGAGCTACGAATTACGACGCGGCGAAACTATGGGCGACAATCTTTGCCGGATTTCCCGTAAACAAATCGAGGGCGCCATCGCCGTTGCCAAAGGGGAAACGAAAGTCGACGACACGCCGGTGCACGAAATGCGCAAGCACTTGAAGAGAGCGCGCGCGGCGCTGCGCCTTGTGCGCAAGGAGATCGGGCGCGGTCTCTACCGGTCACAAGACCACCGGCTGCGCGGCGTTGCGCGGCTTACCTCGGAAATTCGAGATGCCGAAGTGCGTTTGCAGACGGTGAGGGAACTTCAAGAAGTCACGCAGCGCGATGGCCATGGCACCTACGGAAATCTCGAAGTGATGCTCACCTTGGAACTCGAAAACTTCATGGCTGCATTCGCGGAGTGGCAAACACAAGCGGTCCCGTTGTTGGAGCAGGCGGCCTCAAGCGTAGATTGCTGGGCTCTCGACCAATTCAGCCGCAAACAACTTTGCCGCGCTGTGCAGGCGAGCTATAGACGGGCGCGGAGGGCGCTTACTACGACAACCGCAGATCCGACCACTGAAAATTTCCACGAGTTCAGGACCAGGGCGAAAACGCTTTGGTATCAATTACGTATTCTCAGGCCAGTCAATCCGGTCGTGTTAAAGACCCTGGGCGACGATCTGCATTCCGTAGGCGATCTGCTCGGTCGTGCGCATGACTTGAGTTTTCTCGGGGAGAGATTGCGGAGCGAACATGGGAAATCGAAATGGCAGCGCGAAGGTCAGAGGTTGCTCGCCGTAATTGAAGTCAGTCAGTGCGATCTGCAACGTGGCGCCGCGGAGTTGGCGGAGCATTTCTTTGTCGAACGCCCGCGGGATTTCAGCTCTCGCGTTGCCAGTTGGCTGCAGGATTGGGAAGACAAATCATCGCACTCAGTGGCCGACGCGCTCGTCAGTTAGCCTTGCGCGCGATCTTCGGCGGGAAAAGCCAGAGAAGTCTTCCTTCTTCAGACTCCGGATCGACATCGAGAACGGCCACGCCGCCTTTGGAAAGCTTGAGCGAAGCACCGGTCAATCCCGAAATGACAGTCGTGAAGTCCGGTTCGTGGCCGACGAGCATCAGCGCTTTTGCGTGATGCCGTTTCAGCACGGTCCGCAACTCGCTCATCCCAAATCCGGGCGCGAGCAATTCATCCTTTCGCAGTTTCGCCTTCAGATAATCAGCCGCGATCTCAGCTGTTTGTGATGCGCGCGGTAATGGGCTGGTCACGATCAAATTCAACCGCACGTTGAGACGTGCGAGAAATTTCGCCACGTCGCGCATTTCCTTTTTACCGAAATCCGTGAGCGGACGCTCATCATCCGATTTTTTCCAATCCGGCCAATCGGCCTCCCCGTGTCGAAGGAAATAAAGTTGCATGTCGATTTATA
>Ga0164304_10000434_pt1 | contig 11758 bp, 11 predicted proteins | sample Whisoiple_217_MG_FD_110216 | JGI IMG/M metagenome (GOLD analysis project Ga0164304, IMG submission 110216) | Soil microbial communities amended with pyrogenic organic matter from upstate New York, USA - Whitman soil sample_217_MG | ecosystem: Environmental > Terrestrial > Soil > Agricultural...
CGCTGAATCAGCGAGGTGATGCTGTCGGTCAACATCTGGCGCGCGATATCTGACATGCGAGGGATATCGACCAGGGGCTTGAGGCGCGGTTCATCGGCGGTCTGCAGTGCGATCTTGGCATTTCCGGCCGCGTGGTCGGCCATGCGCTCGAGCTCGTTCGCGATGTGAATGACCGACGAGATTACGCGCAGGTCACCCGCCATCGGCGCCTGCGTCGCGATGATCAAGAACGCCAACTCCTCGGTCCGCCAACGCTCGCTGTTGATGACGATGTCCTCGTCGATCACCAGCTGAGCCAGATCGAGATCCTGAAATCGCAACGCATCGGTCGAGCGACCGATTGCCTTATCAACCAGCGCGGACATGCCAATGACGGCTTCGCGGAGCTGCTGAATCTGGATTTCGTAGTTCTGCCGCGTCATGTTGGTACCGTCAAACGTCATCATCCGAACCGACCTGTGATGTAATCCTCGGTGCGCTTGTCGCGAGGATTCGTGAACAGTTCGGTGGTCGGGCTCGCTTCGACCAGAACTCCCTGCCGCTTCTCGTTGAGTGAGAAGAAGACCGTCTGATCGGAGACACGAGCTGCTTGCTGCATATTATGCGTGACGATGATGATCGAGTAGTCCGCGACAAGTTGCCGCATGAGATCCTCGATTTTGAGCGTCGAGATCGGGTCCAGCGCACTGCATGGCTCATCCATCAGGATGATGTCCGGGTTGATAGCAAGCGCCCTGGCTATGCACAGCCGCTGCTGCTGGCCGCCGGAGAGCGCCAATCCGCTGTCCTTGAGTTTGTCCTTCACCTCGTCCCAAAGTGCGGCCTGGCGCAGGCACTTTTCGACATGCTCGTCCACGTTGACCTTGAGACCATTGATCTTCACGCCCCAGGCCACATTGTCATAGATGCTCTTCGGGAACGGATTTGCCTTCTGGAAGACCATCCCGATCCGCCGTCGGACTTCGACCGGATCCACCTGGCGATCATTCAGATTGACGCCATGGTAGAGAATCTCACCTTCTACGCGCGCACTCTCGATGAGGTCATTCATCCGGTTGATGCTGCGGAGCACGGTGCTCTTGCCGCATCCGGATGGGCCGATCAGGGCCGTAACACGATTGCGCGGGACCGAGAACGAGACGTCGGCGACGGCGTGGAAATCGCCGTAAAAGACATCGAGGTCCTGGATGTCGATTATTACCGGCGTATCCGTGGAGGCCGCGTGAGCAGAACGATCCGGCACGTTGGGCCTGGTACCGACCACAGGACGAGCTAACACAGTGCTCATAGCTGACTCCTCTTGCTGAGTCTCTGACGAAGGATGATAGCGAAGGAGTTCATCAGAAGCAGTACCGCGAGCAGGACGATGATTCCGGCCGGCGCGAGGCCGTTCTTGAACTCGTCTTGCGAGCGTTGCGTCCATCCGTAAATCTGCATCGGCAAAACGGTGTAGCCATCCAGGAAACCTGCTGGCCGGTGTGCAATGTATGCCGAGGCTCCGACGACGAGGACTGGCGCCGTCTCGCCGATGGCCCGCGAAACTGCCAGGATCGTACCGGTCAGGATGCCGGGAAACGCCGCCGGCAGGACATGGTGCCGGACCACCTGCCAGCGTGTCGCGCCGACCCCATATGCCGCCTGGCGCAGGGAGAGCGGCACGGCTCGAATTGCCTCCTGGCTGGAGATGATGATTACAGGCAGGCTCAGCAGCGCCATTGTTAACGCACCGGCCAGCACCACGCGGCCGAGATTCATGAATTGGACGAAGACGCCCAGCCCAAGCAACCCGTAGACGACCGACGGGACGCCGGCGAGGTTCGAGATGTTGACCTGGAGCGCCTTGGTCCAGCGGGTCTTGGGCGCATACTCCTCGAGGAAGATCGCTGCTCCGACGCCGATCGGGAAGGCGATGATCGCGGTCAGCGAGATCACCCAGATCGTGCCCCACAGTGCCGAGTTCAATCCGGCTTCCGCTGGCTTGCGCGACGGCATGTTGGTGATCAGGTGCCAGCTCAGCCACGGCACACCGCGATCCAACACGGTCCAGAGAAGCACGACGAGCGCGAGGATGCCGACGGACGTTGCGGCCAGGAAAAGCAGCCGCATGACCTGTCCGCGGATCTGACGGTGGCGAAGCTGCCGTGATGTCGAGAGGAACGGCACGCTGCCCGGCTGGGTGGCTTCAGCGCTCATTGGTACTCCTCCCGGAATCGAGCGACGAACCACTGGCTCAGGATGTTCATGGCCAGCGTCATACAGAAGAGCAGCAGCCCGACGGCAAAGAGCGAGTAGTAGACCGTCGAGCCACGAGCAACGTCGCCAGACAGCACCTGAACGATGTATCCGGTCATAGCCTGCATCGGCTCCCGCGGATCCGCGGTCAGCTGAGCCTTTGAGCCGGTTGCGAGCGCGACGATCATCGTCTCGCCGACGGCGCGAGAGATCGCGAGGATGACCGCCGAGACGATGCCCGAGAGCGCCGCCGGCGTCACGACTCGCGTCGACACTTCGAGCTTTGTCGCGCCGAGCCCATAGGCTGCTTCCCGCAGAGAACGCGGTACCGCCCGCAGCGCATCCTCCGAAAGGGACGCGATCATTGGCAGCACCATCACACCGACCGCGATTGCTCCGGCCAGGACGTTGTACGGAGCGGTCGCGGGCGAGATCGACTTCAGCACGTTCGGAGTGATGAAGGTGAGCGCGAAGTAGCCGTAAACGATCGTCGGAATGCCGGCCAGCAGTTCCAGACCAGGCTTGAGCACGCTGCGCAGCCGGGGCGAGGCATATTCACTCAGGAAGATTGCCGCCATCAGACCCAGCGGTATCGCAATGACCATCGCAAGGGCCGCGATGTACAGCGTGCCCGCCACGAGCGGGATGACGCCAAACTCGCCGTCCTTGAACAGGGCCGTCCACTTGGTACCGAAAAGGAAATCGCTGACCGGGATCGTGCGGAAAAATTGAAGTGCCTGCTCGAAGAGGACAATGATGATGCCAATGGTCGTGGCCACCGACAGAACCGCACACGCTCCAAGCAGGATTTCGATTACCCGCTCCGACCCGTGGCGGCGCCCGGAGCCCCGCAGCGCCTGGGCAATCTCAGCGGACCGAGGATCAGACGAAACCGCTGCCTCTACCGACATGGCACCGTTTCCCTGATCGGGCTGCTCTGTGTCGTTGGGATGAAGTTCGCGACGTGCAGGCAGGCGTCGCGACGTGAAGTCATCATGACTTCACTCTACCGACGATCTGTTAACGGCTCGTTATCACCCGGTAAACGAAACTGAACAAATTGTTAAATCGCTGGTGTGGCGATCGGCGATGGGGCAGCAGGCGACGCCACCGGAGTCGCGGCGCCAGGCGTGGCGGCAACTGGAGACCCGCTGCCGTTCGAAAGGAGCGCGACCGCGCGCTCGAGCTGCGTATCCGGTGAATCGGGTCCTGCCGGAGCCGCGGCGGCGACGTCCGGCGTGATTCCGGAACCCTCGATCAACCGGCCTGACGGCGTCAGCCACTGCGCGAACGTGATTCGCACGCTGGAGCCATCCGGCAAATCGTGGACGCGCTGCACGGAACCCTTCCCGAATGACTGCTCGCCGACAATCGTCGCCCGGTGATAGTCCTGCAGGGCGCCGGCGACGATCTCGGATGCGCTGGCGGTACCACCGTTGACCAGCACGACCATCGGGAGCGTGACCGGTTTCCGGCCGTCGCTGACGATCGGGATTTTTGTCTCGTCGCCCGCCTGCGGCGAATCGTCTTCGACGAGGGCAGGGCCGGAACTTTCGGGCACGAACCTGCCGATCATTTCCTGGGCCGCACTTACCAGCCCGCCGCCATTGTTGCGGAGATCGAGCACGATGCCGGTCACGCCGTCCTGCTTGAGCCGATCAAGTACCGCATCAAGCTCCTGTATCGTCGCTGATCCAAAGATGCTGACCTGGATGTGGGCGATGCCCGTGCCCGGAATCACCCGATAGAAGACCGAGTAATTCGGGATCTCGCGACGCGTCACGGAGACATCGAACGGCTGTTGGTTTGCGCGCTCGATGCTCAATGTGACGCTTGTGCCCGCTGGTCCCTTGATTGATTCGACGGCCGTTTCGACTGCCTTGGTCGCAACCGGAGTTCCATCGACCGCCAGGATCACGTCCTCCGCCTTGAGTCCCGCCTCTTCGGCCGGCGAACCTGGCATCGGAATGATCACAAGTTTGTCGTCGACGATGTCGCTCCAGACCCCGATGCCCTGGTAGGTACCGCTGAGCTGCTGGTTGACATTGGCGGTGTCCGCCGGCGGCAGGAACTGGGAATGCGCATCGAGGATGCCCATCATCCCGGTGATGGCGGCATCCTCGAGTTTGGTGTCGAAGGCAGCCCGGGCTGTCGGATCAGTCGGCGCGGCGAAATATTCGCCCTCGATCAGGTCACGCACCTGTTCTGCCTTGTCGAGGTTTTGGCCGGATTCACGATGGCGGAAGTAATTGCGCTCGGCGATGATCCCGCCCGCGAAACTACTCAGCCCGATGAACAGGGCGATGCTGATCGCAAGCGCAATATTCCAGGCGCGTTCATTTTTCGTTTCGAGGTGCATTGGGTCCTCAGGCAGTTCACGAAATTGCCTGCCAAGTCTAGCCGCATGCCGGTTCTGGGTTCAGTCGCAATATACTGATAGTGCTGAGTAAGTGCGTATGACGAGGGATGCATGTTTCTCGCGATTGATGTCGGCAATACCCACACTGTTGTCGGCGTGAGCACTATCAGTGGCATCTGGAACGCGCGCTGGCGAATCAGCACGGTCCGGGCAACCCTCGGTTCGGACTGGGCTCCGCTCTTTAGGTCGCTGGCGGAACGCGACGACATCGACTTGCGGGCCGTCAATTCGGTCTGCATCTGCTCAGTCGTCCCGGCGGCCACCGTCGCACTGACCGAGTACGCACGCGAGTGGTTGAGGGTCGAGCCGATGATCGCCCATTCGGGCCGGCGGTTGAACATCTTGCTTGGCATGGATAATCCCCATGAGGTCGGAACCGACCGCATCGCGAACGCAGTCGCAGCGTGGGATCACTGCCGATCGGCCTGTGTCGTCGTCGATCTGGGCACCGCGACGAAGGTCGAAGCCATCAGCGATGACGGCGTGTTTCTGGGCGGATCGATCGCATCGGGGATCGGCGCGTCGATGGAGGCGCTGACTTCACGGGCCGCACGTCTCTTCACCGTCGACCTCGCCATGCCGGAGTCCGCAATCGGCCGGAACACGGTCGACGCGCTTCAAGCAGGGATCGTGCTGGGACATCGTCACCTGGTGTCGGGCCTTGTTACCGACATTCGCCAGATCATCGGCGCCGGGGCGGCGGTCCTGGTCACCGGCGGATATGCGGCCCGCGCCGACTCCCCGTTTCGATCACTCGGTCAGTATGAACCAGACCTGACGTTGAACGGAACTCGCCTCATCTATGAGATGAATGCCGATTGAGACGGAATTCGCTTGACATCGGCCCCGGGTGTTCAATAATTCGACAAACCTTGCCGGACGCGGCGTGAATCAAAACGCGAATGACGCGCGAGGCGGGATGCGATGGAAATCCTGCACGGGGGCGTGCGACGGTAGCCATCCACCTGGTACCCGGGCCGACGATTGATCCGTCTCCGCCGTCAGGGATGAACGAGCGCCAGGGCGGACATTCTCGGCATTCGACGCGCTGTTGCGTCGTGACGAGGAGTCTTGCCTTGAAACAGTATTCCCCTGAACACATCCGCAATGTGGCTGTGGTCGGTCACGGCAGTGCCGGAAAGACGACCCTTGTTGAGGCAATGCTCTTCACCGCGCACGCAACCACTCGCATGGGTAAGCCGGAAGATGGAAATACTGTCAGTGACTATGACCAGGATGAGATCAAGCGCCGAATGTCGATCACCGCGGCGGTGGCACCGCTCGAATGGCGTGATACGAAGATCAACCTGATTGATACGCCCGGGTATTCGGATTTTGTCGGCGAGGTCAAGGCGGCCATACGCGTGGCCGAATCCGCGTTGATCGTGGCGGATGCCGCATCCGCCGTCGAAGTCGGCACGGAAAACGGCTGGAGATTCGCGTGCGACGCCAGCGTGGCCCGGATGATCTTCGTCAATCGCATGAGTCGGGAAAATGCCGATTTTGACCGGACGGTCGATGGCCTCCGCGCCGCTTTCGGCAAAAGCGTGGTTCCCGTGCAGTTTCCGATCGGTAAGGAGAAGGACTTCCGCGGTCTCGTCGATCTCCTGCACGAGGAAGCGCACCTCTATGGTGACACCCAGTCCGGCGAGAGCCAGGTCGTGCCGATTCCCGACGAGGTCATGGACGACTGTCGGAAATACCGCCAGATGCTCGTTGAGGCAGTCGCCGAGCAGGACGAAGAGTTGATGATGAAGTACCTGGATGATCAGGACCTCTCCATCGAGGAAATGGTCCCGGTACTCCGCCGCGCGGTAAGGGCCGGCGAGCTGGCACCTGTTTTTTGCGGCTCCTCGACCCAGAACCGCGGCATCGATCTGCTCATGGATCAGATCGTCGAGATGGCGCCCGATGCCTCCCCATGGACAAAAGGCGAGGAGCATGCGGCCGAGAATGGCAGCGCCCTCCAATCGCTGATTTTCAAGACCATCGCGGACCCGCACGTCGGCCAGGTCTCCTACTTCCGGGTTTTCCGCGGCGCGTTTAACGCCAACTCGCATGTCTATAACTCGGTGCAGGAGCAGGGCGAGCGGATCGGCCAGCTCTTCTACGTACGGGGCAAGGAGCATATCTCGACCGATTCAGTAGGTACGGGCGACATCGGCGCGGTCAGCAAACTCGCACACTCGCACACGAACGACTCGCTGGTCGCGGACGGGCTGGATATCAAGTTGGAGCAAGTCGAGTTCCCGCTGCCGTCATACGCCGCGGCCGTTCACCCGCGCTCGAAGTCCGATCTCGACAAGCTCGGCCAGGCGCTGAACCGGATGGTTGAGGAAGATCCAACCCTTCAACTCAGCCGGGACGCGATCACCGGCGAGTCGATCCTCTCCGGCCTGGGCGAATCGCACGTCCAGATCGCGCTCGACCGGATGAGCCGGCGATTCGGAGTCAATGTCGATGCCGGCCTGCCGAGGGTTGCCTATCGCGAGACGGTTTCGGCCAAGACCAATTCCGAGTACAAGCACAAGAAGCAGACCGGCGGCGCCGGGCAATACGGCCATGTTTTCCTCGAGATCGAGCCGCTCCCCGATCAGAACTTCGAGTTCAGCGAGCGGGTGGTCGGAGGCTCCGTGCCGCGGAACTTCTTCCCGGCGGTGGAAAAGGGCGTCCGCGAAGCGCTCGAGGCCGGGCCGGTGGCCGGATATCCGGTCGTGAACGTCAAGGTCACGCTCTACGACGGGTCATACCACGACGTCGACTCAAATGAAATGGCATTCAAAATCGCTTCGAAGGAGGCGTTCAAGAAGGGCGTCCTTCAGGCCAAGCCAACGCTCCTCGAGCCGATGCTGACGCTCAAGGTCACGGTCCCGGACCAGTACACCGGCGATGTGATGAGCGACCTCAACGGCAAGCGTGCGCAGGTGAGCGGTATGAACCCGGACGGCGATGGCAAAACGACAGTCGAGGCGATCGTGCCGGCGGCTGAGGTCCAACGGTATGCCACTGATTTGCGCTCGATCACGCAGGGGCGCGGCATGTTCACGACCGAGTTCTCGCACTACCAGCCTGTGCCGCCGATGGTGGCCGAGCAGATAAAGGAAGCGTCGAGCCGCGAGCACGAAGGCGCCGCGGCCTAGGCCCGGAACCTGCGACAATATGGTGACCGGTCGAAACCGACCGGTCACTTTTTGTGTCAACACTCGGTAATCGAATGGGAGCGCTTCTGTTCGTGGAATCTCGGTCAGTCAGAATCACGTTCGACGGCGGTGCACTCGGCAACCCGGGCAAGGGATACGGCAGTTATCTGATTGAGGGGGTTGCATCGGAACCGGCAGTCGCGCGGCTCGACTTCAGTCCGAATGGTGAGGTAGTCACTAACAATCAGGCTGAATACCGGACACTGATCTCGGCGATGCGGAGTTTGATCGATTCCGGCGTAGTCAATGCCGGGACAATCGACGTCGAAATTTGCGGCGACAGCAAGCTGGTAATCGAGCAGCTCGCCGGCCGCTGGAAAGTCAAGCATCCCGATATTCGACCCTTGCATGCCGAGGCGAGCAGCCTGATGCGCGCGTTTCACCACGTCACCCTCAAATGGCATCGCCGCGACGTCTCCGTTGACAGGCTGGGCCACTAGGGATGGGCGTGCGACCGGCAACTCTTGAGCCAGGCCGGGCGATCCGAAACGCCATCGTGCAGATCGACGGCGAGAAGGTAGCGCTGGGGCATGCCGCGACCGGCCGCCTCCAGATGCTCCTGTTCGAGCGCGGGCATTGGTGCTCGTCGTGCCGGCGTCATCTCGGATTGATTGCCGAACAACGCAACGAATTCGCAGCGCGCAATATCGACATCATTGCGGTTACGCACGAGGCAGTGAGCGACCTGAATGGCCGGATCTACCCGTTTCCTATCAGCCCCGACCCGAATCTCGAGCTGGCAGCCGAATTCGACCTCGTGGGAATCGATGAGTTCGGCAAGCGGACGATCCGGCCGGCGACGATTCTGATCGACGAGAGCGGATTGATCCGATTCAGCTACGTGGGCGATGACTCCCGCGACCGCCCGACAATTCCGGCCCTGTTACTTGCGCTCGACCACCTGGTCTGAGTCGGACCTGTCGGGATCCGCATTCCGGAAGCGCACCATGACGCCCAGGACCAACATCCAGACCACCATCAGCAGGAACAGCATGCCGATGGGCGGCAGATGGACCCAGCGGCGGAAGAGAACCGTCAGGATCAACAGCACAACCAGGCTGGCGAGGCAGCTCGGACCCAGTACGCGCTGAAGACGGGTCACGCCCGCGCCCACCAGCGGCAGCTCCATTGCCTCATCGAGGAGATCTCGCTCCTGAGGCGGATTTGAACGTCGATCGTTGCTCAATTGACACCTTCAAGCGCGGCTCCGTATACTCGCGCCTGCACCCATCCGGGGCGATTAGCTCAGTTGGTTAGAGCGCTACGTTGACATCGTAGAGGTCAGTGGTTCGAGTCCACTATCGCCCACCCGGAACCCCTTTGAGCGCCTCTCTCAGATCAGAAATCGCATTCGATAGCGCCCGCTGGTAAATCCAGAGGTCGCCTGAGTATGCAATCATTTGATACCCGCGATCAGCCCATACCCGAGCGTCCTCGACCGAGAGTGCCATCGCGCCGCATGCCTTACCAGCACTCCTGGCGGCGTCGGCGACAGTCGTGACCGCCTCGATGAACGCCGGATGATCGAACTGCCCGGGGATGCCGAGCGAAACTGTCAGGTCGAACTGCCCGACCCAAAGCACGTCGATTCCCGAGACAGCCGCGATCCCGGCAGCGTTATGCACTCCGGCGGCAGTCTCGATTTGCGCGAGAATGATTCGGTCCTCATTGGCTTTGGCCATCTTCGCGGGCACTGGGCCGGGAGCGTAGCCGTCGTGAGCGATCCCGAAGGCCGCTCCACGGCGGCCAGCGGGCGGATAGAGCGACGAGGCGGCAATTAACTGCGCCTGCTCTACCGACTCGACCATCGGCACCATTACTGCCTGCGCTCCGATATCGAGCGCCCGGCTGATGTAGTCGTACTGCGTCCCCGGCACGCGCACGACGCGGGTGATCGGCGCTGAACGGGACCACGCCATCTGGGCGCGGATCGACTCGATGCTCCAGCCGGTGTGCTCCATGTCGAACAGCACGTAGGACGCGCCGGCCTCGGCTGCGATCAGCCCGACGCCCGGCGTATTGAACTCGAACACCATGGTGCCGAAGACCGGTTGCCCGTCAGCCAGAGCCTGCTTCAGGTCAGCCGGATTCATGAGCGAAACCGAAGGTAGCGGGGTGTCGTGCCGGCAGCTTCGAGCTCGCGCTTGTTGACCGCATTGGATGGCATCTCGCCGTTCATGATCGAGCGGATCGAGGTCGAGATGCTCTCCGCGGTCCTCCGGGCGAAGTCGTCCGTCCAGCCGGCCGAGTGCGGCGTCAGAATGACGTTGTCCATCTTGAGCAGCGGACTGTCAGTCTCAAGCGGCTCGCGCGCGAAGACATCCAGCGCCGCGCCGCCAATTTTCCGATTCTGCAGCGCCTCGATCAGAGCCGGTTCATCGACGATGGGGCCGCGCGCGGTATTCACCAGGTACGCCGTCGGTTTCATCATGGCGATGCGCTCGCGGCTGATCATGCCTCGGGTCTCCGGCGTCAGCGCGCACTGGATGATGATGAAGTCGGACCGCGCCATCAATTCGTCGAGCTCGACCCGGGTGACCGGACCCGCGCTTGCGTCGGCGTATGGGTCGTATCCGATTACCTCGCAGTCGAAGACCGACGCGATCCGGAGGATTTCGCGGCCGATGTTGCCGAGCCCGATTACGCCGAGCGTTTTCCCGACCAGACCGGTGCCGATGAACTGGTGCTTATTGGCCCATAGTTGACCGCTCCGCATGGCCCGGTCCTGATCGAAAATGCGATGAGCCAGGCAAAGCACGAACGCCATTGCTGTTTGGGCCATCGAGCGCCGGACGCCCTCTGGCGCATTCACGACGACCACACCAGCCTCCGCGCATTCGACCAGGTTGACGGTGTCATAGCCGACTCCCCAGCGGCAGACGACCGCCAGCCGGTCGTTGTCGAGCAGGCTCGAGGCGTCACATAGGCCGCCCGACATCAGCAGCGCATCGACACCGCGAATTGCGTCGCACTGGTATGTCCCGCCGTTGCACTGGACGGTCCTGATCTCGACGTCTTCGGGCAGGTCGAGAAATGCGGAACGCAGCGCCGGCAGCTTCGGCACCCCCTCTGCATCGAAAAAATCGGACCCGACTCCAACTACAAACGTGCCCATCTACGCTCCTTTGCTTCCAAGGCGAATCGCTTATATTGACGATGACCTGAACGGACACCTACTATCCGACCGCCAATTGGTTGACTCCGGCTCCTCGATCGCCAGGATTGAACGTGCCCGTTTTTCGTATTCCCAGACAAGCGTCAATCTGCGTGGCAATTGTTGCTCTCATTCTCGCAATTCCGGCCGTTCTAGTGCACGCGCAATCCCCTGACCCCGCCTCGCTCGACCAAATCAGCTCCAAACGGTACATCGTCATCGATGATCAGACCGGCGAGATCTATGCCCAGAAGGACGCCGATGTCCGCGGCGGTATCGCCAGCCTGACCAAGGTGTTCACCGCCATCGTCGCGCTCGAACACGGCTCGCTCGACATGCAGATCACCGCCAATGAGTCGGACGAGTTCGACTCGACCTCCACCCGCATGACCGGTTTCGCGCCCGGCACGACGTACACGGTCCGCGACCTGCTCTACGGCATGATCCTTGAATCGGGGAACGACGCGGCCCACGCCTTGGCCCGCGGAGTGGGCGCTCAACCTGGTGATTCGGACGAAGATTCTGTCAACCGGTTCGTTAGTTGGATGAACGACAAGGTCATGGAGCTCGGGCTCAAGGACACCCATTTCGTCAATCCACATGGACTGAGCGACCCTGATCACTACTCAACCCCGCGCGACATTGCGACCTTCATGATGTACGCCGTGCAGAACGGCGATTTCATGGCCATCATCACCGCGCGCGATTACACGACGACGACTGGCGCCACGATCACCTCAGTCAATCGGGGAC
>Ga0164304_10000435_pt1 | contig 11745 bp, 10 predicted proteins | sample Whisoiple_217_MG_FD_110216 | JGI IMG/M metagenome (GOLD analysis project Ga0164304, IMG submission 110216) | Soil microbial communities amended with pyrogenic organic matter from upstate New York, USA - Whitman soil sample_217_MG | ecosystem: Environmental > Terrestrial > Soil > Agricultural...
GAACGGCCTCGGCCGCCGGCAGAAAGGCAGGCACCCTGTGGGCGAACCTGCAGATCCAATTGTCGATGTCTCCGTCGAGGACGGCATCGCGCGCCTCACCATGCGCAGCGGCAGCGTCAACGCCCTGGGGCGGGACCTGCGCCGTGAACTGAGCGCCGCGCTGGACCGCGCCGCCACCGATCCGGACGTCACCGCCGTCCTGCTGCTCGGTCAGCCACGGGCGTTCTCCGCCGGCGCGGACATCACCGAGTTCAACGGGGCCGGCGCCGGTCAACCCGACCAAGCGGCCGACGGGCCGGACCTGCGCGCGCTGGTGGCCCAGGTCGAGGACTTCCCGAAGCCCGTCGTCGCCGGCATCACCGGCGTGGCCCTGGGCGGGGGACTGGAACTGGCCATGGCCGCGCACGCCCGGATCGCCGCCCCGGACGCCCGGCTCGGACTGCCGGAAATCACGCTGGGTCTGATCCCCGGAGCCGGCGGCACGGTCAGGCTGCCCCGCCTGGTGGGCCCCCACCGCGCCCTCGGGATGATCCTCACGGGCAAGGACGTCACGGCGGCCGATGCCCTTCGTGACGGGTTGATCGACGCGGTGGAGGAAGACCCAGGCGCGCCCGGCGCCGTCACGCGGGCCGTCGCCCGCGTCAATGCCCTTCCGGCGCGGCGCACCCGGGACCGTGAGGACAGGATCGCGGAGGCGGCCGCCACTCCCGGCACGGTGGATCGGCTCGCCGGGACGGTGCTGAGCAAGGCTAAGGACCCGTTCGCCGCCCGCGCCGCGGTGGACGCTGTCGCGGCCGGCATCGAGCAGTCCTTCGACCGCGGCCTGAAGGTGGAGCGGGAAAAGTTCCTGGAGCGGCTCGCCAGCGCCGAATCGGCGGCCCAGCGGCACCTCTTCGCCGCCGAGCGGGCGGCCCGGCGCCCGGCCGGCCTGGACCCGGAGGAGGCGCGGCCCGTCCGCCGGGCCGGGGTGGTGGGCGCGGGAACCATGGGCGGCGGCATCGCCATGGCACTGGCCTCCGCCGGCATCCCGGTCACGGTGGTCGAAGCCGAACGCTCCGCCCTGGACCGCGGCCTCGCCCAGATGGACAAGAACCTTGCCGTGTCCGTCTCCCGCGGCAGCCGGAGCGAGGAGGACGCCGCGGCACTGCGGTCCCTGATCACGGGAAGCCTCGACTACGCGGACTTCGCCGACGCCGACCTGGTTATCGAGGCCGCCTACGAGGACCTGGGCGTCAAACAAGGGATCTTCGCCACGCTGGACACCGTGGTCCGTCCCGAGTGCGTCCTCGCCTCCAACACCTCCTACCTGAGCATCGACGTCATCGCCGCGGGCACTCGGCTGCCGTCCCGGGTACTCGGCCTGCACTTCTTCAGCCCGGCCAACGTCATGCCCCTGGTGGAGGTGGTCCGCGGGGCCGCCACCGACGCCGCCGCCCTGGCCACCGGTGTCGCCACGGCGCGCCGGATCGGCAAGACGCCCGTCGTCGTCGGGGTCTGCCACGGCTTTGTCGGCAACCGGATGCTGGAGGTCCGTTCCGCCCAGGCCGAGCAGCTGCTGCTGGAGGGGGCGCTGCCGGGCCAGGTGGACCGGGTCCTCAAGGACTTCGGATTCCGGATGGGACCCTTCGAGATGGGGGACATGGCCGGCCTGGACATCGGGTGGCGCAACCGCAAAGCCGAGGGCACCACCGCCCCGGTCTCCGACGCGCTCTGCGAGGCGGGGCGGTTCGGCCAAAAGACCGGTGCCGGCTACTACGCCTACGACGGGCGGGAGGGCCGCGAGGACCCGGAGGTGGAGCGCCTGATCGTCGAGGTCTCCCACACCTTGGGGGTCACCCGGCGGAACCTCTCCGACGGCGAGATCCTCGAGCGGCTGCTGTTTCCGATGATCAACGAGGGCGCCCGGATCCTGGCCGAGGGCATCGCCGAGCGCGCCGGGGACATCGACGTCATTTGGGTCAAGGGCTACAACTGGCCCGCCTACCGTGGCGGACCCCTCTGGTACGCCGGCCACGTGGGCCACGGGTACGTCGCCGAACGGTTGCGGCACTACGCGGAGCAGACCGGTGACCCGACACTGCTCCCGGCAGGGTTCCTCGTCCGCGCCGACGACGGACCGGGTGCGCGCCAGGGGCCGCAGGAATGACCTCCACGGACGGGCGAAGCGCCCGCACCCTGCGAACCCGGCAGATCATTCGTGACGCCCACATCGCGCTGATCAACGAGGGGGAACTCAAACCGTCGGCACGGCAGATCGCAGCCCGGGCCGGCGTCTCCGTCCGCGCCCTGTGGGACCACTTCAAGGACATGGAAAGCCTCATGGCCGCCACGGCGGAGCGTCAGCTGGCCGACCAGGACGCCGACGTCGAACCCGTTCCGGCGGCGCTGCCGCTGCCGGCGCGGATCGCGGCGTACTGCCGTCAACGCGCCGCCGTGCTGGAGGCCCTGGCACCGCTGGCGCGGGCGGCGGACGTGCAGCGCCCGTTCTCCGCGGCGCTGCAGCAGAACCTGCAGGAAAACCTGAACCGCATCAGGGACCACGTCGAACGGCTGTTCGACGCGGAACTGGCCAACCTGAACCCGGAACCCCGAACGCGTATGGTCCTCTCGATCTGCACGGCGGCTGACTGGGCCACCTGGAAACTGCTGCGGGACCATATGGGGCAGTCCCCGGACCAGGCCCGGGCAGTCCTCGAGACCACCCTGACGGCGCTACTGGCCGGTCACGTCAACGGACTGGAACACGAGAGAAAGCAGAACCCATGACAGCGTTGTCGCTCGCCTCAATCCTGGCCGAATCCGCCCGGAAGTACCCGGACAAGACCGCTGTGATCAGCGGCGGCCAGGCCTATTCGTATTCCGTCCTGTGGCGGCAGGCGCTCAGCTATGCGGGTCAGTTGGCCGCGGTCGGCGTCGCCCCCGGCGACGTCGTGGGGCTCATGTCGCCCAACGTCGTCGAGTTCCCCGCCGCTTACTACGCCATCGAGGCCGTTGGCGGGGTCGTCGTGCCCGTGCACCTGCTGCTCACCGTCCAGGAAGTCACCCACGTGCTCCGCGACAGCGGGGCCAAGGTGCTCGTCTGCCACCCCGCCTTCCTCGAGGTGGGACGACAGGCGGCCGCGGAGGCCGGCATCCCCCTCCTGCTGGTTGGCCCGAAGCCTGCCGGCGGCGGCGACGGCGGTCCGGCGCACCTTGACCCGGACGCCGCCGGCGGACTGCCAAGCTACGTGAGCCGGGAAGCGGAGGACCCGGCGGTCATCTTCTACACGTCCGGCACCACCGGCCGGCCTAAGGGTGCCGTCCTGACGCACCTGAACATGGTCATGAACGCGACCGTGTCGGCCGTGGACGCCAACGACGTACGGACCAGCGACATCGCGCTGGGCTGCCTGCCCCTGTTCCATGTCTTTGGGCAGACGGCCAGCATGAACGCCCTGTTCCGGCTCGGCGGAACCCTCGTGCTGTTGCCCAGGTTCACGGGGGAGGCGGCCCTGGAACTCATCAGCGCCCACTCCGTCGACATCTTCCACGGCGTCCCGACGATGTACATGCAGCTGCTCGCCGCCGCCGAGGGCCGGTCCGAGCTGCCGTCGCTTCGGCTGTGCGTCTCGGGCGGCGCCCCCTTGCCGCTGGCCGTGATGGAAAGGTTCAATGCCACCTTCGACGTCACCATCTACGAAGGCTACGGGTTATCCGAAACGTCCCCGGTTGTCGCGACCAATACGCCCCATTCCGGCGCCCGGGCCGGAAGCGTGGGCCAGGCCGTTTGGGGCGTGGAGGTCCAGATCGCGGACCACCGGGTCCCCGAACGCGTCGTGCCGGTGCCCGTCGGTGAGCTGGGCGAGATCCTGGTCCGCGGTCACAACGTCTTCGCGGGCTATCTGAACAATCCGGAGGCCACGCGGGAGGCCATGGTGGACGGCTGGTTCCGCACCGGCGACCTCGGCACCATGGACGAGGACGGGTTCATCTACGTGGTGGACCGGACCAAGGACGTCATCATCCGCTCGGGCTACAACGTCTACCCCCGGGAGGTTGAGGAGGTGCTCTCCCGGCACCCCGCCATCGCCCAAGTGGCCGTCATCGGCCTCCCGGACGAACTGCGGGGGGAAGAAGTCTGCGCCGTCGTGGTCCTGGATCCTGCGCACGTGGATAACCCGCCCAGCGCGCAGGACATTGTTGACTGGAGCCGAGAGCACCTGGCGAAGCACAAGTACCCCCGCCACATCCGCTTTACCGGTGAGTTTCCGCTGGTGCCGAGCCACAAAGTGCTGAAGCGGGAGCTGCGCCGCACGCTGGCGGCTGACTGAGCATCACGGACACCGTGGCGAACGATCGTGGACGGCCGCGTGATGGCCGGGTTGCTCCTTGCCTGCTTGGTTGGTGATCGTGGTGCCTGTCATTGTCGGTGCTTAGGGCGTCGGGTGCGGCATCAGTCATTGAGCGATATCGGGCCGAGTGCCCATCCACTCGGCACGAAGTATTGAAAATACCTCCTTGTCGTAACGATTCCCGTCATAGACCCAGCTGCTGCGGAGAATGCCGTCCGAACGCATACGCAGTCGCTGTGCGACCGCAACACTGCGGTCGTTGTCGGTGCGGCAACGCCATTCAACGCGAGACATTCCCCGCTCTAAGAAGGCCCACTCCATAAGCAGTTCGACCGACCGGGTGATAAGGCCGCTTCCGACAGCATCGGGTTCGAGCCAGCAGCCGACCTCACAAATGCCCCAGACCGGATCAAACGCGACGAACATCACGCCTCCGATGATCTTTCCGTCGGCCCAGAGGCCATAAATGCGCGCTCCATCATTCGCGGTGGCCGTAGCGTAACGCTGAAGAGTGGCGCGGGCCCCGTCTACGGTGTCGGTGACAAATGTCGGCCCGACCCAGGGCCGGATATGGTCTCTGGCCCTATCCATGTGGTCGGCAAACTCGGCGGCCTGCCATGGCTCAAGAGGCTTCAAGACGACCCCGTCTCGCACGACTTTTTCAAACATAGGTTCTCCAGGGGTCTGACCAGGGCGTGGTTGCACTGGGGGTGGGTGATTTTCTCGGACGTGTGCGGTGGCCAGCAACCGCGTGGAACGTGGCAGAGGCCGTCCGCTGTGATCATACGTCGCACCGCCTGGTGGAGGGGGGAGCTGACGGGGTTGCAGCGTCCCGTTGACACTGTTCAGGGCCGCGAGGAGACTTTCTTTTGGGGGGGTGCCTCTTCGAAAGGAGCCCGAAATGCCGTGGCATATCGAGGGCACATATTTTGAGAATTGCAACTGCGACATGGCCTGCCCTTGTACTACTTCAGGGCTCACCGCGCCGGCGGATCAGGAACGCTGCAACGTGGCTCTGGCCTTCCACGTCGAGACCGGCGAAGTAAACGGCGTCGACGTCGGGGGTCTGACAGTCTGCGTCGTTGCCGATACTCCGGCCCTGATGAGCGAGGGCGGCTGGAAAGTCGGAGTTCTGCTGGATGCCGCCGCCTCAGCTGAGCAGACCGCAGCGCTCGGTGCAGTCTTCGGTGGCCAGCTCGGTGGACCGATGGAGGGCCTCGCCCCCCTGATCGGTGAAATGGCCGGCATGGAGTCGCTCACCATGGCGTACGCCGACGACGGGCGGGTTCACCAGGTCCGGATTGGCAGCGCCGTCGACATGGTGGTCGAGGATTTGGTATCTCCCCTGGATACCTCGGGACGAGGGGTGAAACTCAGCGGGGTCGGGTTCCCGGCCGACACTCTGGCAGTCGGCACGTCCAGCACGGCCCGCGTCGACGCGTTCGGGATGACCTGGGACAACGCCGGCAAGAACTCCTTCTCTGCCCCCTTCGCCTGGTCCGCCTAAGTGCCCGGCAGGAGCAGCCTGAAGCTCAGCCACCATGCCGCAGAGTTGGCACTGATCGGGTGTGCCGCACTGGCGTGGTATTTCACGTTCTCCGGCTTCGTCGACATGTCCATGGGGCCGGGAACCATGGGGCTGGGGCTCCTGGGCTTCTTGGGCGTATGGACGCTGATGATGGCGGCCATGATGCTGCCGGCGCTGGCGCCCCTCACCTCGACGTACCTCAGGTCGATCCGTGCCGTCCGCAGCCGCCGGGTCCGTGCCATCCGGACCACCGCCCTGGTTGGCGGTTACCTCTTGACGTGGATCGGATTTGGAGTCGTTGCCTACGCCGCCGCCGCGCTCGCCGGGTTGCTTGCTGAGGGCGCGGCGGATGTCACACCCTGGGTGGGAGCTGGAGTGCTCGCGGCGGCCGGCGCCTACCAGCTGACGCCGCTGAAGGATTTCTGTCTCCGGCACTGCCGGTCGCCCGTAGCCTTCCTGTTGCACGTATCCGGGTACAAGGGCCGCCTGCGGGATGTCCGCGTCGGCATGTACCACGGCGCGTATTGCGTGGGCTGCTGTTGGGGGCTGATGGTGGTGCTCATTGCTGTGGGCGTGATGAACCTGGCATGGATGGCGGTGCTCACGGTGGTGATTTTCCTGGAGAAGACGTGGAAATACGGGGCCGCCTTCAGCCGGATTACTGGCGCCGCACTGATCGTGTTCGCGTTCTTCGTTCCTGCCCACCCGGAACTGCTGCCGGGTCTCCACATGATGACGGCCATGTGAGGACGGCAACCTCAGCCACCCTTGGTCAGCGGCTGCGGGGCTTGGATGGTTTGATTAGTCGGTGCTCCGTCTCAAACGTCTTTTGGTATTCAGCCTGTTCGCGGCTTGCGTCATCACCGCATTCTCGTTCTGGGCTGTCCGGCAGCCGGGCGCCGACGCTCGCGGGGCCCTTGCTCCGCCGCCGCGGGCGGGGGCGAAACTCACCACCTCTTCCTCCGGCCTCACCACCGCCGTGAACGTGACCCGGAGCGCTGATGCCGAGTGGCTCACCCGGGCCGCCGCGCTGACCGGGATCCCGGCCCGCGCGCTCCGTGCCTATGTCGCTGCCGCAGCGACGGCCAACGATTCCGCTCCGGGGTGCAGGATCGGCTGGAACACCGTGGCCGCCGTCGGCTTCGTCGAATCCGGGCACGGAACCTACGGCGGCGGCCACCTCAACACCGCAGGGCAGGCGAGCGGGCCAATCATCGGCCCGAGCCTCAACGGCGCCGGATTCGCCGCCATCCCGGACACGGACGCGGGAGCCCTCGACGGCGACGCCCGCTGGGACCACGCCGTCGGACCCATGCAGTTCATTCCCTCCACGTGGCGGCTTGTAGGGCGAGACGGGAACGGAGACGGAACAGCCGACCCGTTCAATATTGACGACGCCGCGCTCAGCGCGGCGGCCTATCTGTGCGCCCACGGCCGTGACCTTTCGACGGCGCAAGGATGGACCGACGCCATCTACTCCTACAACCAGTCCGATTCCTACCTCAGGCAGGTGCGGGCCGAAGCCACCGCCTACGCCGAGAAGGCCGGCACCTCTTGAGCCGTGGGGTTCGATCACCATAGAGTGACCGGAAACGACAAGCACCCCAGGAGATGACATGTCCCTCGTCCGCGTGCACAACTTCTCGATCTCCCTCGACGGCTTCGGTACCGGCGAGGGCCAGGAACTCGACGCTCCGTTCGGCCACGCAGGCTCGCGGCTCATGGAGTGGGCCTTCGAGACGCGTACCTTCCGCCAGATGGGTTTCCACGGCGAGTCGGAGGGATCGTTCGGCGTCGACGAGGCGTTTGCGAGCGCCTGGGGCCCCGGGGTCGGTGTGGAGATCATGGGGCGCAACAAGTTCGGCCCGCAGCGCGGCCCTTGGGAGGACGAGGAATGGAAGGGATGGTGGGGTGACAACCCTGTCTTCCACACCCCGGTCGTTGTCCTGACCCACCATCCTCGGCCGGTACTGGAAATGGAAGGTGGAACAACCTTTCATTTCGTCGACGCCGACCCTGTCACCGCGCTCAAGCAGGCACGCGCCTTGGCAGGTGACCTCGACGTCCGGATCGGCGGCGGCGTCAGCACGGTCCGACAGTTCCTGGAGGCCGATCTGATCGACCACATGCACATCGTCGTCGTGCCGATCCTCCTGGGCCGCGGTGAACGTCTCTGGGATGGCCTCGAGGGACTCGAACAGCGCTTTGACATCGAAACCACTCCTTCTCCAGCCGGAGTCGTCCACATGATCTTCACCCGTCGCACGCCCCGGTAGGCCACTCGCGTGAGCGGAATCCGGTGGGTGCTGCACGTCGATCTCGACCAGTTCATCGCGGCGGTCGAAGTACTGCGGCGGCCGGAGCTCGCGGGCAAGCCGATCATCGTTGGCGGTCGGGGCGACCCCACGGAACGGGCTGTGGTGTCGACGGCTTCCTACGAGGCAAGGGCGTTCGGTGTGGGCTCCGGGATGCCCTTGCGCGTTGCCGCCCGAAAAGTGCCCGACGCCGTGATCCTGCCCGTCGACCAGGACGCCTACCTCGCTGCGTCTGAAACGGTCATGGCGACCCTGCGGGCGCAACCCGGCGCCACCGTGCAGGTGCTGGGCTGGGACGAAGCCTTTGTCGGCATTGAGTCAGCGGATCCGGAGGCCTATGCCCGGCAACTGCAGGCCGCCGTCCTGGACCGGACACTGCTGCACTGCAGCGTGGGCATCGGCGATACCCTGGTCCGCGCCAAGGTCGCCACCGGTTTCGGCAAGCCGGCCGGCGTCTTCCGGCTCACGGCCGGAAACTGGCTCGAGGTCATGGGGGCCCGTCCCACCAAGGAACTGTGGGGCGTGGGGACCAAGGTCTCGGCCCGGCTGGCCAAACTGGGCATCAACACCGTCTCCGAGCTCGCCGCCTCCGACCCTGCGGACCTGGTCCCGGAGTTCGGCCCCACGATGGGTCCCTGGTACGCGGAACTCGGACGCGGGGACGGCACCAGCGTTGTGGATGACACCCCGTGGGTGGCCCGCGGGCACAGCCGGGAGACAACCTTCCAGCAGGACCTGACCGAACCGGCCCAGGTGGACGCCGCCATCAGGGAGCTGGCAGCGCGGGTTTTGGAGGACGTAGTAGCCGAAGGACGGCCCGTGATTGGGCTGACCCTGAAGGTGCGGTACGCGCCGTTCTCCACCACCACCCACGCGCGGAAGATTCCCCAGACTTTCGACCGGAACGAAATTCTCGCGCGGACCTTGGACCTCGCCGCCGGAATCGAAGCGGGCCGGCCCATCCGTCTACTTGGCCTGCGGGCCGAAATGCCGATGCCTGACGATGCCCGAAAGAGCCATACCCCGACGCGCGGCGGCTGGTGACCTCGCAATTCCCGTCAGGCGCGGTGGCCAACCAACTTCATCATTTCCCTTGAGAACGCAGCCAGGTCCATCGGCCATCGCGAGGTGACGAGATTTCCATCGACCACCACCTCGGCATCTTCCCACGTCCCGCCGGCGCCGGTGATCTCCTCCGGCACCCCGTCGCCCCAATAGGAGGTGAGCCGCCGCCCCTTGACGAGATCCGCGGAAACCAGGAGGTACGGTCCATGGCAGATGGCCGCGACCGGTTTGTTCGCGGCAAAAAACGAGCGCGCAATTTCCACTGCCCTGGCGTTGTTCCTTACCGTGGTCGGTGCACCGTCAGGTTTGCCGCCCGGGAGGACGAGAAGATCATAGTCCTCGGGGTCGACGTCGTTGATGCGCTTGTTTGCGACGACGTAGTACCAGTTGCTCTCGCCCGTGATCCTGCCCTCTTCCGGAGCGGCGATGTCGACTGCCCACCCGGCCTCAACGAGGCGGAAGACCGGCACGTACAGTTCCAGGTCTTCAAACTTGTCGGCGGAAAGGACGAGCGCTTTCGGAGACCCGCCATCGACCGTCTGCGGTACCTTGCCGTACTCGGGAGCTGCCATAGCGCAATTGTAGGTGCGGCCCACGGAGTCCGACAGGGCCCAAGGAACGGCCCCGTCACCGGCCGGTAAAGCGCCGTCACGTTATGGTTGGTCCAACACGTCTACATCGGGAGGGCGCATGCCGTACGTCGTTGATTTCCAGAACGTTTCCGCCGTCGGCCTGGAGTCATCCCCGGTCGCCGAGGCGCTCGCCGGGCTGCGCGCCAACGAGGCCCGCTACTACCGCAACAAATATGACCACGTCTTCACCGTCAGCCCTGCCGGCGAGGTTCCGGAGGTCGTGGAGCGGGTCAGCCGCATCCTCAGGGAGGAGCGCGACATCGTCATCGGCTCGCGGCCGCTCGAGGCCGCCGGCTTCGACGTCGACGGCTTGCGGATGGACTACGTGTTCTACGAGTCGGGACTGTCCATCAACGCTATGTACAGCATCGAGGACGGCGGGAAGCGGGCTGTCGGCTTCAAACTGTCCGAGGGCATGGAGGTCCCGGAGGAACTGGCGGCTTTCAAGTTCGCCCGGCAAAAATCGAAGCTGGCCGGCATCATCCGCGGCTCCTACTTCGTGATCAAAGGCGAATACTGATCAGCGGCCGCGGCGCCCCCCCCACACCCCGTGCAGCAGCGGAACGACCGACGCGATCATCAACACGCTGCCGAGCACGGCGTCGTCCGCCCGCACGACGGAACCCGCAATGAGCATGGCGCCGAAGATCAGCGCCGATGCCGCCCGCCGCAGCGTGCGGTCCAGCCGCGACAGCTGACGTTCGAGCCGGGGATTGGCCACGGACAGTGAACCGTCCTCGATCCGGGTGACCAGTCCATCCAGGCGTTTCGGCAGTCGAAGGGCGATCCCGGCGGCGTCGAGCCCTTGCTGGGCCACATCCTGCACCACGTTGCCGCGCTCGTCGCGGAGCAGCTGCGCCGCGTAGGGCTCGACGGAGTCCCACAGATTGAACCGGTCATCCAGTGAACTGCATACACCCGAGGTCAGCGACATCGCCCGGATGATGAGCAGGAAATTCTCCGGCAACTGGAACGGCAGCGAGCGGACCAGGTCGCCGAATTCCACGGCAAACTCCAGGAACTCCCGCTGGTTCACCTCGCGAAGCTGGGCGAATCCCATCCCGCCAAACCGGGCGAACAGGTGCGTCATCGCCCGCTCAAGCTCCGCGCGGTCGGCCGACGGCACCAGCACGCCCACGTCGCTGATCGCGCTCACAAGGCCCTTGCCGTCACGCGAGGCTGCCGCGATCAGCAATTTCCGCAGGCCCCTGCGGGTGCCGGGAGGAACCTCGCCCATCATGCCGAAGTCGATGAACGTCAGCTTCCAGGGGCGCCCTTCGGGTGAGTCCGTAACCGGTGTGACGAAGATGTTGCCCGGGTGCGGATCGGCATGGAAAAAGCCGTTGGTGAACAGCTGGTCAAACATCACCGACGCGAAGACAGGCGCAACCTTCGCCGGATCGATGCCCGCCGCACGAAGTGCCACCGCGTCGGTGATTTTGATCGCCGTGACATCTTCGAGCACGAGCACGCGGCGGGTGCTCCACTCCCAGGCGACGCCGGGCGCCTCCACCCGATCGTCCTCGGCGAAATCGGCCGCAAAACGCTCGGCGTTCGCCGCCTCATGCAGGTAGTCGATCTCTTCAAAACTGGTCTGGGCAAACTCTTCGACCAGGGCAGGCACGTCCGCGCGGTCGGACACCAGGCGCACATGGCTGAGCCAGCCGCCCACTTTGCGCAGTGCCGCCAGGTCGACGTCGACGATCGCCTCGATGCCGGGCCGCTGCACTTTCACGACCACGCCGTGGAGCCCGGCATCGGCGGCATTGGCGGGCAGGAGTTGCGCCCGGTGCGCCTGCCCGAGGGAGGCGGCGGCGATGGGCGTCTCCTCGACCGAGGCAAACACCTGCTCCAGCCGCGCGCCCAGCTCCGCC
>Ga0164304_10000436_pt1 | contig 11731 bp, 11 predicted proteins | sample Whisoiple_217_MG_FD_110216 | JGI IMG/M metagenome (GOLD analysis project Ga0164304, IMG submission 110216) | Soil microbial communities amended with pyrogenic organic matter from upstate New York, USA - Whitman soil sample_217_MG | ecosystem: Environmental > Terrestrial > Soil > Agricultural...
ATCGGCTTTCGATGCATTGTACGAGCGCGGCGCGGAACGCGCCGTGATGATGCCGCTCGTGGTGCATGACTTCATTACCGGCCGGCCGTTTCGGTCGAAGGTCCTCGATGAATTTCTTATCTACGCCAAACAATTCGAGGGCGTCATCTTTACCGGCCACGACGAGCTGGCGCGCTGGGCACGGCAATCCGGAGAATTTGGAAGGGAATAAGCGTGTGAAGCTGACAAAAATTCTTGCCGGACTGCTCCTCTGCACTTCGCTGTTTTCAGTCAACCGTTTGCTTGCGGCCGACTTGCCCGTGGTGCGCGCGAGTTACAACGCGATCGGTGGTGTATTCACGCCGCTTTGGGTGGCTTCTGAAAACAAGCTGTTCAATAAATACGGTATCTCGGTCGATTTGAAATTTCTGCCGCTCACGACCGGCACCCAGGCGCTGCTCACCAAGAATGTGGACATCATCACGCCGGGCGGCGAATTGCTCGAAGCCGGCCTCAACGGAGAAGGAGTCGTCTACATCGCTGGAATCGCGAACCGAATCGTGCTTTCGATTTTTGCCAAACCGGAGATTCAATCGCTGGCCGATCTGCGCGGCAAAACGGTTTCGGCGTTATCTCCCGGCTCGATCAGCGACCATCTGGTGCGCGTTTTGTGTCAGGAGGCTAACTTGGTGCCGGGTCAAGACGTCAAGATGCTTTATTTGAAAACCGGCCCGGAAATTCTCGCCGCGCTGACCAGCGGTGTCATCGATGCGGGCATCATTTCGGCGCCGGTAACTCTCAAAGCGCGTCAGGCGGGTTTCAAAGAAATCGTTAACGTCCCCGAGCGGAATCTTCCGATGATCCACGCCGGTCTCGCGACCACGCGAGATTTTATCAAGGAACATCGCGATCGGGTCCGCGGCTTTCTTCAGGGATATATGGAAGCCGTGCGCTATGCCGCAACTAACCCGAAAGAAACCAAACAGATCATCGGGACATTTACGAAAACCACCATTCAGGAAGACCTCGACGAAACCTATCAGACCTTTATCAAAGTCTGGGAGCGCGTTCCCTACGTTTCCACCGCCGGCGTGCAGTCCGTGCTGAATTTCACCCGACACGCGGGGGCGAAGGCCGCGAAGCCGGAACAGTTCATCGACAACTCCCTTCTCACCGAGCTCGAAAAAAGCGGCTTTGTGAACCAACTCTACGGCCGATAGTTCAGCGATGAAAACTGTGCCCCGCCGCGAAATTCAAGGAACCTAGGTTGCTTCCACCGGAGAAAGTAATGCTCAAGCGGCCGTGAGCTGCTTGGCGATCTGTCGCGCATTGTCGAGTTTTTCCAGATTGAGCAGCGTGTCCCGGAGCCTTTCGACCCGCGTGCTCGAGAGGACGCGGGACGCGAGCAGATCGAATTTTCGCAAAACCTCATCCTCCGTCATCGGGTGCTTGTCGCTTCCCTTGGCGTGAAGAACTTTCTCGCTATAGCGGTTGCCGTTATGCAGTTCGACCTCCACTTCGACTCCATGGCGGCCTTCGTCGCCTAGAGCTTCGAACTGCGTGTCTTCGACCACGTCGATTTTTTTGGTCGTCGCGAGCACATCCTGACGGCGAATCGATTTTGCCGTAACCTGATCCACGAAGAATTCGCGATCGTGCAACAGCACGGCGACGCAGAATGGAAGATTCATTTGCGCCGTGGTCATGCTCTTGGGCTCGTAGGGCCAGCCAACGTGCAGTTTGGTCGCGCGCGTAGTCCGAATCCGCAGTTTGGCGACATTTTCCGCGCTGACTTCCGGATGATCACGAAGTATTTTTTTGAGCGCGTCGATGGACGTGTGATTGCTGCCGCAGCAGGGGTACGGCTTGAAACCGACGTTGAGTGTCTCGAATCTTTCTCCCAATCGGTCGGTGAGGTGGAAGAGATTCGGCTTGTCGATGAAAGTGGAGCAGAAGCCGCCGTACGGCGCCTCTAAAACGTCTTCGATCCCCGTGAAGCCTTTTTGCGCGAGCAACGCGCCGTAGACTCCAGCCTGAGCCGAGCGCCCGGGATGCATCCGCTTCACCATGGAAGCGTGTTGAGCGGCCATCAGACCCGCGGCTTGCGTCCCTGCGATTCCCAGCGCATGGATTGTCTTTACCGGATTCAAGCGCAACATTTTGGCAGCCGCCGCTCCCGCGGCAAAAGTTCCCGAGGTTGCGCTCGGGTGAAATCCGCGGCGCAGCTGCGCCGCGCCGCCAGTCATGCCGACCCGGCAACCGACTTCGTAGCCGACCGCGACCGCGGTAAGAAACCGCTTGCCATCGACGTTGCCAACATGACGAACCAACGCGTCGGTCGCGGGTATCGCTTCGGATCCGGGGTGAATCACTCCGACGCGGTGCAAATCGTCCATCTCAAAGCTGTGAATTAGCGTGCCATTGGCGAGCGGAGCGCTGGTGCTGGGAACTTCGCTGCCGTCGCCCCAGATGAGCGCCCCTTTGCCCTTGCCCAATTCCTTTGTAAATGAAGTGATGATTTTTCCCCAGGGGAGTGTCGACCCGAACAGCGCGCAGCCGAGTGAGTCGAGGAGACAAAACTTGATATGCGAAACGACCTCGGACGGGAGGTTTTTATAGGAAAATCCGGCGACGAATTCCGCCAGCGCCCGCGTCGGCGAGCCACCGCTAGTGGTTTCCAGGGGTTGTACTTTCGCCATAAAATCTCCTTGACGTAAATAAACTTGTATGGCTTTGTATCGGCCGGTGAAACAACGCCGCGCCTGGCATCGAGATCTCCAGGCGCGACGGTTACGATTTGTAGCTTTCTCATACGAGCAAGCCGCGGTTGTCAAGCGGGAAACAGACGGGAGCCTCAATGAAAAACCACCGAAGCCTTAACCGCTATGTATTCAGCCTCGCGCTTCTTATGTTCGCGCTTGCTGGCTCGGTCTGCTTTGCGCAGAGTACGGTCGCGCTTAGGCCGTACGACGGTGTGAAGGGCAAACAGCGTGAACAAAAACTCAGCGAAGGCGCCAAGAAAGAAGGCAAGGTCGTGGTTTATAGTTTTACTGCCGTCGATCAACTGAAACCGTTGCTCGATGAATTTCAGAAGAAATATCCGTTTATCACTGCGGAACACTACCGTGCCAATGCTTCCGGCGTTTTCAACAAGTTTGCGACCGAATCCCGCGCCGGACAAACTTTTGCCGACGTCATCGACATTTCCGCCGGCGAGACTCACACGTTATCGCAGATGGGACTGATCGATCCCTATTTTTCGCCCAGTCGAGAAGGTATTCCGAAAGACTTCCTCGACGACAAGGGATTTTGGACGGCGCATTACCACTTCGTGATCGCGCTCGGCTTCAATACCAAGCATATCAAACCGCCGGAAGCGCCGAAGAGCTATGAGGAGTTGCTCAATACGAAATGGAAAGGACGTTTTTCCCTCGATCCGGCGGATCAAGACTTGTTCGGCGCGCTATTGATCCATTGGGGAAAAGAAAAGGCGCTGAATTATTTCAGAGGCCTCGCGAAGCTCGAACCGAGAATGGTGTCGGGCCACACTCAGCAGGCGAACCTCATCGGCGCCGGCGAGATCCAGATGGCTGCTCTACGGTTATAGGCCGCTGCAACTCAAGGACGAAGGCGCGCCGGTCGAAACGCTCCTGTTCGATCCCGTGTTGTCGAATCCCGCGTATCTTCTGCTAACAAAAAATTCTCCCCATCCGCATGCCGCCGCGCTTCTGATCGACTGGGCTCTGGCGCCGGATGGCGGAATGAAATTTTTCGCCGAAAAGTTCGGCCGCACACCGACGCGAACGGGGTTGAAAGAGCGCTTTCCCACGCTGCGCGTAAATAATTACCTGGTGGTCAAGCCCGAGGTCGTCGGACCGAACTTCAAAGAATTCACCAACCTCTACAACGAAATCTTTGGGATCGGAAAGTAATCAATCGGCAGAATGTTTGAGCCAGGATTTCAGCAGCCGATTCGGCCCGCCACGTCAACCGTCGTTTTCGTCAAGAGAAAGTCATCTGATTTAGGCACCGCGATGTGGCGAAGCTGTTCCAAAGTACACGCAGGGCATTAAGGATTTGGACATGACGTTGCTGACTTTTAGACGGAGATATACGTGCCAATTTTTAGCGACTCCTCAAAACATACGCGGATTTAAGGAGTGACTTGCGATTGAGCTACGCGAAAGCGCGCTTGAGACGGCGCATCCTCCAACTCTTCCGGCGCGTACAGGGTTTACAATCCAGACCTCGCAAGCAAAGTTTCGTACTAGCTCCTTACCGAACCCGCCGGATAGCCCAGCTCGGACAAGTCGGCGGTAATTTCATCGAGGATCAGCGGATCGTCGATGGTAGGCGGAACTTGATAATCGATCCCGTCGGCAATCTTTTTGATAGTACCGCGCAGAATCTTGCCCGAGCGCGTTTTGGGCAGCCGCTTGACGACCACCGCAACCCTGAAAGAAGCCACAGCGCCGATCCTTTCGCGGACCATCTGGACCGCCTCGCTTATGATCTCGCTGTCTGAACGGCGCACGCCGGCCTTGAGCACGATCAGGCCCAGCGGAATTTCCCCTTTGATCTCGTCGGCGACTCCCAAGACCGCGCACTCGGCGACGTCGGGATGAGACGCCAGCACCTCTTCCAGCGCGCCGGTGGAGAGCCGATGACCGGCGACGTTGATGATGTCGTCGGTGCGGGTCATCACCCAGAGATAACCATCCTCATCTTTGTAACCCGCATCCGCGGTGAGGTAGTAGCCGGGAAAGCCGGAGAGGTAGGCCTTCCGGTAACCTTCATCGTTGTTCCAGAGTGTCGGAAGACAACCCGGCGGCAATGGAAGCTTGATTACGATGCTGCCGATCTGACCCGTCGGTAATTCCCTGCCGTCATATCCCAACACCCGGACATCGTAACCGGGCACCGGTTTTGTGCACGACCCCGGCTTCACCGGGAGCATGCCCAACCCGATACAATTGGCGCCGATCGGCCAGCCCGTTTCGGTCTGCCACCAGTGATCGATCACCGGCACGCCAAGCTGTTTTTGCGCCCACAAGAGCGTGTCCGGATCGCAGCGCTCGCCGGCGAGAAAGAGCGTGCGGAAGCCGCTCAAGTCGTACTTGCGGATTAATTCGCCGTTAGGGTCTTCGCGCTTGATCGCGCGAAACGCCGTTGGCGCTGTAAACAAAACTTTCACGCCATGCTGTGAGACGACGCGCCAGAACGCGCCTGCATCGGGAGTGCCGACCGGCTTGCCCTCGTAGAGCACCGTGGTATTGCCGTTGAACAGCGGTGCATAAACTATATACGAGTGGCCGACGACCCAGCCTACGTCCGACGCCGCCCAATACACTTCGCCCGGCTCGACACCATAAATGTGCTGCATGCTCCATTTGAGCGCGACCAGATGCCCGCCATTGTCGCGCACGATGCCTTTGGGCATGCCGGTAGTGCCCGAGGTGTAAAGGATGTAAAGCGGATCTGTGGCCTCGATGGGAACGCACCCGGCTGGTTTTGCACCCGCCATCTCTTCCGACCAATCGAAGTCGCGCCCGCCGATCATGGGCGCCTTTTCCTGCGGACGTTGGACAATAATACAGCGCTCCGGCTTTACCGCCGCAAGTTCGATCGCCTTATCGAGTAAGGGCTTGTAGGGAATGATACGGCCCGCTTCGATGCCGCACGAAGCTGATACAATCGCCTTCGGTCGGGCGTCGGTGATGCGATTGGCAAGCTCAGGGGCGGCGAAACCCCCGAAGACCACCGAATGAATCGCGCCGATGCGCGCGCATGCCAACATCGCCACGATCGCCTCCGGCACCATCGGCATGTAAATGATAACCCGATCGCCTTTCTGAACTTTTTGCCCGGCAAGCACCCCGGCAAATCTTGCTACTTGATCGAGCAGCTCGTGATAAGTGAACGTCTGGACGAGTCCGGTCACAGCACTATCGTAGATGAGCGCCGGCTGATTCGCCCGCCCATTTTCGACGTGGCGATCGAGCGCATTGTAGCAAGTATTGAGCAATCCGCCGGGGAACCATCGATAGAACGGCGGCCGCGAGTCATCGAGCACCCTGTCCCATTTTTTATCCCAATGAACCTCTTCGGCCGCTTCGGCCCAGAAATTTTCGGGATTGTTCAACCAGCGGGTATAGACGGCGTCATAGGTATCTCTCATGGCGTCCCCTTCGAGTTACTGGGTGGCGTTTCTTTTCCTTCACAGATCGATCTGCGATGGAGCCTATTCCGGCGGGCGGGTTCGCTGCAAGTAGATCGGTGAGGGTATATGCAGTCGCAGGGAATCGCCGACGAGATTACACAACGAACGGCCATCCGCAACAATGCCGCAAGGCAACGCATCATGGACTCCGCGGCCGACCGCAGTGAGACCTGCGTAACCGCCGGCAACCCGCGCAAAAATGATTGACACATCCCGGCGCGGTGATACGATCCGGCGCTGTGAGATCAAGAACATCGAAGGAGGCGAATCATGGCTGAAGGTATGTCACTGAACGAACGCGCGGATGCCCTCGAGCGAAAGATGAGCGATGAGCTCGATGTGCTTATCTCGAAATCGGCGTTGTTCAACATGGCGGACGGTAACCTCGGATCGGCCAACATGGGTTCAGGCTCGGGCGGCAAGTACCAACTGATGGACGACGATCCGCGGTTGCCGAAAATGCCGGCTAAGCCGACTCTCCTGGATTATTTCACTTACCGCGCCAAGGGCATCAACCATCTGCTGCAAAGCGCCACCCACGCGCTGAAGGCGTCCATGCCGGAGAAAACGATTCTCGCCTGCCTTCTGGACGATATTTCCAATGCGATCTTCATCAAAAGCGACCACGGCTACTGGGGTGCGCAGTTGATCGAGCCCTACGTGAACGAGGAGGTGACCTGGGCGGTGCGCGCGCACCAGGCGCTGCGCTTCTTCCCCGACGAGTCGGCCGGGTACGCGTATCCGGAAATGTACGTCAAGCATTTCGGGCCGAACTACGAGCCCGACGACTACATCAAGCAAGCCTACAAACATGCGCGCGATCACAAGTGGTATATGACGGCGCGCATGATCACCGTTCACGACATCTACTCCTTCGATCCCAACGCGGTGGTGAGCTGGGAGCCGTTCGTCGATATCGTCGGACGCAACTTCAAGCAGCCGCAGGAAGGACTGGGTTTCGACAATAGCCCCGTCGCGCACATGTGGCGCACCATCCGCCGTCCGACGAAGTATCTTTAGAAAAATCGGAGGGAGATGCTCGTCCGTGGCTCCGCCAGGAAAGGGCGGATCATGTCTGACTCCGAGAGGAATCCGGCTTTATTCAGTACTTGTTTTGTAAGGGAAACTCCGATGGCCAAGATCACATTCAATCCCGATGGACTGCCGGTGCCGCGCGGCAGTTATTCTTTAGTCAACGTTGCACAGCCGGGCCGGATGGTCTTCATCGCCGGCCAGACCGCGTCGGATCATGACGGCAAGGTCGTCGGACTCGGCGATGCCAAGGCGCAGACGCGTTTCATCCTGGGGAAGATTCAACGCGCTGTCGAAGCCGCCGGCGGAACCATCAACGATGTCGTCGCGCTGAACGTCTTCACCACGGATGTGCGCAATCATCGCGATATCAACGAAACCCGCCGTGAAGTCTTGGGCTCAAACTTCCCGACCAGCACAATGGTGCAGGTGGTGGCGCTGGCGCGCCCCGGGCTGCTGCTGGAGATCAATGCCATCGCGGTTATTCCCATCCCCTGATCGCGCTTAAATGCACAATCTCGTTTGCGATCTAGCTCGCCGCGGACCGCCCATTCTAAGCGTTGTCATTTCACATCTCCCGCCTGATTTTGAAATCTGTAACGAGTGCATCGTACTGCTCCGTGACTTCTATACAGACCTCTGAGCCTTCGTCATTAGAGAGTCACAAAGGATTTCAAAAGTTTGGTCCGCTAATTGTACCTTGCTGGTGACTGCGTGTTCTGGCTGAATCGAGGCATTTCACACTTCACCACGCCTGGTGTCCCTACATCAGGGGTGCCGTTGCGGCTCTGACACTCTCGTACTAATTGTTCTTCCGTGGGCTTACTTTCACAACCGAGCAGGAATAATAGAAACAAATTTTTCATTGACGGTTTTAATACCGCACAAAGATGGAATGCTTTTTCAGTCAATTCGGAAAATGCAGTATGAAAAACCCAACCTAAATATGGCGATCTTTCGTCGTTCCTTCAATTCAACGATGCTAAATAGAGTTGAGCAAAAACCAAGCCTCCACGGTGCCGATTAACCGGATCTTAATAAATCTCAGAAGCCGCCGCTTAGGTCTCAAATCTCTGGGAGACAGAGACGCCAATTGCTGGCTTCCCCGTATAGTTGATGATTCATGCGTACTGTCCGACAATGAGTAGAATAGAAGCGTCGCGGCTCGATCTTTAGACCGGTTCTCTCAATCACAGTGCACTTGACATATCGCTTGGCCTTTATCGGGTTCCCGCCCAACCCGGCTGAGGTGTCACTCTTATCCTGAAATATCGCACCGTATCGGTATAGCGGGCAAAGCTGCCAGTAATATTTCGACGTTCAGTTCCCGCGTACTCCACTGTGTTCTCCCAGTTCCGTTGTTTTTAGGGCACGATCTCTGCTCAAGCAGCATGCTCGTGAAGCTCGCGTATAATGGCCATGACGTCGAGGCACTTGCCACTATTTTCAAAAACCATGAGTGGGGCGTTGAGGTGACGGTCGAATGGTTAGAAGGCATTGCTGAGAAGAAAAAGAAATTCGGCCTACCATACGGAATATTCTCTTCCCAAAACGATGCTGAATCATGGGGCCTGCTTGCCGCTTTGCGTTGGATCGATGCTGGTAGACCCGACACTGAAGCTCTCGTCGCCCACTGAGACTGCTCTTCCCGCGCGTAGCCAATTTCTTAGCCCATCGGTAAGACCTAAGCCAGCAGCTTTGCCGCGCGCTTGATGATTAATGCTTTCTGGGTACAGGCGGGCGAGCAGTATTATTGAATCGGCGCGGGCCTTTTCTTGGGCTGAAACGGATTCTGACACAGCGAATTGCCGCATTTTGGCCCACTGCCAGACTCTCTGCATTGAATTATAAGCGCCGTGTTGTCGTTCATGCGTCCTCCATGCGCGCGACGCAAAGGTCTTTTAAATGCCTGAGCGCCAGCTCCAGATACCCGGCGCTGATATGGCGCCAAGCGGAACGGCACATGCACCCTCCGGTTTTTGTGCCGTGCTCATGCCGCCGTGTCAGGTTAGGACACAGCAATGGCACTGAGTAAATGTACTTCAGGTGACTCGGCTATCCTTCGCTAGACAACAATTCCGATTTCCGCTGGTCCATCGTTTGCCCGTTCACGCCACCGTGGAGCTCCGAAAAGAGACACAGCACGGGAGGAACGTTCATGGAGCCAAAAGCACTTTTCTGGACGACTTTTATAGCCGGTGTGCTCGGCACTGCGGTTCTATTATTAGTTGTCAGTCACATGGATGACCGTAGAGCCAACGGCGCACCGGCTCAGACGGACAGCATTTGTCTCACCTGCGATTCTCGGCCATGAGCCGATGCGCCAAGTCCATGAACCAGCCTGAATATTTAACGATATTGGTGTTTTTCGTGGTCGCCGCCGTAATTTTTTCTGCTGCTTTCCCAAGTAGGGGACATTTCATCGTTGGGCTGATTTGTTACCGAAGCAAGTTCTCTCGGCAGCGCCAGAGTGTTTGACACGCCCGCGCATGGTTTCTTTCGCCCCTCGCTACGCGTATTGCGCTACTCGGGGAGCTAGCGAGCCGGAATCCAGTTGTTTGCAGGGTCGCATGGCATGCCCCACGACCTCCGATCCCATCTGTCGTCAGGCACAATTCACCGCCATGATGAATATTCACCCTACTACTATTCAGTGCACAATAGTCGGATCAAAGAATGCGATGAAACCACAGGAGCGACAGCAGAGCGGACGTCACCGCGATCAACGCCGCGGCGCCGGCAAACAGCGAGCTAATTTCCATCGGCTTTTTTTCGAGCAGGAACTTGGAATTCAGGACCTGATAAACTTTTTTCAGGTCGGCTGCCGTGCCGGCATAGAAATACTCGCCGCGCGTCATGTGCGCAATGGTCTTGAGCGTTTCCTCATCGAGCCGGACCCGCATCGACCATCCCTCAAAGCCGATGGTCTCACCGCTTTGAGTGCCGAAGCCAACCGTAAAAACGCGCACGCCGCGATCGGCAGCCAATTGAGCCGCTTCGAGTGAGTCGGGGCCGGTCGTGCGCTGGCCGTCGCTCAGCAAAATAATCGCCGCTGAGGTGTAGCTTCCCGGCGCCACCGGCTTGAACGTCGGTTGATCGGATTTGCCAGCCTGATCGAGTGGCACGCCGCGTGCGCCCCTGCGTCCATAAATAAACGAGCTCACATCGATGCCGGCATCGGGGAAGATCGTGGCCAAGGAAACGATGATGCCGCTGCCGATCGCCGTGCCGCGCTGAAGCTGGAAACGGTCAATCGCAGTAATAATGTCTTCCCGACTTTGCGTCGGTGATTGCACCACCGACGCAGTCGCCGCGAACGAGACGACGCCAATGCGCACGTTCGAAGGCTGTTCGGCGACGAAAGCTTTCGCCGCCGCCTGCGCTGCAGCGAGACGATTGGGTTGAACATCGGTGGCGCGCATACTGCCCGAGACATCCATGGCGAGAATGATCGTTTGATATTGCGACGGCAACAGGACAATCGCTGCAGGACGGGCGATCGCCACGGTCATCGCGATCAGCGCGAGCAAAAAAAGCAGCGGCGGAATGTGCCTGCGAAATCTCTGGCCCGCCCTGATCGCCTGTTTCACCATGGTCAAGCTGGCATATTTCACTGCGCTCTCTTGCTTACGGCGCAAAATATAAAAATATCCGGCGACCAAAGCCGGAACAATGAGCAAAAGCCAGAGCATTTCAGGCCAAAGAAATGTCATAGCTCCCTCTTGAGGATCGCGCTAAAGTCGCGCCCGCTGCCAATTGCCGGCGGCGTTTGCGCAGATCGGCGAATCGCAAGATGGCATCGACCAAGCTATCATTTGTGGACAATTCCAGCGCGTCCACGCCGGCTTGCCCGAACGCAGAGCGCAGGTCCTGCTCGTGAGTGGCGGCCAGGGCCGCAAACCGCCTCCTGAAATTGCGATCGTGGGTGTCGACGAACAATTGTTCGCCCGTCTCGGCGTCACGCATTAAGACAAATCCAAGATCGGGCAAATCCATCTCGAGCGGATCGAACAGACGCACGGCAATGACTTCGTGCCGCTGCGCCAAATGGGCCAGCGGCTTGGTCCAGCCCGGCACAGTGATAAAATCGGAAACGATAAACACGAGCGATCTTCGCGGTATCACCCGAAAACCGCTTTGCAGCAGATCACCCAGATCCGTCTCGGATGAACGGGACGCCTCCGGCCGCGACAGCATGCGATGTAAAATATGAAGCGCCTGGCGCCGACCTGTACGGGCGGGAATAACCGTGTCCACCTGGTCGCCATAAAAGACCGCGCCGATTCGGTTCCCATGGCGGGTTAACAAGCGCGCCAACACGGCGACGAATTCCGCGGACACCGAGCGTTTGTTGACCTGCGAGCCGAAATCGACCGAGGGGGTTAAATCCAGCAGAAACCACGCGGTAATTTCGCGATCTTCGTTATACACACGCACATAAGGTGACTGAAGCCGCGCCGTGACATTCCAGTCGATGTAGCGGACATCGTCGTGATACTG
>Ga0164304_10000438_pt1 | contig 11722 bp, 13 predicted proteins | sample Whisoiple_217_MG_FD_110216 | JGI IMG/M metagenome (GOLD analysis project Ga0164304, IMG submission 110216) | Soil microbial communities amended with pyrogenic organic matter from upstate New York, USA - Whitman soil sample_217_MG | ecosystem: Environmental > Terrestrial > Soil > Agricultural...
CTTCCAGGAAAGCTTGCGGCTTTCGGTGTCGTAGGTCGCGGTAAGGTTCCCCTGACCCGTCGTCGGCTGCACGCCCGGTGCGGGCTTCAGGTCGGCCTTGAACGACATCGTTTCCGCGAGGACCGGACCGGCACTGATCACTGCGGCCAGCGCCGCACCGGCGAGGAACGCGCGAAATAGGCTCGTCATGTCTCTACCTCCCTCTGATTGGCATGGTGCCCGGCACTGTAGCTCAGAAACGAAGACGCCGCGACGGCAATGATATTCCTGCAGAAAACCGACGAACGGGGTAATTCGGGCGCCCGTCAGCTTATCCCTCATCTCAATAGGTCTGCGCCAGATAATCGGCGATGACCTTTGCGTCCGCCTCCGAGATCGGCGCGCCGTACGTCTTAATCATCTTGGTGACCTCGGCATCCCAGAATGCCTTCCCGCGTTTTGGCGGCTGCATCGCGATGTAATCCGCCGAGTGGCAGGCGACGCAATTGTTTTGCGCCGTCTCGAGGCCCGGCCCCGGTTTGAGAACGGCGGTCTCCTCCGGCAAATCGTAAGTCACCGGTTCGGCGATTGCGAGGCTGACGAGGCCGAACAGCACAACGCCGAGGGTCGCAGCGGATTTCGTCTTTAACATTGTTCCCTCACGCCGCACGAATGCGTGTTGTTTCGACGTTGTTGCGCATGAAACCTGCCGGATTCCACAAAGGCTCCATCGGCTGCGATTGACCGATACGATTGATCGCGCGCACACGCAGATCATGGGTTCCGGGCGCAAGGCGCACGACGCTCTGCCATTCGCGGAACGAATATTTGCCGAGATCCTCACCGAGCTGAGCTTCGGTCCAAGTCTTGCCGCCATCGCTCGAGAGGAGAACGTCGGTGATCCCGTAGCCGCCGTCAAAGGCGATGCCTTTGACCGGCGTGTCGGCGCCGGCCTTCACCGCCGCGCCGTCCTGCAAATTGGTGATGAACGAGCGCACGTCGAACCGGTTGATCGGCACCGTCGACGTTGGCGCTTGTCCAGGCGGCGTGCACGCACATGCATTGTTTGGAATGCGGTACGCCGATTTCATCCAGAAACCATCGTAGACCTCGTCGATGACCGTGATCTCGTTGAGATGCTTCACCCAATAGGTGCCGTAATAGCCGGGCACGACGAGTCGCACGGGGTATCCGTTGAGATGCGGCAGATCGGCGCCGTTCATCGCATAGGCGAGCATCACCTCGCCGTCGCGGGCGTGATCGATGTCGAGTGCCTTCACGAAATCAGGCGTTTCCGGCACGACCGGCCCGTCGAGGCCGTTGAACGTCACTTGCTTCGCGCCAGGCATGATTCCGGCTTTGTCGAGCACGGCCTTGAGCGACACGCCGCGCCATTTGGCGTTGCCCATCGCGCCGTTGGCAAGCTGCCCGCCGGCGACGCGCGGCTCGAAAAAACCGCGGCTGTTGCCGGAGCACTGGTTTACCGCAACGATTTCGACCGGCTCGAAAGAGGTTTTCAGGTCCTTTAGCGAGAGGTTCAGCGGCGATGTCACCTTGCCTTTCACGGCGATTTGGAAAGTGTCGGGATCGATGCGCAGCGGAATGTCCGCTAGGTGATAACGGACGAAGAACGCATCGTTCGGTGTGATGACGCCCTCGTTGAAGACTGAGAACGGCGTCTCGAGCTGCGGCGGGCGCGTCGTCATCTGAATGAGCGGCCGCTTCTGCGGATACTTGACCAGCGCGCGTTCGCCATTTCCGAACGGCAGCTGGATCTGGTCTGCCGCGTACGCGGCGACCGAGAAACCCGATGTTCCGAGCGCCACCGCGCCCATCGTGTGCTTGAGTACGTCCCGTCTTGTCGGCAAGCGCGTTCTCCCGATTATTTTCTTGAACTCATGACAAGTCGATGAAGTCTAGACCGGGATTATTCCGGCCGTCGATAAGGCTTTAGACCGGTTAGGGCGGCGATCCCTGGGCTTGGTCCTTGACTGGCCCGCCCGGTGGGTAATTCTCGCGGGTTCGGTCGGTGCCGAGGGCCGCAGCAGAGGGAGAGGTTCAATGCCGAACGCAACCCGCAAGGAAGTCGCTTGTTTCTTCTTCGGCCTCTCGGCGCTCCTCTCCGCAACCTCATATGCAGCCGGCGAGCCTGCTTACGGACCTCGCCTCGAAGGCTTCGACTATCCGCGCCCCGTGCAGGAATTCACGTTCTCCTCTCAAGGTAGCCCGATGAGCATGGCCTACATGGATGCGCGGCCGGAAAACGCGAACGGACACACCGTTGTCTTGCTGCATGGCAAGAATTTCTGCGCTGCAACATGGGAAGCGACAATCGATGCGCTGGCGCAGAATGGTTATCGCGTGATTGCGGCCGATCAGATCGGTTTCTGCAGATCGACAAAGCCGGAGCGATATCAATACTCGTTCCAGCAGCTGGCGACGAACACGCACGCGCTTCTGACCTCGCTCGGTATCGAGAAGGCGATCATCCTCGGCCATTCGACCGGCGGCATGCTCGGCACGCGATATGCCCTCATGTATCCCGGAGAGGTCGAGCGGCTCGCCTTGGTCAATCCGATTGGCCTCGAAGACTGGAAGGCGCTCGGCGTGCCTGGCCTTAGTGTCGACCAGCAATATCAACGCGAGCTCGGCGTCACGCCGGAGCGGATGCGCGCCTACGAACAATCCACCTATTATGCCGGCCAGTGGCGGCCCGAATTCGACAAATGGGTGAACATGTATGCCGGCCTGTTCAGCGGGCCCGGCCGGGAGATCGTCGCGCGCAACACGGCGCTCATCGACGACATGATCTACACGCAGCCGGTCGTGTACGAGTTCGGCTTGCTGAAAGTGCCGGTCCTGCTGCTCATCGGGGATAAAGATACGACCGCGATCGGAAAGGATGTTGCGCCTGCCGAAGTACGGGAGAAACTCGGCCATTACCCGGAACTCGGGAAAACGACGGCGGCGGCGATCAAGGACGCGCGACTGGTTGAATTCCCGAATTTGGGCCATGCTCCGCAAATCCAGGACCCGGACGCTTTTCACAAGGCGCTGCTGGAAGGGATTGGCCGGCGTGGCGGCGAGTAAAATGATGCGGATTCTCGTTGTGTGGCAGCGCTCCGGTCGGGTTTTGCGGCCGAGGCGGTTGGAGGCCTGGACATGCGCGTCCTGCTGAAATGCGCCGCCGCCATTTGGCTTTTCGCAACGCCTGCAAATGCAGATTTCAAGGACGTTGTTGCCGCGCGCTTTTCCTCGCGCGCGGAAAACGTAATCGTCAACGTGCCGCCGCGGCCGGGCGCCTGGCCGGGTGCCGTCCTCACCTACAATATGCGCTTCCCGGCAAAATCCGGCGATCCCGGCGATCCGGCTTTGCGTCGCGGCGATAAGACCAGCATTCCGGCGGAGGATGGATTTCGTCTCGATGCGAAGTCGAAAGCGTCGGTCTGGAGCTTCTTTCGCCTTTCGCCTGCAGCGGGCGACAGCGCTGAAATCGTGATGTCGTTCACCGATGCGCAGGCCATCGACATGAATGCGCAGGATCTTGTTCGCCGGGTGGAAGCGGCTGAGGCCGCTGCGGCGGCGGCGCGACGCGGCCAAATCCCTCTCGTCATAAGACGAGCCTATGTCGGCACGCCCATCATCACCATCTCGCGCAAGGCCGACGCGTCGGCCGAGGCGTGGACGAAAGTTAAAGCCGGCCTCGAAGCAGCCGCGCGAAGCGCTGCGGCGCCAGCCGGCGATGTTATCACCTATGCAGCGGGAGAGCCGTTTGCGTTCGCGTTCGAAGCCGATGAAATATCCTTCGATCCGGGCGAGCTCGCCAAAGGCAGTATCAAGGTGAGTTTCGCTCCGTTGCCGGGACAGCTGTTTGCGATACGCGAGCAGGAATCCGACCGCGCACTCGCGGCTGCCGAATCGGCAATATCGGCGATAACGGGTCTGTCGGCTCACGAAATCGAGCAAAAATGGATTTTTGTAGATCCGGCCAAACCCGTGCCGCCGGCCCTTGCGGCGAGTCCTGCAACAGAAGCGGCGCCCGTCGCTGTGGTTCCAGCTCCCGCAGCTCAACCCGCGCCTCCGCCCGCCCCCGCCGCAATTGTTCCCGCGCCACCGCCAAGACCGGCAGCATCATCGGCGGCAACGCCCGCGCAAGACGCCGCGGCGCAGCAGCCGACTGCGCACCGTCCGCCGCCGCGCAGAGAGAGAGCACGCAAAGCGAAACCGAAAAGGCACCGCCGGGCACATTGATCCCACGCACCGCATGAGGTCCGGGGAAGAGAATGAAGTTCAGGATCGCGTGGGCAATGGCTGCATTAATTTCCGGCGCTCCGCCGGGCATCGCGGCAGAGATCAGCGTGATGAGCGGCGGCGCGCCAAAGGAGGTGCTCGCAACTTTGATCCCGCAATTCCAGACGCTGACCGGCCATCACGTGCACGTCACCTACGCGGTGATCACCGCTCTGCAACAAAAGCTGCAGGCGGGCGAAACTCCCGATATGGTTCTGCTACCAACGACCGCGATCGCGGATTTGGCGAAAGCAGGCAAGCTGAAGAGCGAAGGCAGCGCGCCGTTGGGGACGATCAGGGTCGTCGCGATCGTCAAGGAGGGCGCTCCGCGTCCGGATATTTCCACGCCGGACGCGTTTCGCGACGCGCTTCTCAAGGCGCGCTCTCTTGTCTATTCGCCGCCGACGACGCCGAGCGGCATGCACCTGGCGCGTCTCGTCGAGCAGCTCGGCATCGCACCGGCAATCAAGGACAAGGTGACCTACCGCGCCGCGTTGGACGGCGGCGCCGAAGTCGTGGCGAGCGGCGGCGCGGAGATCGGGATTTATCAATCGAGCGAAGTCGTGCATGTGAAGGACGTCACCGAAATCGGACCGCTTCCCGACGCGCTGCAGCTCAAGCTCGTCTATGGCGGCGCGGTCAGTGCGGCAAATGCCAATCCGCAGCCGGCTCTGTCGTTCATCAAATTCCTTGCCGAACCAGAGAACAAACGCGTCTGGAAAGATTCGGGATTCGATCCGTCGTGAGCTCCCGTCGGCGCTCTACTGCTCGGCATCATTCCCGCCATGATTTAGAGATGTCGGCCGCGTTGAGCTTGGCTCCGAGTCGTTCGAACACCACCTCGCAGGTCATCAAATCCAGGTGCCCGCCGCCGGCATTCTTGAACAACGTGATGTCCGATGCGGAGCGCCGGCCGGCCGCGCCCTTCGCGAGATCGTAGAGATCGCCGAGCACGTCGTTTTCCGTGATCGCGCCGCTGGCAATCGGCTGCAAAATATCGCCGACGCCGTGAAAGGCGGATTCGCGCCTGTCGACGAAGATGCGGGCACGCCGCGCCGCCTCATCATCCGCCTCGCGTGTCTGAGAGGTGTAGCCGCCGACGAGATCGAGATGCGTGCCGGGGCGCAAATTGACGCCCTTGATCAGCGGCGCGTGCGCGCGGGTGCAGGTCGTGATCACATCGGCTGCGCGCGTCGCCACGTCGAGATCGGTCGTCGTTTCCGCCTCGATGCCTTCGCCGCACAAACTCGCAGCCAGGGCCGCGGCGCGTTCCGCCGTGCGATTCCAAATGATGACGCGGCGGAGCGATGGCCGCGCGGTGCGGTGCGCGCGCACGAGAAACGGCGCCATCGCGCCGGAGCCGACGACGAGTAGCGTCTGCGTATTTTCCGGCGCCAATAACTTGGCGCCGAGCGCCGAATCGGCCGCGGTTCGCCAATGCGTGATTTCGGTGGCGTCAAAAACCGCCAGCGGACGGCCGTCACGCCCGTCGAAGAGGACGCAGACCGCCTGCACCGCCGGCAATTTCCCGGCGGCAAGATTGCCGGGAAAGCTCGTGAACATTTTGCTCGCCATATAGCGGCCGCGATCGACGGCACTGCGAATAACATATTGCGCGCCCTCGCTGCCGAGGAATCCGTCGAGCACCTCGATCTTCGGCCGCCGATGCGCCGCTTCCATCGCTGCGATCAGGACCGGAAATGTCAAGACGCGCGCAACATCCGCGTCGCTTATGAAATGCATGGCGCGCTCCGCTATCCCGGCAATCCCATATCGCGGCACGCCGTCACGTGCGCCAAATATTCCGATCTGTCGCGCCGCTTGAAATATGCCGCAGTCGCGTGCCGCAAGACAGCCTGGCCAAAAAACGAGTCTTCGTCCGGCAGAAGCGTTTTGTCGAAATTCGTATATCTCACTAGAGAATGCCAGAGGTGGATTGCCAACGATGCTTTCGATCGCGCATTCACTTCGCCCGTGTATTCCGGCATGAACGGCTTGTACCACTCGCTATAATGAATGGGATAAAAAACGCCGGGCGGGAAAACCGAGGATGTGAGGCCGAGTTCTGCGAGAACCCGCGTGAGGAGGAAGGGTCCCGCTTGCCCCAGCCGGTGTCCTTGCCTAATCTCTCCGCCTCCGCCCGGCAAGAACGCCGCTTGTCGGGGAAGCCCCAGCACCGCGCCGTTGATGTGATCCGCGTCCTCCCAGGCGGCCAGCACCGCCGTTTGCGCGGGCCAATCGCGCGAGAGGCAGAGGACATCGGCGTCGATCCAGATTGTATCGGACCGTTCCAGCAACGTGTATCTGAAATAATTGGTGAAGCCGGCAGGGCTTCCCGCCCCGAAACCCGCTTTGTAGGAGAACAGACGATCGGCGGGAGCGATGTCCCCGGCGTCCAGCACCTGGAAGTGAGCGGGAACGCCGCAATCGTCATAGGCGTAGATGCACAAGTCATGTCCGTAATCCAGAAAGGACTGCAAGCAAGTGATTTCGAGGCCTGCCATGCGGCCATGAAAGAATGTGCTGAAAGAAGCCACCGGCGCTTCCTGTTCAAACTGAGCCAAGGGAGCGATTCGCGTCTGGGAAGGGATAATATGGGTGGGTAGTGTTCACAATCGATCCGGCGACATGCGAACATGCTTCGATGCGACTCGGCCAACCGTGCCGGCCGGCCGTTCCTTTGCTTGGTGAGCCATGATTTGCATTGCCGTCACGCGCATCAAGAATGAAGCCGATATTATCGAGGCTTTCGTCCGCCACCACGCCCATTATTTTGATGCGATCCTCGTCTCCGATGATGCGAGCACTGACGACAGCCTTCCAATTCTGGAACCTCAAGGCGGAAGGCGTGCCGCTAACGCTCATTGAAGAACCCTGCATCGGTTTCGAACAAAGCCGGTTCACGACGCAACTGATGCATCGCGCCTTTAAGGATTTCGATGCGGACTGGGTTTTTCCCATCGATGCGGACGAGTTCGTGGAACTACCTCAATCGGCGACTCTCGCCGACATTCTGCCGGCCCATGGCGATTCTGCGCTGAATATTCCGTGGAGCAATTTTGCCTGGTGCGAGGCGGACGATCGATCCGAGGAGCTTAATCCGGTCGTTCGCCTGAAGCGGCGTATGCCATCCCTGCATACGATGAGAAAAGTCATCGTCCCCGCGGCAGCGGGCCGGCATGAGGCCGCGGTTGCTCTGCTACGCGGAGGCGCTTGCCGAACCGGTCTTTTCGCTTGCGCGAAATGCAAATGCGCGAGGCGGTAACGGGTCGCAGACAATGCCGCAGACGGATTTGGAGATCAGGTGGACGATCCTGTTTCACAACCCGTTCTATCATCCGGCCGTCGCGTTTCGGCGCAGCTGCTTCGAAAAAGCCGACCGCTACCGGCCAGAAGAGGCGGTCTCCTATGATCATTACCTTTGGTTCGACATGCTGCCGTTTTGCCGTGCACGCAATCTTGCGGACCGTCTGACCCAATATAGGTGCAATCCACGCGGATTGACGTCGTTGTACGCGATAAAGCCGCGGAACCGCACGCATCGAATCCGCGAGGCGTTATGGCAACGGCTTGGTCTTGTCTATGATGTCTATGACGATGATCTTGCCGCCGACGTGAGCACATTTGTCAAAGGCGAGGAGATCGGTGCGCCCGAACGGCGTTTCGAGGCTTATCGAGTGATCCTGAAGGTCTTGCGCGCCTTTATCAGTTGCGGGCCGGTGAGAGATGGACAGGATGCGGCAGCCGGAAGACGGCTTGCGCAGCAAATTGTCACGCGAATGTTGGCAAATGCGCCGCCGACAAAGCAAGAGACTCGGAAGCTCTACCGGCTGTGCTGGCAGCTCGCTCCCCTCAGAACGGCCATTCAATGGGCGCGGCAGCGAACAGCGCTGGCAAAGATTCGTAGCGGCCGATAAGCACAGGTCGCAGCCGCACTCGTTTGCCGATGCGATTGCGAAGCTCGGGAAATGGCTGGTGCCCAGGAGAGGACTCGAACCTCCACGACTTGCATCACTGGTACCTGAAACCAGCGCGTCTACCAATTCCGCCACCTGGGCCCGGGCGTCTCTTACGGACCGGGCGACCCCCTTGTCCATTCCTGCGTGGCCCTGTTGGCATGCGTGGGAAGCGCATGTCCAGAGCCTGTTAACACCAAATTGTAACACCAACCCTCGGCTGTCTGGGCTGCGAACCTTCGCGCCTCGTACTCGTTTCGCTTTCGTGGAGGTTGCCATGGCTAAACTCACCAGCAGGCAGCGAGACAAATTGCCGGACAGCAAGTTCGCCCTACCCGGCCACAAGTACCCCGTAGAAGACGCGGCGCACGCGAGAAACGCGAAGGCGCGGGCGGCACAGCAGGTCAAGGCGGGCAACCTGTCGAAGGCCGACAAGAAAAAAGTAGATGCGAAGGCCGACAAGGTCCTGAACAAGAAAAGCTGAAGCGAGGCGCGCTCAGGCAGCTCCGCCCAGTTCGCCAGCTCCTCGGCCTGCGCGTCCCCTTGCGGTGCACGGAGGTTCGTTTTAGCCTTGCGCTCGGGGCGTTCTACGCGCCTGCGAGGCTTGGAGGTCCGATGACCCCACCTGGACAGCAGTGCCGCATTGATGGCTGACGCAAGCGCCTGGGCTCAGCTTAGCGGCCAAGGACACAGACGGCACACCGGGAGAGCGCCCTCGGCCTACGCGATCTGTTGAGACGCGAGCGATAGCTTCGGGCTACTTGGGGCTCTCCCGTGTCGCAACTCAGACCATCGCCCAATGATCCCCAGACTCCCTTCAAAAATCAGGGTCGTCTAAGGCCGCCGTTGTGGTTCAGGCCAGCCGAGCGGCGTCAAGGCTGCCGTCAGGCTTCTGTGGCCGGTAGGTCGTTTGAATTCTGCCAGAGCCACCAGTGACCTGATCCAGTTTTCCATTGTCCAGCTCACCCGTTTCGCGTTTTTTGGCTTGGCTCGCCGGCGTTGGCTGCTTGCTTTTGCTCTTTAACTTCTTATCGGACATGAGCCGCTCCTCTGGGCTTATGGGTTAGGAGCCAATCGTCGTTGGATTTTCGACGCCGAAGGAGAAATCCTTGCGTCGCGCCTGTCGGATGGAGAGCACACGAACCGATTGGTTCCTGACGACCCAAGGGAGCCAATCGAAGCCATAGCGCATCATCGCGGCTGGCGTGTTCGATTGCGCGTTCTGCGGCCCGTGTCGGGTCTTTCGTTCCCAAGCTTCTCCTGATGAAGAGACCGGCATTGGGATAGTGATGCTTCAGTGCGCGAGGAATGCGTTGGTAATAGAAGTACGCGCCGTTTGACTTCCGCTTGTGTACGTAGCGGATGCTTAGTTTGATTGGTCCTGCGTCTCCAATGACAAGTGGCATCTATCACCCGCGTGTAACGTCGCAGGACATGCCTAGGAGACTTAAGTAGTGGATTTCCTGAGCGGAACTCTACAACCCTTGGTGCCCAGGAGAGGACTCGAACCTCCACGACTTGCATCACTGGTACCTGAAACCAGCGCGTCTACCAATTCCGCCACCTGGGCTCGGGCGTCTCTTACGGACCGGGCGACCCCCTTGTCAAACCAGCGCGGCAGGGCTCGCATCTCAGGCGCAAATGCGCGAAATTAGCATGGCTTAAGCTGGGTGCTGCCGCGCGCCCGCGAACACGAACGAGGTCGCATGAGCTTTCCACGATTGCGGATCGGCACGCGCGGCTCTCCCCTGGCGCTCGCCCAGACGCATCAGGTGCGTGCGAAGCTCGCCCATGCACACCGCGTCTCCGAGGAGGCGATCTCCGTCTGCGTGATCCGCACGACCGGCGACGCCATCCAGGACCGCCCGCTCGCCGAGGCCGGCGGCAAGGGCCTGTTCACCAAAGAGCTCGATCTCGCACTGCTCAACGACGAGATCGATCTCGCCGTGCATTCGGGCAAGGACATTCCGACGCTGATCCCCGACGATCTCTCGATTCCGGGCTTTCTCGAGCGCGAGGATGTCCGCGATTGCTTCGTCTCATCTCTTGCGAAGAGCCTCGAAGACTTGCCGCGCGGTGCGCGCGTCGGCACCGCGTCGCTCCGGCGTGCAGCGCAGGTCAGGCATAAGCGCGCCGATCTCGAGACGCCGCTCTTGCGCGGCAATGTCGAAACGCGGCTACGCAAGGCCGAATCCGGCGAGGTCGACGCGACGCTGCTCGCACTCGCCGGCCTGAAGCGACTCGGGCTGCAGGACAGAGCGACGGCAATTCTGTCGACGCGCGATTTTTTGCCGGCGCCCGCGCAGGGCGCGATCGGCATCATGGTGCGCGCCGACGATCGCTCGACGCATGACTGCGTCGGGCCGATCTTGCATGAGCCGACGAGTTTGGCCGTCGCCGCCGAGCGCGCGTTTTTATCCGCACTCGATGGATCGTGCCGAACCTCGATCGCCTGTCTTGCCGAAATCGCCAACCGACAACTCTCGCTGCGCGGCACGGTGCTGCGGCCGGACGGCTCGGAAGCGTTTGACGTGCAGCGCTCGGGGCCGGCTGCCGAGGCCGGCGCCATCGGCAAGAGCGCAGGTGAGGAATTGCTGACACGACTGCCCGCCGGCGTGCTCGCGGCGTGAGCGGCGTCTCCGGAAGCGTGCAGCGATGCGACCACATCCCCGGGCGCCGAAGGCGACCCGGGGTCCAGGGGCAAATGCGCCCGCGCTGGCCGGATGCAAACCGGTTTGCTCCGCGAAGGCGGTAACAAATGCGCATCCTTTTGACCCGCGCGAAAGCCGATTCCGAGCGCACCGCGGTGCATCTCGCGGCGCTCGGTCATGCAAGCCTGATCTCGCCAGTCATCGAGATTGTCGGCTTCCCGGTGAAACTGCCGGCCCAAAAATTCGATGCGATCGTTGCGACAAGCGCGCACGCTTTCGCCGCCGTAGACGTGCGGGAGCTTGCGGACGCGCCCTTGTATGTTGTCGGCGAACGCACGCGCGAAGCGGCAGAGCGGGTGGATTGGATCGCGCCCATTCGCGTCGGCGCGGATGTGCAGGAGCTTGTCGAGCTGTTGCGGCAAGATTCGGCGCGATTGCGCCACGTCCTTTATCTCGCAGGCCGCCATCGCAAGCCCGACATCGGAGCCGCCGAAAAAGAGATTTGCCTCGATCTCGATGTGGTTGAGACGTATGTCGCGCGTGAAGCACCGTCGCTGACGCCGGAGGCCGAAGCGGCGCTGCGAACCGGCGAGGTAGATGCAGTGCTGCACTATTCCCGCCGCAGTGCGGAGCTCTTCGTCACGCTGGCAGATCGCGCGGCGCTTTGGGCGGACGCAAAAAAGCTCCTGCACTTCGCTTTGTCGAACGATGTCGCCGAGCCGCTTTCAGCGGCCGGCGTGCAGCCGCGTGTAGCGGCCCGCCCTGATGAAGACCATCTCCTGGCGCTTCTCGCCGGCGCCGATCGCGGCTAACGCCGGCTGTCCCTCCCGCGGCTTTCGTGGCACA